>Ga0075019_10002443_pt1 | contig 10574 bp, 11 predicted proteins | sample ColStrG_CSR_2013_FD_71473 | JGI IMG/M metagenome (GOLD analysis project Ga0075019, IMG submission 71473) | Freshwater sediment microbial communities in response to fracking from Pennsylvania, USA - Cold Stream Run_MetaG_CSR_2013 | ecosystem: Environmental > Aquatic > Freshwater > Creek >...
TTGGCTTTTGGATTGCGGGCCAGAAAGCGCGCGCGCAAATGCCCGGAATTATCGGGGCGGGCGAGACCGGAAATGGTCAGGCGCGGATGGGTGAGCGGGTCGCCTTTGCCGGTACGGGCGACGAGCAGCGAGCAGCGCGGGTCGTTGGCCAAATTCTGCGTATGGGCGGCCAATGTGGAGAGCAGCAGAATCGGGGCACCGTCATAATCGGTGGCGTAGGTGGTGAGCGTGGTGAAGGGTGCTCCGGCGCGCAGGGTGCCAAGCGCGGCGCTTTTGGTGGAGCGCAGAAGGGATTTGGCCTCGGTGATGAGTTCGGCGTGCAAAATTTCAGGCATGAGTGGACTCCGGTGCAGTCTTATTTTGGCCGTTTGGTTTCGCCAAGGAATAAAGCTATAGTGCAAATTGAACGCATGATTTGAGGCAAATTCCTGATGGCCACTATTGCTCTGGTTGATGATGATCGCAACATTCTGACTTCGGTTTCTCTGGCGCTGGAGGCCGAAGGCTACCGAATCCAGACCTATACCGATGGTGCGGCAGCGCTGGAAGGGTTGAAAAACAGCCCGCCGGATCTGGCGATTTTCGATATTAAAATGCCGCGCATGGATGGCATGGAACTTTTACGCCGGTTGCGGCAAAAATCCGATTTGCCGGTGATTTTCCTCACCTCTAAAGATGAGGAAATCGACGAGCTTTTCGGCCTGAAAATGGGTGCCGATGATTTTATCCACAAGCCGTTTTCACAGCGCCTGCTGGTCGAGCGCGTCAAGGCGATTTTACGCCGGGCCAATCCGAAAGATGCCAGCACGACAAAAGAATCCGAAGCCAAGGTGCTCGAACGTGGCCTGTTGAAAATGGACCCCGACCGCCATGCCTGCACCTGGAAGGGCGAAAATGTCACACTGACAGTGACGGAATTTTTGATCTTGCAGGCACTGGCGCAGCGCCCCGGTGTGGTCAAGAGCCGCAATTCGCTGATGGATGCGGCCTATGATGATCAGGTGTATGTTGATGACCGCACGATTGACAGCCATATCAAACGCTTGCGGAAGAAATTCCATGTTGTCGATCCGGATTTCGACATGATTGAAACGCTCTACGGGGTGGGTTATCGCTTCGGCGAAGCCTAGACATGAGAAGAACAGCCGGGGTCCAAAATGACTGTCAGGGCTGACAGGCCGGTCGGCAAGGAACAGGCAGGCGAGCCTGAGAGTCCGGTCGCTGTGCCGGGGGTGCATGGCTCCCGGTTTCGCAGTGAGACCGTGCTGCGGGCGCGCCGGTTTTTCCGGGCGGTCAACCGACGGCTGTCGTCATCATTGTCGCGCCGTATCGTGGTGCTCAATCTGGGCGGACTGTTGGCGCTGCTCTCCGGGTTTCTTTATCTCAACCAGTTCCGCGAAGGGCTGATTGATGCGCGTTCGCAGAGCCTGCTCAGTCAGGCCGAGATTATTGCGGCGGCGATTGCGGCATCGGCGACGGTCGAGACCAATTCGATCACCATTGACCCCGACAAACTGCTGCAATTGCACCCCGGCGAGAGCACCGGCATTGGCGATGACGCCAATTCGGCGCTGCTGTTTTCGATCAATCCCGAACGCATAGGCCCGGTTTTGCGTAAACTGGTGTCGCCAACGCGGACGCGCGCCCGCATTTACGACCGCGACGGCGATCTGGTGCTTGATTCGCGCTCGCTATCGGTTCGCGGCAATATTCTCCGCTCAGAATTACCCGCGCCGGATGCGCCTTCTCCCTTGCGGAATTTCTGGGTGTGGTTGAGGGCGGCGCTTTCGCCTGCGCCCGAACCGCCCGCCGAGGATGTGGCCGTGACCTCCGGCAAGGGCACGCGCGAGGTGGATGCGGCGCTCGACGGGCATCAGCAAACGGTGGTGCGGGTCAATGCGCGCGGCGAGACGATCATTTCGGTCGGTGTGCCGATTCAGCGTTATCGGGCGGTGCGGGGGGCGCTGGTTCTGGCGACGCAGGGCGGCGATATTGACACGATCATCGCCTCGGAGCGCTGGGCGATTTTGCGGGTTTTCGCGGTTTCGGCCATCGTGATGGTGGTGCTGTCGATGTTGCTGGCGGGCACCATCGCCGAGCCTATGCGGCGCTTGGCGGAGGCGGCGGAGCGGGTGCGGCGGGGCATTAAATCGCGGCAGGAAATTCCCGATTTTACAGACCGCGCCGACGAGATCGGCCATTTGTCCGGCGCGTTGCGCGACATGACCAAGGCTCTCTATAATCGCATCGAAGCGATCGAGAGTTTTGCGGCGGATGTGTCGCATGAATTAAAGAACCCGCTGACTTCCCTGCGTTCGGCGGTGGAAATTCTGCCGCGCATCAAGGCCGAGGAATCGCGCACGCGGTTGATGGAGGTGATCCAGCACGATGTGCGCCGGCTGGACCGGTTGATCAGCGATATTTCAGACGCATCGCGCCTTGACGCGGAACTGGCGCGCACCGATATGCATGGGGTGGATATAGAACGGCTGTTGGGCGCAGTGGTTGCGGGCAGCAATTCGGTTGAGCGGCCGGACGGCGTGAAAGTGGTTTTGCAGGTGGTTCTGCCGCCACCGGGCAAGGACGAACAAACGTTTAATGTCAGCGGATTTGACTCGCGATTGGGGCAAGTCTTCAACAATCTGATCGACAATGCGCGCTCATTTTCGCCCAAGGGCGGACAAGTGCGGGTGATTTTGCGCCGCATCGACGATAGGGTGCAGGTGATTGTCGATGATGATGGCCCGGGTATTCCGAGCGATGCGTTTGAGCGGATTTTCGAGCGGTTTTATACGGACCGGCCTGAGCAGGGGTTCGGGCAGAATTCCGGCCTTGGCCTGTCAATCTCGCGGCAGATCATCGAGGCGCATCGTGGTCATATTTTTGCACAAAACCGTATGGAAACGGCGGCAGATGGTGAGGAAAAAGTGCTTGGCGCGCGCTTTACCGCCGAATTGCCAACGCTGAACTAAAATGTCGAGGTTTATTCACGCCAACGCATTGCTGGTCAACGGACATGGAATTCTGGTGCGCGGGGCCTCGAAACAGGGCAAAAGCACGCTGACATTGGCCTTGATCGATGCTGCGCGGGTGCGCGGCTGGCCTATGCAATTGATCGGCGATGACCGGATTTTGATTTATCTCGAGTCGGGTGGCGTAATGGCCGAAGGGCATCCGGCCATTGCTGGAAAACTCGAACTGCGCGGTTTTGGCATCGTTGACTTGCCCTATGCGAAGTGCGGACGCATCGAGATGGTGATCGATCTCGTGGCAGGCGATGCCGCTGCGCTGCCCAAGCAGGGATATACGGATCTGTGCGGACAGAAAATTTTATCTGTTGAGGTGGTGGCCCGTAGCAACTTACGAGATAATTTACCCGTATTGCTCAAGATGATCGGAAAAATTGGTTCGGAAATGTGACGAGTCTGTGCTTTTCTCTTGCCATTTTCGACGCAGTGCACAAAATGGGCAACTTTAATTTCCAGGTTTGGCCGCCCACCGCCTTCGGCAAGCAAAACGATGTTGGACTGAATGATTGGAATGGTGTTGGTGACGCATGGCCATCTTGCGACCGAATTTCGGTCAGCGCTTGAGCATGTGGTTGGGCCGCAAAGCCAATTTGAGACGGTGACCATTGGTCCGGAGGACGATATGGAACAGCGCCGCAATGATATTGTGCGCGCGGTCAAATCGGTCGAGACCGGCTCCGGAGTGGTGTTGCTGACCGATATGTTCGGCGGAACACCGTCGAATCTGGCGATTTCCGTGATGAACGGCGCTCGCGTCGAGGTTCTGGCGGGGGTCAACCTGCCGATGCTGATCAAACTCGCTTCGGTGCGCGAAACCTGCATTCTGGAACTGGCGGTGACGCAGGCACAGGATGCGGGCCGCAAATACATCAATATCGCCAGTCAGGTTCTGGGGGCGAAATAGTGGCACAGCATCCAGTCGATGATTTTTCCGAAGTTCCGGTTCCGGAAGGCGCGATAACCCGCGAGATGGCGATCGTCAATCGCAAGGGATTGCACGCCCGCGCCACAGCTAAATTTGTTAATTGTGTTGACCAGTTTGATGCCGACATCACTGTCACCCGATCCGGCGAGACGGTGGGCGGCACCTCGATCATGGGCATTTTGACGCTAGGTGCGGCGCAGGGCACCTCGATCTTCGTGGTGGCCAAAGGCGAACAGGCTAAAGAGGCGGTTGAAGCGCTGGCTGTGCTGGTGGCGAACCGGTTTGGCGAAGACGAGTAATTGCGCCCCTCAGGCTCGCGCACTATATCTGACAAAAGACTTTGTTTCGTGAGGCTGGTTTGCTAGCCTGACCGAAGCGTTTCGCAGGATTTACTGATGAGCTATGTTGACGCCGAAGCCATGCCCGCCCGCAAGAGCGGTGTGATTAAATTGCACGGGCCGGAAGGCTTTGCCGGTATGCGTAAGGCCGGGCGTTTGGCCGCCGAAGCGCTCGATCTGATGATTGATCTGGTCAAGCCGGGTGTCACCACCGCTGCGCTCGACAAAATTGCCTTTGAATTTGCGATGGACCATAAAGCCTATCCGGCGCCGCTGAATTATCGCGGCTTTCGCAAGAGCATCTGCACCTCGATCAACCATGTGGTGTGCCACGGGATTCCGGACGCCAAGCCCATGCGTGAGGGCGATATTGTCAATATTGACATTACCTTGATTGTCGAGGGTTGGCATGGAGATTCCAGCCGGATGTATCTGGTGGGCGAAGTGCCGCGCAAGGCGGCCCGCCTCGTCGAAGTGACCTATGAGGCTTTGATGATCGGCATTTCCGAGGTCAAGCCCGGCAATACAACCGGTGATATTGGCGCGGCGATCCAGCAATTTGCCGAAGGTGAGCGTTGCACGGTGGTGCGGGATTTCTGCGGGCACGGGTTGGGGCAATTGTTCCACGACGAGCCGAACATTCTGCATTATGGTCGTCGCGGCGAGGGTGTGCCGCTCAAGCCGGGGATGATTTTCACCATCGAGCCGATGATCAATCTGGGCCGTCCGGCGGTCAAAGTGCTGGCGGATGGCTGGACGGCGGTGACGCGAGACCGCTCATTGACCGCGCAGTTCGAGCATTCGGTCGGCGTGACCGAGACGGGTGTCGAGATTTTCACGCTCTCGCCCAAGGGCCTGCATCAGCCGCCCTATGGCGCCTAATCAGAGGTTTTGCGGATGGCTTCGCCTAAAGCGCCGACAGGTTTTGCCGAAGCGCCGCATTATCTCGGCCACCGTCAGCGGCTGAAAGAACGTTTCGTTGAGCACGGGGCCGAACATCTGCCCGATTATGAACTGCTGGAGCTGTTTCTGTTTCGCTCGGTGCCGCGCCGCGATGTGAAGAAAATGGCCAAGGATCTGGTGGCGAGGTTTGGCTCCTTTGCCGAAGTGGTGGCCGCGCCAATCGAATTGCTGACCGAAATTGACGGGGTGGGCGACAGCGTTGCCGGCGATCTGAAATTGATCGAGGCGGCTGTGCAGCGTGTCACCAAGCGGCGGATCAAGCCGCGCGCCTCGCTGGGCTCTTGGACGGAAGTGATTGATTACTGCCGTGCTTCGATGGCTTTTGCCGACCGCGAGGAGTTTCGCTGTCTGTTTCTGGACAAGAAAAACGGACTGATCGCCGACGAGGTGCAAGGTAAGGGCACTATCGATCACACGCCGGTCTATCCGCGCGAAGTGGTTCGCCGCGCGCTGGAATTGTCCGCCACCGCTATTGTTCTGGTGCACAACCATCCCTCCGGCGACCCCTCGCCATCCGCGGCAGATGTGAAGATGACTCTGGAATTGATCTCAATCGCCAAGTCACTGGGTATTATTATTCATGATCATATTATCGTCGGGCGGCAGGGCCACGCCAGCCTGAAAGGTTTGCGGCTGATTTAGGCGGTAAAAGGCCGCATCAACACAATCTTAGCGAGTTTTAAGACAAAATTTTTACATGCCTTTGCTTTCATCGTGAGAATTCCACTTGTTGGCTTGGAACACCGGCGCAGCTTTCGCCGGTGTTCTCATTTTTTAGACGTGATTTGGCGATGTCCGAAGCTGCTTTACATGTGTTTGTTGTGCCCTCGGTGCGTGCTGCTCCCGTCGGGCGTCCGGATGTGGTTGTTCTGGCGCAGGAGTCCGGCTGGACACAGCTGCGCGCCTGTCTGGCTCCGGCGCTGGCCGCAGTTGTTCCCGTGATCGATGCAAGTGGGACTTTTGCGGCAGCAGATGCCCGCATTGGATCGGTGAATGCGGTGCAATTGGTGGCGGGACTGGCGCAGGTTCAGCCGATCTGCGCGGCGATGGCTCGGCTGCCGGAAAAGATTTGGCGCGCATCCGACCCGCATCTGTGGGCGCTGGCGCGGTTGGCGGTGCGCGGGGAACTGCGGCTGGACAGCTTGCGGTCGATGCAATTGCCGATGCTGCAAAACTGGCCGGCGCTGTTGGATGACCTCATTGAGGCGGAACTTCTGGCGCGCACACAAGAGGCGCGGGTAAAACTCTGTGCGGTATGCGGCGCAGGGCGGCTGAAACTCAATATTGCGGGCCAATACCATTGCCACGCCTGCGGCCACTGTCAGGATTACGACCAACTCGTTGATTTCGCGCCATCGCGCGTGCACCTGACTGAGCGGGGAAGGCAAGCGGTTGAAATTTCCCGCGACATTGCGCCGATTCTGGCGGAAATTCCGGCACGCCGCGCCTTTTCGGCGCAATTGCAGCAGGGTGGTGCTCATGAAGAAGAGGCGCTGCTTGTGGTGCGGGCCATACAATTTGGCAATGGCGCAGCCGGGCGGCGCGGGCAAAAAGATGTGTCGGAAGCGCTTGCACCGCTGGCGCGGCCCTATATTCTGGAGCGCTGTGTGGTGGCGCATTTTTCGGACTCGCCCGAGAGCCTGCGTGATTCTCTGCCGCATGTGCGCGCGCTGCTGGACTATCGCTTGAATCGCGCCATTGATTTTGAACTGGACGTGATGGCGGTGGGCCAGTTTGCGCCCGCTTTGACGGGTAGGCAAGCCAACACATTTTAATTCGCCTTGGCGGCTTTTATCTGCGGCACTTGCTGGCCCAGCGAACAGAAGCTAGGGTCTGCCGCGTTTTGGTGCCATATCAACTGGCTGTGAATTTCAGATTGGATTTTTAATGTTGGAATGGCTTCATCATCCGATTTTGCACGATCTCATCATGAATTATGGGCCTTGGGCGGTCATGTTCGTGGTGATGGCGGAAAGTTCCGGCCTGCCGCTGCCCGGCGAAAGCATGGTGGTTTCGGCGGCGATCTATGCGGGCGCGACCGGCCATGTCAGCATTTACTGGATCGTCGCGGGCGCGGCCGCGGGCGCGATCATTGGTGACAATATCGGCTATTGGGCGGGGCGCGAACTTGGCCTGCCGCTGCTGGTCAAATATGGCCCGCGCATACACCTGACCGAGGCGCGACTCAAGCTCGGGCAATATATGTTCATCCGCTTTGGCGGTTCGATCGTGTTTTTCGGACGGTTTATCGCGCTGCTACGGGCTTTTGCAGCACTGCTGGCTGGAGCAAACCACTTTAACTGGGAAAAATTCGTAATTTTCAATGCGGCAGGCGGTATTGTCTGGGCCAGCATTTTTGGCTTTGGCGCTTATTGGCTCGGCCAAAGTTTTGAAAAGATCAAGGGGCCGTTTGCTGTTGTGGCGGTGGCGGCGGCGATCATCGGCGCAGTGGGCGGATTTTTGTTCCTGCGCCACCATTCGGAACGGCTCCTTCAGGAAGCCGAAGCGGCGCTGCCGGGGCCATTACGGGTGGATTAATCGTCGTTGTGCGGGCGGTTGACGCGGTTGGTTTTGACTTCGGCACGGATTTTCTTGCCCTCTAACCGTCGAAGCTGTGAGCCCCATGTCGGTTTGGTGGCTTTTCGGGGCGGCGGTGGCGGTTCCAGCGCTTTCAGGATGAGTTCAGTGAGGCGGGCGCGCGCGTCCTGCCGGTTGCGATCCTGCGTGCGGTGACGCTGGGCCGTTATGGTGATGATACCGTCTTTGGAGAGGCGATGGCCCGCCAGCTGCAACAGGCGGTTGCGGGCAAATTCCGGCAAAGCCACACTGCGGCCCGCGTCGTAGCGCAATTGCACGGCGGTTTCCAACTTGTTGACATTCTGACCGCCGGGGCCAGAGGCGCGGATGAAGCGCTCTTCCAGCTCGGTTTCGTCGATGAAAATTCGGTCGTTGATCTGCATACGCTTTCTATACCGCGAATTTGCGGGCTAGACCACCTCGCCGCCAAATTCCGCTGCCGAAACACTGAGCCAATGCCAGAAACTCCCCGAAAAGCTGCGCGCCACGGCAAAATCATAGGAGTCCTCGCCGCTGCGCCAGATCAGCGCATTGATGTGCGACACGGCGGTGACGGCGCAATCGCCGGTCTTGAACTCGTTGGGGTGCAGGTCGAGGGTGACGCCCTTGCGAAGAACCTCGCGGGCTTTTGGCCCTGAAACGCGCAGCACGGCGCGCCCGCCGGTCTGGTCGGTGAGGGCGGCGAAAGGCGCCGCGCTGTCGGCGATTTTTTCCATCAGGGCCGGATCTGCGCTCAGTGCCAGCCATTGCTGCGGGCCGGCCCACAGCAGTGTCAGGCGGTCGTCGTCGGTCAAGCGGAGTTTGTCGGGCAGAGACAGGCCACAAATTGCCTGCACGACGCTGTCGAGCGGCGCTGCCGCGCCTTGACGCGCGAGAATGGCGAGGGCCGAAAGGCCGGTGCGCTCGGATATGGCGACACCGCGTGCGCCCGCTTTGCCGAAAGCGCCGGGGTTTAGAATGCCGGAAAAGCCGGAACGCGGGGCAAGATCAAACACGCAGGCGGCTCCCTTCAGGATCAATAAAGTGCGGCGAACAGATTTCTATTTTGGTGTCCTTGCCGCGAATAGGGTCATAGGCGCGCATCTGCTGGCCGATAAGGCTGGTGCCGTTCTGCACCAGAGCGAGGCCGATGTGATGGCCAAGATTGGGCGAAAAACCCGCCGAACTGATATGGCCGAGGTCGTTTTCGGCACTGTTTTGCGCCGAAACGGGCAGAATATGCGCGCCCGCCGCAAAACTCTCGCCCGGATTGACCGGCTTGACGCCCACGAGCACAGGGCGGTTCTGCGCGATCAGGGCCGGGCGCTGGCTGAGCGCCCGGCCGATAAAGTCCTTTTTCATGGCCATCATCTTGCCAAGGCCCAGATCGGCGGCGGTGGTCTGGCCATTGAGTTCGCTCCCGCCCAGATGGCCTTTTTCGATACGCATGACATTCAGCGCTTCGATGCCATAGGGCAAAATGCCGTAAGGCGCGCCCGCCGCCATAATTGCTCGGATCAGCGCATCGCCATATTGCGCCGGAACGCCGATTTCATAGGCCAGTTCGCCTGAAAACGAAATGCGATACAGGCGGCCTTTGGTGCTGCCAATTTGCACTTCGCCATAGGCCATATAGGGGAAGGCGGCGTTGGAGATGTCCTCTTTCACCAGCGCAGCGACGACTTCACGCGCATTTGGCCCGGCGATGGAATATTGCGCCCAATGTTCGGTGGCGGAAATCATCTGCACGTCGAGTTCCGGCCACAGGACTTGCGCGCAGAATTCGAGGTGTTGCATCACCTTTACCGCATTGACGGTGGTGGTGGTCATGAAGAAATGGTTTTCGCCAAGGCGGGCGCAGGTGCCGTCATCCATGACGAAGCCATCCTCGCGCAGCATCAGGCCGTAGCGCACGCGGCCCACCGCGAGGGTGGAGAAAGTGTTGCAGTAAACCCGGTCGAGAAAAGCGCTCGCGTCCTTGCCCTGAATGTCGATCTTGCCAAGCGTCGAGACGTCGCAGACGCCGACTGAGCCACGCACGGCGAGCACTTCGCGGTTACAGGCGGCGAGCCAGTCTTCATCGCCGCGCGGGAAATATTGGGCGCGCAGCCAGAGGCCCGCCTCCATAAACACCGCGCCCTGTTCCACCGCCCAGTCATGTCCGGCGGTGAGGCGGGTGGGGCGGAAGTCCTTTTTGGTGTGGATGCCAGCCAAAACGCCTAAGGAAACCGGCGAAAACGGCGGGCGAAACCGCGTGGTGCCGGTGGCTTCTATGCTTTTCTGGCTGATTTCGGCCATCAAAGCGAGGCCATTGACATTGGCGGTCTTGCCTTGGTCTGTGGCCATGCCAAGCGTCGTGTAGCGCTTGAGATGTTCAACCGAGCGATAGCCCTCGCGGTGGGCGAGCTCAATATCTTTGACGCTGACATCGTTTTGAAAATCGACAAAAGCCTTGCCGCGAATGTTTTTCACTTGCCAGAGCGGGAATTGCTTGGCGGCGCTTTTCCCTTCGTCCTTCGAGACGCCACTTCGTGGCTCCTCAGGATGAAGGGCATGGGACGCCTCATCCTTCGAGTGCCTCAGGATGAGGGGCGTCGCACCAATCTCCTCATCCTGAGGAGCCAGCTTGCTGGCGCCTCGAAGGATGGGCAGGCTGGCGATGGCGCGGCGTGCAGCCTCTTTGCCGGAGGCAAGACAATCTGCGAGCAAGAATTCGCCATTGGCCGCGCCGGCCACGATCATGTTCGGAGGCAAACTGCCGGG
>Ga0075019_10002445_pt1 | contig 10571 bp, 9 predicted proteins | sample ColStrG_CSR_2013_FD_71473 | JGI IMG/M metagenome (GOLD analysis project Ga0075019, IMG submission 71473) | Freshwater sediment microbial communities in response to fracking from Pennsylvania, USA - Cold Stream Run_MetaG_CSR_2013 | ecosystem: Environmental > Aquatic > Freshwater > Creek >...
AACCGCAAGAAATGCAAAACTCCGCCCCACCGCGTCAAAGCGCACCAGTGCAACGTTCCGCTCCAGCTCAATCGCGCCCTGCGCCGAATTTTTCGGATATGGATGACGATATTCCGTTCTGAGACCCAGTAACATTGATTAAGTAAACAACGCCTTGTAAATCTTTGATTTACAAGGCGTTTTTCATTGTTTACATAATTTATATTGACACCCCTGTATTTTACTTATAACCTAGTTGAAGATAGTGTAAACAAGGGGGTGTAATGGCGTCTCGTTATGCTGTGAAATTGGTAAAAATGGACGGTGGCGAGCGCATGCCTTTGCTTGTCGATACCCGCACCGGGTTGGGAGTATTTGAATCGACAGCCTTTTGTCTGACGATGCGCTCAAAAGGACGTCAAGCTAACACTCTTGTTCAGGCATTAAGAGCGGTGCAGTTTTTGTATGAGACCTTGGACGAAGCCCAAGTAAACTTGATGGAACGCGCTAAGGTGAATGACCTGCTAACACTTGGTGAAGTTGAAGCCTTGGTTGCGCGGTGTAAGTTTGTTAAAGATGAACTCTTAAAAGCCGACAAGGTCGCCCGAGCAACTAACGTTGTCCCGCTAAGAAAAACCTTGAAAAAAGGCCGCGTCGCTGACTATGGGACTGCCGCTGTTCAAGGTGACACATCGGCCATCCGGTTGAGTTACATCGTGGCTTATCTTCAGTGGTTTGCTGATTATGTTTTTCTCCTGAATATTCCTAAGAACAGAACAGAATTCCGAGGAGTGGCTTCCCTTGTTATTGATGCGATTAAAAATCGTAGCCCTAAGTCATCACCCTCAAATAACGCACGTCGAGGACTGACAAAGCAACAGGTAAATCGGTTGCTGTCGGTTATTCATCCCGATTCACCTGAAAATCCCTGGTTCGGTTCTTTCCTTCGCAATCGAAACTATCTCATCATTCGTCTATTGCTTGCCATTGGTCCTCGTAAAGGCGAATTGCTTGGGCTAAAAATTAACGACATTGAATTTAGAGATAATACGGTTTCAATAATGCGTCGGCCGGACGACCCTGAAGATGCTCGCACCCGTCAACCACAGGTAAAAACTGCATCGAGGAAGCTATTGATTGCCGATGATTTGGCTGACGCACTGAAAAGACATTTGACGGATGACCGCTACGGGTTGGGTAACGCCAGAAAACACCCTTTCGTTTTTGTCAGCAGACGCGGTGACCCCCTTGCTTTAAATTCCATCGATGAAATGTTTTCAGTACTCAGGGCCGCATTTCCAGAATTGTCTCCAATCTCAGCGCATATTCTTAGACACACATGGAATGACTGTTTCTCTGAACTTGCTGAGGGGGCGATGGATGCTGATGAGGAACTGCAACTACGCAACTACATGATGGGTTGGTCCCATAAGTCGAAAATGGCTAAGAACTATACTCTTCGCTATGTCGAAAAACGAGCAAGGGAAATGTCGCTGAAAATGCAAGATTCAACTTATAAAGGTGTCAAATGACCCAACAAACCGACTTCAATTTTAGCGATGAAACTAATGAGGTATCAAGCAATGCGCTGAAAACAAATACTGAATGGGGAATGCTTGACGATGAGCTACCCGAACTCATTACACTAAGGAGTAAGGCTCAATTCAATCCCCGCTCGATGAAGTGGGCATTTGTCGATGGTGTCACGCTAATCTCTATGAATTTTACTCGACTTCCCACCCAGGTTACGCCGCTTGTAACCAGTCTCAAGAGGGTTTTGATACATGCTCTTGAGGAAAATTCTTCAGCCTACGCGAATAATCTGTTCCGTAGCTTCGGTCGCTTGGCAATAATAATTGCTAAAAAAACCGCCGTACCCGTTTCTGAAATCACAGAAACACATGTTGCTAACTACATTTCAAAATATGCTGTCGGAGATAAGCTTGGTTTAGAAGCACAACTTTCAGCCCTGCTAAGTAGGTGGTCAAAATTGCACTACAGTGGATTGTCTTCCGCTGCGATACGGCTACTGGAAAAACGGAAAAAGAAAGGGAACGTTAAAGGCGAAGGGGTTATGACATTCGACCCTGTAACCGGTCCTTTGACCGAGTACGAACTTCAGCAATTAATTACTGAATTAAACGGAGCCTATGCTGCAGGTCAACTTGATAAACAGTTCTATCATTTGTCTTGGTTGGTTATTTTAACTGGCCAGCGGGTATCTCAGTATTGTGCTCTTAAAGTAAAAGATTTAGGCCGGGGGACCGACGAATTCGGAGAGGTGACGTTCGAAATAATGATTCCAAAGGCCAAGCAGCGTGGCGAGGTAATTCGAGATTCATTTTTATCTCGCCCGTTAAATGTCCAGTTCGGTGAAAGTCTGTGGAAATATGCTCAGGAAGTAAGGACTGAAAGTCCCGAACGTGGCGATGACGCGCCCCTATTCCCATCCAGTGTGAATCACCGAGAAGGTTATCAACTAAATTCTGATTTCGAAGGTCATTGGAATTCCACGGAACTTTCTGCTCAATTCCAAGCCGCACTTTCAGCTCTGGCTCCTGTAAGTCCAAGGACTTTAGCGCCCATGAATCTTGCTGTTGGACGTTTTCGGGATACTCTCGGCACCCGTGCTGCCCAAGAGGGGCTGCGGGAGCTTGTTATTGCAGAAATTTTGGGACACTCGGATACTCAGAACGTTGGATGTTATACCGCAGCGATACCCGAAATCGCAGCCAGGATGGACAAACAGCTGGCGAAAGATTTGGCGCCAATTGCGAATGCATTTATGGGTGTAATTTTGATTAGGCCAGAAGATGCGACCCGAGCTGGTGACTCATCCAGCCTCATAGTTGATTACCGAAATAGTAAAAAGGGTGTTGGTAGTTGCGGTTCGAAGTACGACTGCACATTCAATGTGCCGATCGCCTGTTATACCTGCAAGAGTTTTGAGGCGTGGTTGGATGGACCCCATGAGCAGCTCTTTGAGCAGTTGACGAAAAAACGTGAACAACTGCTGGCTACTTCAGGGCCTCGTGTCGCGGCCATAAATGATTTGACTATAGTTGCGGTTAAGCGAGTTATAGACGAGTGTCAGCGCATTAAAAGTAGCGTTGCAGAGGGCCATGCGCATGAATAATATATTCGTATTTACCCCTCGTGCCGACTTGGATGCTAAGCAGAATATCGCGTTATTCGTTCAACGCTGCCGTGACGAAAGCACTGTGTTCGGTGTAGACCTACCGTTCGATGAAGCTAAATGGGATATTAGTAAAACAATAAATTCCAAAGGGCGCACAAAGGCAGTTCGAGTAATTTTTTCCAGTTACCATGCGGCGAAAGACAATAAAGAATTGCCGACGATGTCCCCGCTTTTTTTGCCCTTTGCACAAGCCTATTTTAGATATTCGTATGGATTACGCGCTACGACTGCTTGGTCAAACCGACTGACAGCGTTGCGCGTAATTGATGAGGTACTGTGCCAACGCGGTTTGTTTGGCCAGGTCACCAGCATTAACCATGATATTTTGAACGAGGCGTGCAATCTCGTTTTGACAGGGTATTCACAATCGGTGGCTGCCAAAATTGCAGGTGAGATTGAGGCGCTTAGCGATTTTTTGATTGAAAGCGATTTCGTTCAACTTAAAACCCGTTGGTTAAGGAACATATCGCGTCCGGTCGATGACGGGAGGCGGGTTGGAAAAGCTGCAGATAACGCGCGACAGGACAAACTGCCTTCGGTTAGGGCAATTGAAGCAATGGCGCACCTTTTTTGCAATGCTTCAGAGCCCGTTGAGTTATATATTGGTTCAACTTTGGCGTTATTGCATTGTGCGCCCCAGCGCATTAATGAAACGGTGAGGTTAACTGTAAATTGCGAGGTTGATGAGATTGACTTGCAAAAACAACCTCAGTACGGTCTCCGTTTGCCCGGCTCGAAAGGATTTGAGAATGCGGTTCGGTGGGTATTGCCAACGATGGTAGATGTCGCCCGCAAAGCAATACGAAATTTGAAACAAGTTTCTGCGGATGCCCGTGAAATCGCACGTTGGTACGAAAAAAATCCCACAAAAATTTATTTGCCCAAGGCTCTCGAATTCTTAAGGGAGCAGGCTTTCCTTCTGCCAAGCGAGATTAGTCAAATTCTGTATGGAACGGATGAGGAAAAGAGAGCGCGTTCTTGGTGTGCCCATGAAAAAATTGCACCAAAGGATGGAAAATTTCCATTTGAAAAAATTGAGGCTGTTGTCGTTGCCAAACTTCCTAAAGATTTTCCTTATGCGCAGCCTGGTCTGCTTTTTAGCGATGCACTATTTATTTGCCGCCGGTTTGAAATGGATGCCACGCTTACCCCTTACGCCTGTCTTATTGACTATGTTACTTCGGACCAGATTAGCTCCAGGATTAGCAAAAGTGGGAGTGTAGTCAAAACTATTTTTGAGAAATTTAATTTAACAGAAGATGATGGGTCCCCAGTTTTAGTTCGTTCTCACCAATTGCGGCATTATCTGAATACCTTGGCGCAGTCGAATAACGTTTCACAAATAGATATTGCTATGTGGTCCGGTAGAGCGGACATTCGACAAAACAGCGCATATGATCACGTGAGTTCAGATGCTCTTATATCAAAAGCGCGGGAGGTCGCTTTATATAAAAAATCTGACATTTTCGGTGGCGATTTAAATGTGAAAAAAATACGAATAATCGCTCGCAGGGATGGCGCGACGGGTAATCTAAAAGCCAAGAGCGCACACATTACTGATTACGGAATGTGCACGCACGAATACTCTGCTTCCCCATGCCAAATTCATTATGACTGCTTAAATTGCAATGAGTTGGAGTGCGTTAAAGGCGACAACATAAAGCTTGAAAATCTTTTGCGTCTTAAAGAAGAAACGGAACGCCTCTTGGCAGATGCTGAAGATGCGGAGAAGCATTTTGTGAACGGAGCATCTCGGTGGGTCAAGCATCAGCGTCAAACGGTCGACCATTGTAATAAATTAATTTCCATCCTGACAGATGCCAGCATCCCGGACGGGGCTATGGTCAAGCTGATAGGCATTAAGCCGGCATCACGCTTGGAACAAGCTGAGTTTGAGCGAAATGAAGTCCATGCTGTCGTGCTTCCATCTCGCAAAAATAAACTTTTAGAGAGGATAAAACGTGGGTAAACCGAGAGGTCGTATTATTGATGAGGATGTTATTGAGGTCATACTTCACATTCTAGATAACTGGAAAGGCGTGTTGACCTGGGATGCCTTAATACTAGCAATTAAGGCAAGTATTGCAACGAAATATACCCGGCAAGCATTATCTAAACATGAACGAATCGCTGCTGCTTTCGTTCTGAGAAAAGGGACGTTAGCACAAGAGGAAGGTCGACTGCCTTCGGGTGATTCTCGAATAAACGCTCTGATGGATACCATCGCAAGGTTGAAGGCTGAAAATGTCCGTATAAATGCCGAGTGCGAACGATATAGGGCGCAGTTTATCCGTTGGACCAACAACGCGCAAAAGAAAAACTTTACCTTCGAACAGCTAGATGCACCGCTGCCGCCAGTACATCGCGGAAAAACACCGGAGTAATTTCAATCAGGGTTGAAAGGACACAAATGGCAAGCAGTGGGCGGCAATTAGCAGAACAAAACCTCGTTACTTTTACGACCTGGCTTGGAAGTAAGTCTGATGATGACTTTCGTCAATTGGCTAGTCGTGGCGTGTTATCCCGCAAAGAGATTGCCATCGAATGTGGTTTCAGCAAAAGCGCGCTGGACCAAAACCCCAGAATCAAAGCAGCCTTAAGAGCCGCCGAAGCTGATTTGCGTGAGCGCGGCATTCTGCCAGCCATGGCGGATAGGGATTTGACTAAACCATCAGAACCCGTGATGCGTGAAGTTGGAACACAGAAATCAATGATTGAAACAGAGCGACTTCGACGACTGGAACAAGAGAACGCCAGTCTGAAGGCGGAGAACGGCGAACTGAAAAAAAAGCTTGAGCAATTCGCCATTATCCGCGAAGCATTGGCCATGACTGGGCGTGTTCCCCGATGAGTCCTACACGTATGCTGCGTGTCAGTGCCATTAGAAGCCAGAACCCTAAGGGAACTGGTGGATGTATTTTTACTGGCCGCATTATCAATGAGACCGGGAAAATTGCCGATGCACGCAGCTACTACGTAGTGAAAGCAAGTGGAAAACTTCTGGGTGAGACCCGTGTTCAGGTGGGTCAGTGGTGGCAGGTCGATGGGGCCTGCAAGATGCTCGACAGAGAAATCAATGGTTTCTGCGTTACCGAAGTTCAAATCGAAGCAGTCCGGCTTGGACTGCTACAGCCGTCCGGCGAACATATCGTTATTTTCATGGCAGAAAATGAAGATTTTCCCGGTATCGGCTTAGTTAAGGCGCGCAAATTGTGGGATGCGTTCCATGAAGATTTATACTCAATTTTAGATTCCGGTAATGTCGAGGCATTATCCCCATTTTTGAACGAAGACTGCGCTCGACAAGCGGTAACCGCATGGGCGATGCACGGGAATGCGCGCACTCTGCAGTGGTTACAAAGTCATGATTTCGATATTGCTATAGGTCGTAAGGTGCTTTCATACTTTGGTGCGCAGGCGCAGCAAAAGTTGGAGGAAGACCCTTATAGGCTATTGTCTTTCTGCGCGAGTTGGAAACAGGTTGACGGACTGGCCCGTTCTCATTTCAATGTCAGAGAAGATGACCCAAGACGTATACAGGGAGCCATTGAAGAAACCCTTTACCGACTATTTTCAGAGGGGCATACGGTTGGTACTATGCCCCTACTGGTATCCCGCCTGGAAAGTTTAATGGACGGCCGTCAGTCGCGGGAATCAATTAAGGAGGCTATTGCAGGTGGTGTAAACAACGGTAGCTACGTAGTCAGTGATGATGGAAGGATTCGTCTTCTCGGCCCGCATATTATGGAAGCCACCGTAGCTCGATTTATTGCGGAGCGATTGAATCCTGAAAATAATCTGCCGCTGCTGGACAGCGCCCGTATCGCCGAAATACTGTCGGTCTACGAAACTGCTGAAAATATCTGCCTTAATGAAGCACAGTCGCTCGCCATTCAAACAGCTGCCGCTAACGCCATTGCCTTAATTCTGGGCGGCGCTGGTACGGGTAAGACGACAGTTCTAAAAGCGCTGTATGAAATCTACGACGCAACGGGCATACGGATTTTTCAAACCGCTTTAGCCGGCCGTGCCGCAAAGCGCATGGTTGAAGCCACGGGTCGCCCTGCGACCACGCTGGCCAGTTTCTTAAAAAATACCAAGGAAGAAGACTTGGAGGGACCGGCAGTTGTTGTCATTGACGAAGCCTCTATGGTCGATATTATCTCTATGAGTCGCCTGTGCGAGATGTTGCCTGGGCATGTTCGGTTGGTGCTGGCCGGCGATTCGAGTCAGTTAATGCCGGTTGGCCCTGGGCTAGTCCTGCACGCCCTTGTCGGCATTCCTGAAATCCCTCAGGTTGAGTTGCAGGTGGTAAAACGATATGGTGGAAAAATCGCGCAAGCGGCGCTGGCGGTACGTGACGGCGATTGGCCTGAATTGCCAGATGACGAGGATGCCGCTATATCGTTTATACCTTGCGCTACTGCCGAGATTGCCGACCGCATTGTTGATTTGTATAAAAAGGATACCCCAAACACGCAGATACTTTCACCCCGTCGAAACAGTTTGGATGGAACGATAGCTATCAATACACTCTGTCAGAGTCGATTTACCAGAAACGCTAGGCCCCTGCTTTTGTACTTGGAGGATTTTGATTCTCACGCTGGCACCGGATTTCATCTGGGAGACTTGTTGCTATGTACCAGAAATCTTTGGGACTGGGGGCTGCAAAATGGTTCGCTTGGGCGTTTGGTAGAAATTGAAGAGGTCCCTCGATTGCTCACCAATGACGATGGCGTAGAGCTTGGACATGCCATTGGGTGGGTGCTGTGGGACGACGGAGAGCGCCGACCTGTGGTGGAATCAATGCTGGATGACTTAGTGCTCGGCTATGCCGTTACTGTGCACAAAGCACAAGGTTCACAGTGGCCGCGAGTTCTGGTGGCTTTAACAGGCAGCAGGATGCTCGACAGGACATTAATTTATACCGCGCTTACTAGGGCTCAACGTCAGGTTGTTCTTATCGGCGACCCGGTTGCCTCGCGTGAGGCCGTTGAGGGCTTGCCTCGCGCTAATATGCGTAACGTAGGGTTAGGTGCTGTGCTAAAACAGCAATTGATGGAAATATCTAGTGCTTACGGGTCGGTTTAGTTTGGCGGTGCATTATCTTCAAGACCAATTCAGAAAAAAATATTTTAAGCTTGTAGGAGTTGCTCGCGTCATTGCCTTGAATCTATCGCGTGAGGTTTTACACCAAATCGAAGGTTTTGGAGTTATGCTACTCTTGTTGGTTAAATGGAAATAACTAAAATTTAGCAAGTTTAGTCCACCACTTTCAATCCCTCTTTTTGGTCAACGTATCGCCCAAAAAAATCAACTCATGGTTCTTATAAATAAATTTGGGAGTTTCAATTGAAAAAATGTTTAAGTTTGTTGATATTTAATTTGTGTCTTGTACTTACTGTGCATGCACAAGTTCCGAATACTTACCGACCGCCTGACTCAAATAATTATCAGGACCCATCATCAGAATACATGAAAAAATTTGGCGAAGATGAAATCTGTCATAAGGAAGGTTTAGAAGTGCTGAATAAATGCTCTCCCCTTGAGTCAAAGACTCTTGAGCAATGTTGGAAAGCCAAATTAAGCTCAAGTTGCGAAAACCAACTTACTTCTGGTGGCAATCGCGATAGTGCTTGCCTGCAAGAGCTTTCAAATGTAAATCCAGAATGCATACCCGCCTCGAAAAAAGCAACCACAGATTGCATGACTGCTTCAGCGACTCCTTATTGCACGCGGCAAGCTGCAATTGTCCACTCCAATTTGCAAAAACACGAGGAGGCATGTGCTATTGAAAGGAAAAAGGCGATGGCTGAATTGAGGGACTGCACTGGGAATGCAAAAACGCCGGAGGAGACAGTTGCGTGTATTAGACGTCAGTCTGGAACATTAAAGTGCAACCAATAATAATGTATCGTACTAGCTGGAATTTTGTTCATTCTCGTAATGCAAGTTTACTAATTCGCAGTCTAAATTTACCGCGCGATTTTTAAGCAAGTGTAATGCGATGTGCTAAGCCACCATTAATAAGGAGCTAAATTAGCGGGGTATGGGCCGCAGGGCCCATGCAGACCACAACGGTCGAAGAGGGTTGGCTTATTTCGCGGCATTAGTCCCAAAATACCCGCGAATATTTTCGCGTCATGTAGACAGCTTTTTAGGTTGCGATGCGCCTATCGGCGCCGAATTTACAGAGCAAAATGCGGTGTGAAGCCGCGCCATTGCCTTAAGTGTATAGAAGCGAAGGTTGTTATCGTGTTTGCTTTGAATCGGGAAACGTTATTTAGATGTGTTCAATAGGGATTAAAAATGGGTCCGGATGAAATTTCAATTACCAAAAAAATGTTGGCGAAAGTTGGAACTCCAGTACTTTCGGTTGCGTCGGTCTCATTGATGGCAATAGTAGTTCAATCCTGTTCAAGCTACGGCCGTGAATACGAACCACCAACTGGAAGTCTAGAAGAAGCTCAAATTCCGCGTCTGCTAATGCAGATATGTGTACCTAACCAAACGGTCAGCTATAACGTTGTTGAGGTGGATTTAAGCAAGCAGCCAGTTGAATTGACAAAATTTGCTAAGGACGATTCGCCAGTGGATTCGCGGGTCTCGGATAAGGCGAGGAAGCTTACCTTTGACGCAAGGCCAACAGATGTTGACTATGGCAGCATTGGCTATGGTCAGGTCAGACATTTCTTTGCGAATTTTAGTGAAAGTATGGAGCATGCATATTTATACGACACCACTGAATTAGAGCAGCCGGTTTTCGAAACGATGTTCGATGGACCCCAGAAATTGGCGGCGATTCACATTAACGCGCCCAACAATCGAAACGGACAGGGCGCAGAATTTCTTTATTGGTATAAATTGCCAGCCAAATTGAGTAATGAAAAATTCACTCAATGGCAAGAACCTGTTGCCAAAAGTTTGAGGGCATCGTTCACTCCCACAAGTTTTGAACCATGGGATTACATAACGCATGGACGGGAACTTCCGCCGTATCAGCCAGAAAGAAGTGCGCTAAAAGTCAGATTTCGGATAATGAGTTATCAGGATATTGGTTTGAAAGGTCTTTTTTGGCAACGCACTTATAACGCTTTATTTTACAAATATAAGAATGGCCTTAGTGACGAAGAACAAAACAAGTTAATTTATATAAAACTAGCTGATGAACCACCGATAGCAGGCTGTTAGCCAAGATTTTCCACGGATATAATAAGTTATAGCGTGATTTTATAATTATAAAAAGCCGTTATAACTTTTTATAAAAGTCGCGTGCTAAACAACTCTGGATTGATTGCAGTGATACATGGTGGAGTGGCCCAGACAATAAGGCAGTTTAATGCATTGAAGTGGTATGGCTACTGAATGTAGCGGGATAACTACTAGAGGTAGG
>Ga0075019_10002446_pt1 | contig 10571 bp, 8 predicted proteins | sample ColStrG_CSR_2013_FD_71473 | JGI IMG/M metagenome (GOLD analysis project Ga0075019, IMG submission 71473) | Freshwater sediment microbial communities in response to fracking from Pennsylvania, USA - Cold Stream Run_MetaG_CSR_2013 | ecosystem: Environmental > Aquatic > Freshwater > Creek >...
TTATATTTGTCAAAAATCTCTTTGATCTGTTCTGCCGTCAAACCGCGCTGCTTGCGCTGTGGTGTTTTTTCTTCGACGCGCATATTTTTCAACTTCATGAGGAAGGTGATTTGCGCCGGAAGAAGTTTGTCCTCGGCCAATTCTTTGTATTCCGCCCGACTTGGATTGCGACACACATGCAGTCGGGGAATCAGAGCGCAATCGTTTAGAATGCGATTTTCAAAGCGCGGAATTTTCTGGCCGACAACACCTTGCCAGTCGCTTGCCCCGCCTTCACGCAGCTTGAATTTCCGTCTCAGTTCTGGATTGTAAGAGGCGTATCTTTGTTGAGCTATTCCATAAAGCAGATATTCCGCCTTGCCCGCCAATGCTGGATAATGTTTGCCTGCGCCCTCGATCATTTGACGGATTTCAGCTTCGACCAGTTTACGAGGAACAATTTGATTTCTGGTTGTTTGGGCGTGGCAATCACTCCGCAACTTCAAATCATCCGGCTTCTCTGGACTCCATAGTCCCATTTGGTAAGCATCAAAATAGGCAGGGAAGTGAAAATCAATTTTGCCCGGAGCCATGCTTTCCAAGTCCTTTTCAAACTTGTCCATCCGTTGCTCGGTCCCGGCATCGTCATCCTCTCCATCTTTTGCTTTGCGCGTCTCGCGGGTTCTCCACGGGATGTCTTTGTCGTAACCGCGCCGTTGAATCGCTGAATGAAACGCCTTGAAGACTTGCCACGGTTCCAGTTTTTCGCCGCGCAGTAATTTGATGCGAAGCAGGCAGGAGGTGTAACAAGTGTCGTCACCCGGTGCGGGGAATTCCCGTTCCAAGCGCGGATCGCCTTTGGCGGTTTCAATCCATTTACCATCCACCTTGCCAACCTGCCGGCCTTTGAGGACTTCAATACCGGCGTCGCGCATGACTTTTCCCAGCCACTGCTCTCTCGCCTTGTGTGCCTGCCGCGTACGCCACATTCGGCGGCGGCTTGCGGCAGGGTTGGTTTCGGCAAATTCCGCCGGAATGAGCAGCGACGCCTTGTGCAGAAATTCGTTACCGCGCCGCACGGCCTCGCCGATGGATCCCTTGCCCAAGTCAAAAGCCCAAACCACGTCCTGCGCACCCATATAATCCCTCTCGTAAAACCCGGCCTTTTGCGTAATTCCTTATTATGCAGAAAGGGATGATAGTACTATCGGATCGAGTGCTGAAAACCAAGCTTTTTACAAATCACAGGCTCTATTTTATGAAGAATGTCAACTTACACAAACTCCACCGGCTGGATTTCCGGCAGTATCCCCGCAGCCGTGCCCCGCGCCAGAAATTCCCGCACCGCCCGCCGCCCGCGCTCCCCGTAATCGAGCGTCAGGTCGTTGACGTACATGCCGATAAAACGATCCGCCATCCCCGTATCCAGGCCCCGGCCCAGCGGCAGGGCGTGGGCCACCCCCGCCGCGCGGTGTTCCAATCCGTAACGAATGCTTTCCCGCGTGATATCCGTGATCTCCCGGACCGCTTGCGGTCCCAATGCCTTGCGCACCACATTCCCCCCCAAGGGCAAGGGCAGTCCACCGGTCTCCCGGTGCCACCACACGCCCAGATCCTCGCACAGCGCAAATCCGTCCTGCGCATACGTCAGTTGTCCTTCGTGAATCAACAGGCCCACCTCGGCACGCCCGTCCCGCAAGGCAGCAAAAATTTCATCAAAGGGCACCACCACCGTGTCGAGTTCCGCCGCAGGCCGCCCGGCATACAGCAAAAACGCCAGATAGGCACTGGTCAACAGACCGGGGATGGCGATGCGTTTTTTTAACAACTCTTCCTTTTCCAAAGCCCGTCGTGCCACCAGCATCGGGCCGTAATTGTCCCCCATGCTGGCCCCGCACGACATGAGGGCGTAGCGGTCCGTCAAGTGGGCATAGGCATGAATCGACACCGCCGTCACATCCAGTTCCTCCCGCCGGGCGCGCTCGTTGAGTGTCTGGATGTCCTGCAGGATGTGCTCAAAATCGTAATTTCCCATCGGCACCAGACCTTCCTTCATGGCGTAAAACATGAAGGCGTCGTCCGGGTCCGGGCTGTGGCCCAAAAGAATTTTTTGTTTGCTCATGATTTTTGGAGTTTAAATATAATCCGTGCGGTCAATGGATAAGGGATTGCGGGTGGCCAGCAGTCGCGCCTGCTCCACCACGGTTTCGGACGAAGGATCAAAACGGTAGCCGTTGCAATTGGGGCAGACATCGGCCTTTTTAACCACGATGGAACCGCAGCTTTCGCAAACCTTGTACTTTTGCGGCGTGCCCATGATTTTTTCCGCCGCCTCCTTGCGTGATAATTCCTTGTCGCTCATGGCGCTATTTGGCGCGGGGAACCAGACGCCCGACGGCATCCTGTTGCGTCCCCTCCTCATGATATTCAGCATCCGTATTCACCTGCCAGACATTATAGGAGGCACCGTCCAGATTGCGGGCCGCCAGCAGGGCCGTCATCATGCTGTGATCCTGATTGTTGTACTTGTGCATGCCATTGCGGCCGACCGCCTGCAGATTATCCAAGCCGGACAGGGCGCGGCGGATCTGCTCCACATCCTCCTGATAGCCCGGGCCATAAACCGGATAGGATTTCGGCATGCGCACCACGGTGCCGTCAAAAACCTCCTCCTCCCGCGCCAGACCCAGTTGCACCAGTTCCCGTTTGCCCAGGGCAATCAGGTCCGCATCCGGCATCGACCACAAACCGTCCCCCTCAAAACAAAAATACTCCAGGCCCAGACAGGTGGTGTCACGGTCCGGAACCAGGTCCGGGCTCCAATTGTTGAAATTCTGGATGCGGCCGAGCTTGACTGCGGGATCGTGCACATAAATCCAGTTGTCGGGAAACAGCTCCTTCCGCCGCAACATCAGCGCCACCGTCAAAAAATCGCGATACTGCAGGCGTGTGGCAGCGGCCCGGACCGGTTCCGGCAGCGGCGGATCCAGCGCCAGCACCAGTTCCTTCAGCGGCATCGAAACAATAAAGGCGTCGGACGGCCATTCCTGTATCCCGCCCTTGCGATCACGGCTCTCCACCGCCGTAACGCGAGTGCCCTCATGCCGGACACGCAAAACCTCCAGCCCCATGTGCACCCGGCCGCCCAGGGCCTGGATGTCATCGCGGGTTTTTTCCCACATCATGCCCGGCCCGAGCCGGGGGTATTCAAATGCGTCAATCAGGGTTTTGACAACCCCGCCGCCGCTCCGTCCGCTTTGCGGGAAAAGGGCAAACCAGACCGCCTTGAGCAGCGAAAGCCCCTTGATGCGCTGGGCTGCCCAGTCGGCACTGATGTCGTGACAGGACATGCCCCATACCTTTTCCGTGTAGGTCTTGAAAAAAATGAGGAACAGCCGCGAGCCGAACCGGTTGATCACCCAGTCGGCAAAGGATTTTTCCGGCCGCACGGGAAACAGTTGTGCCCGGAAATAACTCAACATGCAGAGGGTGCTGGTGATCAACCCCAGATTTTTCAGAGCATTGCCCGCCTTCAGAGGGTAGTCGAAAAATTTACCCTGGTAAAAAATACGCGACAGGCGCCGGACCTTGATGAAATCCTCCGGCAACCGTTTTTGCCACCATTGGGTGATCTCGGTACTTTTGCTGAAAAAACGGTGACCCCCGATGTCGAAGCGGTAGCCCTTGTATTCCACGGTACGGGCAATCCCTCCGACGTACTCGCCGTCTTTTTCCAGCACATCGACCGTATGTCCCCGCCCGGTGAGCTCCAGTGCCGCCGTCAGACCGGCCGGCCCTGCTCCCACCACCAACACGGTTTTTTTTCCCCCGGAGCCAGTCACAGCATTCATCCGAGATAATAGGCCAGGGTTTTTTTGCGGTCATAGTTCACCACATAACCGCTGAGACACTCGACCAGGAAATCGGGCGGCACCTTGGCCAGCGGCACGGTCATGGCCTTGACCAGACGCTCGGCGGACGCCAGATCGTTTTGCTCGATCATGTTCACGACCGGATTCGAGCAATTGCAGATGTCCTCCAGTTCCACCCGGCGCGGTTCGGCCGAGGAAACAAATGAGATCAAGACGTCGTGCAGGGAACTGAGCAGGAGGTAACGCGGGGAACGATGAAGCCAGTCCATGATGTCGAATCCATTGGGCAGGGTCAGTTCCTTGCCATCATAAAATTTTTTCTGCCACCAGCCCTTGATTCCCTTGCGCGGCTCAATAAAATTCGCATAACCCCGGGCCAGGCGCCGCTCTTTGAGCTGGCGCCGCTTGCGATTGCCCTTGATAAGATTCAATAATTTGACGGCATCTTTCTGTCCGGCAAAGCCCTGCTGCAACACCTCCGGCACGGGTTCCCAGCGCAGATAATCCTTCAGGGACTCAACGGAACCGGCATGGGCCAGCAACTCCTCGGCACTGGAAACCAGAATCGAGGGATTGATTGACGCACGGTAGGGATTTAACGACAACAACATGACAGCCTTTGAGTTTGTCGAAAAAAAAACGGGAAACAAGACCATTCCGGCCCGCTGGCCAAGTCCGTGCTTCAGGGTCCGGACCGGGCCACCCGGGCTTGATACTGGCGCAGGGCTTCCACAGCGGGTCCCCACATGCCTTGCGTGGCATAGGCCTCCGCCAGCATGTAATGAAAATACGACGGTATGGCTGGCTGGTCCTTGACCGGCTCCAGATAAAACTGCACCTCTTTCATCCTGCCGGCATCCAGGGCGGCCCGGGCCAAACCGGCCCGGGCCACCACATCACCGGCATTGCGCAACAGATCACGCTCCGCTTTCTGCCGGGATTTTTCATCGCCGGTTTTTTGCGGCAGATCCGGGGTGCCCAAGCCCTTTTTCAAAACCTGGTAGCCCTTCTCCAGTTCACCCGTACGGATGTAGGCATCTGCCACCTCCAACCAAAGCCGGCGTCCGATTTCCGGATGGGCGCGCAGAAAGGGCTCCATGTCATCAACGCCGCGCAACTTCAGCCACAGTTTCCAGATCCAGTCCGGCTGCTTCGCCGGTTCCGTCAACACCGCACCACCGGGCTTTAACAATTGATCGAGAAATTCGCGCGCCTGTTCCGGCGGGGCTTCCAACCAATAATAACCCGACAGGGCCGGGTTCTGCCTCGCCACCTGGGCCAGTTGCTGGCGTAATTCCGGGTTTTCACCCATGTCGTTCAACGTGCTCAGATACCACTGCTCCGCGTCTTTCCCGGCCCGCTGCAAAGTTTCCGCCCACGCCGCCACGGCCAGTTGCATGTCGTAAGGAAGCAACATCCGGCCCTCGTCATAGGGAATTCTGGGACTGCTCTGTTCCAGAGCCCGCGCCCGCCGAAAATCTTCCACGGCCGCCTCCACCCCGTCCCCCGTCTGCAAATGAGCCTCCGCCCGGGCGTAATAAAAAAACCAATGCAGGGGAGCCACTGCCACTCCCTCGTCGGCCAGCATTTTGGCCTCATTCCATTTTCCAGAATCCCAGTCCTGCCGCACTTGCCTCTCCAAAAGCACCACCCGGCTCAAACCCGGCACGACCACCAAACCGGCCCCGGTCAGGAACCAGGCCAGCCCCGAGAGAATTAAAATCAGTGCGGCCAGGCTGGTGATCCGGGTCTGCCGCAAACCGGCTCCCATTTTGATGTCCGGCGAAAGGGCCAAGGCCCCCAGCATTAGGGCAGGCCATAAAGATCCCGCCCGGTGTCCGGATACATCCACCAGACCCTGCCCCGCCACCATCAACAGACTCACCAAACCGGCTGCCCGCAGAGCCCGGTCGGTTCCTGGCTTCAGCGGCCAGCATCCCCGCGTCACCAGGACTATCAACCCCCACAGCAGCAGCACCGCCGGTACCCCCGCTTCCGCCGCCAGCCACAGCCAGTCGCTTTCCGGATGCCGGACAAAATCCTGGGATTTCACCTGCTTGCGATAAAAGGGAAAGACCCCTTCAAAATTACCCAAGCCCACGCCTGTCAAGGGCTGCGCCATGATCATGCTCCAGGCATCCCGCTGCACCAGCCAGCGCCCGTCTGTTTGTACCGCACTGCCGGTTGACGGTGCGGTCTTGAATCTCTGCACCGTCTTGCCGCCAAAAAGCATGAAGGAAGAAAAGGCCAGCAAGAGACAGGACATGGCCACCCAGGAGCGCGCCCGGCGCAGACTGAAATTGTACGCCAGAAAAACCCACAGCGCTGTGCCGCCAAAAAACAACACCAGACCGGCGCGGGAATAATTCCAGATCAGGGCATTGAAAATCACAAACTGACCCGCCGCCAGAAACCATGCCCGGCGTTGTTTCTGGCGGAAATCATCAAACATCAGTGCCATGCCCAGCACCCCGGTCATGGCCAGCAGGGCCGCAAATTGGTTCCGATTTTCAAACGGGCCGAATCCATCGGGTGAATTCCAGAAGGGCACCGGAATCCTGCCCCACTTCACCACAAATGCGAAAACAGCCAGCACCAGCACCCCGTAATAAAAGCAGCGCGACAGCAGGCGGCGGCGACGGCGTCCCATCGACAAACTTCCCAAATAGAAAAACCACAACAACCCCGCCGCCCAAAATATCAGGGTGTCCAGGCTGAGCCAGGGCTGGGCCGATTGAAAAATGGAAAATTTACATCCGTACGTTTCCACCAAGGTGCGGCGCCACGGCGGCATCATGAACTCCCCGCAAGGCCAGAGGCTGATGCTGCACCAGCCGAGAAAAACCGCACCCAGCACCCACCAACGCCGGGGCAGCCGGTGCGGCGCGGGCCAGATCAAAATGCAGAAACCCGCCAGAAAAAGCAGGAGGCCCAGCACCCACGGGTCGCGCCCGCCACCCCAGAAGGGCGCCAGCAACGTGACCATCAATATCAACAGGGTTTGCGGCAGGCCGCTTATTTTTTGTCCGGCTGGTACCACGCATCCCCCCAACGCTTGCAGGCCTTCATGCAGGCCGGACGAAAACAATCGGCCATGCGCTTCCAATAGTGCCGGTCATGCCCGGAGGAATGAATATACAACTGCAGTCCCGGCCCCCCCCGCACATCCAGCACCATCGCGTACGCACCGCCCGCCGCCGCTCCTGCTTCCAGACCAAATCCCGCCTTGCGCAGAAAATACTCCAGCGCCGCCCTGAACTCTTCCATGGTTTCGCAACGCTCGACCTCAACCTCCAACACCCGCGCCAGCAGCAATATGTATTTCACGTCTTCACGCCGGCCCAAGGCCCGCTGAATCTGGCTTTTCAAATCCGCCCAGGTCCACACATAGCCCAGATAGCGGGCGGCAAAAATCGCCAGAATAAACGCCAGTCCCACCGCCATGGGCAGGCTGCGGCCCTGTGTCCACAACACGCTCAACCCGATCAGGCTCAGCACCAGGGTCACAAGGTACATCCCCATCACAATGCGCCGGTCGGACAAACCCAGACCCACCAAACGATGGTGTATATGTTCCGCATCCGCCCGGAAAACGGGAAACCCCCGCAAGGCCCGCCGCAACAACGCAAAGATGGCATCCAAAATCGGCAGCCCCAATCCCACCGTGGTCACCAACAGGGCCGCCGCAATGGTGCCCTTGTTGGAACTGGACAGCGAAAGCGCGGCAATGCCGAACCCGACCAGGTAGGCACCGCCGTCCCCCAAAAAAATCCGCGCCGGGGGGAAATTATAGCAAAGAAACCCGCTCAAGCCGCCGGCCATGGCCAATGAAAGCCAGATCACCGGCATCTGACCTCCCATCCACCCCACAAAACCCAGCGTGGTGAATAGAAAAATCCCCAGGCCCCCGGCCAGACCGTCAATGCCATCGATTAAATTCACCAGATTGGGAATGGCCACCAGCCAGAACACGGTCAAGGGCATTGACCATGCGCCCACATCCAAACCGAAATTGCCAACCGGCCAGGTCACCAGCTCGATCTTCAACCCCAACGAAAACGCCAGCACCGCCACCCCGATCTGCCCCAGCAACTTGACCTTGGCCCCCAGTGGTTTGAAATCATCCACCAGGCCCAGAAAAAAAATCAGTGTGGAAGAAATGAGCAGCGCGAATTGTTGGGAGTGGGTGTGTTTGCAAAGAAGTAATGTCACCAGCCACGATAAAACAAACACGATAAAAAGAGGAATTCCGCCCAGGCGCGGCACGGGAGCGCGGTGTTTTTTGCGGAAGGCATCCGGCATGTCCACGCCGTACCGGCTTCCGCTCCAGAGAATAACCAGCGGCGTCAGCAACAGGCTGACCAACATGCCCCCGATAAATATGATTCCGGATATAATCAAGTAAACCGCCTGTAAATTGCCCGCACCCCGATTCTATCCCCGTACCGGTCCGGTCACAACCCAGAACTCAGCAACCCGTGGAACCGATCTGTTCCAACTCACGGCACCATTGCATCATCAACCGTTGCCTTTCGATGGCTGTCCTCCCCGGCTTGCCGTCGCAGGGCTCTTGCAAAAGCACCTGGACCAGCCATTGCGCCATTTCATTGACCTGATCCGCCCGGTAAACCCCGTTGCGCGGATCCTGGCTCAGTTCCGCCGCCACCACCCCGCTCACATCCCCGATCCACAAGCAGGGTCTGCCCGCCAGCCGCACCAGCGCCAGTTTGCTCGGCCAAAGCAGCCCCGCCACCGCCGGCTTGCGTGTCACAACCAAAACGCCGGCCGCACGCAGCGATTCCCCCAGCCGACTTTCCGGCACCGCTTCGCGCCACTCCACTTGCTTCAATCCCAGTCGCACCGCCAAATCATAACTGGCCGGCCATTGTGCGCCGTGCCCCTGCAAAATCAGCCGCACGGGCCGGCCCTCCTTCTCCAGCAACGCCTGCACCTCCAACAAAACCCGCCATTCATGCGCCTGACCCAGATTGCCCGAATACATCCAGCAGGCCGGGACTTCCGCGCCGTTTTCCAAAGGCCAATCCACCTCGGGCGGCCACGGTGGCAGGATCAAGGGTTCCGCCAGACCCCGACTCTGCAATCGTTCCGCCATGTCCCCGTCCAACACCGCCACCCGCGCACAAAGCCGGTACTCCTCCTGCAAAAGCAATTGCAGCAACCCTTCCAGCAAACCCGGCTCAATTTCCCCCAGGGCCACCGCCACGTCCGGATACAAATCCATGACCCAATGCACATGCTTGGTCCCGATCAAACGCGCCGCCACCCCCGCGGTCAGCAGCAGACAGGCCGGGCTGCTCAACGAAAACAACAGATCCTGCCGTCCGCACCACAGCATCCGGATAAACAACGCCACATGGGCGCACAATTCATGACCCCAGCGACTCAGCCCGCGCCGGCGCACCCCGTAATCCCGATCCGTGGCCAGCACCTGTACCGAGTGCCCACGACCGCGCAACGTCTCCGCCAGTTCGCCCAGCAAGCGCCCCGTCGGAGCCCCGGACCCGGGGCCGAATTGATTGACGAAAAGAATTTTCAAGATGTCTGCAACACGGGCACGGCGGGGTTGCCGCGCAAAAAGGATCCGGGCGGCGCCGACTCCAGCACCACGCTGCCCGCGCTGACCACGGACTTTGACCGCAGCACCACGCCCGGCCCGACAAAGGCCTGCGCCGCCACCCAAACCTCGTCCTCGATCACCACCGGCTTGACCACCAGATCAAACGTGTCCTTATGAAAATTGTGCGAACCGGTGCAAAGAAAACTGCGTTGGGAAAGGCAGACATTCGACCCCAATTCGACCGGAGCCAGACTCAAAATCTGCACTTCCTCGCCGATCCAGACCGCGTCCCCCGCCCGGAACCGCCAGGGAAAGGTAATGTTCACACCGGAACGGATCACCACCCCCGACCCCACCTGCGCACCGAACAATCGCAGCAACGCCACGCGCAACGCCGAGGGCCAGGGCAGTGGATTTTGGAAGAAAAGCGCCTTGCACAACAGCCAAAGCGACTCCTGCAGGCGCCCCGCACCCCGGTCAAAACCGGAATTGTCATAATCTTTCAAGCGCACAAACAGACTGTACGCAATCGTTTGCAAATAACAAGACCCCGCACACGCATTATGCTGTTGCCAAACAGCCACCCGCTTTCTATTAACGTTCCCAGTTCTTTATGAGTCTGGTCCGCACGCTGTTCGTGCGGATGCCGGTCAGCAACGCAGGGAAGACCGTGAGAACCGGTCACAGTTGCGCTGCGGTATCGGGCTACAACCCCCCACTCCGTTCATCACGAAGGCAAAGCCAATCTCCACCCCGGAGGTGAAGGCGGGGGGAAGATCTGAAGCCCGGAGTCCGAACATCTGTCTGCCGACCCTCATGACGTGAAAATTTCTGATGGCAGAAATTTTTCCGAAAAACTTCATCGCCCAAATGAAGCGTGAGAGCAGTCCTCCGGATCCAACCGCTACCCGCTGTACCGCTCTTGCCCCAACAGGAGTCGTATATGCCCTTGAACCGATTGACCGGAGCCGCCTGCGTGGCCGCCGCGCTCTTCCTCACCCTCTGCCCGCCAGTGCCGGCGGAAACCTCACAACCCGCCGATGCTTCCTCATCGGCCAACAGCACCACCGGCAAATCCCCGGCCCAAAAACCGGCCGAAGCCCCCATCGAAATCGTTGTCACCGCCACCCGCACCGCAACAC
>Ga0075019_10002448_pt1 | contig 10568 bp, 8 predicted proteins | sample ColStrG_CSR_2013_FD_71473 | JGI IMG/M metagenome (GOLD analysis project Ga0075019, IMG submission 71473) | Freshwater sediment microbial communities in response to fracking from Pennsylvania, USA - Cold Stream Run_MetaG_CSR_2013 | ecosystem: Environmental > Aquatic > Freshwater > Creek >...
ACAAGCGCTCCGGACAAGGCGTCGAGATGGCGTTTGACGGTCGTATGAGCCTCCCCGAGGGATCGCCCAATCTCCGAACTGTTCCAGATCCCGCCTGAGTAATGGGCGGTCATTGTCCAGAATCTGCGCATGGTTCCTGAGGGCACTTGAACCCCGAGTTGAGCCAAATCACGTTCGAGGAACGTGCGGATAAAATCCTCTCGCCATGCGTTACTCGCCGCTTCCGTTCGCGCCAGGAACGAGCGCGGGAAGCCGCCTCGCAACCATAATCGGTTGAGATCCGGGCGACTGAGCTCCTCAAGCGTAAATCCGGCCATCTCGACAACGGCAAGCCGGCCCGCCAGAGTTTCGGAACTCTGGCGCAGCAACTCGGGCGATGCGCTGCCCAGAATGAGGAAACGCGCTCGAATCGGCTTGCGGTCCAACAACACCCTGAGGATCGGAAAGAGATCGGGATGACGCTGCACCTCATCGATCACGATCAGTCCGCGCAATTGCTCGAGCGCCGTCATGGGCTCGGAAAGGCGGGCGAGGTCGACAGGATTTTCCAGATCGAAGTAGGTACTCTTCGAGGCACCTGCGAGCTGCCGGGCGAGAGTGGTCTTGCCGCACTGACGGGGACCGATCAGCGCCACCGCAGGACTGGCCCTTAGGCCAGCGCGCAGCCGGTCCAAGAGTTTTTCCCGGTTAAGCATACCTCGCATAATGAGCGACCACCGCTCAATATTCAAGGTACTAGTTAGCCATTGTCACTCCCACTCAATAGTCTCCGGCACGTATAAGCGACTGAAATTAAAACACTTCTCGTCGGGGCACGCCGGACTTACCGTCACATCTACCGCCAAAAACTTCCGCTTGAGCGCGATAGACTCCGATAGATGGCGAAAAGGTCAAGGCTCTTTGGCCGCCATGGCATGCGACTGGTGCTTCATTGGTCAGGATTTTCAGTTTCGCAATCTTGGGCGAACTGCTGCGGGGGAGATCAAACACCCAGAACCGCGGCCGAGTTTCCAGCTGACAACCGATATCCCATTGCCCGGTAGCCGCGCTGCCGCTTCACCCACATCCGCAGCAACGCCGGGTGACCGGTGTCCACGAAATCGATGATTCGCACATTGACCTTGCCCGCGTGCTCCCGATGGAGGCGCCCCGCATACTGCTGTAGTGTGCCTTTCCAGGAGACCGGCATCGCCAATATCAAGGTATCCAGCGGAGGATGATCGAAGCCTTCTCCGACGAGTTTCCCGCTAGCCAACAGTATGCGTGGGGCATCTGCCGGAAGTGAGCCCAATGCCGCGATGACGGCCGCGCGCTGCTTCTTCAACATTCGACCGTGCAGCACCAACGGCGCAGGAACCTGGCTGCCCAGGGAGGTCTTGATGGCGTCGAGATGCTCGGTACGCTCGCTGAGCACCAGTACCTTGCGACCTTGCCCGAACGCCCCGCTGATTTCGGCCGCGATAGCGTCGGTCCGCTCCTGGTAGTTGGCGAGGTGACGGAACACCTCCTGAATGCCAGCCTCCCGGGGCAAATCGATGCGGGCGTCCCATAACCGGGGCACTACTTCCAGATCGCGGGGAGCACTGGCGGACTCGGCTGCCGTGTAGCGTATCGGTCCACACTGCATGAAGATGATCGGCTGCTGTCCGTCGCGGCGGATAGGTGTCGCCGTCAGGCCGAGCACGTACCTCGCCTTCGTCCGCCTCACGATCGCATCGAAAGAGACGGCACCGACGTGGTGACATTCGTCGACAACTACCTGACCATAGCTCTCGACCAGCGGATTCACTTCACCCTGTCGCGATAGCGACTGCATCACGGCGATGTCGACCTTACCGCTGGGTCTGGACTTGCCGCCGCCGATGACGCCGATCATGCCCTTGTCGACGGCGAGAAAAGCCAGGAGCCGCTCCTGCCACTGCTTCAACAACTCGGTTCTGTGCACCAGCACGAGTGTATTTACACCTCGACGAGCGATCATCGCGGCAGCCGAGACCGTCTTGCCAAAGGCAGTCGGCGCGCACAGCACACCGGCATCGTGATGTAGCATCGCCGAGACAGCAGCCTCCTGGTCCATACGCAGAGTACCGGCGAAACTCACTTCCAGCGGCTGGCCGTGAACACGCTCATCTTTCAGATCGTAGGCGATGTCGTTTTCGCGCAGCAAGGACAACGCAGCATCCAGGCAGCCGCGTGGCAATGCGATGTGCTGTGGGAAATTTTCGGCGCAGCCAATGACCCGCGGCTTGTCCCACACCGACATCCGCATTGCTTGCGCCTTGTAGAATTCGGGGTTTTGGAAAGCGGCCAACCTGATCAGGCGATTGGCCAATGCTTGCGGTAGCTGCGCCTTTTCGAAGTAGATCAGATTGGCAAGCGTGACGTTCAGCGACTTCGGCATAGACCCAGAAAGCTTCTTGCTCAACGTGCTCGCGCCCTTCCAGGGTGTAGCGAGGTCTTCGTCGTCGATGAATGTGACGTCCAGCGGATGGACGCCTCCAGTGGCCCGCAATATGGTTGGCTCGATGTCGTGCGCGTCCATTGGGCGGATACCCGTCAGGAACGCCCACTGATCCGGGTACGGCTGCAGCTCGGAATCGACAAATACACTGCAGCCTCGCTCGCGTGGCCCCTTTTGCAGCGGCAACGCAATCAGGTTCCCGAATCCGCCTTTGGGCATCGTATCCTGGTTAGGGAACAGCCGGTCGTATGAGTTCAGCTTGAGCTGCCGTGTGCGTGTGCACGTGTGGCTGATGATGGCCGTGCCCAAGCGCCGCGCGTCACGGGCCGAGACCCTGCCGGCGAAAAATACCCAGGCGTGAGCGCCACTCCCGGAGCGCGAAATCTCAAGCGCCGCAGGCACGCCAAGCGCCTCGCACGACCCCATGAATGCTCGGGCATCCTCCCGCCATTCCGCTTCATCGAAGTCGACCGCGACAAAGTAGCAGCTATCATCTTCCAGCAAGGGGTAAACGCCTACCGTGTGCTCCCCAGCCAGATGGCCGTATATGACCGCATCGGATAGCGGAATCAACAGACGATTTCCGCAGTCGCCACACTTGATGCGCGGCTTTTCGCAAACGCCGGGGCGCCACTCGTTGGCGCAGGCTGGACTGTACCCGGACTTGCCGGTGGTCTTGCTCTCCCAGCGGATTGGGTAGATATCCGTCCGCCCGCGAAATAGGCGGCGAAACAGCGCGACCTTGTCGCCTGTAGTTAGCTTGGATGGTTCGGAAGCCGATGGCACCGACGCCGACGGGCGCCATTCGATTCCGCGGGCATCAAGCAGCGAGATGAGCCTGGCGTTCTCCGCTTGCAGCTTGGCGAGTAATTCCTGATCGGACATCGGCGTGCGTCACGACGTCATGAGGCAAGTGGTCCGGCGCGCTCAGTCACTGGCAGGCCTATCGGTGGAGCCGACCGGCGAGCGCAGTGTACTGCAGCTCGAATTGTTCGGCCCGCTCTCGTTTAAGTCGCGCCAGGTTCTGAAGCTTCCAGCGGACTGCCGGGAGTTCACTCACGTGCGGAATGCCCAACAACTCCCATGCGGGCTGCGCCTTGACCAACGATAGCAAGAACCGGCGTTCGTCTGCGTCGAGACCAGCGTGCAACTCATTAATCATTCGATCGCGCGTTTCGAGGAGCTCGGCAAGCTCAGTCGGTTGCGAGGTCATGCCTATGAAATTCCGCTCGTAGTCCATTTGGATGTCGCGCAACTCAGGATAGAGAACTTCATGAACCGGTCTGTTGTGACTTGCAAGGTAAACGACGAATGCCCGCCGAATGCCAGGCGTAATACCCTCATGCTTGAAAAGTTCCATGACGTCGAAGAGATCGCGCGGGTGTTGCCGATCCAGAGCAGCCACGAGCTTTCCTCCGTAGACGTCTTCGGATGCGAGAACTGGAATCTCAATGTCGGCGAGCAAGGTATCGCGGGCCAAGGGCGTTAGGTTGACGCGACGCGTGGGATGAACCGTGCCGCGCATGACCGTATTGATCTCGACTTTTATTTCGGCGGCGCCTCTTCGAACGATCAGCTTCGTTTCGCCGTCACTCCCGGCCTCGGGCACATAAACCTCGAATCGCTGTGCTCGCAAGCGATCTGCCGCGTCTCTAACAGCAGCGTTGATTCGGGCAATCGCTTCCTTCCGTCCGACAGCGTGATCGGTAAAGACTAAATCCAAATCGACTGACAATCGGGGCATATCCCGAAGAAACAAATTGATCGCCGTACCGCCCTTGAGCCCGAACTGATCGTCAACGAACACCAGTGGTGCTACCTGGATCAGTAAACGCGCGGTCTCAAGGTACTCGCGATTCATCGCTTCAGAACAAGCAAGCCATCGGACGAACGAGACACCCAGGGACGCGCGCTACCCAGCGGCAACTTGGTTGGATCGAGTTTCGATGACCAAGGTAACCTGAGTTCTTTGCCTATATTCAGGCACAAACGCACTGTCTTGATACTCACGCATAAGCGCAAAAGCTCCATCAGGACATTGGCGCGGAGAGTATGGGTACCCTGCGTGAGCTCCCGCGCTTCTTGCAGTGGCTGGCGCACGCCCACATCGCTCAGCACTTCGAGCAGCGCCCTTTCCGGTTCCGATACGCGGGGCGCATCTAACTGCCTTTCGAACGATGTCGCGTGCAGGGGTGCATTGGGTTCTTCCTTGAAGAGGCGTTTTCGATGGTAGTCGGCAGGAAAATGTTTCGTGAACCACTCGGGAAGCTTCGACGCATTCCAACCATAGAGCTCGGTGACCGGTCGCTGCGAAACGTATTGCCGTATGCCATACCAATCCAGCGCGGTCCTTCCACCAACATGCAGCCCCGGTGCGCTTCGCTCCAAGAATCGTAGGCAGGGATGCAGCGCGAGGGAGTCACCTGGTCGGCCGTATACACCGTGAGCGAGGCGGACTAACCAGCCCGCCTTGGCGTAGTGCACGGCAAGATCAGCGGATATGCCCCGACTGGCCAAGTCTTGGGACGCCATGGGTGTCCCTGGCGGCCATTGCCTGTATAGGTCATTTAGTTTGTTTTTTGATTTCGTAGCCACGCTACGATTTATAGCACTTTTCGAAATTAATGGCCACTTAGGAAAATTGTCAAAATCGTAGCGTGGCTACGATATAAGCAAATCCTTCAAATCAGGGGCGGACCTTACAGCATTTCGAGCGAATGCAAGCGACTGTTTCTAATAGTTTTTCTAACTTATCCGAAGACTATTATGTAAATTGGCGACTGAATTGCGCGCCGACCGGCGCCGCAGGGTATTGATTGGGCTCGCAGGACATTCGACATTCCCGCCCAAACTTCAGCGCCTGCGCACGCTGAGGCGATCAAATTGCCTGAGGAGCCCGGTTTTTGCCAGTTTTGCCCGAGGGTACCCCGGTGCGCCGGCGAGCAACTTGTGGGACCCCGAGCGCCATGAAGCCACATCCGCCCTCTATCCGCGCGGAGGGTAAAAAACTCCACAAATCCCGAGGGCCGGAGATGCGCAATGCCTGCGAGGCCTTTATTTGCAGCGTATTTCGCTACGAGGCAAATCAACTGACGGTATTTCCTGGTGCTGGAATCGCTGGAAAAGTTTTACCGTCAGAAATACCGTCAAAAAGTTTCGCTAGGAGGTCGGAGGCCAAGAATGCGGCATGGCACCAACCGTGATTTTTCAGAGACTTACGCGTGCAGGCGATAGATAGCGATAGATGCCGAAAGGCCCTTTTCACTCCCACTCAATCGTCGCCGGCTCGTATAAGTACCTAAAACAACGAGACTTTTATTGAGGATGCGCCAAACTTACCGTCAGATCTGCCGCCAAATTATTCTGCTTGAGGACGATAGTCAGCGATAGATGCCGAAAGGGCCCCGGTGCTGTGGTCGCCGTCCGAAGGCGTCCTCGCCGATCACGAGTCCTGCAGCTTCTCTTGCAGCCACACCTTGATCAGAGATTGATATGGCACATCTCGCGCGTTGGCAGCTGACTTTATCGAGTCAAGAAGGTGCTGCGGTAGCCGCAATGAGATTGTCTGGGTAGACGGCTTCAGATTCGGCAGCACCGCGACCTGCGCCTTTTTCCAATCCATGTACACCGTCGAGTCGTTCTTTTCCCAGAACGCTCTTTCTGCGGCTTCACTGGCAAACTTCGGAATGGGCTTAAGACGCTTGTTCATAAATCACGCGCTCCTTCCGGTGCATGTCTCTTGCCGATATCACCCGGATGAACTGCCCGGCGTCTCTCAGCGTAAAGGTAATGTGCAGTCGCCGCCCTTCATTGGTCTTGCCCAGGGCATGAAAGCGCAGCTCAGCCTCGCTATGGCTCGGATCGGGTAGAACAAGCAACGGCGAATTAAAAAACACTTGCTCCGCCTCAGCCATCGAGACGCCATGCTGATCGTTCTTCCTCGAGTTGCCCTCATCCCATTCGAAGCCAATGACTTTCGACAGTTCGCTCATCTATGTATATTACAGTAATATACAAAGAAATAGCAACTGGCTGCAGGCCGCTGGCGCCGAACTGCGGTTCACAATCCGCAATCTATCAGTGGCGCTTTTCTTACCCGGGCCGGCGAGCCGTCAAAGCCAACCCAAGGCCGCCATAGCCCGAAGTCGGCTGTCTTGCGCCTCCAAGACGTACCAGGGAGCGATCGAAACGGAATATAGCCTTGAGTTTCACGTAATGTAAATGCATATACCCATTTACATCCCAATCGGAGATCGTTAGAATTCAGCCCGTGCCAACAACGGCCAAAAGCTTAGAACCGCAACAGGCGCGCAGCCGCGATTCTCTCCGACGGTTGTTGAAAGCGGCTGCGGAGGTACTGGGCCAGCATGGACTGCTGGGCGCCACCATCCCTCGCATCGCCTCGCATGCGTTACTAACGCCTGGCGCCGTATATCGCCGATTTCGCAACAAGGACGTGCTGCTTGAGACCATGATCGTCCATATGTTGGAGGATCAAGACAGATCCGTACGGCAGTCAATTACCGTCGCCATGGCTGCTGAGATTCCCACCGCTGTGTTGGCGGGACAGGTGATCAACAACCTACTGATCAGCTACCGCAGGAATGCCGGCCTGTTGCGTGCTGTTCGTCAATTTTCGCAAGGCCGAGAGGGTTCTTCCTTCTGGAAGAAGGCGACGAGACTTCAAATGCGGACCATGGAATACGTTGTTGATCTGCTGGTTACCAGCAAAGGCCAAATCAAACAACCGGACCCGCGAGTAGCGGTCGGATTGGGGCTCGCAATGGTGGTGGGTGCCATGTGGGAGCTCGTAGTCAATTCAAGCAATGCGAAAATGTGGAAGGGCTTGGTGCCTGGAAACGACAAGGATCTGCAACAAGCATTGACGCACTCATTCCTTCGCCATCTTGGCATCGAACCTGGGAATACCTAGCCAATGGACGCAATAGCGGCAGCGACACCGGGGAGACCATTACTGGGTTTGCGCGCCATCCTGCCGATATCTATCGCAATGGTGTCGTTGGCGTTCTTGGTCACTTATCTATTCGGTCCAAGACCCCTGCTGGCGATCGTTTCAGCGGGAACCAGCGTGGACCGACAAGTCGTTTGGGGGGTTGTCATTGGACTGGTAGTCGCCATTCCAGCGTGGATCGCGATTCGCAACATCAGAGTGTTTGCGGGCTTTTGCGATCAAATGCGTGCTCTTGCCCTTCGAATGGATCTAGGCGGCTTCAATCCATTGTGGTTCGGACTGTGTGCCGGCGCGGGCGAGGAAGCGCTTTGTCGCGGAGCGCTGCAACCACTCATTGGAGTCTGGTTGACGAGTCTGCTGTTCACGCTGGCTCATTATCGAACCGGAAGCTTTCGATCGATGGGTCCGTCACAGTTTGGATATGCCGTCTTCGTATTCGTCGCATCCGTGCTGATGGGCTATGTGCTGATCGAACTCGGTTTGATTGCGGCAGCCGTCGCGCACGCGACGGTCGATGTCGTGGGAATCGTGCTGCTGCGCAGTGACATCCGCCGCCATCAAGAATGCATTACGCGAACGACCGGTAGCTGACCTCTCATATCGAGCGCCCAGCGTCCGGAAGTGGCCGGAAGCTGCGGTAGCGCGCTCACCGATACCGGTCGTTCGCCCCAATCGAGGGTCAGCTCACGCTACGCACCGACGGCTGAGGACCGTTGGCGTGATTGGCGGACCGGTTCTTGCCAGTCTCACCGAGGATACCCCGGTGCGCTGGCGTGCACATTGTGCGAACCTGACCGCCATGACGCCGGATCAGTTCAGAGTCAATCCAGAGGCTGAAGATCGCGCCAAATCCCGAAGCCCGGCGATGCGCAATGGCGGCCATGCCTTTACTTGCAGCGCATTTCCCTACGAGCCAGGTCAATTGACGGTATTTCCTGGCGCCGGAATCGCCGGAAAATCCTTACCGTCAGAAATACCGTCAAAAAATCTCGCTTGGGGTCGAAGACCAAAAATACGGCATGGCACCAACCGTTATTTTTCAGAGGCTTGCGCGTTCAGGCAATAGGTAGCGATAGATGCCAAAAGGCCCTTTTTCACTCCCACTCGATGGTTGCCGGTGGCTTGCCGCAGATATCGTAGACCACGCGTGAGATGCCGGGCACCTCGTTGACGATGCGGCGCGCGCAGACATCGAGCAGCTCATAGGGAAGGTGGGCCCAGCGGGCGGTCATGAAGTCGATCGTCTCGACGGCGCGCAATGCGATCACCGGATCGTAACGACGCCCATCGCCGGTGACGCCCACGCTGCGCACCGGCAGGAAGACGGCGAAGGCCTGGCTGGTTCGCTCGTACCATCCGGCGCGGCGCAATTCCTCGATGAAGATATGGTCCGCGCTGCGCAGCGTCTCGGCAGCCGGCAGCGTCACCTCGCCGAGGATGCGCACGCCCAGGCCGGGTCCCGGAAACGGATGCCGGTGGACCATGTCGGCCGGCAGGCCCAGTTCCAGGCCGATACGGCGCACTTCATCCTTGAACAGTTCGCGCAGCGGCTCGACCAGCTTGAGCTTCATGCGTTCAGGCAGGCCACCGACGTTGTGATGGCTCTTGATCACGTGCGCCTTGCCCGTACCCGCGCCCGCCGACTCGATCACGTCCGGGTAAATCGTCCCCTGGGCGAGATAGGTAACGCCGCTGAGCCGCGTGGCTTCCTCGTCGAAGATCTCGACGAACAGACGGCCGATGATCTTGCGCTTGGCCTCGGGTTCGACAACGCCGCGCAGGGCCTCGAAGAACCGCTCGCCCGCATTCACGCGGATGACCCGTACACCGAGATTGCGCGCAAACACGTCCATGACCTGGTCGCCTTCGCGCAGCCGCAGGAGGCCATGGTCGACGAACACGCAGGTGAGCTGGGCACCAATCGCCTTGTGCAGCAGGGCCGCCACGACCGAGGAATCCACGCCACCGGACAGGCCCAGCAGCACGCGGTCCGCACCGACCTGCGCGCGCACGCGTGCGATGGCATCGTCGATGATGCTGTCCGGGGTCCAGTCATTGGCACAGCCGCAGATCAGGTGCAGGAAGCGCCCATAGATGCGCGTGCCCTGCGTCGTCTGGGTTACTTCGGGGTGGAACTGGAGCGCGTAGAACTGCCGCGACTCGTCCGCCATGCCGCCGATGGGCACCTCGGCTGTGGAGGCGATGACCCGGAAGCCTGAGGGCAGTTCCGTCACGCGATCGCCATGGCTCATCCACACGTCCAGCAGGGCGTGCCCCTGATCGTTGACGCGATCCTCGATGTCGCGCAGCAGCGTGGAATGGCCGCGGGCGCGAATCTCCGCGTAGCCGAATTCGCTGACGTGGCCGGGTTCGACACGCCCGCCGAGCTGCGCGGCCATGGTCTGCATGCCGTAGCAGATACCGAGCACCGGCACGCCGAGTTCGAATACGGCGCGCGGTGCAGCCGGTGCCCCGGCTACCGTAACCGATTCGGGGCCGCCGGAGAGTATGACGCCGCGCGGCGCGAAGGCGCGGACCGCATCGTCGCGCATGTCCCAGGGACGAATCTCGCAATAAACGCCGAGTTCGCGCACCCGGCGTGCAATCAGCTGCGTGTACTGCGAGCCGAAGTCGATGATCAGGATGCGATCGGCGTGGATGTCACGAGACGCGGTAATTGGGCGCCTCCTTGGTGATCGTCACATCGTGCACATGGCTCTCGCGCACGCCCGCACTGGTGATGCGCACGAACATGGGCCGGGTGCGCATCTGTTCGATGTCGGCGCAACCCGTATAGCCCATCGCAGCCCGCAATCCTCCCGCCAGCTGGTAGAGGATGGAGACCAGGCTGCCCTTGTAGGGAACCCGGCCCTCGATCCCTTCGGGCACCAGCTTCTCGAGTTCGCTGCTGGTGTCCTGGAAATAGCGATCCGCCGATCCGTGCTTCTCGCCCATGGCGCCCAGCGATCCCATGCCGCGGTAGGACTTGTAGGAAGCGCCCTGGTACAGCTCGACGTCGCCGGGGGATTCCTCGGTGCCGGCGAACAGGCCGCCGATCATGACTGCATGGGCACCGGCCGCGATCGCCTTGGCGACATCTCCGGAATAGCGGATGCCGCCATCGGCGATCAACGG
>Ga0075019_10002453_pt1 | contig 10556 bp, 6 predicted proteins | sample ColStrG_CSR_2013_FD_71473 | JGI IMG/M metagenome (GOLD analysis project Ga0075019, IMG submission 71473) | Freshwater sediment microbial communities in response to fracking from Pennsylvania, USA - Cold Stream Run_MetaG_CSR_2013 | ecosystem: Environmental > Aquatic > Freshwater > Creek >...
GCTATTTTCTTTCAGCCAGGGGATGCCATTCGTGGGATTAATGATGCGGTGTTTCAATATTATTTGAAGGATAAAACGGATTCTGTCAAAATTGAAATACTTGACGTTGACGGAAAGTTGGTTAAAGTCTTTAAGGGCGACAAGCCAGAGTATAAACCCGATCCCACTATTCCCAGGTGGGAGAGAGAACCGGCTAAACCCACCACCGCGGCAGGACTAAATTCATTTTCATGGAACCTTCGTTATCCAGGGGCCACGGTTTTTGACGGAATGATTTTGTGGGGCGCCAATCCTAAAAGTGGACCCAAAGCGCCGGTGGGAAAATACCAGGTTCGGTTTTCAGTCGGACCATACTCGCAGACCTATCCCTTTACTGTAAAAATTGATCCCAATTTAAAAGGGATCACGGAGGCGGACTTAAAGGAGACGTTCGATTTATCGATGAAGATCAGGGACAGAGAGAGCGAAGGGAACCAAGCCGTCATTCAAATTCGGAAAATCAAAAAGCAAATTGAGGAAGGACTAAAAAATAATACGGATCCGGCCATTACAAACGCGGCCAAGGAGTTGGTGGCAAAGCTCACCGCCATTGAAGAGGATTTGTATCAAACAAAAAATCGCAGCGGCCAGGATCCATTGAATTTTCCCATCAAGTTGGGGAACCGAATTTCGGCGGTGCGCAGAAGTTTGGAAACAGGCGATGCTAAACCCACCGCGGGGGCTTACAAAGTATTTGGTGAACTGTCAAAAGAACTGGATGTTCAATTGGTGAAACTAAAGAATGTGCTCAATGGTGAGCTTCCAAGTCTTAACCAAAAATTGAATTTGTCAAAGTAAGAAAAAAACTACCGAGGATTAACCGGAATGATATAATACCCAATTAATAAATCAGCATTGGGCTTGAAGGGCCGATTGTAGATGGTGATCTCGTAAACATTTTCTGTTTCGTAGTGGGATCCTTCGATGGCCAGGGGCGGGGTATTTTTAGATTCAATGACATATTGGTAGTCGTACCAACCCTGCTTCACAAATTGCCGGGATTCGTAGGCATGGGTAGAGGTATTATAGCGCATTTTGTTTTCATCGGTGCGTTGGTAATTGTTGAACTTCCCCACCACATAAACATCGCCGTCATAGGGAGCCTCTGCCTTCAACATAAAGCGCACGTACAAATAATTTCCGGTAATGGCAGGCTCGCCGTAATCCAGGTCGTCAATAATGTAGCCTCCATCGAGGTCTTTGTACTGGGCATAAGCACCCTCTCCGCGAGGGGCATCCATAGCTAAGTAAAGTTCAAAGGGTTTGGCTGCTTTGTTGATTTGGCCGGTATTTTGGCCCGGATACATCAGCGAGCGAAAGTCGGCAAAGCGAAACTCGTTGCCCCCAGCAAACTGCCGGCTGTCGTCTTGGGTTTTGTATTCGAGTTCACTTTGGTCATCGCGAACGAAGGTGGGTTGAATATTAAATTTCGCATTATCCCAACGCTGGTTTTGTCGCATGTTCACATGTACCGTTTCCGTTGGATTTAGAATTTGAATGTCTCCGTAATCAAGAATAAAATTGAACTGCTGCATGGCCCCGTTGAGTGTGCCTGAGCCAAGGAACTGATCATCCTTGGTCAATCCAATCTGGTTATCGTACACCATCATTCGCTTTGAAAGAATAATGGTGTTGACGTCATCACGGTACACAACGAGTAGGTAATTTCCTGGGAGTTTTACCGCGGGCACCTGAAAGCGATAATGAATGTAGCGCACATGGGTGTTGCTTGAAAGTTGGTAATCCGTCAACGGATACTCGTTGTAGCTATCCATAAAATCCAGGTCCATCAATTGGGATTTTGTCCAATCGTAGTTGCAGTGGATAAGTTTTGCGTAATAATTACTTCGCTGGTCTTGCAGGTCATCAAATTCAAGTAATAAGTTTTGTTGTTGAATGGGGGTGGCGCTAGGCTGAAGAAAATCTTGGGTTCCACCGATGGTGGGATAGAGTTGAACCGTCTTGATTTGTGGTTCATAAACTTTGTCGGAGAATGAAAGCTCTTTTTGTGCGAACAGGTTACCGTGAACAGCTAATAGAAATGGAATAGAAATTAAAAAACCATTGCGTTTCAAAAAAGGGTTCTGCATCATAAGCGAGTTTTTAAGGTCTAAAAAGATAATTATCGCCCTGGATCGGCCCCGTTTTATCCAAACAAAAAGTATTCAGCGCAGCAGGAGGCACGATTTTTAGCGACCACTATTTTTTCTCAATCTCTTCAATTTCCAGCGCAATGGACTCCCACTTTTTATTTTCTTCTTCCAGTTGCCTATCGATCTTTTCAAAGCGCTGCTGAACGGCCATCAGGCTTTCCGGATTTGCGTATACTTCCGGCCTGGACAGTTCTGCTTCGATCCCTTCTTTTTCTTTGGCCAGTTTTTGAATGACCGTTTCAATTTTAGACAAATCTTTATTTAAAGCATTAAGCTTATTTTGATTTTCTGGTGCCGGAGCGGGTTTGGGTTCTTTTTTCGGCACTTCTTTTTTAGCAACATGAACAACAGCGGCTTTTTGGACGTCATTTTTCTTTCGCCAATATTCATACTCTTCATAGGTGCCAGGATATTCCTTGAGTTGATAATTTTCGATGTACCAGATTTTATTGGCGATTTGACTGACAAAATGCCGGTTGTGGCTTACCGTTACAAAACTGCCTTGATACTGTTGAAGCGCCTGGATTAAAATATTTTCTGAAATAAAATCGAGGTGGTTCGTCGGCTCATCGAGTAAGAGAAAATTGGCTTCCGAGATGAGTGTCTTCGCCAGGGCTACCCGTGACTTTTCCCCTCCGGAAAGGACTTTGATTTTTTTGAATACGTCGTCGTCAGAAAAAAGAAAGCATCCCAACACATTTCGAAGTTCCTGCTCGGTCTTGCCACTGCCCGCCTGCTTCAATTCTTCCAGCACCTCATTATCGACATGTAATGATTCTAACTGATGCTGAGCAAAAAAACCATAGATCACATTGTAACCAATGGTCCGTTCCCCCTCGATGGGCTCCGTATTGGCAAGGATGCGAAGCAGCGTGGACTTCCCTTTCCCGTTGGCGCCAATCAAGGCGATTTTGTCACCCCGCTCAATGGTGGCGCTGGAATGTTTTAAAATATCCAGCGGGCCGTAGGATTTTGAGATATCTTTCAGCACCACCACATGCCTACCCGAAGTTTGTTTGAAGGTAAACCGGAAGTTTACCTCAGCCACATCACTGACCACTTCTTCGATCTTGTCCATTCTGTCGAGTGCCTTGACGCGCGATTGTACTTGTTTTGACTTGGTTGCCTTGGCGCGGAAGCGCTCAATGAATCGTTCCGTTTGACGGATTTTGGCTTGCTGGTTTTCGTAAGCGCCTTGCTGAATTTCTTCACGCATTTCCTTTTCCTGCAAATAATACGAATAATTTCCCTCGTAGGTAACCAATTGCTGATTGGTAACATCGACGGTTTTGGTAATGACGTTATCCAAAAAAGTGCGGTCGTGTGAAACGATGATCACCGCACCTTCATAGTTGCGCAGGTAGTTTTCTACCCACTCAATGGAGGGCAGATCCAGGTGGTTGGTGGGCTCATCCAGCATGAGGCAGGAAGGCTTTTCTAAAAGTAGTTTAGCCAGCATCACCCGCATACGCCAACCCCCGGAGAATTCGCGAAGCGGACGATGTAGGTCTTGCGTGGAAAACCCGATTCCTTCCAAAATCTCCTCGGCCTTTGCCTGCATGGTGTAGCCATCGAGATGTTCAAATTTTTCTTGTAGCTGGGTGAGCTTATCGACTAAGTCATCACGGTATGCTGTTTCAAGCTGGTGCAGTATTTTTTCGATTTGCCGTTGTGTCTCCACGGCCTCCTTGAAAGCACCCATGGCCACCGTCAGGATCGCATCGTCGGTCTGGTAGGAGAGCAAATCCTGATTGAGGAAACCAATGGTGCAATCTTTTGATTTGCTGATGGAACCTTCATTGACGGTGAGTTCTCCATTTAGAATTTTGAGCAAAGTCGATTTCCCCCGACCATTTAGCCCGATGAGGCCAATTTTGTCGTTGGGGCGGATAAACATAGACGCATTTTCGTAAAGGGCGCGCCCACCAATGAAATAGGAGATGTTGGAGACCGAGATCATAATTTAAAATCGGCCGCAAAGGTAAAGATTATATGACTTAGGGCATGCAGCCAACTGATTCATTTCAGGTTTTTTATTTTCTGGTTTTGTAAATTGCACAGGGAGCGGAACGCAAAAACCGTGAATTTGTTATGAATTACTACAAACATGTTGGAGGTAAGAAATTAGATGGTCATCTGCTGGAAATTGCGGAACTGGCCGTGGCCGGCGCTGGCGATGGAAGGATTTCAAAAGCGGATGCGGAGAAGATGCTCGCCGCCGTCATCGACGATGATGTCTATACCTCGGTGGAAAAAGCAACCATCGATTATATCCATAAAAATTACCGTTGGACGGAGGCCGCCTGGGATTGGTTTCGTGAGCAAATCAAAAACTGGGAAAAGGAATTCGGGAAGCTTCTTCGCATGACACCCGAGGAAATTAGTAAGCAACATTTTGCCCTCGAAGATGTACTCACGATCGAGGAAGAAAAAATCTCACGCATGAATGACTTGAAGGCGGCCACCATGGAAACCTACGAAGACCATGATGATATTGGTATCATTGTACGCCTCGCCAATGGCAGAAGAGTAGAGGTGCTTTCGAACTTTATTGAACTGGCCGAAAACCTGGTCGAGTTGCGGGGCGGCTTCTACATTCCAGTGAGAGCCATTGAACAAGTGGAAGTCTGATTTTTTTGGTAAGCCAAAACTCCTTTCATCACCTCTTTTAGAGGTTAATCATATAACCTTTGTCGTCTTTGTTTGTTAACCCTACATTGAGAAAAAACAGAATTTATGAATCTTCGATTAATCCGCATCTCAGGGATCCTCGCTATTTCACTTTGCTTTACCCAGTCGACCCGCGAAACGGATAAAATCCATCCGGACAATTCCGGACCGGCGATCGCCGGGGCAAGTTCCGGCTTGCCATTGGATAAAATAAAACTTCCGAAAGGATTTTCGATCAGCGTTTTTGCTGAAGTAGACAACGCTAGGTCGATGGCGATAAGTCCTGCCGGAACGATTTTCGTCGGCAATCGCAATGAGGATAAAGTGTATGCGGTAAAGGATACCGATGGGGATGGCAAGGCGGACAAAAAATGGACGATCGCTACGGGGTTAAATATGCCCAACGGAGTCGCCTTCAGGGAGGGCGACTTATATGTGGCCGAAGTGAGCCGCATTCACAAGTTTGCCGGGATCGAAAGTCACTTAGATAATCCGGGCAAATCACAAATCATTTATGAAAAGTATCCCACCGAATCTCACCACGGGTGGAAGTATATCGCCTTTGGTCCGGATGGAAAATTATATGTGCCCGTTGGGGCTCCTTGCAACATTTGTGAATCGAAAGATCCCATCTATGCGAGCATCACCCGAATGAATGCCGATGGGACCGGCCTTGAAATATTTGCGAATGGTGTTCGCAATACCGTTGGTTTTACCTGGCATCCCACCACCAAACAAATGTGGTTCACCGACAATGGACGTGATATGCTCGGAGATGATGTTCCGTCCTGCGAGTTGAATACGGCAACAAAAGAAGGACTTCATTTTGGATTTCCTTATTGCCATGAAGGTTCAGTGAAAGATCCTGAGTTTGGGGATAAACGCCCCTGCAGTGACTTTGTAAAACCGGCTGATAAGCTCGGGGCACACGTGGCTCCGCTGGGTTTGAAATTTTATACCGGAAAAATGTTTCCGACAGACTACAGTAATCAGATTATTGTCGCCGAACATGGATCCTGGAACCGCACCAAAAAAAGTGGCTATAATCTTACCCTGGTAAAAGTGGATGCCAACAGTAAAGTCACGGGGCATAGCGTATTCGCTGCCGGATGGTTGGACGAAGACACGCAGAAGGTTTGGGGCCGCCCCGTGGATGTGTTGGTCCTGCCCGATGGTTCGATGCTGGTAAGCGATGATCAGGCCAATGTGATTTATCGAATTACCTATAAAGGATAATCGTTGAGCAGGCTGCTCTTTATCACCATTCCTTTTTTTCTGACAGGTTTGCATTTTCCTTTCCAAAAAGGAATGGAAGCAGACCTTCGCCACCAAGATTGGATTCATGGATCGCCCGATTGCAAAACCAATCGGGATCCCTTAATTCAGGTGGTATGCTATAACGCCACCACGTGGATTCTTCGTCAGAACAAATGCATTCACTATGAGGCCCCTTTTATTTTTTTGTTGGTGGGCAAGGACCGGTCGTTATTGGTGGATACGGGGGCGACAGCCGATGAAAAAAAATCCCCATTGCGGCAGGTTGTGGACAGCATTCTTCTGGCCAACGGAATAAATAAAAAATTGGTTGTGGTACACACGCATAGTCATGGGGATCATGTGGCTGCCGATGGTCAATTTAAAAAAAGGGACAACACCGAAGTGGTTGGCTCCAGCTGGGATGAGATTCGAAAACAATTCGGTTTTAGTGAGTCCAACCTAATGTCGTCCATGGAATTAGGAAACCGCCTGATCACCGTGCTCTCCGTTCCCGGCCATGATCTGACCTCATTGGCATTTTATGACTCTGAAACTAACCTTTTTTTTACGGGGGATACGTTTTACCCCGGCCGCTTGTATGTGCGTGAATGGACTACTTTTAAGAAAAGCATAAAACGCATGCTGCATTTTGCTAAAGAAAAAAATGTGACTCAATTCATTGGCAATCATATTGAGATGACAAATAAAAATGGCGTTGACTATCCGGTAGGATCGACTTTTCAGCCTCATGAGCACGTGCTGCCCATGACAATGGCTCAGTTGAAGGAACTGGACCGTGCGTTGGACCGCCTGGGCGATTCGCCCAAACGTGAAGTACATGATCATTTTATCATCTATCCGAAGTGAGCTTCAGGTTATTTATTTTTTGGATAAACAAAACCCGTTTTCTCTTCTTCCGTTTTGATCGGCCGCACTTCCACTTTTGCCGTTGACGTGTATTCAAATTCAGGATTTCCTTTGGCTATCGCCATGGCCTCGTCGATGTCATTGGCTAAAATATGATAATAACCTACCTGGATTTCTTTCTTTGCCTGGACGGGTTCCTCTTTCCATGACGACGGGGTTCCCGTGATGACCCTTCCTTCCCGCATTAAGGGTTGAGCCGCAATAAGCTTACCCTCTTTTTTCAGGTTGCCAATGTACACTTCACATTTTTTTACGAACGCAAGGCGTTGCTCCGGCGACAAGGCGGCCAGACGCTCCCCTTCATTGCGGACCAGTAGCATAAATTCCTGCATACGGTATGGTCTAGGTTAACACTTAGTTCTGTTTCGGTCGCAAGACACGTACTGGAGCGGCCGGCTCGCTTTGCAGCTTCACGGGATTTTCCTTCAGTAATTTTAACGCCTCTTCAACAGCCCGTTCCAATTGCGGGTCGTGTCCATCCATGACTTCTTTTGGGGTCATCTCCACTTCGATGTTAGGTGTGATGCCCACGTTTTCTACATCCCATCTGCCATTGAGGTCAAAAAAGCCCCCGCGGGGTGCTGTCATGTAGCCGCCATCCATCAGGTCAGGTACGTCCCAAATCCCCACCAGGCCCCCCCAGGTTTTTGTCCCTATCAGCGGGCCGATATTCATTTGCTTGAACATGTAGGGCAGCATATCGCCCCCCGAGCCAGCCATTTCATTAATGATCATCACCTTCGGCCCAAGAATTCCCGTCAGCGGTTCAGTCCAGGGTCGGTGGTCACCGGCCACGTTGTTGAAATACCCGCGCAACTTTCGGTTAAGAATATCCACAAAGTAATCGGCAATAAATCCTCCGCCATTGTATCGTTCATCTAAAATCACGCCTTGCTTATTTTGCTGCGCAAAATAATAGCGATTGAAGTAGTTGTATCCCGCCTCCGCCGTATTGGGCAACCATACATAAGCGATTTGGCCGCCGGTGAGTTGATCTACTTTTCTTCGGTTGCCTTCCACCCAGGCAAAGGTGCGAAGTGAAAATTCATTTTCGACCGGAACAACAATTACTTGCTTTGCACCTGCGCCATCGGCCGTCTTGCTCACTCGCAGTGCGACTTGCTTGTTGGCTTTGTTTTCGAACAGGCTGTAGGGATTGGTGGGTGATGTCAAGGCAACACCATCAACGGAGATAATAAAATCACCTTCAACCACATCAACACCAGGGGTGCTGAGCGGGGAACGAAGATCGGGGTTCCAGTTTTCTCCTGTATAAATCTTTTTGATGCGGTAGTGATTGCTGACTAATTCTAGATCAGCGCCCAACAGGCCGATGTTGACCGGATTGATAGAAGGATTGTCGCCCCCGCCGGTAAAGGAGTGACCAATGGAAACTTCACCGCCCAGAATATCCAATAAGTAGGTGAGATCACTTCGGTGGGAAACGTGATCGACCAACGGTGCATACATGTCGTACACTTTATTCCAATCGGCACCATGTGTATTTTTCACATACAAATAATCACGCTGATAACGCCAGGCTTCACGGAAGATCTGTTTCCATTCTTTCTTCGGATCAATTCGAATTTCTACGCCACTGGTCTTTAAACTTCCATCGCCCAAGGCCGGTTTAGCGGAAGTTTCAACAACGCCCCATTGCGATCCTGATTTGTAAATCAACTTTTTTCCGTCATTAGAAATATTGAAGTAATAGATGGGTGATAAGAACTTATCGGACTTGCGATCTTTGAGCGTGTATTTGTGAAGTGTTTGACCTTCCTGGTTTGGCACTACTTCTGCTAAAAAAATTTCTCCTTCGCCTCCCGCTTTTAGCGAGGAATACTCTCGTGCCGGTAAACTCAGCGAAAGGATACGTTGGTTGAGACCATCCAAATCAATTTGAACGTGGACAGCGGATTTTTCGGTAGCCTCGGTTTTCTTTTCTTTCGACTTATCGGAATTCTTTTCTGATTTGGAGGCTAATTTTGCTTCTTCTTTCTTTTCTATTTTCTCTTCATCGCTTTCTGGCAAAAGTGGTGAGGGCTCTCCTTTCTTTAAAACCATAAAATAGACTGACCGGCGCAAGGGCCGTTCGATGGAGCTCATGTCCAGCCAGCCGGATGCTAACGCAAGATTGGTGCTGGCCAGGAAATACAAATATTTTCCACTGGCGTCCCAGCCAGGAGAAACAGCGTCCGACAAACCATCGGTGAGTTGTAAGGATTTTGATTGATCGATGGAGTAGGCTTCAATCACATGATACTGACTCGCTAACCGTTTGGCATAAGCGATCCATTTTGAATCAGGAGACCAAACCGGATTGATGCTACGTTCAGGATGGAGGTAAGTGTCTTTGTCGATTAACGTTGGCTTGCCAGAAGCCACATCGATCATCCACAATTGCTGCAAATGATCGGTGAAGGCAACGTATTTCGAATCCGGCGACCAGGTCGGCGCATAGTAAAAGGTGGGCGATGGAATTTTTATTTCCCGTGGTTGACTCAAGCCATCTTGCGGTGCGATCATCAGACTGTATTCTCCACTCGCATCCGAAAACCACGCAATGCTTTGTCCGTCCGGTGACCAGATCGGATCGTGCTCGCGTGAGCCGGGAGAATTAGTAAGGTTTCTGGCATCTCCTTTTTCTAAAGGAACCGTAATAATTTCGCCGCGGGCTTCGAATAAGGCGCGTTTGCCACTCGGGGAGAGCGAGGCATTCGTTAACCACTCTGCGCCATTTTTCCATTGTGGCTGAAGCCAGGGAAAATCGCCTTTTACTTCGATATGAAGTTTGTTAGCGTTTTTTGTTTGCGGGTCAAGTTGGTAGAGGTCACCGCCATATTCAAAGATGATGGATCCACCCCCACTGGAAAGGGATTTGATATCGTATTGGGCAAAGGTGGTGAGTTGTTCCAAGGCGGCGGTTTGAGTATCATAACTATAAATATTCATGGTATAGTCGCGGTCGGACAAGAAGTAGATTTTTTTGTCGAGCCACACGGGTTGCATGTCGTGGCTGTTTTGCCAGGGCAATGTTTTAATCGAATGATCATTTAAATCCATCACCCAGATGGGGCGGTTCTGTCCCCCCCGATAGTTGCGCCACTCTTCATCCCAAGGCGCTACCATTTCATAGGCAAAATATTTTCCATCGGCTGAATGCTTACCACGAAAGGCGCGGGGCATGGGCAAGGCCTGAGGCAACCCTTCGTTCAAACCGATTTGCCATAGCTTAACGCTTCCCCGAGGAACACTTTCGCGATCAGACGCAAAAACGACTTTTCCATCCGCACTCCAACCTCGCACGATGTCAGCACCGGGATGCCAGGTTAATCGCTTGGCTTCTCCTCCGGCGCTAGGAATAACAAAGACATCCGTGTTGCCACCGTATTGTCCACTAAAAGCGATCAGGGATCCATCGGGGGAAAATTTAGGATTGGATTCCGACCCTTGAAAGCTGGTGAGACGAATGGCGGAGCCACCCGATTTGTTGACAATCCAAAGATCATT
>Ga0075019_10002454_pt1 | contig 10556 bp, 7 predicted proteins | sample ColStrG_CSR_2013_FD_71473 | JGI IMG/M metagenome (GOLD analysis project Ga0075019, IMG submission 71473) | Freshwater sediment microbial communities in response to fracking from Pennsylvania, USA - Cold Stream Run_MetaG_CSR_2013 | ecosystem: Environmental > Aquatic > Freshwater > Creek >...
GTATGGTCCTTTGCTGGAACGATTCGGGCGCAAAAAACCACTCTACGTCGGGCTGGTGGTATATCTGCTCGCCTCGGTGGGCTGCGCGTTCACCACTTCGGTAGACGGGCTGATCGCCTTTCGCTTCCTTCAGGCGTTGGGGAGTTGCGCAGGACTGGTCACCTCCCGCGCCATGGTGCGCGACTTGTTCGACGTCAAAGACAATGCGCGCGTATTTTCGTCGTTGATGCTGGTGGTGGCCGTATCGCCCATCATTGCGCCAACGCTGGGTGGCTACATCACGGCGGCGCTGGGATGGCGGTATGTTTTCGCCGCACTGATCCTGGTTGATTTGGCTGTGTTGGTGGCCATCTTTTTTCTGTTGCCGGAGAGTAAGAAACCGGACCCTACCCATTCGCTGAAGCCGGCAGCGGTCGTGCGCAACTTCATGCAGATCCTGGTTCATCCTCAATTTTACATTTATGCGCTCACGGGCGCGGTGGCGGCGTCGGGACTGTATGCCTACATCAGCGGCTCGCCGCAGGTATTTATAGAGTTGTTTGGCGTCAACGAAAAAGAGTACGGCTGGATTTTTGCGTTCATCGCCGTAGGGGTGATCGGTTCAAGTCAGATCAACAGCCTGGTGCTCCGGCGACATACGAGCGAGAAAATCATTCCCGTGGCATTGCTGCTGCAAAGTATCATCGGCCTGGTGCTCACGGGCATTGTATTTTTTACCGGCGGTGAATTATTTTCGACGATCGGTCTGATCTTTTTGTATTTGTGTTGTCAAGGTTTCATCTTCCCCAACGCCTCGGCGCTGACGCTGGCGGCGTTTGGGCACAATGCCGGTAGCGCGTCGGCGCTGATGGGCGCCATCCAGATGGGCATCGGTGCCACCGCTTCGGCGGCCGTGAGCATGTTGCAAAACCATACGGCACTGCCCATGGCGGGTGTGATGGCTTTTTGCTCCCTCACCGCGCTCGCGATTTTTATAATGGGGCGCAAAGTCACCGTTCAGCCTCCCACACGTCAGGACCTGGAAGAGGAAGACGTGGAGCTGGTGGCAGGATTGTAATAACCTCGCCGCTTACTTTCAACTTCTATACTGTCATCATCGGGTCGTAAGAATTAAAAGGCGCGGCATACCACGCATGCCGTTACACTCGAAAAAATTCTCAATCTCCAACAGAACCAAAAAAAAGTACAAGGGTAATGGGGTGGCTGGGTATTCGTTACCGCCCGTCGGAGGTTTCGGAACTTTGTTCCCTTAATTACCATCTTGATGATTCTGATCATAATTCTGTTGCTCGGCCATTTCGCCATCGTATTTACTGTCGCGTACCGGCTTCAGCCACCAAAATCAAAGTCTTCGATATGAAAACGATTTTTTCGTTTAGGTCATTTTCATGCGACGAGGCCATTACCTATTTGCAACGTGCGCGCCGCACAGGCACGATCGCTGTCGAGAATGCCCTTTCACGGCGCCAATCTGCGCAGGTACCGCTAAAAATCTTACATCAGAAAGAAATACCGAATGTCCTTCCCACGGCGTGCAGCACGCCGCGCTACCTTTGCATCATCAAATAAAACCAAAAAATAAAAATGAAAACGATACGCGTAATTTTAGTTGCCGCAACACTGGCCCTTGGCTTTCATGCCGCTTCAGCACAGGAACGTCCGATCCATGAAGTCTATTCGATGATGGTCTTCAACTTCGTAAAATATGTGCAATGGCCGGCCGGAGACAACAGCAAAGAGTTTGTCATTGGCATCGTGGGCAACAACGAAATTTACAATACGCTGAACGCCTGGTACGGTGGCAAATCAAAAGGCAACAAAGTTTATGTCATTAAGAAATTCAACAGCGCCGCTGAGGTAACTGATTGTCAAGCCATCTATATTGACCGCAGCAAGAGCAACGAATTTGAAACCATCCACAGCAAGGTGGCCGGCAAAGGCACCCTGGTGGTCACCAATGGCAAAGGCCTTGGCTCCAAAGGAAGCTGCATCAATTTTAAAACCATCGACGACAAACTTCGTTTTGAAATTAATCAGCAAGCCATCGAAGCGTCAAATCTGAAAGTGGCCAGTGCACTTACCAGCATGGGCATCCTGATCTGATCCTGATAAGAATATTTTTCCTCAAAAAGACCCTGCGGGGTCTTTTTTTTGTTTTAAAAATTATTTTTCCGACAACGGGCTTTTTAATTTTATTTCTATTTTGAATAACTAAAATCAGCACCCATGAAAATTACGATCATCGGAACGGGCAACGTCGGCGGCGCGCTGGCACTGGCCTTCAAGAAAGCAGGACATGATGTGACGCTCGGTGTAAAAGATGCCGGGATGACCTTCAAGGGAAAAGAAACAGCCGAAAAAAATAATTTGAAATACCTCGGCGTGCAAGCGGCCGTGGCGGCCAGTGACGTAATCGTCTTGGCCACACCTGCGCCAGCGGCGGTGGACGTGGCAAAAAGTCTGGGTGACGTGTCGGGAAAAATCATCATCGACACCATGAACGGTGTCTTTGCCCGTCCGGCAGGATTCGCCAACACTGCCGACGCCCTGCTGGCCCATTGCAATTGTGTGGATATCGTAAAGTGTTTCAACACCACTGGTTTTGAAAACATGGCAAATCCGCAGTACGGCGCCCACTCACTCGATATGTTTGTTGCAGGCGACAGCACGAAGGGCAAACAGGTTGCCATGCAACTGGCAAAGGACATTGGTTTTGGCCATTGCTACGATTTCGGCGGCAACGCGCAGTTTACCCTGATGGAACAATTCGCCGCCTGTTGGATCAACCTGGCCATCATCCAAAAGAATGGCCGGGACATCGGCTTCAAGGTGTTAAGAAGGCCGGCGTAGCGGCAAGCGCAATAAAAATTAGCATTGGACACCGGGCTAAACCGGTGAGACGCCACAAAGAAATAGCAGGCGCTAGTTCTTTGTCTTCAATACGATGCGCGTATCGTGTTGAACGTCGACCAGCCACTGATCAAACGACTTGGGGCCAAACGTGCCGTACGCGTCGTTTGAAAAACCATAGCCTTCGGTTGGGATACCCAACAGGTTGGTGTCTAATTTTTGGTTGTTGTTTTCATCGTGGTAGTAGCGCACGGCGTACCGTCCTGGCTTCAGGTTCGACAGCACAAGGGTTGCCTTGCCGTTTTTGATAACGCCCGATTGGCGCATGATGGATTGGTGCTGCGCGTCGAAAAGCTCCAGCATCACGGGGCCCTGGTCGCTGCGCAGTTCGGTAATTTCCACTTCCAACTTGTTTTGTCCACGCACAGCCGCCGACAACATCAGCGACAGACCGGCGGTCATCACGAAGGTTTTCATCATTTTCATATTGGGTGTAAAAAAAGTTAAGTATTCAGGTTTTTCAAAACAAAATGCGGAACTGCGGCACGGGAAAAATGCCAAGCTGGTATTGATTGCTGATGGCGCCGGTGCGGACATCAAGATTTTGCATGAAGATGTTCTGGTGGTTCGTGACGTTTTGAACGTCGAGCGCCCATTCCATCGTCATCTTTCCTTTGTTCACCCGATAGGTCACGCGCACGTCAGTGCGGAAGTACGCCGGATATTGAAGTGAATAGGCTTGGTTGTCGAGGTAAGTCACCTGTCCTGCTGCCAGGGAGGCCGTTCGGTCGATCGGCGTGTAGCGGCGCCCGCCCGCCTGGGTCATTTTTAAACTGACCCCGAGCGTTCTGTTTTTTCGACGAAGGTTCCACTCCTTTCCGCCCAACAGGTTGACGATGTAGCGGCCGTCAAATGCCGTGCTGCGCCATTGTGCGTCGCTGCCCTGATACGCCGACTTGAACAACGAGGTGGTGAGCAGAAAATAAAACTGATGCGAATAGAATTTCTCTGCTGTCAATTCGACGCCGTAGTTGCGACCAATACCCTGGTTCACCAGGTTGAATTTGGCTGGCAACACAAAATCGGCGCCTGCGTTCAGCATGCTGAAACTGCTGGGCATCTGCTCGATCGGTGCGCGGTCAATGGCCTGGTAATAGGTTTCCAATTTGATGCGGAAGTCGCGCTGGAAATTATAATCATAGGCCAGCGCCAACTGCCGGCTACGGGTAAAGCCAAGGTTTTGATTGCTGTTGGCTCCTCCCTCGTAGGTTTTGAGGTAATACACCGGAAGGGCCTGGATTTGGTTGTGTATGCCGACGCCGAGGCTCAGCGACTGTCGCGGTGTGAACTGGTACCGCAGCCCGGCGCGCGGTTCCCATGCGAGCGGGTGACCCAACGAAAAATACTGAACATGACCCCCTGCGTTGAGCGTGAGCGTTTCACTGAACCGGTGTTGCCAATTGACATAGCCCTGGGTGAGCAGGCTATTGCCGGACCCGCGTACCATTGGGCGCCAATAGGTATTGTGTACCGGCGTTTGACGCAAAATGCTATCGCCAAAACTAACCTGATAGTAGTTGACGATCATGCCCGCGATGATCATGTCAGCGGCACTGAATTTATGGTTGACGGTGAGGTGCCCGCTTTGCTGTGTCTGTTTAAAAGACTGGCCAAAAGAGTGGGTGATATTTTTTAATTTAGGCGTGGGGTCACTGCTCCAGGCTACCGAATCCTGGCTGATCACGGTCTGCATTCCGGACGTGGCGACGGTCATTTGGTAGGTGGTCCGGGGTGAAAAGACATACGTATGTGAAACGCCCAACACGCCTGTCTTACTCTGGTCGTAGAGGTTTTGATTTTCGTCGCCATAGAGATTGCTGTTGGTTTGACTGAAGTCGGTTTGGCTTCCAAGGAAACTGATGTCGCTCTTGCCGCCCACACCGAAGATGCTGAAGCGGCCCGATCGCTGTGTGGGCAAATTGATTTTGAAACTTAGGTCCTGGTATCCGGGCACCGCACTGCCGGTGCCAAAATTCAAGCCAACAGCCTTAAAAATGCCGAGCGTGGAATATCGATAGTTGATCATGAACGTGGCGCGTTTGCCGGCCGCCACGGGCCCCTCGGCGCCAAACTCCAAACCGTTGAATCCCAATTGGCCCAGGTATTCGCGCTTCAGGTTGTTGCCGTTGCGCATCCGAAGGTCGAACACGCCACCGATGGCGTTTCCGTAGGTGGCGGGAAACGCCGCCGTGATGAAATCAGATTTGGCCAGCGTATTGTTGTTGAGCATGCCTACCGGCCCGCCCGTACTGCCAAAGGCAGCAAAATGATTGGGGCTTGGAATGTCGATGCCATCGAGTCGCCACAAGAGTCCCGCGGGCGAATTGCCGCGAATAACGATGTCGTTGCGTGCATCGTTCACATTGCTGACACCCGCAAAATTCTGAGCCATCCGGCTTACGTCGTTGCGACTACCTGCATAGCGGGAAGTTTCCTCCACGTTGAAGGTGCGGCCACTGACAAGCGCCAGATCATTGTTGAGTTCGGTCTTGTCGCCATCGGCCGTCACGACTACTTCTTTGAGTGAAATCAAACTTTCTTTCATGTCCACGTTTAATTCCAACTGCTTGCCCGCCAATACCAGGACGTTGGTGCTGACGATGTCTTCGTACCCCACGGAGGTGACTTTGAGCGTGTGCCGACCGATGGGCACACCTGCGAGGGCATATTGGCCGTCGGGGCCGGTAATCACGCCCACCATTGGCACGGCATCCAGCAGGACGACACTGGCACCTGGAATCGGCGCACGCGAATCCTGATCAAGCACCACGCCCCGAATGGTCTGGGTTGTTTGGGCAACGGACAACCGGGTGATGGCAAATAAAAGCAGCGCTATAAATTGGGTCTTCATGCAGCGAAATATTTCCTCAAAAAAACAATGCGCTCACGCGAAGTGAAAATGGAAGGTACTGAACTGTCGAATGGAGCTTCCGAAGCGAAGAATCGGACAACTGAAAAAACACGTCAGCGATCCAGCCAGTCTTTGAACTCCTGCACCCGCTCCCGCGCCACGATCACATCGTTGTCGTCGCTCGTCTTCAGGATTAGTTTCAATCTGGAATTGGTGTAGCTGATCATGTCCTGCAGGGCATCCAGAGAAATGATGTATTTTCGGTTGATGCGAAAGAAGCGCTCAGGCTTCAACAACTCCTGCAATTGATCCATGGTAAAATCCAGGATGTACCGGCGACCGTCGCGGGTCTGGGCAAAGGAAGCCTTTTCCAAAGAAAAGAAAAAAAGCACCTCGTCGGTTTCGATCGTGCGCAAGTGCTCGCCCACTTTGATCACAAATCGCTCCTTGTATTTTTTGGTGAGCATGGTCATGGCCAGGCCGATGCTTTCCATCAGGCGGGCCTGTGTTTGCGGCGCGGCCATGGTCTGGTATTTGCTGATGGCCCGGCGCAAGTCGTCTTCGTCTACGGGCTTCAGGATGTAGTCGATGCTGTTCACCCGAAAGGCACGCAGGGCGTATTCGTCATAGGCCGTCGTGAAGATGATGGGGCACTGCACCGCTACCTGATCAAAAATCTGAAAACTGATACCGTCGGCGAGCTGGATGTCCATGAAAATTAAATCAGGCGGCGTGTTTTGCTGAAACCACAAGACAGCGTTTTTCACCATGTCCAGGGGCGGTAGCAGCACCGCGTCGGGCAAGATGCGCGACACCAGGCTTTGCAGGCGGCGCGCCGCCAGCGGCTCGTCTTCAATAATCAGCACCTTCATGTGTGGGGATGAGCGGCAACCGAACCACAAACGAGTTGTCGTTTTCTATAATTTGCACCGGCAGATTGGTCAGGAACCCATAGCGGCGGCGGATATTTTCAAGGCCCAGACCCGAGGTGTGGTCGTCGGGCGCCGACTTGCGTTGCAAATTATTTTCGACGACGAGGTAGTTTTCGGAAATTGACAAACGGATGTGCAGGGGATTTCCCGACGAAACAATGTTGTGTTTGATCGCATTTTCCAACAGCAATTGAAGTGCCAAGGGTGCGACGAGTCCCCTGGCATTCGAAAGTTCCCGTTGAATGTTGAGGTTGTCGCCAAAGCGGATCTCCTGAAGAAAAATATACGCGTCCAGAAATTTCAATTCTTCCGCCAAGGGCACCACCTCCTTTTCGCGGGTCTCCAGCACGTATCGGTACACTTCCGAAAGTTGCTTAATAAATTTTGCCGCCTTGTCGGGATCTTCGTAAACCAAGCTGGTCAATGCATTCAGGCTATTAAAAAGAAAATGTGGGTTCACCTGGTTTTTCAGGCTTTCGTATTGCGCCGCCACGCTTTCGCGTTTGAATTTTTCGGTGTCTATTTGTGACTGCTTCCAGCAAAGCAAAAAGGCGCGGCTGTGCATTACCAGCGAAATGAATACGGTAACCGCCAGCGACGAAATCACGATCAGATTGAAATCGCCCAGGTAAAATTTAAACACCCGCTCCCAGATCACCAGCAGCAACGCCGCCACGGAGGCAGAATATACCACCATGGCCAAAACGCCAACCACCAGACGCCTTGCCGGATGCTCAATCCAGGATATCCGCAGGTCCAGCCAATGGGCCATGCTGTCATTGCCAAACCAGAGAAAAAACCACATGGCCACTGAAAACCCGGATACGATGGCGTAGGATTTTCCCGACACTTGACAGACGGGACAGGTGAAGTAGGTCAGCACCAAACCAAGCACCACACTGATGGCCAGAATATTGAAGATCGGCTGGTAAAAGGTTTTTGGTTTTTGCATTTTTTCAAAGATAATCGTTCCCGCCGGTACTTATCATTTTCCTCTGTGCTCAAGTTCTATTTGCATTGTTTCATCATTTCTTCGGCCATGGATTTTCCCCAAACCGGTGCGATGGGGCTGTCACTTTTTTCCGAGTCAAACAAGGCCAGCGCCTTCGTGGCGGTGGCACATGCCGCCGTCGGGGGTTGGTTGAAAAACCGCGAAGTGCCCAACTGCAGTTGCGCCAGCAAAGACAGGGCGCGGGGGTTATTGCCGTTGACGGCGAGCGCTTTCTCATACGCTGCAGCCGCCATGCTGGCATACTGGGCACCCCGCGCCGCGGGATCTACGGTCAGACGGATCATGAGGATAAATCCTTCCAGTGCAAGAAGTTCAGAGTCGTCGGGCTTCAATGACTCAGCTTCCGTGAGCGACGACTTGGCCAGGTCCAGCAGGGCATCTTTTTTGGCCCCGTCGGCTTCGCCGGTTGCCATAAAAATGTAACCCAGTGTGATATAATAGCGAGGCTCCCAGCGCATCTTTTCGGCCTGGGCAATCCGTTGCAGTCCGTTAATTCCCCGTTGAAGGCCGGCCGCGTCTTTCGACTCATAAATTTTCTGGATATGTTTTTGCATGGCCTCGGCAAATTTATCATCGGCGGCGAACAGGGTGGTGCAGGCAAGCACGAAGGTGAAGAGCAAATAGTTTTTCATAGGTAAGGGATTAAGAATTTTTAAAGATTAGGAAGTTGATTGATGGACTTATTTTTTGAAATGGTGATAAACACACCGACAAAAAGAAAATGCTGAGCCGCCTGCCGGATGGGCCGGCTGGCATACACCCCGTTTGCATCCGGTGTCGCATTGTACTGGTAGCCGAAAATGTTGTCGTGGTTGAGCAAGTTGGTGCACGACAGGTAGATGATGAGCCAGTTTTTGGGCAGGTAGCTGATGTTGGCACTGAGGTCCTGGTAGTCGGGCGTTTTGCTTGAATTGAAATCCGACACATTGGGATTGAAATACCGGCGTGGACTGCTGTAGGAATAGGTCAGGCCTACCTGACTTTTGAGCGGCGTGATGAAATGTTTGTATACCACCGAGAAATTGTGTGTAGAAGCAAAACTGGGAATGGCGCTGTACGGAAAATTGACGTAGTCGCGGCGGGTGTCGAGATAAGAATAAGAAATCCAATAGTCGACATTTTTCAGGCTTTGGTTGTCGCGCCAAAAAACTTCTACCCCGCGGGCGTAGCCACTTCCGGTGTTTTGAAATAAGGTGTCCTGCCCACGGTATTGAAATTTAACCAGGTCATAGTATTTTTTGTAGTACGTTTCGACGCGAAAGGTCCGGTTGTTGGAGATAACCTGGTAATTCAAAATGAAGTGATCGGCGCGTTCGGAGCCCAGCTGATTATTTTCGCGCACGTACGCATTTTTGGCTGACTGCCTAAACTTGCCGAAGGCAAAGGAAAACTGACCTTTGTCTTTGGGCCGATAGGCCACCGAAAGCCGTGGGTCCGCCCCAAATTGTTGATTCAGGCTGTTGTATTCGGCGCGCACGCCACCGCGAAATACCAAGTGATTGCTGGCAAACGCTTCCGCCTCCGCAAACGTGCTGGAAATGGTTTCGGTGAATGCAAGTGTTTGCGCCCGGCCCGTGGCGGTATCGGTGCGCAGGGCGGAATAGCTGCGTGAAATCATTTCGCCGCCCAACTTTAGTTCGATTTTGTCGGACACGCTATTTTCAAAAACAAGCTTGGAATGCGTACCGGTTTCAGTCTCCGTCAGGGGATATTGATTTACTGTCAGACCATTTTGATTGTAGTTGTAGGAAAAGCCGCCGCGCACCGACCACCGGCTGTTGAGCGATTGTTTGTACGAGGCGTTGCCATACCGGTAGTTGTTCCGGAGGTCATACAATTGCTTACTGGCCGGATCGGCAATGCCATGACTGTACAACGAAAAATCCGATCGGTTGAAGCTTCCGAAAAACTTAAACAGTCCGTCTTTGCCCACCTGCTGGCGGTAGGCCGTGCTGCCTTCGATGGACACAGGCGGCGACACCCAATCGATGCGTTGGTTGATGAGATGAAAATAGGGCGTGATATTGGTGTATTGCACCTTCCCCGACCATGATGCCTTGTCCCACACCTGCGTATGCGCCAGGTCGGCGCCAACCGACAGAAAGCCGATGTCGGTTTGGTTCATCTCTGCCTTGTCTTTGGAGTTGAGGACCAGCGCCGATGAGAGGGCTTGGCCATATTCGGCAGAATAGCCGCCGGTGCTGAAGCTGGTGCCCTTAAACATGAAGGGCAGAAAGCGCCCACGCGAGGGAGTATTGGGTGCCGATGTGCCATATGGATTCAGCACCGCCACACCGTCGATGAAGGTGCGGGTTTCATTGCTGTCGCCTCCGCGCACAAACAGGCGGCCGCTCTCGCCAACTTTTTGTGTTCCAGGCAGCGTGTTCAGGGCACTTGCAATGTCGGCCGTGGCACCAGCTGTCGTGGCAATGTCGATCGCCTTCATCACCGTCCGTCTCTTTTCGTCGCCGGCGGTAAACGATCCGGCCGAGATCACCACCGCATCCAGCAGGTTGATTTCTTCTTTGAGCGATACATTAAGTTCTATTGGCTGGCCGTTCAACTGAACCGGTGTCACCATTGTTTTGTACCCGACTGATGTGACCACCAGAACCCGTTCGCCTGTTTCGTCGGTAGTGAAATCAAAACGGCCCTCGGCATCACTGCTGGCGCCATCATATGAGTTTTGAATGAGCAGATTTGCACCCGGCAGGGGCTGCCCTTTCTGGTCGGTGACACGCCCATGGATGCGGGTTTGTGCAACCGACAAATGTGTCATTGCTAAAAAGAGTAGGATAAGAGCATTTTTCATGGGCCTTGCATTACGCGGCATAAAGGTGTGGTGGCTGCA
>Ga0075019_10002455_pt1 | contig 10550 bp, 13 predicted proteins | sample ColStrG_CSR_2013_FD_71473 | JGI IMG/M metagenome (GOLD analysis project Ga0075019, IMG submission 71473) | Freshwater sediment microbial communities in response to fracking from Pennsylvania, USA - Cold Stream Run_MetaG_CSR_2013 | ecosystem: Environmental > Aquatic > Freshwater > Creek >...
CCCTTCAGATAGTCCATTTTATCGTTCATTGTTTGCTATCCCCGCAAGGGACATTATGTCCACATATCATGCGGGAAAGTAATGGCCTATCGTAACCTTGCGTATGCTGGCTTGATATGTTCCCGCCGATGGTCGCAACCACCACGGCATATCAACCAGCCACCGCACAACCATCAAAGAACATGACGGCGATAAACACCGTCACCATAGCACGACCTTGTGTTGTATTTACGCTTGGCACTTAACCCGTTGATAATCAACGACTTACAAAAGTTGTCCACAAATGAGACACTTTGGGTATCCTATTAGAAAACCCGAAATGCGAATGCTGCGGCACACAATACCTCTCTCCCCAGATAGTAAATTTGACAGTTTGACACTCTTTGTATCGGTCACCTGAAGCCAGGTAGTTTGCAGGAGGAAGAGAATGAGAAAGAGTGGATGGCACGAAAATTGCTAGAGGAGAGGTGTGACCAAGAGCGAGTATGAACAACTGAGAAAGAGAAGGGAACAACTGAAGACAGTGGTGAAGAGTGTGGGGAATGTGATACATAAGAGAATGGCGGAGAAGGAGTTGGAGCATGTGAGAGCACAACTACAACAAGCGCACCGACAACAATATGAGCAAAACAGGGTTTGAGAAAAGCTTAGAAGGAGAGCAAAAGTGGCCGCCAGCGAAAGCTAAGGTGGTGAAGTTGAGCGTTGATTGGTTGGAGGTAGAGGATAAGATGGGTGAAGAGTTGACAACACAGATTGTATTTAACAATGCTAGCAATCGAGACACAGATCAAAAAGTCCTTTGAAGAAGAAGGAATGATGCCGGAGGAGATAGCAGAACAGCTTGGTTTACAAGTTGTGGCTGTGAAGGCTAAGCTTATGCAGTTATCGACGACTTACAGAAGGGCTGCGATGGGTGAGGATGAAGGGAAGGATGAGTTGAACTTTTCGGATGATCAGTTGAGGGACGTTAACCAGATTATATACAACACTGCGATGTGTGCTGAGACTCCTGATGGTCAAATAGACTACCGCACGAGGCTGGCTGCAGCGACGTATATAAGGGATGATAAGAAGGGCAGGAAAGAGGTAGTCAAGGGGCTACAGGCTAATACCTTTAATATCATGAACTTCAACGATGCATTGCAAGCAGCCAAGCACAACGCAGCTAAGATTAAGCAGGCCGTTTTAGGGAAAGAGGTTATTGAGGCGTGAAACTCACTAAAGAAGACTTCTTAGCGCTAGCTCCTATTGACCAAGAACACTTCTTGTCAGAGGGAGGAGAAATTTCTTCTAGTTCCGACGTGGTTAATGGTTCCATAGTCGTTGAGCAGGAGAAGGTGCAGGTTGAAGCGTCCACTCCTGACGTTAAAGAAGGTGTCTCGACTCCACCTTCCATTCAGCCTGCACCACCCAAGTTTGAAACTGAAGTGGTAACCACACTAAGTGGTCAAGAAAGAGTATACACAAAATATCCTTCCAATTACTCAGAAGATGTAAAACCTCGTGTTTTTGGTTTTGACGATCCTGTAGATTTGCTCTACTTTCTAGACGATCAAATTGCATCTGGTGAAATACAACTGCATCCTTGGCAAGTACAAATAATGCATGATTTTGCTAATGGAGTAAGCGGTAATCCAACAACCCAAGATGACCCATTTCAAGCTTTGGTTAGAGCATGCAATGGATCAGGTAAAGATCAGTATGTCATAGCTCCATGCGCAGTGTGGTTATGCATGTGTACTACAATGTATGCTCGTGCTGTAGTAACAAGCAGTTCGGGAGATCAATTAGACAGTCAAACATGTGAGTATATTGAACAACTTTGTTATAGTGCCAACCTCAAAATACACCCTAAGTGCTGGAAAATTAACTATAGGTATTACGAGTGTCTTGACACAAAATCTCCTATCAAGTGTTTTGCTACGGATGAGCCAGGAAAAGCAGAAGGTTATCACCCGTTAAGGGCTAAAGCGAAAATGGCATTGTTTGAATCAGAAGCAAAAACAGTGCCTGATTCAATATACGTTGCACAAAATAAGTGTACAGGTTATACTCACAGAGTTATAGTTAGCACGCCAGGGCTGCCGATGGGGCATTTCTTTGATATTGACTCGACCGCTGTACCAAGAAAAGAGATATCAAAAGGCTTTAAAAAGAGTGCTATTGACTATGTAAGCTATCTTGTAACGGCTTACGACTGTCCTCACATTCCTCGTAACTATATCGAGCAGATGAAGAGGGATTTGCCTGGAGGAGAGCTAGGAGCGGCATATAAATCACAGGTACTAGCAGAGTTTGGTACGACAGATGAAATGGTGGTGATACCCTTTATTTATGTAAAGAGGGCCGTCAACAGTAAGACAGAGTGGAAGAGAGAACTCTTTAACAAAGGCGGGCTAGATTTGAGCGATGGTGGAGATGAGACTGTGTTGACAGTGAGGAATGGCAATAAGCACCTCGCGACTGTGCCATTTAGGTTTGACAATACAGAAGACACAGTGTGGTTTTTGGATGAGAAGTTTAAAGAGCATGACCTAGATCATCCAGAGTCTTACATCTATGGTGACGCAGGAGGTTTGGGTAAGCCTATACTGGACAGGTTAAGAGCTATGGGTTGGAGAAACATTCGTTATGTGGATAATCGAAATACACCTAGGCAACCGAAAGTTTATCTTAATCGAGGGACGGAGTTGTACTTTCATGTTCGGATACTCTTTGAAAGAGGGGAACTTATTATTCTGGATGATGCGAAGCTCATCAGGCAGCTTTCAACGAGATACTACAAAATGGATCTCAACAATAGACACAGGCTCCTTTCAAAGTTGGAAAGCCGCTCAAGAGGGTTTCCTAGTCCTGACAGAGGAGACTCTTTCACACTCGCATTCTGGGACTATAAAAGCACTTATGTTGAACAAGATTCGACATTGGCTGAGCCGGTTAAAAAAGACTACCAAAAGTTGCTAGAGAAGAAACCACAACCTGTGTTTGATACAAGAGTTTGGGCGAATGGCAGTGAAGATAGTCCTGTCATGCGTCTAGGGAAACGACCAGACATGTCGTATCTCATGGAACAAATAAACTATCACAACAAACAAATAAAACAAAACTAAACATATGCCATTCGAAAAGTGCCCGATCTGCGGTTATCAAGACACTGTGCAGAGTAACACAGTCAAGAACGTCATGAACATTTACATTGATCCTAAGACAAAGGAAGAGGCGTACTTGAACAACACTGACGAGAAAGTGGAAGTGAAGGAGAATGAAGAGAAGGGGATCAAAGCTCGTACTTGGGTGAGGAAAGACAAGTATGTTGAACCGGCTCCTACCACTCCCACAACACCAGTTACTCCTCCTGCTAAGTGAAACCTTCACCAACAGAAGATCCATCAGAAGCAGCAAATGCAGTTGAGCCATCGCAAGATGGGGTGACTGTTCCTGAGGTGTTTCAGAAACAAGTGCATGCACTTGTGAAGAATGCTAAACGGCCTCACCTTGCGCATATGCGTGACAGGATTAGTGACCGTGAGAGTGAGCTTCACAAGATGGAAACAAAAGGCAAGAGACCGGCTGTCTACAATTCAGAGGACATGCCCCAAGATTAACAACATATGGCTATTAAACTAAACAACGGTACGGATTACATCGACACGACAGAGTACAAGAAGCTAGAGAATAAGCTTCAAGAACTCAAGTCGGTGCTGGAAGATTTGGTCGATAAGGCTGCGGCATCACGTAAGATTAGGTATGCGGAAGTAGACATAGAAGTAGAACGTGAAGCTGGACGTATTCAACCGGATGAAGTTTATGTGCCTGCACATTTGATTGATACTAACATTCGTCGCGAGCAAGCTTCGTATGTGCAGTATATTACCCAGTCTCCAAGGGCAATCATTGTGCAGAATCTTGATGATCCGTCAGTGGATATGTCTTTGCTAGAGAAGGACTTGTCAGATAGGTTGAGGTATGATGGGTGGCAGTTGCCGATGTACAGCAACATTGATGCGTTTCAGGCTAATGGCTATAGCATAGTAGAGGTAGTACATGATGACAGCAGACCTGGAGATATTGCTTTCGAGCACGTTCAGCTGGGAGACTTTGCGCTTGTTGCTGACACAAGAGACCTCCAAGCAACTGAGATGTTACTAAGGGAGTACCACTACACCAAGACACAGTTGATGGATCTGTGTAGTGACAAAAAGAAAGACAACGAGAGGTGGAGCAAGGAGCAGACCTACATGGTGATAGGCAAAGCAGTTAACACTGTGATGACTGACCCAGGTGAGAGTACTGACAGTAAGGACAAAAGTCTATACAGGGTGCAGAAGGTGATGTTTAGAGTAGAGGGTGTGGTTCAAGTAGGCTGGGCTGCGATTGGAGTTGCGAATGATTGGTTGAGAGAGCCTAGGCCTTTGTATCTAGGAGCGAGAGAGCCTGTGCAAGAAGGAATGATGCAAAAGGCACAGAGGCTCCTAGTGAACAGGAACAGTCCTCCTCCAAGTGAACCTAAGTATGAGGAAGATTATCCCTACATACTATTCCCTTATCTTATCAGTGAGAACGATACGATTGAGCACCTAAAAGGGAGAGTGATACTTGACCAAGACACACAGGAAGCTGTGACAAGCTTGATGTCAAGTGCTCTTACACAAGCTAGGCGTGCTTCAGGGTTGTACTTCTCTAAGGATGTGAGTGACCCTAACGATGACATTTTGTTGCAGAAGAACGTAACGTTTAGGCCTAACTGTTTGATCAACTCGCAGGTAAAGAGTTTTCAATTATCACCTCCTGACCCTGGGATATTTAGTGCAATACAGATGCTTGTAGTTGGTAATCAAAACGAAACATCACAGGTTACGTTTGCTGTTAACAACAGGAAGGACAGCAGAAAGACTGCAAAAGAAATGGACTTAGCTGAACAACAGCAGAGCACCTTGAGTACTGTGCAGGTGGTGTTGTTTAGTATTGCGTTGACAGAGATGTACAGGAAAGCCTGCGACGTGATTAAGAGTAGGGTGTTGGCAGGGTTGATTAAGCCTAACCCCAAGGTATTGCCGCTGTATCAGATGAACTACCGAGTGAAACCATCTGGTGACACAGATGTGATAGAGAAACAGCAGATGATCCAAATGATGATGCAAGCTTGGCAGGTTATACAAAACACAGGAGCTGCGAGTGTGTTTATGGTTGATCTGATTGAGAAGCTATTTCCTGACAATGCTGCGAAGTATGTGGCTGCGATACAGCAACAGCAACAGCAACAGCAAGGACAACAAGCACAGATGATGCAGCAGGTTTTGGGTTTTGTTAAACAGCTTGGTATGCAGATCATACAGTTAAGTAAGCACTCTGAGATGTTTAGCGAAACAGGAAAGATACATGCGTTTCCGGTAATACAGCAGGCAGCGCAACAGATTCAACAGCTAGAACAGCAATTACAACCGCCTCCACAGGCACAACATAAACCGCAACCGCAGCAACAATTGAAATAATATGTCAACAACGTATCCCACATTGAATGAAGTAGTCGGTCTAATGAGAGGTCAGCCTATTGTTGATCATCCTCAACATACCAAACGTCAGAACAAGATTGCAGGTACTCTTCTGTTTGCTCCATTAACGGCAAATGGAAGTGACCCGAGAGGAGTGGTAACAAGTGCCACCGTAAATAACACCACAGCATGGCAGGCAACTACAGCTGCTGGATGGGCTGGAACTAACACTAACAGCGTGAAGTTTCAGTTTGTCAATCCAGTAATTGTGCGTTTTATCACTATGACTCTCGGGTCGGCAGTAAGTGTGACGATTGCAGGGTCTACTGACAACACTAACTGGAACACTCTGATAACGTCTTCGTCATCGGGAGTGTTTACGATTAACACTAACGTAGCATACATCTACTACAGGTTTACTTGTGGTGGAAGTGTGACGATCAGTGGAGTACAATTCTATGGCAACTGACACTGACCAGATTGCGAAAGCCTTAGCAGTAGAACATCAAGGATGGCTACAGCATCCTATGACAGTGCAGATGCTAAAAGTTTTAGACCAACATGAGAAAAGGCTCGTGTCTTTGCTTGTGTTGGATCTAAGCCCTACAGAACCAAACAAAGCACATCACCACGGAGTCGAGATTAAGGCAGCACGAGATGTTCGAGATCTCTTAACCAAAACAGAACTGTTTGTAGCGAGAGCACAACAACGATAAACATATGGCAGACGAACATGTAGATACAGAAAAAGCAGCCCTACCTGTGGTAAAGGCTGAGGAGATCAAGAGTCCGGTACAAGAAGTGCCTGACAAGATGAAGGATGTAGTGTTCAGTGTGGAAGATTTTGAACCTGAACAGCTACCTGAGAGAGCATCCTCGAAAGAGGAAAAGAAAGAGGAGAAAGCGGAGATTAAGGTCGAGCCTAAAGTTGAGCCTAAGCCTAAAGTTAAGGAAGTAGAAGATCCTGAAAAAGCTAAACTTGAGGAGCCAGAGATTAAGGTCGAGGAGAAAGTAGAAGAGCGTCCTCTGATTAAACACCTCAAGCCGCCCAAAGGACAGAAGAAAGAAGAGGTTAAGGGAGAGGTTAAGCCTGCACAAGGCAGAGACTATTCTGAGTTCTCAGAAGAGGAAGCTGCTGCTTTGAAGCAGATGAGCAATCCTGCTTTTGAGGTAGCTTCGAAGGCTTTGAGACAGGTTAAAGAATTGAGCAAACTCAAAGACTCTACCTACCTCCAACATGATAATGCTTTTGTGCTCGATCCACAGTATCAACAACTCTTCAAACAGGAAAGACAGGCCCAAACAGAGTATGCACACTGGGAAGCCCAGCTACAGGCTATTGATGAAGGTAAGAGCTTCAAAGCTATCACTGGCTACAATGCACAAACAGGAGCTCCTATTGTTGTAGAAATGCCTCCTACAGCCGCAAACATGGAGAAGGTTCGCTTAGCGATGTTTAACTGTTCTCAAGCATCACAAAAGCTTAAAGGTGAACTACAACAGTATCCCACAAAGTACCGTAGTGTAGTACAAACAGACATGCAACGTTCACAACAAGAACGTCAAGCTAGGTTTCCTTGGGCTAAGGATCCTAGTTTACTTGAGCATGAGATCACTATTGAAGGTTTGGGCGACCGCTCAATTAAGCAGGTACAGGAGGATATCAAAGGATTCTTTCCTCCTTACATGCGTAGTCATCCTGCTATGGATTGGGTTGCAGATCTATACGTGAATATCAAACTTTTGGAGAGCGAACTCAACTCTCTCAAAGGCAACAAACAAGTAGAACAAATCAAGAAAGAAGAGAAGTCTCTTGTCGAACCCTCCTCACCTCGTAGGGGAGTACAAACTGCTAAGAAAGCAGTGAATGGCGTTAAAGAGTTTGTGGATGACTTAGCAAATCTATAGACCTAAAGACTCTCTGCAAAAGGGAGGCGTGTGCCAGCGAAGCGAAAGGCACACGCCTCCTCTTCGTGTATAGACATACAAACTCAAAACGAGCCTGCTTTCCCTCAAAGGAACATAAAAGAGTACGAGCGCACAAGGCCCACTCTCACACTGCTAAAGAACTCACTGCAAGAGTCCCTTGTTTATAGTTTATTAAGTTGGCATGAAAAATGCTATAAGTGTGGTAGCTTCTAAGTCAAGGGCATGACACGTTGGTAGGCTACTGTTGCAAAGGGCATTGCTTGGTGGTGTTGCGACTCAACACAACAATCAATTAACTTAAACACTATCTCCAAAAGGAGATGCAACAAAAGGATTCCAAGTGCCAGCTCTCTACGATCAGCCAGCAGTATTTGGGAATGCAACTATTGAAGACGTAAATCGTTTCAATCAGCTGCCGTTTTACTTGGTTCGTAATGAAGTAAAACAGTTCCCTATTTGGTCAGTCTTTGACCAACTCTACGGAGAAATCGATTGGGAAACCAATCAAGGTAACGTGATGAAGGGTGTTACCCCTCAGCGTTCACCTGTCGGACGTGCGTTCTTCTTCCCTAACGCAATCACTACTGTCCCTAATAAGGATATCTACCAAGTCACTGAAAGTGTCGAACAGGCTGTGATCTATGTTCACAACTACGAGAGCTTCCAGTTTAACTTCATTCCTTCGTTTGCAGCGTTCTGGAAGAACTACTTGCAGTTTGCTAACAAGGACATTGTGGAGAAGATTGCTATCTCCAACAACCAGTTCATTGAAACCCAGATGTGGTTTGGAAGTCCTTATGTGTACCTTGCTGGTACTGGATTGACTTCTGGTAACCCCACAGCTTTGGGTAACTTGGCTGGTACTGCTCCTAATAGTAAGACTCCTGCTTGGTTGATTGCTACGTGCCAAGGCACTGGTGGTAATGCAGGTGTCGTGCAGAATCTTACACTGCGTGATGTGTATCGCGCTGTGATGAACCTGCAAGAAGATCTTGCAGCTCCTGCGTTTGAAGGTGCTCGTAACATGCCCAAGGACAATGATGGTTTGAAGAACAGGTATGTTCTCTTGCTATCTAGTGAAGCGTTTATGACCTTTACGTTCGACAAGGACGTTCAGACTCTCAAGCCGCTTGACTTGAACCTATTGTTTAATGACTTCAAAGGTTCGCTGTTTGGCACGGTTACTTGCAAAATCAACAAGTATCCTCTTCGTTTCAGCTTGAGCAACATTTATGATCCTTCTGGGGCGTTGTTGTTGTATACTGCTGGTACTCCGATTCCTCCTGAAATCTACGACACCACTTCCGGTAAGTGGCAGCCTAACCCCTACTACACCTCGCTTATTACTGCTCCCTATGAAGTGAGCTGGATGCTTGGTGCTGATCGGGCTAAGACCATCAAAGTTGGCCCTCCACCCAAAGAGTTTGCTACTGCTAACATGGCAGCTGACAAGTTCTACAAGTTGAAGTGGAACGGTGAAGTTCGCTTGACTGATCAAGTGTTCATCACTAACAGTGATGGTTCCATCAGCCCTAACGTCTATGGTGAGCAGATGAAGTTTATTTCCAAGCTCACGCATGGTTACCTTGAAGGTGAACGTCGTTATGCGTTTCCTATCATCCATCGCCGTGTTCGTCCCAACGTTAACTCCTAATTCACAATGAACGACAAAATTAAAAGCCTTACTGTAGCTGGAGCTTTGGCTTTGGCTTCTCTCGACGCTGGTGCATATACCCAGTCTTGGACCATTCCTGTTGCAGGATGTTCCAATTTGATTGGACAAAACGCTCGCGTAACACAGGTTGTTATTACTGCGCCAACTGCTACTAATGCTACTCTGGCGCTGTATGACAGCCCTAACACCAATACATCTTATGTGCTTGCTGGTTATACCAACATTAGCACGTATGCTACAAATCTTATCAGTGTCTACACCAATTTTATGGGTGTACTGAACACTAATACTTTGTACACCAATGTGTTGGTTGACTACACCAACAACGTTGTGGCCTCTACCAACTCCTATCCTCTGCGTTTGCAGTTGACTGCGTTAAGCGGCACTGCAGCGATTGCTGACAACGTGAACTACTACTTCGGTCAGGGTGTCACTGCTACCAATACCTCCACAGGTACTGCTACTGTGACGCTTACTTGGTTCGGTCAGTAAACTTAAGGGTGGTGGGTGTAACAGCTCACCACCCTCCCTTTCTTATATGATTCGTACAATTCAAACAGTTTCTCGTCAGGTAGTCGCAAACCCTCCTGTGGTTGTTAACATTGTTGCTAACACTTCCACACAGGTTCTACAGAATTTAAATGGAGACCCTAACGCTACACCTCCTGTTCCACCTACTATAGACGAGGTGTATGCTCGCTATTTGTTTAATAGTGGAACTACTAATCTTTATTTCAGGATTAACGGTACTTGCGACGGTACTGTAAACTTTAATGGATGGATTGTACCTGGTCAACAGCTTGATTGTAGCGATCATCCGCAGAGTGTAGCAGTGTTTGCTACACAGGCAGGTGGACAAGTAGCTGTAACCATTCTTTGCAACAAAGACCTTGACAACAAAAACTAATGAAGAAACTACTAATACTTGCGGGGTTGTTGGGTTGTTTAGAGGTAGAGGCTAGAACAACTTTTGGTGGGCCTACTTTGGGGCCTGTTGGTGGAGCATTTAGTTCTGTTACCTCAGCCAATGCCACAAACGCCAGCGGCACCGGCAGCGCCATGCAGACCAACGACGCCCGCGCCATCTCCCTGCCAAATTCCGGCAACCAAGTCTCAGGTACCTTCACTGGCAACGGAAGCGGGTTGACGAATCTCATCAACCTTGGATATAATTCAATCACTGTTGGAGGTACAAATTACCCTAATTTAGATACCGCAATTCCAGCAGCCAATGGGTGCGGTTTGCCAGTAGTAATGTCTGCGGGAAATTTTCCAATAACAAACTACTATACGGTCGTTGTGCCCATAATTGGGGTTGGACCTCAAACTCATATTTTTGCACACACACTGTATCCTGGCAGCTTCTTTCCAAATTTTTCTTTTGCGACAAACGGAGTTACAAATGAGTTTGATAATTTTTCAATTTATTCTGTTTTTGATTATGGAAGTTTAAG
>Ga0075019_10002456_pt1 | contig 10549 bp, 8 predicted proteins | sample ColStrG_CSR_2013_FD_71473 | JGI IMG/M metagenome (GOLD analysis project Ga0075019, IMG submission 71473) | Freshwater sediment microbial communities in response to fracking from Pennsylvania, USA - Cold Stream Run_MetaG_CSR_2013 | ecosystem: Environmental > Aquatic > Freshwater > Creek >...
ATGCCCGACTGCAAGGATTATGCGATCGGGGTGTCCAAGCCGGGCACGACGGTTGCGGAGAACACGCGCCCGCTGGGCAAATTCCTGCGCGACATCATGCGCGACAATATGCACAACTTCCGCGTGTTCGGCCCGGACGAGAACAGCTCGAACAAATTGGACAATATCTACGAGGTGAGCAAGAAGACCTGGCTGGCGGATACGCTGCCGGAAGATGCCGGCGGCGGCGAACTTTCACCGGATGGTCGCGTCATGGAGATGCTCTCCGAACACACACTGGAAGGATGGCTGGAAGGATATCTGCTCACAGGGCGCCATGGATTTTTCTCCACGTACGAGGCTTTTGTTCATGTCATCGATTCGATGTTCAACCAGCATGCCAAGTGGCTGGCCATGTCCAAGGCTGTGCCGTGGCGCGCCCCGGTCTCGTCGCTGAACCTGCTCATCACGTCCACGGTCTGGCGGCAGGACCATAACGGCTTTACCCACCAGGATCCGGGCTTCCTGGATCTGGTGGTGAACAAGAGCCCGGCGGTGACGCGTATCTATCTGCCGCCCGATGTGAATTGCCTGCTCTCGGTTGCCGACCATTGCCTGAAGAGTACCGACTACATCAACGTCATTGTCTGCGATAAACAGAAGCACTTGCAGTTTCTGGATATGGATGCGGCAACCAAGCATTGCACCAAAGGTATCGGCATCTGGGATTGGGCGAGCAACGACGAGGATGGCGAACCGGATGTGGTGATGGCCAGCGCGGGCGATGTCCCGACCAAGGAAGCGCTGGCCGCCGTCGTCTTGTTGCGCGAACATTTTCCCGCACTCAAGATACGTTTCATCAATGTGGTCGATCTGTACAAACTGGCGCCTGCGAGCGAACATCCGCACGGCATGAGCGACCGCGATTTCGACAGCCTGTTCACGCTGGATAAACTGGTGATGTTCAACTTCCATGGTTATCCCTGGCTGATCCATCGTCTCGCCTACCGTCGTGCCAACCACAAGAATTTCCACGTGCGCGGTTACAAGGAAAAGGGCAGCATCAACACGCCGCTGGAATTGGCGATCCAGAATCAGATCGACCGTTTCAGTCTGGTGATCGACATCATCGACCGCCTGCCCGCGTTGCATGTGGCCGGAGCCCACGTCAAGGAGCGGATGCTGAACAAACAGATCGAATGCCGCAATTATGCTTATGAGCATGGCATCGACCTGCCGGAGGCGGACAACTGGACCTGGCCGTTTTAATAAACCGGGCACAAGCGTTCGTTATCACTATTGCGGGGGTACTGTATACAATAAACACGTGAAGCAGATCCCATCCATTTTGGACGCACATTTCTCAATCGCTCGACAACCGATCTGAACACAAGATGACACTTCGAAAGTTAGTCTCTCACCCTCAGTTCAAATCAGGGTGCATATATGTCTTTGCCTGGCTGCTCTGGTTGGCAGCGACATGGTTGGTCGCGGATCATATTTAGCCGCACGCATTAGCACACTCCTTCAAGAAAAAACTCGCGCAATTGATCAACAATCCGTGAATATCGCCAACGGTATCGATCTCACACTTGGAAGCCTGCACGGAATTCCAACGCTGGTTGCACGCGATGGAGACGTCAAGAACGCCCTATCCCGTTTTGGCCCGAACATTCGTCCTTCAACGCTGCCAGTCGAACTGCGGAAAAAGAACTGGTGGAGTGATGTCCATCTCAAATCGGTGGACGGTTATTTAAAACTGGCAAACACCACCATGGGGGCAGGCTCCGTGTATATCATGAATGCCGCAGGTGATTGCGTTGCGTCCAGCAATGCCGACGAGACCGCTAGTTTGGTCGGGCCGAATTATGCCTATCGGAAGTATTTTCAAGACGCCATAGCCGGCAAACCAGGGTTCCAATATGCGATTGGAAAAACGACCAACATTCTGGGGTTATTTTTTAGCTCACCCGTCATGTTTGATGGGCAGGTAGTGGGGGTCGTGGCTGAAAAAATAAATCTTCCCGCCCTGTTGCACCTGGTCAATCAGGCGGACGCCTTCATCACCGACGAGTATGGAGTGATCATTCTCGCCCAGAATTCAAAACTCGAGATGCGCTCGCTTCCAGGATCGACGATCGCCGGACTTTCCAAAGAAAATCGTATGGCATTTTATAAGCGCGGAAATCTCCCGACCATCTCAATCGAGCCGTGGTCCAACCCCTGGAGGGCGAAGCTATATCGTGTAGACGAAGAAAACCTGCCGGTTGTATTGGCCGAAAGGCCGTTGGAAGAAAACGAGATCAAAGTCCATGTCTTCATGCGCCTCCCGGAAATCATCGAGATGACTCAGGATCGGCTGGTACAGTTCGCGGTATTCGGTATTTGCGGTGCGTTTGTTCTTTTGCTGATCAGAGGTAACCTCGCTTTCAAACGAAACCAGAAGCAAAACGAACTACTGCTGCTCAGCATATTGAATGCGAGCCCGATCGCTGTGCGAATTTCTGCCATTCAGGGACGCAAGGTCGTATTTTACAACCCGAGTTATGCCGAATTGATCAAGAGACCCGACGCAATGGGTGATGACCCGCAAAATTACGTCAAAGCAAAAGAATACGAAGACATCCTTGCGGAACTTCGGGCAGGAAATACTGTTTTGAATCGCCAGATCGAGTTGCGCATACCTGGCGGCTCTACAACATGGACGCTGGCTTCATACATGCCATTGCAATACCAGGGCGAGAATGCCGTACTAGGTTGGTTCTACAACATTACAACCCTGAAGCAGACGGAGACTACCCTGAGCCAGGCTATGATCACCGCTGAGTCCGCCAGCAAGGAATTGCGGATATTGCGCGATAACGACATGGAAGATCTGGAGGTCGCCAACAACATCATGACGCATATCATGCGCTCAGAGGGACTCAGCGATCCGCAAGTCCGCTATTTTCAGCGCCCGGTTCATCAATTCAGCGGGGACATCATCACCGTTGCCCGCGACAGCAACGGCGAGCTGCACATCATGCTCGCCGATGTGACCGGTCACGGACTGCAAGCCGCACTATTCCTGCTTCCTCTCAGCCGGGTGTTCTATGGCATGGTCAAAAAAGGATTCAAGACCGGCGACATCGCCAAAGAAATGAACCAGACCATGCATGAGATCGCCGTGACCGGAAGATTCCTTGCGGCAGCGATAGCACACATTTCCAAAGATGGCACTTTCATTGAAATATGGAATGGCGGCATTCCCAATGCTTGCTATGTGCAAACAAACGGGGGCCTGCATAAATTTCCTTCGCGCCACCTTCCTCTCGGTATTGCAAGCGCGGATGACTTTGATCATTCCACGGAGACTTATCACACACAGCCAGGTACGCTCCTGCTCAGTTCCGATGGGCTCACCGAGGCGGAAAACAGATCTGGTCTACCGCTCGGTGACGCAAATTTTGAGACTATCGTTCGCACCTCCCAACCGGATGAATTATTCGACAACATTATTTCTGCGCTTGAATCGCATCTTGAAGGCGGCATTGCCCACGATGACATTTCCATCGTGCTGGCCCGGTGCGGCAGTTAACGATTTGTTTTTGGAAAACACGAATTGCGGCTTGTGATAAGGCGTAGCAGATCGTGGTTTGTATGCCGGTCGATATATTCATTCTATTGCCTAGTTGCTGATTCTGTAGCAGGATGCAGGAGCATGTATAAAACCTTCCGTCGGGAATAACTATTTAAATAGACCCTACAACATGAGTCTGACCAACAAACTCCTATTGCTGATCATCACCAGTATTTTGTGTCTGGTGGTCATGTCTACAGTGGGCTTCTTCCAGATCCAGAGGATACATAACACGACTGTCTTATTCGCGGACGACTTGATGCCGTCCATTGATACGATAGGTGATATTCGCAACGACATTACAGAATTGAAGGCCATTACGCTTGAAATGATCGTCAGCCACGACGATCAAGAAATAATGGGCACGCTTACCGGCGAGTTTGAGAAAACAAAATTTCAGCTGCAAAACGCGATCCAAATCTACCGTGACCAACTGGTTTCAGACGAGCGTGACAGTCTGTTATTTAAGGAAGTTGAACTTGCGGCTGGGCCTGCCATCAATAGTTTGTCGGTTTTATCCAATGTCACAAAGCGGAAAAAGATAACCAAAATCTCGGCTGTTTGGCTCAAGGCAGACGAGGATATCGATCATTTTTTGGATGCCCTGCAAAAGAATAAAGACTACAACGATCACATGGCCGCCCAAAGCCGTGTTGACGCTAACACAGCCTACAGCAACACCTTCGTCACATGGTTCGTGACATCAGGTCTGGTTCTCCTGATGATGGTTGGTTTTGCGTTATGGCTCTATCATGGGTTTGTGAAACCGATACAGTTGCTCGAAGCCAAGCTCAACGATATCAGTCGTGCACTTGACCTCAACTACAAGATCAGCCTGGGGTCTTCGTTTGAATTACAAAGAACGACCGAAGCGATCAATCTGCTTTTGGAACGCGCGCACGGCGGGATCCAGGACATCAAAATAAAACGTGATGCAGCGACAGAAGCCGCGAATCATGACCAATTGACCGGCTTGGTGAATAGAAGATATACCGACGTACTGATGAAAGATGCCATCAAACATTCAGCCCTGACCGGAAAAAAAGTGGCGATCCTGTATATTGATCTTGACGGATTTAAAGCGGTTAATGATACCTATGGACACGATGCGGGAGACTTCGTGCTCAAAGCAGTTGCGCAGCGGCTTGTTAACACCCTTCGCGGTGGCGATATTGCGGCCCGGATAGGCGGCGATGAATTCCTTGTTGTTATCGGTGGCTTAAGCGACAGCAAGAATGCGGCCGGTATCGCGCAAAATATCATTTCCCGATTGAGCAAGGAAATTGATTACCAGGGGCAGATGCTCAAAGTTGGGGCCAGCATTGGTATCGCCGTTTATCCAGATCATGGAGATGATGTCGAGAATCTTAAACATTCGGCGGATGAAGCGATGTACGGCGTAAAACTCAAGGGGAAAAACAATTTTGCTTTTTTCGCATCGGATATCTGATGAACGGCTGAACACCTGCTTACGGGAAAATCAACCGCCCGCTTCGATCCGGTGACCACGCCAACAATATGCCTACCATACTCACCATCAATTGCGGCTCGTCTTCGGTCAAGGCCTGTCTGTTCGAAACGGACGGCTCACGGCGCGATTTCCACTATGGCCATTTGCGCGATCCGCGCTCGGGGTTCGACCAGTTGCTGAGAGAACTATCCGGCCATGCACCCGACATCGTCGGGCATCGTTTCGTCCACGGCGGCAACATCACCGACGCAGCACGTCTGGTCGATGCTGTCGAACTGGCAAGGCTGAACGGCATCGTGCAGCTAGCCCCGCTGCACATGCCGGGCAATTTGATGGGACTGGCGCTTTGCAGCGAGCGTTTCGCCGTTACGCAAATCGCCTGCTTCGACACCGCCTTTCACGCGACCATGCCGGAACTGGCCAGGCGTCTTCCCATCCCCGCTGCATATGGTTTGCGCCGCTACGGCTTCCACGGTTTGAACTACGCGCATGTCGCTTCGGTATTGCCCGGACTGCTGGGTGAAAAGGCTTATGGCAATGTCGTTGTCGCGCATCTGGGGAGTGGCGCCAGTTTGTGCCTGATGCAAAATCTGCTGTCGCAGGACACCACCATGGGCTACACCCCTGCCGGCGGCATCCCTATGGGCACGCGCAGCGGCGACCTCGACCCGGGAGTGATGCTGGAACTGGCACAGCAACATGACCCCGCCACATTGCGCGACATCGTGTTTCACCGGATGGGACTGCTGGCCTTGTCGGATGGTGCAAGCAGCGAAATGAGCGATCTGCTCGACAGCAGCAGCGCGGCGGCGCGCTTTGCCGTGGAATATTTTTGCCGCGAGGTGAGCGGCGCGATCGGCGCTTTGGCTGCCAAGTCGGGCGGCATTGATGCGCTGGTCTTCACCGGCGGCATCGGCGAAAACAGCGCGACCATACGCGCCGAGATCTGCCGCAGACTGGCCTTCATCGGCATCGAACTGGATACGGTCGCCAACTCGCAACATGCGGCACGCATCGAACTCGCGCATGCAAAACCGGTATGCGTCGTCGCCTCCGATGAAGAACACATGATCTATTGTCTTTGTCTTAGTCTTCGCCCATGAGCATGACGGTACAACGTGACAGTTGAAACAGCCGTCGCAAATTCTCGAAAACACTCTTAGGCAATGACCAATTGTGCTTGGCTGAAAATCGCTCAAAAACGGTTGCTTGTTTGCCAGGCGGATTATTCTGTAGCTGATTTGAAATTCTCGGAACCTGAATTTTCTTTCCAAGGACGGCATTGCGCTAGAACTTCGGCTGCACGACCGCCCGCGCCACATATCTGTAAACAGCGAAGCGCTTCATCCTTAACTGCGCTTCGAACGTTTGCAGTGGCATGAGGGTAGCCATACTTTCGACTTGAGGAGAAGTATTCTTTGATACTGCGTTCAGCCGCATCAGTAAGCGCCGTGAAGAAATTTATCTTGGTCGCACCATTCGTAATCAATTTACGATATTGGTCGTCTGAAAGCCCGCTTCCACCGTGGATAACCAAGGGTATCGAAGTTGAATCGCGTATTTTTGCCAGCCTGGCGTAATCGAGTTTGGGTATGCCTTTCATCCGGCCATGGATGGTGCCGATAGAAACTGCCAGACAATCGACGCCGGTTCGTTCGACGAAACCCGCAGCTTCCATCGCGGAGGTGTAGACCAGTTCACCAGGATGATGTTCTGCACTCAATCCTTCCTTACCCGGTACGTAGCCTAGTTCACCTTCCACCGTCACGCCATGGGAATGCGCCATGGCTACGATATCACGGGTCTGCCACAGGTTATCCGAGAACGGCAAAGCCGAGGTATCTACCATCACGCTATTGCATCCGGCACGGATGGCCGCTTCGGCACGTTCCAGACTTGAACCATGATCGAAATTTACGGCAACCGGCACACTCGCTTTATGCGTTGCGGAGATGACCGCAGGCAAAAGCATGTCAAAATCGTAGTAAGCAAAGTGCGATTCGATGAGATTCAATACCACAGGCGAACGGCACGCCTCGGCAGCCTGCAAGACTCCATCCAGGAAATCCAGACTGATCACACCGAAAGCACCCACAGCATAGTGATGGTGGCTGGCGTGTTTGAGCATGTCGTTCAGATGGACGAGCGGCATATCGGTCTCCTAGCGTGCGGACAATTCGGCCAACGCGGCGTCGGCGTTATGCTCGTAGCGGGCGTGTTCGCGTGCTGCTGCCGCATCCAATGTCGCATTGATCTCGGGGTACTTCAATGCAAGAATGCGCGCTGCCAACATCGCGGCATTCTTTGCACCGTCTACGGCCACCGTCGCCACCGGCACGCCGGGCGGCATCTGCACCGTGGACAGCAAAGCATCCAGGCCCGACATCACTCCGCCGGATAAAGGCAAACCGATCACCGGCAATTTGGTGCGGCCGGCGATAACACCGGCCAGATGCGCGGCAACACCGGCACAACCGACCAGCACCTGCACGCCTTCGCGATGGGCGCGATCCAGATAGTCCAGCACCCTATCGGGTGTACGATGAGCAGATGCGACAACGATCTCACTGGCGATACCCAGTTCACTCAAGGTATCGCGCACCTTGACCACGGTGGGCAGATCGTTGGGGCTGCCAGTGACAATGCCGACGAGTGTCTTGTTTGTCTTGCCTTTCAAATTCGCCATGCTGATTTCTCCTGATAAGTTTCGACATCCTTCACTTATTGATTTGAAAATATTTCGAAGCGGTTAATGCCGGCGTTGTAGCGTAATAATTCGCCTTGCTCCATATCAAAATACCATCCGTGCAATACCAGTTTTTTATTCGCGACCCGTTCCAAAATCCACGGAAAGGTCAGCAGATTATCCAGGGACACTAGTATGGCTTCCTGTTCACACGCACGTGCCTGTGCTTCAACGGGTTTGCCATTCATTCTGGACAGCACCCGGTTGCGTGCGTGGCTGGCAACCTTCATCCAGCCGGAAATAAAACCCTCCTGCGTTGCAGTTGTTTTTGCCTGATCCAGCAATGCCTGAATTCCACCGCATTGCGTATGCCCTAACACGATAATGTTTTCCACTTCCAGGTGACAAACGCCAAACTCAAGCGCTGCGCTGGTACCGTGAAAACTCCCGCCGTTTTCGAACGGTGGTACAAGATTAGCCACATTGCGAATGATGAACAGATCACCCGGGTCGCAGTCGGTCACAATGGCAGGATCCACTCTGGAGTCACAACATCCCACTACGATCGTCTTGGGGGATTGTCCCTGCTTGGCCAGGCGTTCGATAAGGGTGTGATTGTTTTTCGAGTTGCGGAACCGCATGTAACCGGAGACAAGTTTGTCGATGTGACTCTCAGTCAGACGCTTTAAAGCTTCGCGATATTTTTCACCGGTTTTGGCAGAAATTTCCGGCGGCAGTTCGGGGCCGGGTGCTTGCTTGTCCCAGCCGCTAGCCTCCAGCCAGTCGCGCACATATTGCTTGTCGAAGCTGGGCGGGTTGCTGCCTGGCTGGTATTGATCCGCAGGCCAGAAGCGCGAGGAGTCGGGTGTCAACACCTCATCGATCAGATACAGCTTTCCTTGTTCGTCCTGACCAAATTCAAACTTGGTGTCGGCGATGATGATACCTTTGCTTAAAGCAAACGATGCAGCCTCTTTGTACAAGGCGATGCACACATCGCGCACCTTGGCTGCCAGTTCACGGCCCAGCAATTGTTCGGTTGTCTCATAACTGATGTTTTCATCATGGGTACCTGCCTCGGCTTTGGTGGAAGGGGTAAACAGCGGCGCGGGCAGCATATCGGCTTCACGCAGGCCTGCAGGCAACGGAATGCCGCAGACGCTGCGGCTCGTTTTGTATTCCTTCCAGCCGGAACCTGCAAGATAGCCGCGCACGATGGCCTCGATCGGCAGAGGTTTGAGTTTCTTTACCACTATCGCCCGCCCTGCAACCTGTTCCTGTTCATCAGCAGTGACCACAGATTCAGGCTCAATGCCGGTGAGCTGATTTGGAATGATGTGTTTGAGTCTGTCAAACCAGAAATTGGAAACCGCGGTCAGCACCGAACCTTTGCCGGGGATAGGGGATGACAGCACGACGTCGAAGGCGGACAAACGATCCGTGGTCACGATCAACAGGCGCTCATTGTCCACTTCGTAGATGTCGCGTACCTTGCCGCGAGCCAGCAACTTAAGGCTGCTGATGTCGGATTGAAAGATCGCACTTTTCATATCAATTCTCATAAAATGCACTCATGGAAATCATTTGTTATCGTGACCAGGAAATCAAACGGGAGCCGCGACAACTTCCTGCCGTTACCTATAATCTTGCCCACACCTTGCTTGCACGAAGCGCAAGCCGCATTCTCTTTATTCCGATAAGAACCATGCAATACCTCGCCATTCTGGATGAGGAGGAGTTGATTTTTCTGGATGGTGTGCGCAAATGCTGGGTCGATATTGCATGGCGCAACTTTCACCCCCAGTCCCGCAGTTCACTGGACGAACCGGTAAGTTATGATGCTGTTTATTACACTCCGGAAGCGGTACAGATTATGGGACGACTTCAGCACGAGTTACTCCTGGCTTTGCAACAACTATCCGAAAAATATCCTGTGTGCGGCCGGGCAAAAGTGATTAAATTTACCGGCGTGCGAAATACCTCCGAGGAAGGTGCTTAACACCACGATGATGATTTAATCATCATCGCCCAGCTCGGGGTCCCACCCATTTTCCTTTGCGTGTTTAATCGCATCCTGGTAAATCTTTGCGTGCCGCTGTTTCAGGCCTTCGGGCAACAGGCTGGGCAGGTTTGCATATTTCTCCCACTCGTTGCAAATCTTATCGTATAGATTCTGCATTTGCCCGCTATCCCAACCCGCACAGTCTTCTGTATCCGGTATCAGTCCGAATACCCAGCCGTCTTTTACCATTTGCCCGAAATGGGTCATGCCACCGTTCTCATCTTTTGTCAGGCCTGAATATTCCAATACCATTTTTATTACCTCTTTAGTCCTGCGCTGAAAGCTGCCACAAAATACATAATCCAGTGGAGCAATAATTATTTACCGAGTAAGCCCCGCATAAAGCAGCGGAAGTTTTTCCGGGAGGCGCGCGATCTGGTCAACGATCATATAGTTTCTGGCGCCGAATATGCGCGACACATACTGATCCGCGCGCGGGTCCAGCGTCATGCAGAAAGTCGAAATGCCATTCCTGGCCGCATCTTCCACAGATTTCTTTGCATCAAAACGCAGATACTGCGGGTCGCGCACATCGATATCCGCCGGTTCACCATCCGTAATAACTATCAGCAGTTTCTTGCTGGTTTTTTGATTCTTCAGATAATGTGCGGCATGACGAATCGCAGCACCCATGCGGGTAGACAACTGCCCCGTCATGCCGGCCAGTCTTGATTTTGGCAACTCGCTGTACGGCTGTTCGAAGTCCTTGAAGCGGTAGTACTCCACATCGTG
>Ga0075019_10002460_pt1 | contig 10536 bp, 10 predicted proteins | sample ColStrG_CSR_2013_FD_71473 | JGI IMG/M metagenome (GOLD analysis project Ga0075019, IMG submission 71473) | Freshwater sediment microbial communities in response to fracking from Pennsylvania, USA - Cold Stream Run_MetaG_CSR_2013 | ecosystem: Environmental > Aquatic > Freshwater > Creek >...
GGCGTGTTGTCGAGGGGCTGGGGAGCGGCGGGCATGATCAGTCCTTTGTCTGGGGGGGCAGGTTGGCGCGGATCGCCGGGCCGTCATGATCCAGGGTCGGCGCCGGACGGAGGTCGAACTCGGCTGCGGCGCCGAACCGAACGGGCTGGGCCGTGCGGATATATTGGCCCTCGGTCGGATGGGTCTCGGTCCGGAAGAAGTCTGTCGCCACGAGGTGCGGATCGTCGAGGATGTCCGCCAGATCCCGGGTCGGCATGGCGGGGATTCCGGCCTGGTGCAGGCGCTCGCACCAGTCTGACGTCGTCCGCGCCCGGGTCAGCGCCCCGATCCGTCGATAGATCTCGCTCATCCGCGCCCCGCGCTTGGCGGGGGTGTCGAAGTCCGGATCGCTCAGGATCGCCTCGCCCCCCAGCACCTGCAGCAGGCGCACGGTGCTGTCGTCGGTATAGGGCACGATGGCGATGTGACCGTCGAGGGTGGGGAAGGGCTGGCGGTTCGGGTCCAGCTGGCGGGGATAGCCGATCGGCTCCCGCGGCGGCGACAGGGCGGCGCCATAGAGGTGCTCCTTCAGCAGGAAGCTGGTGAAGGCCTCGAACATCGGGATCTCGATCCTTTGCCCCTCGCCCGTGCGGAGGCGGTGGATGATCGCCGCCAGCATGGCGTAGACCGCGTGCAGACCCGCCACCTTGTCGGCGATCAGGGAGTGGAGATAGCGGGGCCGGGGGTCGCCATCCACCTTGCCCAGCAGGCTGGTGGCTCCCGACGCCGCCTGGATCACATCGTCATAGGCCTGGCGGTCGGCATAGGGGCCATCGCTGCCGAAGCCGACGCAGTGGGCGTAGATGATGTCCGGGCGGATCGCGCGCACCGCCTCGTAGTCATAGCCCAGCCGGGCGATCGCCGCCCCGCGGACATTGTGGATGAACACATCGGCGGTGGGCAGCAGCGCTTCGAACACCTGCCGGTCGGCGCCGTCCCGCAGGTCGAGGCGCACGGACTGCTTGCCCCGGTTGAGACCCAGGTGGCAGGGACCCATGCCCGGCGTGCGGGCCGGCAGACCGGCCTGGCGGAACACGTCGCCGCCGGGCGCCTCCACCTTGATCACCTCTGCGCCCAGCTCGGCGAGCACGAGGGTGGCGTAGGGGCCGAACACCACGCTGGTCATGTCCAGGATCCGGATCCCCGCGAGCATCGGGGGGGCTGTCGTCGATCCGTCCGTCATCCCTGTGGCCGTCCCGTCACGCCTGGCCCTTTCCGGCAGATGTCGTTCCCCAAGCTAGAGCGGTTGACGCTGGGGTGTGCAAGCGCCTATCGCACGGCGACGCGGATCGCCGGCGAGGACAGGCCCATGAGCAGACGCACGGTCGTGACCGGCGGGGACGCCAACTATTTTCCACTGATCGAGGAGCTGTGCGCGTCGGTGCGCCATTTTCGGGACGCGATGGCCCTGGAGCTGGTGGTGATCGACGGCGGGCTCGAGGCGGGGCAGATGGAGCATCTGACCACGCGGTACGGCGCGCGGATCCTGCAGGTGGGCTGGGGCTTCGACATCCATCCGTCGCGGATCCGCGGGCGGGAGCACCTCAAGGTGCTGACGTCCCGGACCTTTCTCGACCAGCATCTGCCGGACAGCGAGGTGATCATCTGGATCGACGGGGACGCCTGGGTGCAGGACATTTCCGCGGTGGACATGCTGTGCCTGGGCGCCGAGCGCAGCGGACTTGCGGTGGTCTCCCAGACGTCGCGCTACAGCCAGGTGACCATGACCCTGCAGTGGGCGGCGTTCGGCTATGCCCGGGTGAAGTCGCAGCTCTACAAGAACGCCCGCCGCGCCGGCCTGTCCGAGGCCCTGGCCCGGCAGGTGGGGGACAAGCCGACCTTCAACGCCGGGGTCTTCGCCATCCGGCAGGACGCGCCGCACTGGAACGCCTGGCGGGAGCGTCAGGCGGAGGTGATCGTCAAGGGACGAGTGTTCACGTCAGACCAGCTGGCCCTGGGGCTCATCGTTCACGCCGACGGCCTGGGCGTCGAGCTGATGCCGGAAATCTGCAACTACATGGGGCCGTTCTGGTGCTGCAACGCCGACGAATCGGCCCTGGTGGAGCGCTACATCCCGAACACGCCGGTGGGGATCGTGCACATGGCCGGCTATAACGACATGCGCAAGGATCTGGGGATCACCACGGACATCCGAACGACGGACGGCCGTACGGTGGCGAAGTCCCTGCGCCGGCCGGCCTGGGTGAAGGACTGAGGCGTCAGACCGCCGATGCGGTCGGCGACAGGCCCTGCATCACGATCCGGTTCACCTCGATCAGTTCGTCGAAGGTCTCGGACCCCTGCATGATGGCGCTGGTGTGCCGGTTCACGAACATGCTCAGGCTGATGATGTGCGCGCGGAGGGGGGCGGGCAGGGAGTTGTCCTCGGCAGCGCACTCGGTCGCCAGAGCGTTCCACAGCTGGCGGTTCCAGTGCAGCGCGTCCATCCGTTCGGCAATCTGCGTGCGGTCCAGTTCCGCGGCGCGGATCAGCGCGCGCGTGACCTCGCCGAAGAGGCGGTACTCCGCCTCCCGCGGCGACTCAGCCCGCTGCGCCGCCTGTTTGTATGCCTGAAGGGACATTCCCCAGCCTTTCGTCTTCGTAGTCTATCAATTTGCGGCAGAGCATCAGCGCCTTGTACTGCTCCCGCGCCAGCACATGGCGCGAGACCTGGACGCAGATCGACTGAATGGTCGGATTGCGGATGACGCCCATGAACTCCGTCATGCGTCGGGCGAACTCGTCGTAATAGGTTTCGATCCCGGCCTCATCGAGGTACATCATCATGACCGGGAAATAGATCCGCCGCGCCGGCGACGTCGCCTCGTCCGCCTGCATGATGTCCTTCTCGCGAAGGACGGAGGCCTTGTTCTGAAGCACCAGGGTTGTCCGCCGGTCGCCGTTCTGCACGACGGCGCCGTTGAGCACGAACTTCTCTCCGGGCTTGAGCGACAGCTTCAGCGGCATGGGCAGGGACCAGGAATGGGGCGCGCAGGCCGGTTCGAAGGCGTCTCAGCCGTCTCGCCTCCCGCTTGCCGAGGATGATAGTCGGACCGTACTAAAGCATCTCTAAAGAAAGTTGGTTAACAGTGTCTGCGCCGGTGCGGCCGGGCGCCCGCGTCAACGTCCCGGAAACCCGCATCTGCAACGCCTTTCTTCCGATCCCGAGGACCGCCCGTGACCCTTCCCTCGTCCGCCGACGACCGCCCCGCCGCCGCGCCTCCGACGTCCGGCGGCGCAGGGCTCTCGGACATCAGCGGCGATCCGACGTCCGCCTCGGCGCTCGCCCGCCTGACCCGGGCGGCGGGGGCGCTGGAGAAGGACACCGTCGCGCCGCGCCTGCAGCGCGCGCTTGCCGCCCTCGAGGCCGGCGACCTGGCCCTGGCCGAGCGCACGGCGATGGATGTCGTCCAGACGGATGCGGACCAGTCGCTGGCCTGGCGGATCGTCGGCTCCACGCGGGAAAAGACCGGCGACTTCACCACCGCGCTGAAATGCTACGAGCAGGTGGTGCGGATCGGGACCGACCTCGAGGGCATAGAGGCCGACCTGGGACGGGTCGCCTACTATACCGGGCTGTATGACGACGCCGTGGAACTGTTCCGCGCCCACCTGGTGAAACAGCCACAAGACATTGAAACAGCGAATAATCTGGCCAGCGCCCTGCGGGACCAGATGAACTATGACGCGGCGATCGAGCTCCTCTCCGGCCTGCTGAAGGCGGCGCCGGACGCGGCCCTCCTGTGGAACACGCTGGCGACCCTGATGGTGGCCCGCTTCGATGTGGATCGCGCGCTGACCTTCTTCGACGAGGCCATCCGTCTGAAGCCGGACTTCGCCAAGGCGATCTACAACCGCGCCAATCTCTTCACCCTGACCGGCCGGATGGAGGAGGCCATCGCCGATCTGCGACGGGCCGAGGCGCTGCCCGGCGCGCCGCCGGAGCGGGCCATGATGCGCCTGGCCCTGGCCCAGGCGCTGTTGGCCGGGGGACACATCGCGGCCGGCTGGGAGGCCTACGAGGCGCGGCTCGACCCTCATTTCCCGAAGACGCCGATCTATCTGACCGATCGTCCGCTTTGGTCTCCGGGGGATCCGCTGGCCGGACGCCAGGTCTTGCTGTTCGGGGAGCAGGGCCTGGGGGACGAGGTGCTGTTCGCGTCGGTGATTCCCGACCTCCAGGCCGCCGTCGGTCCTGCGGGACGGCTGTTCCTCGCCGTGGAGCCGCGGCTGGTCCCCCTGTTCCAGCGCAGCTTTCCACAGGCGGTGGTCGGCGGCCACGTGACGGGTCTGCACGGGCACTCGGTGGTCCGCGCCGCACCCTTCATCGAGCCGGTCTCCGCCGAGATCGACTGCTGGATGCCGATGGCGGCGCCGTTGCGGCAGTTCCGCCCGACCCTGGCGCAGTTCGCCGGGGCGCGGGCGTTTCTCACCCCGGACCCGGACCGGGTGGCGCACTGGCGGCGACGGTTCGCCGACCAAGGCCCCGGTCCAAAGATCGGCGTGCTCTGGAAGAGCATGGTGATCGACCCGTCCCGGGCGCGTCATTTCTCGCCGTTCCAGCAGTGGTTGCCGGTGCTGGGCCTCGAGGGGCCTGTGTTCGTCAATATCCAGTACGGAGACAGCGCCGCCGAGCAGGACGAGGCGGCCCGTCTCGGCATCCGCCTCTGGACGCCGCCCGGCATCGACCTGAAGAACGACCTGGACGACCTGGCCGCCCTGACCACGGCGCTGGACCTGGTCGTGGGCCCGGCGAACGCTACCAGCAACATTGCCGCGGCGTGCGGCGCGGCGGTGACCCTGGTGAGCATGCGCGGCGCCTGGCCGCAACTCGGGACGCAGCGCTGGCCTTTCTATGCGGACATGCAGGTGATCCAGGCGGACGGGCTTGGGCAGTGGGACGGGGCGATGCAGGCCCTGTCCCGACACATCATCGGCCGGTTTGGCCTGCCGCAGCCGGCGGCGACCTCCTGATCGCGCGCCTGGGACTGCGCCGCGCAAATTGGGCGCCTTACCGGTTTCACGGCGACGTCCTTAACCAGACGTTTGGCAGTTGCGCCTAATCTCTGGAGCATGAGGGCGGAAAAGGCCCCTGAGTGTTCGTGAGCAAGGCGCCATGACTGACCACATCGATTCCCTCGTCCGGGGCCGCGACGCCTTTCGCATCGCGCGTCTGGCCCTTGCACAGATGGAAGAGAGCCAGGTCTGGCCGACGCCGTTGAACTTCGAACTCTGGCTGTATGCCATCAGTGATCCCGAAGGTCCGATCGGCCGGGAGATCTATCGTCTGGTCAATGCCGGTCAGCCGCTGACCGACGCCTTCGCCGAGGAGCTGGCGGTGGAGCATCTTCCGCGCCTTCGGCTGACCGAGGAGATCCGCGACGCCGGCGACCAGCTGACCCGCCAGCTGGCGGCCATCTCGTCGGCCATCAGCGTCGCCCAGATCAGCACCAATGAATATGGCCGGGCCCTGGAAGGCGCCTCTCGCGAACTGGCCCAGCCCACAGAACCGCAGCAGCTCCGCCGCGTGATCGAGACCCTGTCCATCTCCACCCGCCGGATCCAGAAGGAAAACGCGACGCTGGAAACCCGGCTCGCCAGCTCGGCGGAGGAGATCAAGCGCCTGCGCACGCATCTGGAGCAGGTGCGCCGCGACGCCATGACCGACGCCCTGACCAATCTGGCCAACCGCAAGGCCTTCGACGACGAGCTGAACCGCGCCTTCGAGGTGGCCCACACCACCGGCAAGGTCCTGTCGGTGGGCATTCTGGACATCGACCATTTCAAGCGGTTCAACGACACCTGGGGTCACCAGACCGGAGACCAGGTGATCCGCTATGTGGCGTCCCTGCTGGGCAAGGCCAGCGTGCACCCCCGTTTCGCCGCCCGCTACGGCGGGGAGGAGTTCGCGGTGCTGTTCCCGAACGAGGACGCCCGGACCGTGACCGCGGCGCTGGACGCCCTGCGCGACGACATATCGTGCCGCTCGCTCAAGCGCCGCTCCACGGCGGAGGACCTGGGGGTCGTCACCGTCTCGGCGGGCGTCGCCACCCTTCGGGCGGGCGATACGCCCCAGAGCCTGATGGAGCGGGCGGACAAGGCGCTCTACCAGTCGAAGAACGCCGGTCGGAACCGTACGACCAACGGCGAGACGTCCCTGGCGGCCTGACCCAAGGTCACCGTTGCTCCCCGCGCTGTCCGGCCTATTCTGCCGGCAACGGAACAGGGAGCGAGACATGGACTACACCAAGATCAAGCTGGACTCAGTGGACGGCGTGGCCGTGATCACCCTGTCCGACCCGGCCACCATGAACGCCGCCGGCGTCGACACGGTGGCCGAACTGACGGATGCGTTCCGTCGCATCGCCACCGGCGGACTGAAGGCCCGGGCCATCGTGCTGACCGGAGAGGGACGCGGCTTCTGCTCCGGGGCCAACCTGTCGAGCGGCGTGGGAGCGTCCTTCGACGCCGACGGCAAGCCCGACGCCGGCCGCGGTCTCGAGATCCACTACAATCCCCTGGTCACCCTGATGCGGGACAGCGAACTGCCCATCGTCACTGCGGTCAACGGCGCGGCGGCGGGGGTCGGCTGCTCCCTGGCGCTGCTGGGCGACATCGTGGTGGCGGCGGAGAGCAGCTATTTCCTGCAGGCCTTCCGGCGCATCGGCCTCGTCCCCGATGGCGGTTCGACCTACATCCTGCCCCGGCTGATCGGCAAGGCGCGGGCCATGGAAATGGCCCTGCTGGGGGACAAGATCCCGGCGAACACGGCGCTGGACTGGGGCCTGGTCAATCGCTGCGTGCCTGACGCCGAGCTGATGCCGACCGCAATGGCCATCGCGACGGAACTGGCCAAGGGCCCGATGGCGCTGGGCATGATCCGGCAGCTGATCTGGACCAGCCTCGACCAGACCTGGCTGGAGCAGCTGCACGAGGAGCGCCTGACCCAGCGCCTGGCGGGCAAGAGCGCCGATTTCGGCGAGGGCGTGCAGGCCTTCCTGCAGAAGCGTCCGGCCGCCTTCACGGGTCAGTAAAGCAACCAGAAGTCACATAAAATCTGAACTCATGGGCAAAAAATACGCTCAGGAGTGGTAAAATCGTCCGCCCGGCAGGTCCATCCTGCCGGGCGTCTTTTTGCGCACCCAGTCGATCACGTTTGAAATCAGAGGGATAGCAGCCTTTATGCGCGTTCCGGATGTGGCGCCGGACCTGCATGCGATCAGAGCGAGCAAAACGCTCCCGCCGGTCAAGACGCGACGGCGGCCTCTGACCCAAAGGATCACACCATGACCAATTCCATCTCCGCCGCCGGCTCCGCCGCCATGGGGCTGATGTCCCTGAACAACGTCACCTCCCAGATGACGGACGCCCAGAACCAGATCAGCTCCGGCAAGGCGGTGAACGGTTACGCCGACAATCCGGCGACGTTCTACACCGCGACCCTGCTGACCAACCAGCAGACGGCGCTCAAGCAGAACGCCTCCATTCTCAACAGCAACCTGAGCACCATCAATAACGCCATGGGGGCGGTCAAGACGGTACAGGATGCGCTGACGAAGATCCGCAGCGCCTTGAGCGAGATGTCCGATCCGAGCAGCACAGCCGCGGTCCGCACCGTCGACGCCCAGACCGTGGCCAACGAAGCGACGGCGCTGAACAGCGCGATCAGCGATGACATGACGGCGGCGGCGGCGACCGGGCGGCAGTCCCTGCTGGACTCGGCCAACAACGGCATGACCGTGAATCTGGGCTCAGGCGGAACGATGACGGTTACCGGCGCCAATCTGGCTATCCCGCCGACGACGACCCGTGCGACCACGGCGACCGGGCTCGGGATTTCCCTGCAGGACATCTCCAACCTGGCCAATCTGGCGCGGACCGGCGCTGGGGCGGCGACCACGACCGCCACGGCCCCGGCCGCTGCCGGCGCCGTCGCCGGCCCTGCGGTCACGACGACGACGGCGACCCAGTCGGTCACCGTGCAGACGGGATATGCCGACGCGAAGGGCAGTTTCACGGACGCCAACGGCAACGCCTACACGTCCACCAGCAGCACCGCCGGCAATCCCGTCTCCCTGCAGACCGTGACGACCACCACGACGACCGGTCTCGTCACCGCGGCGGCGAACATGATGACGGCCGTGACCAACGGACTGAGCAACGCCAACGCAGTCGGCAAGAACCTGGGCGCCGCGGCGGATGCGATCAACACAGTGCTCAGCAACAACTCCGCGCTTCAGACGTCCCTGGGCTCCGAAATCAGCAGCCTGGTCGATGCGGATGTGGCGGCCGAACAGGTCAAGCTGTCGGCCCTGACTGTCCAGCAGCAGCTGTCGGTCAGCGCCCTGTCGTCCATAGCCAGTTCACGCCAGAACCTGCTGAGCCTGTTCCGCTGATGATCTGACCGTCGTTTGCGCCCGGAATGGGCTGTAAGCGGGCCAAAAGCGCGCGGAGTCCGCCCGGACTCCGCGCGCCGGCCGTCAGGCCTTAACAATTTGAAAAGAGTGATTGCTTACCCTGTGGATAGTTGAGGCGAGATCCGTTCCCGAAGGCGCGGGGCCTCAGTCCAGGAGCGGCGGCAGAACGGCCGTCGAGACAGGCATGGTGCAATCCGTTACCGGGCCGCCGCCGGCGCCGGTCGACTTCACGGTATCCGGCATCCCGGCCCCGCAGGCGCCGACGGCGCTGGCGTCATCGGATGCGACGGCCGCCGTCGCGGCGACGCCGACCGCTTCGCCGGAAGCGACCCCATCCGTGGACCCGACCAAGGTCGTGGTCGAGCCGGGGGCCAACAAGGACGTGCTGGTCTTCAAGCTGCTGGACCGGGCGACCGGCGCGGTCCTGTCGGAAATCCCCAACCAGACGCCGCAGCAGGCGGCGGACAACCCGGCCTACAAGAGCGGCGCGCTGCTGAACCAGCAGGTCTGACGCCTGCGTCCCAGCCGACGTCCTAGTGCGCGTCGGCCCGGGCGAGGATGGCCCGGAGGTCGTCTGCGCCCAGTTGTTCGTCATTGATGTTGGAGCAGTAGGAGAAGCCGTCCGGCAGCCCCTGTGCGCCATCCTTCAGATAGGCCTGCATGCGGGCCGGGCTGTGGCTCGGCAGGATCACGAAGCGGTCATCCAGCTCCACCGTCGACCGCGCATCATCCTCCGGCACCATGATTTCATGGAGTTTTTCCCCGGGGCGGATGCCGACCACATGCTGCGGCAGGTGCGGGGCGATGGCGCGGGCCAGCTCCACCGTGTGCATGGAGGGGATCTTGGGCACGAAGATCTCCGCGCCCTTCATCATGGCCAGGCTCGACAGGACGAAGTTCACGCCCTGGGTCAGGGTGATCCAGAACCGGGTCATCCGCACGTCGGTGATCGGCAGGCTTTCGGCGCCCCCCGCCACCAGGCGCTGGAAGAACGGCGCCACCGACCCGCGGGAGCCCACCACATTGCCGTACCGCACGACACAGAACTTGACCCCGGAGTCCCCGGCCATGGCCTCCGCGGCCACGAAGATCTTGTCCGAAGCCAGCTTGGAGGCGCCATAGAGGTTGATGGGATTGGCCGCCTTGTCGGTGGAGAGCGCGACCACGCCCTTCACCCGGGCGTCGATGGCCGCATTGACCACGTTCTCGGCCCCGAACACATTGGTCTTGATGCATTCGAACGGGTTGTACTCGGCGATCGGCACGTGCTTCAGCGCCGCGGCGTGGATCACGTAGTCGACACCCCGCATGGCGGTGCGCAGGCGGTCCGCGTCGCGCACGTCGCCGATGAACCAGCGCATGAACGGATAGCGCTCCGGCGGAAATTCCTGGGCCATCTCGTACTGCTTCAGCTCGTCCCGGCTGAAGATGATCAGCTTGCGCGGCGTGAATTCCTGGCAGACCTGGCGGGTGAAGGCCCGGCCGAACGAGCCGGTGCCGCCGGTGATCAACACCACCTTGTCGTTGAGGTCGGCCCGGGGCGTGCGGAAGTCCCGACCGAGGACCAGCTGGTCGAGGTCCAGGCTGGCGGCGCTGGGGGAGGCGGGTTTCGTCATGGCGGCGACCGTAAGACCGGGCGCGACTCGCCCGACCCGGAAAGGCTGGCGGCTCAAGGTTAACGAACCGTGGTCCCGACGGGGCATTTTGGCTCGAAGGGGCAGAAAATGCGGACGGGACTGTCGCGGCCGTCGTAAACTGCCGCTAGGGTCGCAGGGCGTGGGATGTGTGGGCGGCGCGATGATTGAACTCCGAGACCTCGAGGCGGACGATGTGGAACGGCTGTTCCGCTGGCGGCAGGAGCCGGAGGTGGATCGCTGGCTGTTCGACCAGCCTCCGGTCGGCTTCGATGCGCACCGGGCCTGGTTCGACGCCTTCATGGCCGACGCCGACCGGGTCGGCTGGATCATCCTGCAGGACGGGGATCCGGCGGGGTTCCTCAACCTCATCGGCGTGTCCAGTGAAAAGCGCCGGGCCCGGTGGGCCTGGTACATCGGCGAGGCTTCCGCCCGGGGGCGGGGGG
>Ga0075019_10002461_pt1 | contig 10534 bp, 8 predicted proteins | sample ColStrG_CSR_2013_FD_71473 | JGI IMG/M metagenome (GOLD analysis project Ga0075019, IMG submission 71473) | Freshwater sediment microbial communities in response to fracking from Pennsylvania, USA - Cold Stream Run_MetaG_CSR_2013 | ecosystem: Environmental > Aquatic > Freshwater > Creek >...
GGCTGGTGCGGGCGAAGGGACTCGAACCCCCACACCTTGCGATACCAGAACCTAAATCTGGCGCGTCTACCAGTTCCGCCACGCCCGCAAAGCCAATTTCCAAGCGCGCGTCTATAGCAGGGATGCGAAGGGGTGCAAGGGTGGGGCTGCGAGCTTTACACGAAGACTACGCGTTGGAACACAGCTTGAAGAGTTCTGGCGCGATTTGATCAAGCAGTTTGCCATAAGCTTTGTCCACCGTCGCTTGAATTTCACCATTTGCGCCGGCCCAGTTCATTTGCGACTCTGTTCCGCGAAAATCTTTGTCAATATCGGGCTGGCCATTGCGATGCGCGTGGATATGCACGACCACGTTTGCGACCATGTTCATACCGGCGGATATCCAGACCAGCATCAGACTGGCTTGCGCTTTCACTGCACCTGTCGATGGGGCGGAATCAGGCCCAAAAACAGGGGTTACGCCGCGTGCCCCTAGGCCGCCGAGCGCCGACTTAAGCCAAGCGATCGAGTCTGTCGGGCCATGCACCGGCTTGTTGTACATCATGCCCAGCATATCTTTTGATCGGCGTGCATCGATAATATCGGTAAATTGAACGCTACATGTTGACTGCATTTTTTTGAGGTTGCCGCTCACGTCAGCACGCTCGACATATGTCTCGCTGACAGCGAAAGGCTTTGAGCCTGCAAAGCACGTGACCGACAGGGTAAGCCCGACCAACGCAAAAACGATTTGTAAAGAATGTCGCCAATTGCGTTCCAGAGACATATGCGTCTTGTGCCCCGTCAGCTATTATGGATTGAGCACCTGACCATCGAAAACGACATGCTTAACGGATTTGGCGTCCGATTCAGGTGTCGATAGGGCTTTTGGCAAAAGCGTCTTCAGGGCTTCGAAGCCAGCAGTAAGAGCTTTTCGCGCAAATTTCCCATTGTCAGAACTCCACTGAGCGACATTTTCCTCTCTCTGCTTTGAAGGTGTGTTCAATGATACAGTGTATGTGATTGTCTGCGAGTAGGCCAAGTTGTCAGCCGACAGACGCTTGACAGGTTTTTCGTCAGCTATTGCAGCTTTATTAGCAATAGCAACGGTCGCCGAAATTTTTAGCGTCGCACAACTAGGCTCAAGCGAATAGCTGTAGGTCACAAACATGGTTTGATCGGTCCCGTTCGTATCCAGCAGCGTACTCTCTCCAACCAAAGACGAATCTTTACCAAAAGCCACGCTTTTCGCATGAAGCCAAGGCACGTTAGCGACCGCAGCTTTCGTGGCGTCCAGTGCCAGCCCGTCCACGTCAAAGCCGGTCAAAGCGTTACGCAGTGGCAATATGCGAGCCTCACCATTTTTTTCCCGCGACGATTGTATTGATGATGCAATAACCGCCCCAAGAATGCCGCCACCAGCATAGACTTGAGGTGGCGCTTCAACGCTTATCTCCGCTTGCGGTACTATCACATCGACGATGCGGTCGCCTGACATCGCTCGCAATTGATCTGACGCAATATAAAGTTTACCCGAAGCCCAAGAGGCAGAACTGACTGAATTTGCAGCGAAAAATACAAACAGAAAATAAAAATAACGCTTCACAATGCCCCTCCCCCGATTCAATAATGAAATCGTGCCATTCGATTTCCTACATGGCAAGCACCTTTTTCAGCAAATCATTCACCACGCCGGGATTGGCTTTGCCGCCCATCGCTTTCATTGTCTGGCCGACGAAAAAGCCGAACAGCGACTCTTTGCCACCGCGATATTGTTCGAGTTGGTCGGGGTTTTTCGCGAGTATTTCGGCGATCACGGCTTCAATCGCGCCGGTGTCTGACGTCTGTTTCAGCCCGCGCTCCTCGACAATCACGCCCGCGTCTTGCCGCGTCTCGAGCATAATCTCGAACACCTGCTTGGCGAGCGTGCCCGAGAGCGTGCCATCGGCCACCAGCCCGATGAGTTCTGCGCCTTGCTTCGGCGAAACGGGCGACTCGGTGATGCTGAGCCCCAAACGGTTGAGCGCGCCGAACAAATCGCCCGTCACCCAATTGCTCGCCGCCTTGGCGCTGCCCTCGGCCTTGGGAAATTCCGCCAGCAAAGCCTCAAACCAGCGCGCGGTTTCCGCCTCCGCCGTCAGCACCGATGCGTTATAATCGGACAGGCCAAGCGCCGCCACATAGCGCGCCTTTTTGGCATCGGGCAGTTCGGGGAGTGCGGCCTTGCATTCCGCGATGAAGTCCTCGCTCAGGTTGAGCGGGAGCAGGTCAGGATCGGGAAAATAGCGGTAATCATGCGCGTCTTCCTTGCTGCGCATGCTCCGCGTTTCACCCTTGTCAGGGTCGAACAGCCGCGTTTCCTGCACGATGGTGCCGCCCGCCTCGAGCACATCGACCTGACGGCTCGCCTCCACCTCGATCGTCTGCATCACAAAGCGCACAGAGTTGACGTTCTTCGTCTCGGTGCGCGTGCCAAATTCCGCGCCGGGGCGGCGCACGCTCACATTCACGTCCGCGCGCATCGAGCCTTCTTCCATATTGCCATCGCACGAGCCGACATAGCGCAAGATGGTGCGCAGCTTGCGGACATAGGCCCCCGCCTCGGCTGGCGAGCGCATATCGGGCTTCGACACAATCTCCATTAGCGCTATCCCTGACCGGTTGAGATCAACATAGCTCATCGTTGGGTGCTGATCGTGCATCAGCTTGCCCGCGTCCTGCTCAACATGGATGCGCTCGATGCCCACGGTCTTGGGCGCGGGGATGCCCGCTTTCTCATCCATATCGAGCAACAACTCGCCCTCGCCCACGAGCGGGTGATAAAGCTGCGAAATCTGATAACCCTGTGGCAGATCGGCATAAAAATAATTCTTGCGGTCAAAGCGCGACATGCGGTTGATAGGGGCGTTGATGGCCAAGCCGGTCTTCACCGCCTGACGGATGCACTCTTCATTGAGCGTGGGGAGCATTCCCGGCATCGCCGCATCGACGAGGCTCACATTGGTGTTCGGCTCGGCCCCAAAGCTGTTCGGCGCACCCGAAAACAGCTTCGATTTCGACATGATCTGCGCATGAACCTCAAGGCCGATGACGACCTCCCATTCGCCCGTTGCGCCCTGAATGCGGTATGTTGATGTGTTGGTCATTGGTGGGGGTTCTCTGGCGTGATGAGGGGGACGGAAGGGAAGTAAGCGCGGTAAAAGCGCGGATCGCGTGTGAGGATGGTCGCGCCTAGCGCTTGCGCATGGCCGCCAATGAAAAAGTCGGGAAGGACGAGCCGCGCCGACTCCCGGCGGTTTCGATAGGTGAGAAAAGCAGAGCCTGCCGCAAAAGACGCATCTTCGGCAAATGGCAGAAATTCAATCTCAAACGAATCCAATCTCGCCGCGAATTCATCGAGCGAACCAAGTCGCGGGGCAACCTCGGCATAAACGATCTGGTTGACGAACAATCCGCCTTGGTCAGAAAGCATATCCAATTGGTTCACCGACCACTCTTGCCAAGATTGGTCATCGCCCAAAACATCTATCATGATATTTGAATCAATAAGGATCATGGCTCCCAATCACCACGAATCCACTTCATGTAGTCATCGGTGGTCATGCCGCCCAAATTGATGGTGCCGCGCGCCGACTCAAGCGCCGCTCGAATGCGGGCCCGACGTTGTTCAGACGTTTCCGATTCTGCACTTGAACCCTTGGACAGCACCACGCGGCCTTCGGCGTCACTGCCAAATCGAACCATGTCGCCGGGTTCCACACCAAGCAGCGCGCGCACAGCTTTGGGCACAGTCACTTGCGCTTTTGAGGTCAGTTTGTGCTGCACATTCATCTCGTGGTATTACTTTATTGAAGTAATACCGTCAAGGCCAACACCACCCCCATCGCGCCTTGGATGCGGTGGGCAGAGGTGTTGGTCATATTCACCACCATGTCTCCGCGCGTGCCACAAACCCAGCGCGTTGTTCCAGCGCCAGCGCCGCATTAAGCACGCCTTGTTCGTCAAGCGGTTTGCCGATCAGATGCAGCCCGAGCGGCAAGCCTTCGGCGCTCACTCCACCCGGCACCGACATCGCAGGCAAGCCGGCAAGCGAGGCGGGCACCGAAAACACATCGTTGAGATACATCGCAATCGGATTGTCCGACTGTTCACCGGGTGCGAACGCCGCACTTGGCGTGGTCGGAGTCAGGATCACGTCGCACTGTGCCCATGCCGCTTCAAAATCGCGGGCAATCAGCGCGCGCACCTTCTGCGCCTGCGTGTAATAGGCGTCGTAAAAGCCTGCCGAGAGCACATAGGTGCCGAGCATGATCCGGCGCTTGACCTCCGCGCCAAATCCCGCCGCGCGCGTGGCCGCGTACATGGATTGCAGCCCCGCGCCATCAGGCAGATCACGCAAGCCATAGCGCACACCATCATAGCGCGCGAGGTTTGATGAGGCTTCTGCGGGCGCAATCACATAATAAGCGGGCAGCGCGTACTTGGTGTGCGGCAGCGAAATATCGACAATCTCAGCCCCTGCATCGCGCAACCAAGCCTTGCCCTGCTGCCACAGCGCCTCGATCTCGGCATCCATGCCATCCATGCGATATTCACGCGGAATACCGATGCGCTTGCCCTTGAGATTGGCGTTTAGCCCCGCTTCCCAGTTCGGCACAGGCGCATCGAGCGAGGTCGAATCCTTCGGATCGAACCCTGCCATCGCCTCCAGCATGATCGCGCAATCGCGGACGTCGCGTGCCATTGGCCCCGCTTGATCCAGCGACGACGCAAAGGCGATGATGCCAAAGCGCGAGCAGCGCCCATAGGTCGGCTTGATGCCACTGATGCCTGTGAACGCCGCAGGTTGGCGGATCGAGCCCCCCGTATCGGTGCCCGTCGCTGCGGGACACAGCCGCGCCGCGACCGCTGCCGAGGAGCCGCCCGATGAGCCACCGGGGACAAGGTCTCTATTGCTGCCCGCCTTCCGCCATGGCGACACCACGGGGCCGAACGCCGAGGTCTCGTTCGATGAACCCATCGCGAACTGATCCATATTGAGCTTCCCGAGCATCCCCGCGCCCGCCGCCCAGAGCTTGCCCGAGACGGTCGATTCATACGGCGGCACAAAGCCCTCAAGAATATGGCTCGCTGCGGTCGTCTGCACGCCTTGGGTGCAGAACAAATCCTTCATGCCAATCGGCACGCCCGAGAGCGGCTTGAAATCACCCGAGGCGCGCGCCTTGTCCGCAGCGTCCGCCGCTGCCAGCGCATGCTCAGGCGTTGTCACGATGAACGCGTTGAGCGCCTTCGCACCCGCAACCGCATCGTTGAACGCCACCGCCACATTGTGCGCGCTAAAGTCGCCCTTGCGGAAACCATCGCGCAGTTCGGCGACTGTGAGATCGGTGAGGTTGGTCATACAAAACACCCGTCACCCCGGACTTGATCCGGGGTCCATGTCTGAAGTGCGTAATCGTCACCCTGGACGTGATACCCGTCATTCCTGCGAAGGCGGGAATCCATGTTTGTTTGCTGGCTGGATCCCGCATCAGGTGCGGGATGATTGAATGATGAAAAGTGTTTCATCATTCAATCACCTTCGGCACGCCGAAAAAGCCGTGTTGCGCGGCGGGCGCATTGGCGAGCACCGCATCACGGACATTGCCGCCGGTCGTCGGATCATGGCTGATCTCGTCAGGCCGCAGCCGCAGCGTGTTCGCAATGACAGCGGTCATCGGCTGCACGCCCGACACATCGACCTCGCCCAATTGGTCCACCCAGTCGAGCAGGGCATTAAATTCAGGGACGAGCGCGGTGACTTCCGGCGCACTCAGCGCAATCCGCGCAAGGCTCGCAACCTTGCGGACTATGGTTTCATCAACAGACATGCGGCGCGACTAGCAGCGTGGGGCGAATGGAGCAAGGGTATGGGGATGTGGTGGCGAGGAAGGGTTGTCACTCAAAGGCGATTCTCGCTTCTCTCGAGTTTGATCATTTATCTGCGAAATTGTAGTTGACACATACAATATCGATCACATATGCTGCTTAATGATTGATAATGATTGTTTTGGCAGAGCCCAAGCAACGGGATGAGGAGAATCAAAATGACGAAAACGAAAATGCTTGTTTCGGCCTTACTGGGTTCGGCGTCCTTGGGAATTATGGCTATGCCCGCTTATGCGGCTGACAAGTCAGCGGATGCGACAAAAGCCGAGAAGAAAGCGGACTCCGACGAAAACAAAGATATTGTTGTCACGGGCGTATTTTCTGCGACAAAAATTGAGCGAACACCAATTTCGGTCAACGTGGTGACGAGCGCCCAGATTTCCGAGCATGCAGCTGTTTCCGCCGCAGACCTTCTCAAGAACGTCCCCGGCGTTTTCGTCAACTCTTCGCTCGGTGAAATTCGGAACGTTGTGTTCTCCCGTGGCATTTCAGCCAACTCACTCGACGGGGCGGGCGGCTATTATTATGTCTCGCTGCAGGAAGATGGTCTACCTACAACGCTCGTAACCGCTTCGAACTACGGCCCGGACTATTTTCTGCGCTCGGACCTCAATTTGAGCCGCCTCGAAGGTCTGCGTGGCGGCACCGCAGCCGTCACTGGTCCAAACGCACCTGGCGGCATTTTCAACTATATTTCCAAGACAGGGAAAAGTGATCCGGGCGTTGAAGTCGATGCCAAATTTGGCCTCGAAGGCAATGGCAAGAATCCTTATTATCGTACGGATATTTATGCTGGCGGCAAGCTCAGTGAAAATGTGTATTATTCGATTGGCGGCTTTTATCGCGTCGATCGTGGGTCGCATGACCCTGGTTATGACGATAACAAGGGCGGGCAAATTCACGGGAATATCCTGTATGATTACGGGGCCGGCTCGCTGCTTTTCACTGCCAAATATCTTGACGATCATAATGATTGGAACGAATTTACGCCTGCATTAGGTGGAACGACCATCGCACCTGGGTTCACGAACACGTCTTCGGACCTACCTCCAGCGAATTCGGCACATTGCTTCCCTAAATATGAGGGTGGAACCGAGTGCTGGAATCCGACGGGTCTTGTCCATTCGCGGCAAACGGCCATTGGCTTGAACTGGAAACATGATTTAGAGTCCGGTTTCCATTTTGATAATAAGATGCGCTACGCACATAACACTGCCGATTGGAACACGGGTGCAGTTATTTCGGCAGTCCCGATCAACGATTTTATCACCCAGATTATTGAGGGCACAGCTTTCTCGCCTGGTACGTTCAATTTCTATAATCACAATACTGGAGCGCTCGTCGCGACTATTGCAGGCGTTGGCGTCGGGCCAGTCGTTTACAATAATTTGCCCAACCAAAATGTGCTCGCCAACGGCGTTTACACGCAAGTTGCCTTCGTTCAACACTATAAGGCAGATGATTTTGTTGATCAGGCGACTTTGACCAAAGACTTGGGCACCCACCATTTGGCCCTAGGCGGCTATATCGCTCTGGCTAAACTCCGCAATGATAGCGAATCCGGAGGTATTGGTCTGTCGACGTTGGAAAATCAGCCGGTAATGCTGACCGAAACATACACCGATCCGACCGGCAAAGTCTTTCAGGTGACGGATCCATCCGGATTCACCGGCCAAGGCAGCGCCGTCGGGACGAATTATCACGGTAAGCAGAACCAATATTCGGTATTCTTCGGTGACACATGGAAGGTTACGCCGAAGCTGACCATCGACCTTGGCGGTCGATATGAGAGCATCGATTATGATATCTTCAACCAGCTCTACAATTCGACCAACTCAGCGACAGGCGGTGCAGACGGTAACCCGCTTACGCTGTATGATAACAATGTTTCGACCATCGGAGCGGTTCTAGAAACAAAGCGCAGCTACCATTTTTTCAATTATTCTGGGTCAGTCGCCTATCAGTTCTCGAGCAATTTTGACGCTTATATCCGTTATACGAGCGGCAAGAAGGCGCCCGATTTCGGATCGATTCAAGCCATCAACTCTGCATCGGCGATTGCGACGCAATTCCCTTCGCCACAGAAGATTGAACAACTTGAAATGGGCTTCAAATACCACGAGAGCGGCTTTGATATTCAGGTTTTCCCGTTCTACAGCCACCTGTCGAATGTGACGACGCCGCAGACCTTCACCAACACCAACAAAAATAGCCCGCAATTTGGTCAGTTCTACTCCCCCCCACCCATCGCCGGTGAAATCACGACTTATGGCGTGGAGATATCTGCCAGCGGTCGGATAGCCGAAACGCTAACGGGACATGCAAATCTGACGCTGCAGAGTCCGAAAGCCAAGAATTTTGGCTCCTATGTTCAGGGGTCCAATGGCGACGGCACAAATGATGTCGCTTCGATCATCCCAGAGGGCGACGCTGACAACAATCCCAAGATCATCCTCCGCGGAGGCCTCGACTGGAAGCCTGTTTCGATTGTGACGTTGTTTGGTGAGCTCAGCTACCTTGGTAAGCGTGCCGCGAACGAATACAACGCTTTCTATCTGCCGGGCTATGGCTCACTCGACATTGGTGGAAAGGTGCAAATCACTAAGGCTATTAAGCTACAAGCCAATATCACAAACGTGACCAATTCGGTTGGTGTACTGTCCTGGTCGCAATCGGGAGGATTCCTTGCGAGCCTTGATCGGCAGGGGCTCGTGTCGCCAGCTCAAGGCGCATCTGGGAAGTATCCCGGCGTTCCAGTGTATAATCCAGCCACGCTCTATCCGATCGTCCCGTCACAAGCGCGCGCTTTCTTTCTGACGTTGGGCGCGAAGTTTTAGCGCTGGCAAATAAATGATCGCAATTCCGTGAGAGCCGTCGGGGTCGATGGCTCTCGCAGTAAATTCCAGATGAAGGCAATGGCACTCAAGCGCCACTTTCGGTTCGAAACCCGCCCTGTCCTACATGCCCGCAATCTGGTAGCCTCAGGTATTGATCGAGAGAATCGATCAATCGGCGGAGATTGACGTAATATTTTTCGCCCCATCGTGTCACTTATGTCACTTTAGACATATTTGTTCACCTAAAGGCGCTTTCACACGCAATAATCGCGCGTGAAATGGCCTTAGGCGATACAATATTGCACGAAGGCGGGCCGAGACCTCACCCGCTGTTCCTGAGCGCCGTCGCGATGGCGTTGATCGAGAGTTGAATGCCCTCGGCAATGCGCGGATCATCCTCGCCCGCGCGGTGGCGCTTCAGCAGTTCGATTTGGAGCAGGTTGAGCGGCTCGATATAGGGCAGCCGCAGCCGGATCGAGGCATCGAGCGCAGGCATCTTTTCGAGCAGGTGAGCCTGCCGCGTGATGCTGAGCAGGGTATCGTGCGTTTCGTGCCAGCCAGCCGCGATCCGCGCGAAAATGGGTGCACCCGCGCCCCCGGCGAGCGCGGCATAGCGGGCCGCGATGCGCATATCGGATTTGGCGAGCACCATCTCCATATTGCTGAGCAGCGTCTGAAAAAAGGGCCAGCCCTGCGCCATGTCGGCGAGCAGCGCCCTGTCGGCAAAGCCAGCGAGCGCTGCGCCGGTGCCATACCAGCCGGGCAACATCACGCGGGCCTGCGCCCAGGAGAAGACCCAGGGGATGGCGCGCAGGTCCTCAATCGCATCAGACTTGGTGCGGCTGGCGGGGCGCGAGCCGATCTTGAGTGTGGCGATTTCGGCCAACGGCGTCATCGTGCGGAAGAAGGTGCGGAAGCCCTCGGTCTCATAAACCAGCCCGCGATAGGCGTTGAAGGCTGCCGCCGAAATCTCGTTCATCGCGGCGGTGAAGCGCTTCGAATCGGCGGGCGAGAGAGCCACGGGTTCAAGCGAAGCCGCGAGCGTTGCTGCCGCCATCGCTTCCAGATTGAGCGCCGCACTCGCCCGCGTGCCATACTTCGCGGCGATGACCTCGCCTTGCTCCGTAATGCGGATGCGGCCTTGCACTGTGCCAGGCGGCTGTGCGCGGATCGCGTGATACGACGATCCCCCTCCCCGCCCGACCGCGCCACCACGCCCGTGAAAAAGCTGCATCGCGACGCCCGCTCGGGCAAACACGGGGGCGAGCGCAAGGCTGGCCTCATGCAAGCTCCACGTCGAGGTGAGATAGCCGCCATCCTTGTTCGAATCGGAATAGCCGATCATCACTTCCTGATGCCCACGAGCGACGGCAAGCGCCGCCATCTCGGGGATCGCAAAGAAATCGGTCATGATCTGGGGCGCCGCCTCAAGATCGGCGATGGTCTCGAACAGCGGCACAACCATGAGCCGCGCGCTGGGCGGTGCACCCTCGGTCGCGGGCGCATACAGCCCCGCCTCTTTCATCAGCAGATAGACTTCAAGCAAATCGGACACGCTCGCCGCCTTCGAGATGATCGCTTGGCGGATCGCATCCTCGCCGTAGCGCGATTTGGCGGCGGCCGCTGCCGTGAAGATCGCCATCTCAGACTTGGTCTCATCCGCATAGGCGGCGTAGGGCGATGACAATGGACGCGGGCTTGCCAATTCGCGCCGCAGCAGCGCCACACGCGCCGCTTCATCGCGCGCCAGATAGTCCGTCTCGACGCCAGCCCCTCGCAGCAGATCAGCG
>Ga0075019_10002463_pt1 | contig 10532 bp, 9 predicted proteins | sample ColStrG_CSR_2013_FD_71473 | JGI IMG/M metagenome (GOLD analysis project Ga0075019, IMG submission 71473) | Freshwater sediment microbial communities in response to fracking from Pennsylvania, USA - Cold Stream Run_MetaG_CSR_2013 | ecosystem: Environmental > Aquatic > Freshwater > Creek >...
CGGCTGAGGTCTCAGTTGCGTGGATTGAGGCGCGCGCGCGGACCGTCCGGCGTCAGGCAGCGGGCGTGGTCCGGCCGGTGAGCCGCCGCGCCGCGGCGACGATGTCATCGAGCGACGACCCCGGCGGGTATGTCTCAACGCCGAGCGCACCGAGCTTCCGGCAGCTCGACGGCGGCAGGACGCCGCCGGCGAAGATCGGTAGTTCCGGCCGTGCAGCGCGCAGCTCGCCGATCACGCGCTCGACCACCTGGATGTGACCGCCGACGTTGATGCCCACGAGGTCCACATCCTCGTCCACGGCCGCGCGGACGATCTCGGCCCCGGTCAGCATGCCACCCATGATCACGTGGAAGCCGTCGTCCCGCAGCGCGCGCGCAACGACCGACAGGCCGCGCCAGTGACCGTCGAGCGAGGTTTTGACGAGCAGGATGCGGACGGCGTCGCTCATGGCGTGCTCAGACGAGTTCCGGGGTCTGCCAGTCGCCCCAGACCGAACGGAAGAGATCGCCGACCTCGCCGAGCGTCACCTCGGCATCGAGGGCGTCGAGCATCGCGGGCATCACGTTCGCGGTGCCCCGGCAGGCGGACGCGAGCTGGCGGAGCGCTGCGTGGGCGCCCGCCTCGTGGCGCTCGCGCCGGACCGCGTCGAGCCGCGCGCGAGCGACGTCGTAGGCGTCGTTCACGCCAGGAAATCCGTCGACCTCAAAGGGCGTCGTGTCGCCCTTGAAATCGGTGACGCCGACGATCGTGCTGCGGCCGTCGTTCTCGGCCTGCTGCCAGGCCACCTGATTGTCGCGCGCCCGCGCGTGCAGCCAGCCGGAGTCGAGGGTCGCGAGGAAGCCGCCGCGCTCGGCGATCTGCGCCGCAAACTCCCAGCCGCGCTTCTCGAGATCCGCGGTCAGCGCTTCGATGTAATACGAGCCGCCGAGCGGGTCCGCGACCGACGTGAGATTGGTCTCGTGCTGCAGGATCTGCTGGATGCGCACCGACATCTGGTGCGCGTGCTCGCTCGGGACCGAGATCGCCTCGTCGTAGCCGGAGACGCCCAGCGACTGGGTGCCGCCGAGCACCGCCGACAGGGCCATCAGCGTGCCGCGCACCACGTTATTGAACGGCTGCTGGTAGGTCATCATCGACCCGGCGGTGACGATGTGGATGCGCATCTTGAGCGCCCGCTCGTCGGTGACGCCGTAGCGGTCCCGCAGCAGGTGGCACCACATTTTCCGGGCCGCGCGCAGCTTCGCGGCATCCTCGAAGATGTCCATGGTCGTGCGGAAGTTGACGCCGCCGACCTTGTGGCAGGCGCTCGTCATGTCGAGCCGGCCGCGGCGCTTGACCTCGTCGAGGTACTCGATGGCGTTCGCCATCACCGCGCCGAGTTCCTGGAAGGCGTTGAGCCCGGTGTCGCCGCCGTTGTAGCCGGCGATCGAGACTGGGACCCACTTCGGCATATGCTCGCCGCAGAACTCGATGATGTCGGCGTTGAGGCGCAGGCCCGCCGCGGTCGGCACCTGCTGCTTTGTCACGCAGCCAAGGTAGGTCAGGAAGAAATCGCTCTGGCCGGTGCCCGGCAGGGTCGCAAGGTCGATGCCGCGGCGGCGCGCGATGGTCCAGTAGCCGGCGAGCGCGAAAGGTGCATGCTGCACGACCGCACCGCCCGCGTGCCCGTAGGTGTTCTCGATCGGGATCCCGTCGAGGCACAGGCCAATCTCGCGCACGCTCTGCATGACGGCGCCGGTCTGGCCTACGTCCTCGCGCCGCGCGACGACGTCCGGGTGGTCGACGTTGTACAGGTGGTCGGCGGTGTTGCGATCGTGCTCCATCAGGAAGCCGGTTTCGCCGTGCTCGAGCAGGAACTTGATGCGCTCGTTCTCGTCTTCGGGCTTGCCGAAGCCGGACAGCTGGAAGATCCGCCAGGGCTTCGTGCGGTAGCCCTGCGGGAAGCAACCGCGGTGGTAGGGCGCCTGTCCCGGGAGCGTACCCATGACGGCGCGGTGCGCCGCGGGCACGTCATCCGGGCCGTAGGAGGCCTTCAGCGGGATCCCGGAGCGGGTCGCGGGCGGCAGCGGTATGTCTCGACTCATCTACGGAGCGCCCGGGGGTTTATGTGAGACGGAGTACATGGAAGTATACTGATCGTATCAGGATTCTACCAAGAGTTTTATTTTCGTAATTACGGTCAAAACCCCGGCGCAAGCCGTGGCGCTGCGACCGCAGCGGGAGCGCAGCATGAGCGGGATCGATCTTGGCAATCTCTACTCGGTCGCGGGCAAGACCGTCCTCGTCACGGGCGGCGTAGGCGGCCTTGGCCGCATGCTCTCGGGGGCCTTCGTCGCCGCCGGCGCCCGCGTCTACATCACGGGCCGTAAGCCCGAGGCGCTCGCGGAGGCCGTCGCCGAACTCGGTGCGACCGGAACCGTCTTCGGGATACACGCGGATCTCGGCACGCCCGAGGGGGTCGCCACCGTGATCAGCGAGCTCACGGCCCGGGAGAAGCACCTGGACGTGCTCCTCAACAATGCCGGCCAGACCTGGGGCAAGCCCTTCGGCGAGTTCCCGTCCAAGGCGTGGTCCCCGGTGATGACCGTCAACGTGCAGGCGCCCTTCGAACTGACCCAGGGCCTCCTGCCGCTGCTCGCGGCTGCCGCGACCGAAGCCAGCCCCGCGCGGGTGATCAATATCGGTTCGGTCTATGCCGAGACCACCGAGGTCATGAACGCTTATTCGTACACCGCGAGCAAGGCCGCCATCCACCAGCTCACCCGCGTGATGGCCCATGATCTCGCGGCGCGCGGCATCTTGGTCAACGCGATTGCGCCCGGGCTCTTCCCGTCGAAGATGACGCACTTCGTGCTGCGCGACGACACGGCGCGCGACGCGCTCCTCAAGTCGATTCCGCTGGGCCGGGCCGGCACCCCCGAGGACATCGCCGGGCTTGCGATGTTCCTGAGCTCGAGGGCGGGCAGCTACATTACCGGGGCCGTCATCCCGATCGACGGCGGTATCCTGATCGCTCACTGAAGGACACGCGCATGACCGCGACCTATACGACGCTCGAGATAGAAAGCCGCGGCGACGTGCAGTGGCTGACGCTGAATCGTCCGGAGACGATGAACGCGATGAACCCGGCGATGGTGGCGGAGCTGTCCCGCTACTTCACGGCGCTTGAGACCGACCAGAGCGTGCGCGTCGTGGTGCTGCGCGGCCGTGGCCGATCCTTCTGTTCGGGCCTCGATTTAAAGGAGATCGGTGCACGGCTCGACGGCTTGACCGGCGACGGCGTCTACGCGGAGCAGCGCCGCCTGAGCCGGCTGTTCGTCGCGATGCGCCGCTGTCCGCAGCCGATCGTCTGTCTGCTGCAGGGCTCCGCATCCGGCGGTGGCTTTGCGCTTGCGCTCGCCTCCGACATCCGACTCGCGACCCCGGATGCGCGGATGAATGCCGCCTTCATCCAGGTCGGACTCACGGGCTGCGACGTCGGCGTCAGCTACCACCTGCCGCGGCTCGTCGGCGCGTCGGTCGCGGCCGAACTGCTGATGACCGGACGATTCCTCGGCGCCGAGCGCGCCCGCGAACTCGGGCTTGTGTCTGCCGTGTGCGAGGCCGAGGGAATCGAGGCGGCGGCAACCCAGCTCGTCACCGAGCTGCTGCGCGCGAATCCGCTCGCGCTCGCCCTCACAAAGCAGGGATTGCAGTCGTCGCTGTCGGCTGCGACGCTCGAGGCGGCGGTCGAGATCGAGGATCGTCAGCAGGCGATGCTCGTCAACATGCCCGACTTCCGGGCCCGGGTGCGGGCATTCCTCGCGAAGCTGAAGGGTGATTGAAGCGGGCGGGGTCTGCCGTTGAGCGGGCCCTGAAAAGCAGAACGCCGTACCGATCCTGCGATCGGTACGGCGCCCGTCGGGCCCGTGAGAGCCTTGCCGGTCGGTTCAGAGCTTCATGCCGAGCGTGATGCCGAAGGTGCGCGGCGGCATCAGCGTGCCGACGCGAGAGCTCAGGTAGAGCGGCGCGGTGATGATGTTGTTGCCGTAGACGAACTTGTCGCCGGCGTTGCGAACCCAGGCCGTCGCCGACCACTTGCCGTCGTTGGACTCAAGTGCCGCGCTGAAGTTGAGCAGCGAGTAAGCCGGCTGCTCGGCATCAGCGTTGTTCCACTCGGTGAAGTACACCTTGCTGGAATAGACCTCTTCGCCGTGCAGCGCCAGCACCACCGAGCTCGTCACCGGCGTACGGTACGTGAGACCCAGATGGCCGCTGAACTGCGGCGCGTTGTCCAGCGTGTTGCCGGCGAGCTGCTGAGGCTGGAATCCGTTGCGGTAGTAATCGTTGACGAAGTCCTTGTACTTCGCGTTCAGGTAGGTCGCGGCGAAGTCGGCCGTGAAGCCTTCCGTGATGCGAGCCTGCGTCTCGAACTCAAGGCCGTAGTTGCGCGCCTTCGCGGCGTTCTTGGTTTCGACCGTGCTGCTCGCATCGACGAAGCCGACCTGCAGGTCCTTGTAGTCATAGTAGAAGGCCGTCAGCGCAAACGTCGCGCGGCCGTCCAGCGCCTTGGTCTTGAAACCGGTCTCGTAGGAGGTCACGAATTCCGGGTTGATGACCGGGTTCGTGCTGCCGATGTTGATGACGCCCGACTTGAAGCCGCGGGTGATGCTGCCGTAGATCAGCGAGTCGCCGAGCGTGCGGTACTCAAGCGCGAACTTCGGTGTGACTGCCGTCCACGTCTTGCTCTTGTCGGTCGGCACGAACACGCCGAGGGCCCCGAACTCGAAGGTGCCGACCCCGGCCCGCTTCTCGCTGTTGTAGCGGGCGCCTACCGTGAGCTTCAGGCGAGGGGCGATTTCCTTGGTGCCCTGCACGTAGGCGCCGTAGGCGTTCGTCGTGACTGTGCCCGACTGGTGGTAGTTGGTCGAGTCGAAGGCGCTGCAAGGCACCGCCGCCGCCGGATTGAGCGGTGAACAGTTGCCGCCGAGGATGAAGGGTCCGAGGTTGTACAGCGGCACGAGCACGCTGCCGGGGTTGCGCTCGTGGAAGTAGGTCGCGCCCGACAGCCAGTCGATGCCGCCGGCCGTCGTGCTCAGCGTGAACTCCTGACTCCAGGACTCGCTCGCCTCGTCGTAGTTGTTCTGGCCGTACAGGTGCGCATCGGTCGCGGCGAGGTCGTCGCGGTTGAAGCGCGTGAAGTCGCGCCACGCAGTCACGGACTTCAGCTCGAAGTCCGCCGGCTTCCAGTCGACGATGCCGGTCGCGCTCGTGCCTTGGCGGCGATTGATCGCATCCTCGCGCGACCAGATGTTCCGGACATCACCGCCGTGGTCGAAGATCGTCGTGCCGCCGTAGACGGCGGCAAGCGTCAGCGGCGCGAAGGCCGTGCCGCCGAAGTAGTGGAACGCGTAGTTGTTGTCGTTCTCTTCGAAGTGATCGGCGATCACGTCGACCACGACGGTGTCGCTGGCCTTGACGCGGATGCTGGCGCGCACGGCGTAGGCATCGCGGTTGTCGACCGGATTGCCGGTGTAGAGGTTGGTGCCATAGCCGTCGTGCTTTTCCCACTTGCCGGCGAGGCGCACGCCGACGTCGTCTGTGACGGGGCCGCCCGCAGCGCCTTCGATGATCTTCGACGCGTAATCACCGAGCGTGATGTCGAGGTAGCCATCCGGCTTGTCGCCCGGCTTCTTGGTCACGAGGTTGACGACGCCCGCGGTCGCGCCGCGGCCGTAGGTCGTGCCCTGGGGTCCGCGCAGAACTTCGACGTGGTCGAGGTCGAAGAAGCCCGTCAGCTGTTCGGCGGGACGTGCGATCAGCGCTTCGTTCTGCAGGAACGCGACGGCGCCGTCGGCGCCGAGGTCGATGGACGTCATGCCGACGCCGCGGATGAACGTGCGGTTGACGCCGAACTGGTTGCCGACCGACAGATCCGGGACGGCGGACGACAGATCCGAGATGTTCTGGATGCCGCCGGCACCGAGCGCGTCGGCGCTGACAGCGGAAATCGCTGCGGCGGTATCGGAAATCTTTTCGGCGCGCTTGGTCGCGGTCACGATGATCTCATCGAGGCCGCCGGTGTCAGCGGCGTAGACGACGCCGGAGGCGAGTGCGATGGCGACCGCCGCCGCGAGGGTGGTGATCGGACGCAACGACGGACGGGTGGCAAGCTTCATGGATCGGAACCCCTCGAATGTCATGATCGACGTGCGCTTTGGCGCGCTTTGTACTATTAGTATAATTTCCCTTACTAAGAGTCAACTTGCGGCGCTGTCGTAAAGATACTGTTGCTTTTGTGCGACGAAATGAGAATTCCATGCGCGGCATGGCGCACCACCTGGATGCTTGGGGGCGACCAATGGACCAGAACGACGATCCCGTGACCGATTCCTTCCGGGTGGGCCGTGCCCGCGTGACCCGGGTCGAGGAGTGGCGCGGCACCTTTCTGACGCCCGCGATCCTGTTCGCCGGCTTCACGCCGGACGCCTACGCGGCAACCCGGGGCGACATTGGCCGCGCGTACCTTGATCCCTCGACCGACGCCATCGAGGCGCGGCTGCAGAGCTGGGTCATCGAGCACGGCGGTCAGACGGTGCTGATCGATACCGGCGCCGGCAATGACAAGGACCGCCCCGGGCTTCCGGTGTTCGGCAACCTCAAGACGCCATTCATGGAACGGCTTGCCGGGGCGGGTTTTCGGCCGGAGGACTTCGACCTTGTTATCTGCACGCATCTGCACGTCGATCACGTCGGCTGGAACACCCGCCTCGTCGACGGCAGCTGGCAGCCGACTTTCCCGCGGGCGCGCTACGTGTTCTCGGCGCCGGACGCGGAGTACTGGGACCCGCGCAATGCCGACCGTTTTCCGGAGCACGTGGGCGCGGCTGTGAATGCCGGCTTCTTCGAAGACAGCGTGCGGCCGATCCTCGACGCCGGACGGGCGGACATCGTCTCGGGCGAATCCGTCGTCGGCCCGGGCCTGAGGCTCGCCCCCGCGCCCGGTCACACCCCGGGTAGCCAGACCATCACGCTCGAGAGCGACGGTGAAACCGCGATCTTTTGCGGCGACATCCTGCACCACCCGCTGCAGGTGCTGAACCCGGACTGGAACAGCATCTTCTGCGAGGACGCGTCGGGCGCGCGGGCCTCGCGTCGAATGGTGCTGGGGATGGCGGCCGACCACAGTGCCCGCCTCGTGCCCGCCCACTTTGCGGGCGAACACACGGTGCGCATCGAGCGTCATGGCGACTGGTTCCGGCCACGGTTCGGCGGCTAGCGACGCACATCCCGTGGGCGTGGACTCGGTGTGCGACGTTGCGATCATTGGCGGCGGGATCATGGGATCCGCCCTTGCGTACTGGCTGACGCGGCTGGATCCCTCGTGTTCGGTGTGCGTCATCGAGCGCGACCCGACCTACGCGCGCGCGTCTTCGGCTCTGTCCGCCGCCTCGATCCGGCAGCAGTTCACGACGCCTTTGAATATCCGGCTGTCGCAGGCGGGACTCAGCTTTCTGCGGGCGGCGGACGAGTTACTGGCGGTCGACGGCGACCGACCTGACATCCGCCTGCACGAGGGCGGCTATCTGTATCTTGCGACCGAGGCGGCGGCGGAGTCGCTCGCGACCGCGAACGCGATTCAGCGCGCGCATGGCGCGAACGTCGAGCTGCTGCGCCCTGCGGCGCTGCTCGACCGCTTTCCGTGGCTGAACGTGGCTGATCTTTCACTCGGGTCCTTCGGGGTGCGCGGCGAGGGCTGGTTCGACGGCTATGCGTTGCTGACCGGTTTCGCCCGGCGTGCGCGCCACCAGGGCGTGCGCTATGTGAAGGATGAGGTGCGTGGCATCGAGACCGTCGCCGGGCGTGTGACCGGGCTCGTGCTCGGTGCGCGCGGGCGCATCGGCTGCGGCGCTGCCGTTAATGCCGCCGGTCCCTGGGCGCGGGGCGTCGCGGCGCTCGCTGGCATCGAACTCCCGGTGCATGCGCGCAAGCGAACGGTGTTCGTGTTTTCCTGCGCCGAGCGTCTGTCGGGCGTGCCGCTGCTGATCGACCCGACCGGCTTCTGGATGCGGCCGGATGGCGAGCGCTACATCGGCGGGCTCGAGCCGCACGTCGAGACCGACGAGGCGCCGCTCGACGCGGACCTCGGCGGCTTCGAGGAGGAGTTCTGGCCGGCGCTTGCCGCGCGGATCCCAGCCTTCGAGGCGGCACGGCTCGAGCGCGCCTGGGCCGGCTACTACGACATGAACGATTTCGACTGCAATGCCGTCGTTGGCCTGCATCCGTCGCTTGCGAACCTCTATTTCGTCAACGGCTTCTCGGGGCACGGGATGCAGCATGCCGCGGCGGTGGGCGAGGCGCTCGCGCTCGGCATCCTCGGGCGCAGGGATACCGCGATCGATCTCTCGCCGCTCGGATTCGACCGGCTGCTGGAGGGCCGGCCGCTGCTGGAGCTCAACGTGATCGGCTGACCGTTTTCATCCTGGCCGGGCCCGAGACGTGTGCACAGACGGCGCGGCGTAGCGGATCCGATGTCGTTGCGATGAAGGAGGTCGACGCGAGCAGGTTCCGGGTATTGCCGGTCAGGTCGCCGACGACGCCGCCGGCCTCGCGGACGCAGACGATCAGCGGCGCGATGTCCCAGGGGTTCATGGCGGGATCGAGCGCGACGTCGAGCATGCCGCGGCAGAGCAGCGTGTACTGCACGCAGTCGCCGACGAGCCGCATCCGCCCGCCCGCGCGCGTCAGTGCGCTGATGCGCCAGGGTCCCGGTGTCGGATGCAGATCGCTGCGCTTCAGACTCGTGAGTCCGATCTGCGCGTCGCGCAGCGGCTTGGCCGCCGCCACGTGCACCCGCGTCGCGCGGCCCTGACCGCGGCGCAGCCAGCAGCCGTGACCCGTCGCGGCATAGGTTGTTTCACGCATCGCGGGCAGGTGAATGCAGCCGAAGACGGGCTCGCCGTCAATCAGCAGCGCGACGAGCGTGCCGAAGGTCGCCAGTCCGAGCACGTAAGAGGCCGTGCCGTCGATGGGATCGAGCAGCCAGGTGCGGCCGCTGCGCGCGATCGCGCCGCCGTATTCCTCGCCGAGCACCGCGTCGCCCGGCCAGGCCGTACGCAGGTGACGCCGCAGCAGACGCTCCGCACCCTTGTCGGCCGCCGTGACCTCGCTGCCGTCGATTTTGTGGTGAATGGCCACATGGTGCTGCCAGCCTAGCGTGATCTCATCGGCGGCCGCGAGCGCTGGCAGCAGGATGCGCAACGTGCGGGACAGTTCGCGCGAGGAGAGTGCGGGGAGGTCGACGGTGGCCACGCCCGGAATCTAACTCATTCCGTGCGTGGCCCGACACTGCGCGCGGGGCGATGTCTCAGGCGAGGTCGAACAGCAGCAGCTCCGCCCCACCGGCCGTCGAGACATCGAGCGCGGGCTCACCGCGGATGGCGACGCCATCTCCCTCGCGGAGCGCGTGTCCGCCGAGCGCCGCATCGCCCGAGGCCACGTGCAGCCAGACGTGGCGGCCCGCGGGCAGGGCCTGCGTCACCGATGCGCCCGGTTCGAGGATGGCGCTGTACAGCTTCACGTCCTGATGGATCGTGACGGCGCCCTCGGCGCCCGCCCGATCGCCGATCAGCCGGAAGCGGTTGAGGCGCGTCTCGCGCGGAAAGTTCGTCTGCTCATAGCTGGGCGGCAGTCCGACCGTGTCCGGCAGGATCCAGATCTGCAGGAAATGCACCGGGGTCGTCTGGCTGGCGTTGAACTCGCTGTGCTGGATGCCGGTGCCCGCGGACATCCGCTGCACGTCGCCCGGGCGGATCACGGAGCCCGTGCCGAGGCTGTCCTTGTGCGCGAGGGCGCCGTCGAGCACGTAAGACACGATCTCCATGTCGCGGTGGCCGTGCGTGCCGAAGCCGGCCCCGGCGATCACCCGGTCGTCGTTGATGACGCGCAGGCTGCGGTAACCCATCTGCTGCGGGTCGCGGTATTCACCGAAGGAAAACGTGTGGTGGCTGTTGAGCCAACCGATCTGCGTGTGGCCGCGGTCTGCGGCGGGGCGAAGCTGGATCATGACGGGCACCTCCGGTTCAAGGCGGTCGGCCTTAATGGAGAAAGCATACGCGTGGGCGTTCGGCGCAGGCGCGAACGCCACGTTTCCGATCAGCGCCCCTTGAAGCCGCGCCCGCAGCTTCCGTTAGAGGCCGAGATCGCTGAGCCCAGGGTGGTCAAGTGGCCGCGGTCCCGGTGCCGGCCAGTGAAACTTGCGGTCCGCCGCGCTGATCGGCAGGTCGTTGATGGAGGCAATGCGCCGGCGCATGTAGCCGTGCGCATCGAACTCCCAGTTCTCATTGCCGTACGAGCGGAACCACTGGCCCGAGTCGTCATGCCACTCGTAGGCGAAGCGAACCGCAATGCGATCGTCGGTGAAGGCCCACAGTTCCTTGATCAGGCGGTAGTCGAGTTCGCGCGCCCACTTTCGTGTCAGAAAGGCGGCGATTGCCGGCCGTCCCTGCAGGAACTCGGCCCGGTTGCGCCAGATACTGGTTTCCGTGTACGCG
>Ga0075019_10002464_pt1 | contig 10529 bp, 18 predicted proteins | sample ColStrG_CSR_2013_FD_71473 | JGI IMG/M metagenome (GOLD analysis project Ga0075019, IMG submission 71473) | Freshwater sediment microbial communities in response to fracking from Pennsylvania, USA - Cold Stream Run_MetaG_CSR_2013 | ecosystem: Environmental > Aquatic > Freshwater > Creek >...
CCAGGTCATGACCCGCACGCCCAAGAAGCCCAACTCGGCTCTGCGTAAGGTCGCCAAAGTCCGTCTGACCAATGGCCACGAAGTCATTGCCTACATCGGCGGCGAAGGCCACAACCTCCAGGAGCACTCCATTGTCCTGGTGCGCGGCGGTCGTGTGAAGGATTTGCCCGGTGTCCGCTATCACATTGTGCGCGGCACCCTCGACTGTCTCGGCGCGGTGGGACCGAGCAACACCAACAAGCTCAACCGCAACGTTTCCCGTAGCAAATACGGTGTCAAACGGCCCAAGAAAGGCGCTGCCGACGCAGCCGCCAAGAAATAAGCATTTAACGGAGTAGCCCACCATGTCACGTCGCCGTAAAAACATTAAGCGCAGAACCTCGATCGACCCGGTTTACGAAAACTCGGTCGTCTCGGTATTGATCAACACCGTCATGGAGCGCGGCAAGAAATCCGTCGCCCAGCGCATCGTTTACAAGGCCATTGAAACCGCCGGCGGCGAAGCCAAGGAGGGCAACCCCCTGGATATTTTGAACAAGGCCATCGAAAACGCCAAACCCCGCCTCGAGGTCAAGTCGCGTCGTGTGGGTGGCGCCACCTATCAGGTGCCGATGGAAGTGCCCGCCGAACGCCAGTTGGCGCTCGCCCTGCGCTGGATCGTCAGTTACGCCGAAGGGCGCAAGGGTCAGCCCATGTACAAGGCGCTGGCCAACGAAATCAAGGAAGCGGCGGCCGGGCAGGGGAATGCCATTAAGAAACGCGATGACGTGCATCGCATGGCCCAGGCGAACAAGGCTTTTGCGCATCTGCGCTGGTAAAATCGAAATTCGGACAAATATCATGGCTGGCAGAAGTTATACTTTGGAAAGAACCCGCAACATCGGGATTTGCGCGCACATCGACGCCGGGAAAACCACGCTCACCGAGCGCGTGCTGTTTTACACCGGCAGCATTCACAAGATGGGTGAGGTGCATGAAGGCACCACCGTCACCGACTGGATGGAACAGGAACGCGAACGCGGCATCACCATCACATCGGCGGCCACCACCTGTTTCTGGCCCGTCAAGGCCGAGAGCGGTCTGGTCAAGGCTTTTGAAGGCACCAAGAACCGCATCAACATCATCGACACTCCCGGCCACGTGGATTTCACCGCGGAAGTGGAACGTTCCCTGCGCGTGCTCGACGGCGCGGTGGCGGTGTTCTGTGGCGTGGCCGGTGTGCAGCCCCAGTCCGAGACGGTCTGGCGCCAGGCCACCAAGTACAACGTGCCCCGTATCGCCTTCGTCAACAAAATGGACCGCGTCGGTGCCAATTTCGAAAATGCCGTCAAGGAAATGCGCGAGAAGCTCGGCGCCAATGCCTGGCCGGTGCTGATTCCTCTCGGCAAGGAGGATTATCTCAAGGGCCAGATCGACGTCATCAACCAGAAAGCCATCATTTACGTCGATGACAACACCTTCGGCTCGACGTACAAAGTCGAGGAGATCCCGGCCGAGTTGCAGGACATGGCCAAGAAGGCCCTGGCCGAGCTGATCGAAGCTGTGGCCGACAAGGATGACGAAATCGGCACGATGTTCCTCGAGGAAAAAACCCCGACCTCCCTGCAGATCAAGCAGGCGCTGCGTCGCTTGGTGGTTAAAAATGAAATCGTGCCCGTGGTGGGCGGCTCCGCCTTCAAGAACAAGGGCGTGCAGGCGCTGGTGGACGCGGTCATTGATTATCTGCCCAGCCCGATCGACATTCCTGCCGCCGTCGGTCTGGACCCGGACTCCCCCGAGACCAAGGTTGAGGCTCCGGCCAATGATGATCACAAGTTTTGCAGTCTGGCCTTCAAGCTCTGGTCCGATCCGTTTGTGGGCAAGCTGATCTTCTTCCGCGTGTACAGCGGCAAGCTCAGCAAGGGCGACACCATTTACAATCCGCGCACCAACAAGCGCGAACGCGTCAGCCGCATCATCCAGATCCAGGCCGACAAACGTGAGGAAGTGGAAACGGTTTACGCCGGCGACATCGCGGCCACAGTCGGCATGAAGGACATCCGCACCGGCGACACGCTGGTGGACGAGGATTTTTCCATCGTGCTGGAACCGCCCTCCTTCCCGGAACCGGTTATTTCCATGGCCATCGAGCCCAAGACCAAGGGCGACCGCGAGAAGCTCGGCGAAGGCCTGCAGCGCCTGGCGGAAGAAGATCCGACGTTCCAGGTGCAGACCAACGAGGAAACCGGCCAGACCATCATCAAGGGCATGGGTGAATTGCACCTCGACATTATTTGCGACCGTTTGAAGCGCGAATTCAACGTGCAGACCAATGCCGGTGCGCCGCAGATTGCCTATCGTGAAACGATCACGAAAGAGGCTCCGGGCGAAGGCAAGCTGATCAAGCAGTCCGGCGGACGCGGTCAGTATGGTCACGTCATCATCAAGGTCAAACCCCTCGAACGCGGCAAGGGCATTGTCATCGAAAACAAGGTGGTCGGCGGCAACATCCCGAAGGAATACATCGGACCGAGCCGCAAGGGCATCGAGGAAGCCATTTCCAACGGTGTCATCAACGGCAGCCAGGTCATCGACATGGAAGTCCATATCCTGGACGGTTCCTACCACGAAGTGGATTCCAACGAACTGGCGTTCAAGCTGGCCGGTTCCTTCGCCTTGAAGGACGCGCTGCAGAAAGCCGGATCCATCCTGTTGGAGCCGATCATGAAGGTGGAAGTCATCACCCCCGAGGAATATCAGGGCGATATCCTGGGCGACATCAACCGCCGCCGTGGCAAGATCAACCAGATGGAAAGCAAGAGTGGCGCTTGCGTCATGCATGCCAACATTCCCCTCGCGGAAATGTTCGGTTATGTGAACACGATCCGCTCCCTGTCCCGCGGCCGCGCCGCCTATTCCATGGAGCCGTCGCATTTCGAACAGGTCCCGGCGCAGATCCTCGCGCAAATTTTGGAGCAAAAGAAAGGTTAAGTTTATGGCAGGCACACGAATCCGCATCCGTTTGAAGGGCTTTGACTACCGCCTCATCGACAAGGCAGCCAAGGAGATTTCCGAGACCGCCGTCCGCACGGGCTCACGGGTTTCCGGCCCCGTGCCGCTGCCGGCCAAGATCGAGCGTTACACGGTCAACCGTTCCCCGCACGTGGACAAGAAGAGCATGGAACAGTTTGAAATCCGCACGCACAAACGATTGATTGATATTGTCAACCCCTCGGCCAAGACGGTGGATGAGCTCAAGAAGCTCAACCTGCCGGCGGGCGTGGATATCACCATTAAAATTTAAGGACTAACGCTCAAGCATTAGAAAGAACGGACAATACTGAAAAATCGAATACTGCGCGACCGGCTGTTCGAGTGAGTTTGATTTTAAAGGGTATTGCGCTGGAGAACATATGAGCATCGGAATTATAGGTAAAAAAGTGGGAATGACCCGGGTCTATGACGAGGCCGGAGTGGCCGTGGCGGTGACCGTGATTGAAGCGGCCCCCAACATCGTCACCCAGCTCCGCACCAAGGAGAAGGACGGTTACAATGCCGCCCAGTTGGCTTTTGACGACGTGAAGGAATCGCGTTCGACGAAGCCGTTGACGGGCCATTACAAAAAAGCCGGCACAACCCCCAAGCGCATGGCGCGTGAGTTCGACTACGCGGGCGAAGATCTGCAACTCGGCGCCGCCATCAGCGTGGCCCGTTTCCAGGTCGGCCAGCTCGTGGATGTGGTTGGCGTGTCCAAGGGTATGGGCTTCCAGGGCGTGGTGCGTCGTTACAAATTTGCCGGCCAGCCGGAAACCCACGGTTCCATGATGCACCGCCGCCCCGGCGCCATCGGTTGCCGTAACAAACCCGGTCGTGTTTTCAAGAACCAGAAATTGCCCGGTCACATGGGCGATCGCCGTGTCACGGTGCAGAATCTGAAGGTGGTGCAGGTGCGTGAAAACGATCACCTCATCATCATCAAGGGGGCCATCCCCGGCGCACCCGGCAGTTACGTCATTGTCCGCGACGCCGTCAAAGCCAAAAAAGTGGAGGCTGCTAAATAATGAAAGCGAAACCTTTGGATCTCGCCACGGCGGAAACCGCCCTGTCGGTCAAACTGATTGCCAACGGTCGGGGCACCCAGGCGTTGCATGACACCGTGGTGGCCTACCAGGCCAACCGCCGCTCCGGCACGCATTGTGTGAAAACCAAGGCCACCGTCAGCGGCTCCGGCAAAAAACCCTGGCGCCAGAAAGGCACGGGCAACGCCCGCGCCGGTTATGCCTCCTCCCCGGTCTGGTCCGGCGGCGGCGTGGTCTTCGGACCCCATCCGCGCGATTATTCCAAGACCACCAGCAAGAAGGTCAAACGTCTCGCCCTGAACAAAGCCATCAGCGAAAAGGCCAAGGCGGGCAACCTGCACAGCATTCCTTCCTTCAGCCTGAAAACGGCCAAGAGCAAGGAGATCGCCCAGTGGATCAAGGACAACAAACTTTCCAGTTCGCTGTTGATTGTGACCAAGGAAGTGGATCACGCGGCTTATCTGGCCTCGCGCAACATCCCCAAGGTCCGCATCATCAATGCGGCGGACGTCAACGCGGAACAGATTTTGCACCATAACCAGGTCGTGCTCGCCGAGGATGCCTGCGCCATTCTCAGCAACCGTTTGAAATAAAGGCCATGAAAAACCCTTACGACATCATCAAGACCGCCCGAGTCACCGAAAAAGCCGGCAACCTCACCGAGAAGCTCAACAAGTATGTCTTCGAGGTCGAGCGCACCGCCACCAAGCTGGACATCCGCCGCGCCGTCGAAACCATTTTCAAAAAGAAAGTCAGCGCGGTGAACACCCTGCGCGTCACGGGCAAGAAAAAACGCGAACGCACCGCCAGCTTCGGCCGCAAGCCCAGTTGGAAAAAGGCCATTGTGACGCTGCGCGATGGCGAGAAAATCGACCTGATCTGAGGACACTTCTATGGCACTCGTAAAAACATTCAGACCCTTGACGCCCAGCCTGCGGTTCACCGCCTTGACGGATTACAGTGATCTGACCAAAAAAGATCCGGAGAAGTCGCTGCTTGAACCGTTGAAAAAGACCGGTGGCCGTAACAACTACGGACGCCTCACCTCCCGTCGCCGTGGCGGTGGTCACAAGCGTCATTACCGTATCATCGACTGGAAACGCCGCAGTGTGGAGACCGCCCAGGTCACCGCGCTGGAGTATGATCCCAATCGCACGGCCAACATCGCCTTGCTGCAATATCCCAACGGGGACAAGACCTACATCGTGGCCCCCGAAGGCCTCAAGGTCGGTGCCAAGGTCCAGGCCGGCCCGCAGGCGGCGCCGGAAATCGGCAATGCCCTTCCGCTGAACAAAATCCCTCTCGGTGCGGCCATTCACAATATTGAAGTCATCCCCGGCAAGGGCGCGCAACTGGTGCGTTCGGCCGGATCCTCCGCCACCCTCATGGGTATGAGCGGTGACTATGCGCAGGTCCGTTTGGCCTCCGGTGAAGTGCGCCAGATCCACGGCACCTGCATCGCCACCATCGGTCAGGTCGGCAATGTGCAGCACGAAAATGTCAGCCTCGGCAAAGCCGGTCGCAACCGCTGGCTGGGCCGCCGTCCGCGTGTGCGCGGCATGGTGATGAACCCGGTCGATCACCCCAATGGTGGCGGTCAGGGCAAGAGCAAGGGGGGTGGCGGACGCCAGCATCTGGTGTCTCCGTGGGGTCAGTTGGCCAAGGGATACAAAACCCGCCGCAAACACAAGCCTTCCAACCGCTTCATTCTCGAACGCAAAAAGAAGAAGAAATAACCAAGGTTAACGATTTATGGGACGCAGCTTAAAAAAAGGACCGTTTGTTGACGAACATCTCTTCGAGAAAGTCGAAAAGATGAACGCCTCCGGCGGCAAGAAGGCGATCAAGACCTGGTCGCGCCGCTCGATGATCACACCTGATTTCGTGGGTCACACGTTCCTCGTGCATAACGGCAAGGTTTTTAACTCCGTGTTTGTCACGGAAAACATGGTGGGGCACCGCCTGGGTGAGTTTTCGCCAACCCGCATCTTCAAGCGGCACGGCGGACACACCGAGAAGGTGACCAAGTAAGCGATGAAGATTTGGCCTGCACTGGTTGCGGGCGTGTTATGGGCTGGCTTGGTGCTGGCCGCCGGGGAGAAAAACCCGGATGGTTCTTTTAAAGACAGGATGGATGATCCCGGAAAACGAATCCGGGAGCTTGAGGAAAGTCTGGCGCTGGCGCTGACGGAAGCAGATTACTTCCATCAGCAATGGGCCGAGCTCAAGCTCAAAAACGAGGCGTTGGGGCTGGAAGCCCTCACAGCGGACGAGAAAGCATTGAACGAAAAGCTTGTCCGCCTGGTGGGGGAACTTTACCAGAGTGAAAAACGCCGCGTGCAGGCCGAGAAAAGCCTGCAGGGTGTCATTGATGCCGCGCAGCATTTGAATGAGGCCGGACCGCTGGATAAAGCCCAGCGCCGGGCCGAATACGAAGTGGCGGTGCGCAACGCCCGGCAGTTGTTGGAGACGGATACTTCGGATTTGATCCGGGTGGCTCCGGACTGCACGGCGGGAACAGTGACCGGGATCAACGAGGGATTGCAGGTGGTGGTGGTCAATTTCGGCCGGACACAAAAGGCTGAAGTGGGAATGCCCTACCGGATTCTGAGAAAAGACAAAGTGATTGGAAGATGTCGTTTGATTGAAGTGCGTGCGTATTTGAGCGCGGCACGGATCGAAAGTATGATTGAAAAAGAAAAGCCGCAGACGGGAGACCGGCTGCTGCTGGAAACAATAAAGTGAGTATGGAAGTCAAGGCTATTACAAGATATGTGCGCATTTCCGCCTTCAAGGCGAGGGATGTCGCGCGTCACATTCAGGGCATGCCGGCGTTGAGCGCGCTGGACGTTTTGGAGTTTTATCCCCAAAAAGCCGCCCGGTTGATCCACAAGACCCTCAAGTCCGCCGTGGCCAACGCCGAAAACAACAACTCGCTCGATCCGGCAAATCTCATTGTCAAGGAAGCCGTGGTCGGGGAAGGCCCGACCATCAAGCGGTTCATGCCCCGCGCCCGCGGCAGCGCCAGCCCGATCATGAAACGCACCAGTCATGTGCGCATCGTCCTGATCGAACGCAGTGAATTGCCCGAGCCGGTCAAGGAAAAGAAAAAGACCGTCCGCAAAACCAGCCGTAAGGCCACCAAGGAATAATTTATGGGTCAGAAAGTTCATCCGATTGGATTCAGAGTCGGCGTCAAACGCAATTGGCGTTCCATGTGGTACGCCAGCAAGAAGGATTTCCCGATCTTCCTGCACGAGGATGCCATCATCCGCACGTTTTTGAAAAAACGCCTGGTCGGCGCCGCCATCTCGAAAATTGTCATCGAGCGCGCATCCAACCGCGTCCGCGTCAACATCCACACCGCCCGTCCCGGCGTTGTCATCGGCCGCAAGGCCAGTGAGCTGGACAAGCTCAAGGAAGAGATCCGCGATCTCGTGCCCGACCGCGAGGTGCTGGTGGACGTGAAGGAAATCAAGAATCCCGAGATCGACGCCCAGTTGGTGGCCGAGAACATCGCCCTCCAGCTCGAGCGCCGCATCTCCTTCCGCCGCGCCATGAAAAAAGCGCTGCAGACCGCCATGGATTTCGGAGCGCTCGGCATCAAGATCCGTTGCTCAGGCCGTTTGCAGGGCGCGGAAATCGCCCGCACGGAAAGCTACCATGAAGGCATGGTTCCGCTGCACACCCTGCGCGCGAACATCGATTACGGTTTTTGCGAGGCCATGACGGTGGCCGGCAAAATCGGCATCAAGGTTTGGATTTGTTTGAAGGAGGAGGCGGCGTTGTCCGCCTGATAGATATATGGCTTTGATACCCAAACGAGTTAAATACCGGAAAACCCAGCGGCGCAGCCGCAAGGGCAACGCCACCCGTGGCAATTCGCTGGCTTTCGGCCAGTTCGGATTGCAGACGCTGGACCGCGCCTGGTTGACCAACACCCAGATTGAGGCCGCCCGTGTCGCGCTGACCCGCAACATGAAACGCAAGGGCAAGCTGTTCATTCGTGTGTTTCCCGACAAACCCGTCACGGCCCGCCCGCCGGAAACCCGAATGGGCAAGGGCAAAGGCCAGCCGGAGTTCTGGGCGGCAGTCATCCGCCCCGGCAATGTACTTTTTGAATTGGACGGCCTCACCGAGGGTGTGGCCCGTGAATCGCTGCGCCTGGCCGCCACCAAGCTGCCCATGCACACCCGTTTCATCACCCGCAACCGGAAACTGAGCGTATGAAGATCTCGGAAGTGAATACATTGAGCGACTCGGAACTGCGCACCCGCGCCCTCGAGTTGAAGCAGGAAAAATTGAACCTCCGCATCCAGCAGCAGGGCGGGCGTCTGGAACGCCCCAGCCGTCTGACGGAAATCCGCAAGACTCTCGCGCGGATTGAAACGATATTGAGCCGCCGCCGCCTGGAACAGGCCAACAAGGCCTGAGATTTAAAAGGACAAGACAATGACTGAAACTGCTGCTGTGAAAAAAGTCCGGAAAGAACTCCAAGGCGAGGTCATTTCGAACAAAATGCAAAAAACCATCGTGGTCCGGGTGACGCGTCGCGTGCCGCATCCCCAATACAAGAAGATCATCAAGGTTTCCAAGAAATTTTACGCCCACGACGAAAAAAACGTCGCCCAGCCCGGAGACGTGGTCCGCATTGCGGAAACCCGCCCCCTGAGCAGCCTGAAACGCTTTGAGCTGGTCGAAGTCATCAAAAAGTAAAAACATATGTTACAGATTCGCAGTTGGATGGATGTGGCCGACAACACCGGCGCCCGCAGGGCGACGATGATCGGTGTCATCGGCAAAAAGACCCTTTACGCCCGCGTGGGGGATGTCATCACCGCCTCGATCAAGGAAGCCGCGCCCGATGGCACGGTGAAAAAGGGTGAGGTGGTCCGCGCGGTCATCGTGCGCACCAAGCAGCCGGTGCGCCGTTCCGACGGCTCGTACCTGCGCTTTGACAGCAATTCCATTGTGGTGATCGACAAGGACCAGAATCCGCGCGGCACCCGCATCTTCGGACCGGTGGCCCGTGAACTGCGCGAAAAGAATTTCATGAAGATCATTTCTCTTGCTCCGGAGGTGTTATGAAAAAAGGCAAACGTGTTTCCATACCCCTCTCTTACAACGTCAAGAAGGACGATGAAGTCCTCGTCATCAGCGGCTCCCACAAGGGCAAGCAGGGACGGGTGCTGCAGGTCGTGCGCAACCGCGGCCGCCTCATCGTGGAAGGCGTCAATTTGATCAAGAAAGCCGTGCGTCCCACTCAGGACCGTCCCAAGGGCGGTTATGATGAGAAGGAAGGGACCCTGCACGTGTCCAACGTCAAGGTGGTCAAGGCCGCCGTGCACAAGGGCAAGAAAGCCAAGGAATAACGGACTATGACAGCCGATTTGCATAAGGAATACAAGGAGCAGGTGCTCCCGGCGCTGATGACCCAGCGCGGATACAAGAATGTCAACCAGGTGCCCAAAATCACCAAGGTTGTCGTCAACTGTTCGGTGGGTTCCTCCCCCGACGTCAAGGCGGCCATGGATGATGCCGAGCATGACATCACGCTCATCACCGGCATGAAACCCCTCCGCACCAAGTCCAAGCAGAGCATTTCCAACTTCAAACTCCGCGAAGGCCAGGAAATCGGCCTCAAGGTCACCCTGCGCGGCCAGCGCATGTACGAATTTCTGCTCCGCCTGACCCGCATGGCCCTGCCCCGCATCCGCGATTTCCGCGGCATCTCCACCCGTGCCTTTGACGGGCGCGGCGCCTACACCCTGGGGGTGAAGGACCACAGCATCTTCCCTGAGATCGAACTGGACAAGATCAAGCGCAACATCGGCATGGATGTCACCATTGTCACCACCGCGCAAAACAAGGAAGAAACCAAGGCGTTGCTCACTCTCATGGGCATGCCTTTCGCGGACAAGAAACAAGCTTAACCCTCAGCATACAAGAGCCTATGGCCAAGAAATCATGGATCGCCAAACAGAAGAGGAAACCCAAGTTTTCCACTCGCAAATACAACCGCTGCAGCCTGAGCGGACGCCGTCGCGCTTTCATGCGCAAGTTCGGCGTCAGCCGCATTCAGTTCCGCGAACTGGCCCTGCGCGGGGAAATCCCCGGCGTGGTCAAGGCCAGCTGGTAATCGGGAACACATTATGACCACAGACCCCCTGGGAAATTTTCTCACCCACATCCGCAACGCCAATATGGCTTCCCTGCCGGAATTGGTGGCTCCGTACTCGCGCCTGCGCAGTGACGTGGCCAACATTCTGGTCAAGGAAGGCTATATCGAATCCTGCGAACTGGAAAAGGTGGACGGCAAACAGAAGCTGAAGCTCCGCCTCAAGAACGGCACCCCGCGCGCCCGTGCCATCCGCGGCATCAAGCGTGTTTCCAAGCCTGGTTTGCGCCAGTATGTGGGCGCCACCGACATCCCCCGCGTTCTGGGTGGACTCGGCGTGGCCATCCTTTCCA
>Ga0075019_10002466_pt1 | contig 10523 bp, 11 predicted proteins | sample ColStrG_CSR_2013_FD_71473 | JGI IMG/M metagenome (GOLD analysis project Ga0075019, IMG submission 71473) | Freshwater sediment microbial communities in response to fracking from Pennsylvania, USA - Cold Stream Run_MetaG_CSR_2013 | ecosystem: Environmental > Aquatic > Freshwater > Creek >...
GCGGCTGCCAATAGGGCTCGGTGGTTTTGCCGAGGTCCATCGCGGCACCAATGGCCGGAACGTGCGAGGTGTAAACGGATGCAGTAATACGGGCCATGGTCAGGCGCTCCTTGAACGGCCGGCCTGGCCTTGGGGTTGATTTTGGGGTTGTGCGTCGCCGTCTTCCCCAAGGTAGCGGTTGCCTTCAACCGAGCGTCCACCAGCAAGCATCATGGCGCGGTATTCGTCTTCGGTCATACCGGTCATGCTGCCCGCCATCTGCTGAAAACTTTTGCCGTGGGTAGCACCGATTTTTGCGAGGAAGTAAATATTGCCGCCCAGCAGCATGGCGCGGTTCAGATCCATATCGATGACAGCTTGCTTCTGATCTTCGGTCATCGGCCATTCGTTCAGATAGGCACGCTGGTCGGCCTTGAAACGCTCCCGGTTTTCCGCCTTCATGAGGGACATGCAAAACTGGTTCAGGTGGTAACCCTTGCGGGACTGTTCGGCATCGAACAGGATGGTTCCGGGTATGTCGAGGTAGGGTTTTTCGAGTGGCATAAATATCCTTGTTTGGGTGCGTTCTCAATCTTTCCAATAAAGGCGATTGGGGTTGTCTACCAGCAGTTTTTGTTGAAGCTGCGCGGTCACTGCAATGTGGGGAATGAAGTCCACCAGCAGGCCATCATCGGGCATGTGGTCCTTCAAATTGGGATGCGGCCAGTCGGTACCCCACAGCACGCGGTCAGGAAACTCCTCCACGATGGCCCTGGCAAATGGCACGACGTCCCGGTAGGCTGCGCGTTCGCCATTCAATGCCTTGGGGCCGGTGACACTCAGGCGCTCCGGGCAACTCACTTTGCTCCACACATTGCTGTGCTCGCGCATGAACTTCTGAAACAGCGCGAACTGCGGGCCATCTACCGGCAAAGCCACATCCGGGCGGCCCATGTGATCTACCACCACCGTGGTGGGCAGCGCAGTGAAAAAGTCCCACAACTCGGGCAGGTCCACCGCTTCAAAATAAATCACCACATGCCAGCCCCACTTGGCGATGCGGTTGGCAATTTCCAGCAACTCGTCTTTGGGCGTGAAATCCACCAGGCGCTTCACAAAGTTAAAGCGCACGCCGCGCACACCCGCGTCGTGCATGTCCTGTAACTCCTGATCGGACACGCTGCGCTTGACGGTTGCCACGCCGCGGGCCCGTCCATCACTGCTACGCAGCGCGTCGACCAGCGCACGGTTATCGGCGCCGTGGCAGGTGGCTTGCACGATCACGTTCTTCGCGAAGCCCAGATGGTCACGCAAGGCAAACAACTGGTGTTTGGACGCATCGCATGGCGTGTATTTGCGCTCTGGCGCATACGGGAATTGCGCGCCCGGCCCGAACACATGGCAGTGCGCATCCACAGCACCTGCAGGCAATGTGAACGCGGGCTTCGCAGGCCCGTCGTACCAGTCCAGCCAGCCAGCAGTTTTGGTGAAGTCGCCCGAAGTCGGTTTAGTCATAAAAAGTAGTTCAGTGCAGGAAAGAGATAACCCGGGCCGGGATCGGCTGTGCGCTGTAGCGATTTCTGTCCGAAGGACAGTATGAGCCCAAGCGCATAGCCAATCCGGGCCAGCGAAAAAAAGGAAACTAGTCGATATATTTCAACCCCGCAGCCGCCAGCGGCTCGCGCATCTTGTACATATCCAGCCCGAGAACGCCAGCCGCCAGCTTGGCCCGCTTCTCGCCCTCAAAACTCTCACGTTTTTGCGCCGCCTCCAAAGTGGCGGCAGCACGCACGGCCGGTACACACACAACTCCGTCGTCATCCGCCACGATCACATCACCAGGCGTGACCAGCATGCCTGCGCACACGATAGGAATGTTCACCGAGCCGAGCGTAGCCTTGATGGTGCCCTTGCTGCTGATGGCCTTGCTCCATACCGGAAAGCCCATGCGCTGCAACTCTTTCACGTCGCGCACACCCGCATCGATGATCAGCGCACGCGCACCACGCGCCTGAAAACTTGTCGCCAGCAGATCGCCAAAGTAGCCATCGGTGCACTCGGCCGTCACGGCGGCCACCACGATGTCACCGGGCTGAATTTGTTCCGCAGCCACGTGCATCATCCAGTTATCTCCGGGCTGCAGCAGCACGGTCACCGCGGTGCCCGAGACTTGCTGGCCGCTGTAGATGGGACGCATGTAGGGCTTGAGCAAACCCACGCGGCCCATGGCCTCGTGCACCGTGGCTGAGCCCAAAGCGGCCAGGCCGTCGGCAGCTGCGCGGTCTGCGCGCTGGATGTTTCTGTAAACCACACCTAGTTCGTACATAACTTTATCTCCAATGAATACTTACTGAACCCGCAGCAGAGACAGGATGGGTACTTCCGCTCATGTCCCCCGCCCGCTGCGCGGGCTCCTCCTTTACTTCGCTGCAGTACCCACCCTGTCTCTGCTGCTGCGAAGTTATGTTTTTTAATGCACACCAAACCTACACCATTGCTGCGAGGCAATTTTTTCTCCCCTCACGCGCGCCAACCAACTGTGGGATCAATGGGGCTGGGCGTTTTACGGAGGTAAAGGAGGAGCCCGCACAGCGGGCGGGGGACACGGAGCAAAACGCCCTGCCACCCTGTTCCAGCCTCGAAGCGAACATAACTTACTGTCCTTTGGCTTTCAACGCAGCATCCAAGCGCGGAAACACCCGACGCGCATTGCCTTCATAAATCTGGTGGCGGTCATCGGCGCTCAAAATTCGGGACGCTTCGATGTAGCGCTTGGTGTCGTCGTAATAGTTGCCGGTCTGCGGATCGATGCCCCGCACCGCACCAATCATCTCCGACGCAAACAGCACGTTCTTCACCGGAATCACGGTGTTGAGCAAGTCGATGCCCGGCTGGTGGTATACGCAGGTATCGAAATAGATGTTGTTGAGCAGGTGGTCTTCCAGGAGCGGCTTTTTGAGCTCTTGCGCCAGTCCCCGAAAACGTCCCCAGTGGTAAGGCACCGCGCCGCCGCCGTGCGGAATCAGGAACCTGAGCGTTGGGAACTGCTTGAACAGATCGCTGGTCAGGCACTGCATGAAGGCGGTGGTGTCAGCGTTCAGGTAGTGCGCCCCGGTGGTGTGAAAACAGGCGTTGCAACTGGTGCTGACATGAATCATGGCGGGGATGTCGTACTCCACCATCTTTTCGTAAATCGGGAACCATGCCTTGTCACTCAAGGGTGGAGAAGTCCAGTGGCCCCCACTGGGGTCAGGGTTCAGGTTGATGCCGACATTGCCATATTCTCTGACACATTTTTCCAGCTCTGGAATGCAGGTGGCGGGATCCACGCCCGGGCTTTGCGGCAGCATGGCAGCGGGAATGAAGTTATCCGGGAACAACCGACTCACGCGGTAGCACAGCTCGTTGCAAATACCTGCCCACGTTGCGCTGGTGTTGAAGTCGCCAATGTGGTGGGCCATAAAACTGGCGCGCGGGCTGAAGATGGTGAGGTCGGAGCCGCGCTCGCGCATCAGGCGAAGCTGATTGGTCTCGATCGATTCGCGCAGCTCGTCGTCGCTGATTTTCAGGTCCGCGACCTTCGGACCCAGTTCGGGCGTGTTGAGGTTGGCGATTTGTGCATTGCGCCAGTTCTCCAGCGCTTTGGGGGCGGTGGTGTAGTGGCCGTGGCAATCGATGACCAATGACTTCTTGTCGCTCATGTTGTCTCCTTAAATCTGTCTGCAATCAACGCGCCGGCTCCATGCCGTGTCTGCGCTTGACGGTGTCGGCCTCGCCGGCGTTCATGAACGTCAGTAAGGCGCGTACCACTTCGGCCTGCCGCGTGCCCGCGGCAATGCCGGCCGAAAATGTGGTGACGATTTGCACCTCGGGTGGCAAACCACCCAAAAGTTCAATGCCAGGCAGCGCCATCAATTCGCTCAGCTGCTGAAAGCCCAAGGCCACCTCGCCCCGCGCCACCAGCGTACCCACCGGCACACCGGGAGGCGCTTGCACAATGCGGCTTTGAATCGCTTGCGCAATGCCCCAGCGCTCGAACAGCCTGGCCAGCGCCACGCCGCTGGGGCCCGTGGAATAGCTCAGACTGGGCGCGTCCAACACGGTCTGGCGCAATGCGGCCTCGTTGCTGATGTCGGGGTGCGCGGCACCTGCCCGCACCGCAACAGCCACGCCGGAGCGCACCAGATCGACCTTGCTTGACGCTTCGATATGGCCTGCCGTGATCAGTTTGTCAATCGCATCGCTGGCCAGCACGATGACGTCGAAAGCCTCACCGGCCTGTACCCGCCGCGCAGCGTCCACGCCGCCCACGGACTCCATGTGCACCGAATATCCGCTGCGCTGCTCGAACGCGCTCAGCAAATCGGCCAGCAGCGCGCGCGTCGCCATGGATGAAATGCCATGAATAGCAGGTTGAGGCACATCAGGTGCACTGGAGGCTGTCATGGGTGGGGGACCAGTATGGGAATGTGGCGATTCTGTGCCGCGACCGGCAGTTTGTTAAGCCGCCCGCGCGACTAGCAGCTATTGAACATCAGCATAGTTAGGGACTGGCTACGCAATTGCAGCACCTTCCCATGTCACGCGCTGACGCTCTGCGATCGCCCCAGACCCGGCAGCCAGACCCGGCTCACCAGAAACAGTAACGCCGCGCAGAACGCCATCGGCACCACCATCGGCCATGCCCCGTTGCCAAGGTTGCTGCCCATGAACCGCACGGCCGTTTGTCCGACACAAAACGCCATCGCCATGGTGATAAAACCCGACCACGACACGGCACGCGCGGCCAGATGCGGGAAGTTGGCCACTGCTCCGGCCTGGCCACAGGGTTGGTGGATTCCATGACCCAGCGCGAACACCCAATGCCCGACCAATAGCGGCCACATGCGGTGCGGCGCCCAGACGCAGCTTGCCACCAGAATGGTCGCCCCCGTCAGGCTGAACATGGCGCCAATCTGCACCGTGCGCGCCGCGCTGCGGCTATGCAGCAAACGGCGGCACAAAAAGGTACTGCCAATGTAGACCAGAGAGCCACTGGCAGGCACCCAGCCGTAGGCAAGTGTAGAAAGTCCGAGGTAATCTACATAGATTGTGGATGAAAGCAGCAGAAAACAAAAAATTCCGACATAGGAAATCGCCGTCACCATGGTCCATGCCCAGAATGAGCCGCTGGCAAACACCTCCAGCACGCTGCCCTGCTGGTCTGCATGCTCCGGACGCAAGGTTTCCTCGAACCCACAATAGCAAACACACCACACCACCACCGCATACACTGCCATGCAACCCAGCGCCCAGCGCCAGTTCAATGCCTGCACCACCAACGCACCCAATAGCGGTGCCAGCATGGCGACCAGCCCCAGGCCACTGAGGCCCACGGCGAGCACCCTGGGTCCTTCATGGGCCGGGTAGCGATCGCGCACTGCAGCCCGAACGCACACCAAAAGCGCCGCCATTGCCAGCCCCTGGGTTGCGCGACAAGCCGCCAACCACAGCACGCTCGGTGACAACGCAGCGTGCACGGCGGCAAGCGCATACAGCAGCAGTCCCGAGAGCAAGGTCGGGCGGCGTCCGAACCGGTCGGCCAATGGACCGTTAAGCAATTGCCCGACCCCAAAACCCAGCATGAACAGGGTCAGACTGGAGCTGGAGGGCCCGAGCGCGTGGGAAATCGACGGCAGCGCTGGCAGGTAGAGGTCAGTAGCGATAGGCTGGGCCGCCAGCAAAAGAACCAAAATCAGCGTGAAAGAAACGGTAGTGCGGGGTTTTTTTAGTGATTGTGTTTGCATCAGGGGGCCAACTCTACACGCAGTGCCTCCACATAGGTTCTGGCCTGCTCCCCCGCAGACTGGGCCAGTGCCACATCAAACCACGTACGCCCACCGCCCTTGCCCTGCGACTGCGCGACAGCCGCAATGTTGGCACGCATTCGCACAGGATCCATTTGCAAACCTGCCAGCGCCTGGGCCATGGCCCGGGCGCTGGCTTGCGCAATCATGAAAAGCTGCGCCGACTCGGCCAACTCAGCCTGCCAGCCGCCCAAAGCGCGCTCATGCTCCTGCGGCATCGTGGCCAGCACCGCGGCGACCCGCTGCGGTGCGCGCTGCGCAGCCGCCAGCGCCACCATGCACGCTACCGGGTTGCGTTTGTGCCCCATGTCCGAAGAAGCGCCACGCCCAATTTCAAAGGGTTCGGCCAGTTCGGCCACTTCAAACTGGCCCATCAGGGAAATATCTTTGGCAATCTTGCCCAGGCTGCCAGTCATCAGGCCGAGCTCACAGCACAGTGCAACCCATTCGTCGCGCTGGGTGTGCCATGGTGCAGTGGGTGCCTCAAGACCCAGCTCGGTGGCCATGCTGTCAATGATTTGCGCCTGCTTGCCCTGCATCCGGGCAAACGTTCCTACAGCACCGCCCAACTGCAGTTGCAGGGCATTGGCCCCGGCACTTTTCAGACGCCGCAGGCTGCGCACCAAAGGCGCTGCCCAGACCGTGCAGGTCAGGCCAAAACTGGTCACCGAGGCGGGCTGCATCAGGGTGCGGGCCAATAAGGGTGTCTCGGCATGGGCCTGCGCCATCGCCAGCAAATTGAGCGCACACGATCGCAAATCCGCTTCGATGGAGGCCAGCAAATTTTTTGCGATCAAGGCCATAGCGCTATCGATCACGTCCTGGCTGGTGCTCCCGAAGTGGACAAATTCGACCGCTTCGGGATTGAACAGCTCGACGGTTTCTTTCAGGGCGCGCACCAACGGAATGGCCAGACTGCCGGCACGGGCGCTGTCCTGCACGATCCTGGCCGGATCAAACAAATCGACCTTGCAGGTGCCGATGATTGACTGCGCCGCAGCCAGCGGGACCAAACCTGCCTTGGCCTGCGCATTCACCAGCGCTGCTTCGAAACGAAGCATGGCCGCAACCAGGCTACGGTCCCCAAAAGCTTCCACAGCCTGCGCCGTGGACAAAAATCCGTCAAACGCGTTGCTCATGGGAGGCCCAACCTTCGATCAAGCACGGCCCTTCAGTCGCATGGCATTGGGCAACGGAACCGACCGCCGCAACACGTCTTCACCCAACCACAGCGCCGCTTTCTTGGCCCGGTTGGCGACGGTGTCCAGGGGCATTTGCTGGTAGTCATCGTTGAACACTTCAAAACTGTAGTCACCCCGGTAACCAAGCTCGTGAAGTTTGCGCACCAGGCTTGCCAATGCATCGCTGTGCACCCCCTCACCGGGAAAAACGCGAAAGGTACGCGCAGTGCTGATGCGCTCCTCGACGGTCTTGATTTCCTGCCACATGAAGTCGGCGAGCTGCACCAGAAAAATCTTGTCCGGATCGAGCATTTCGAGCTCATCCATGGGCGTCTTGGTGGCAAACATGTGGAAGGAATCGAAGCCCAGTCCAAGATTGGGCATGTCGGCCTCGGTCACGATGTCCCAGGCCTGCGGGAACTCATTGATCGTGCGCCCCCATGACAGTGCCTCAAACGCGATTTTGATATTCATCGGAATCGCCAGCATTGCAAGCTTGCGCAAATCCCGCACCAGCTTGGGCCGTTCGCTCGAAGCGTGGGTGGACGTGCTGGAACAGGCCAGCATGACCCGGCAATCCAGCGCATGGCACATCTCCAGCATCGATTTGGCAATATCGATTTTGTAGTCATGCAAATGGCCGGACAGCCCTTCAAAATCTCGCAGCACCTGAAAGCCCGTTACCCGCAGGCCGCTGTCTTTGACCTCCTGCACCGCTGCGCGCCAACCATCCGGATGACCGACCAAATCGCGTGCGAGCAACATGACTTGCGTGAATCCGGCCGCGCGCATGGCAGAGAGCTTGCTCTTGAGCGGACCCGCCAGCGAGATGGTGTCCATCCCGAAGTTGTCAATATTTCCCTGGAACTGGCTCATGGCTCAACCCGGCAGATGGTGAACCAGCTCGAACATCGCGCCACCGATGGTGGTGCGCGCCAGGGCGCCTCGAGCCGCGTGGGCCGCGTCTTTGGCGGCCACAAATTCCACACCCAACTGGCGCAGTGCCGCCACGGCTGCTGGCACATCGGGCGTACCCAGCCCGATGCGCTGCAGGCATTCGTCATCTTCAACATCGAGCAGTCCCGGCTCAGGCTCGATCAGTTGCAAATAGAACGTATGGCACGGGCTTTGCAATATGCGACCCTTGGGAAGAATGCCAAAACTGACATCCGGCGCCAGTGCCGTGAAACCAAACAGCGCGCTGTAAAACTCGGTCCAGTCGTCTGACCGGTCATTGCCGATGTACTGCACAACGCCGAACAGATGCAATCCGACAACTGCCGCTGGGTGCTGATTGACCGTAGGAATCGGCGTGAAATCGACGTCGTAAATCGAGAAGTCGCCATGCCGGTCAACGAAGTAAATACGACTCGTTCCCACTCCGTGAATGGCGGGAATATTGAGCTCCATGACCTCTACATGCACTGGCACCGCCCAGGCACCGCGATCCAGGGCATGCCGGTAGGCCGCAGCGGCATCCTGCACCCGCAAAGCGATGGCGGCAATGACCGGCCGCTCCGTCAACACGGCGCCATCGCCGTGGGCATTCACAATAATGTTGAGCTCACCCTGGCGGTACAACAAAATTTCGCGCGAGCGATGCCGCGCCACCGGTTTGAAACCCATGGTTTCAAGCACATTGCCTAGCGCCTGGGGTTTGGAAGTCGCGTATTCAATGAACTCGATGCCCAGCACTCCGAGCGGATTGGGTCCTTCACCAATGGCCTCACGGTCTGCGCCACTGCGCGCTCCAACACTGACTGCGGCATGGGGATGATTCATGAAATGACTCCTCGAACAGGTTTAAACAGCAGCCGGTGCAACCGTGTGTGCACCGCCCAAAAACAGACGCTCGATGTGCGGATCGGCCAGCAATTCACTGGCGGGTTTCTGCAGCACCAGACGGCCCGATTCGAGTGCAATGGCCTCATCCGAAATCTTCAGCGCACTTTTGACGTTCTGTTCCACCATCAGTACGGTGGTCCCCTGATCGGCAAGTTTGCGCAGCAACCTGAAAACATCTGCCACCACCATCGGCGACAGGCCAATGCTGGGCTCATCAATGAGGATCACCTTCGGACGCAGCAGCAGTGCCCTGCCAATTTCAAGCTGCTTTTGTTCGCCACCCGACAAGGCCGAAGCGGCCGAATTCATGCGCTCCTTGACCCGTGGGAAAAACTCCAGCACTTCCGGAATGCGCTCATGCGTGGTCTTCATGCCAAGCGTGATGCCGCCCAATTCCAGGTTCTCGTAAACGCTGAGCTGTCCAAACAGGTTGCGGCCCTGGGGCACAAACGCGATACCGTGCGCCAGCAACTGTTTTTGCGTCGCGCCACCGATCTCTTTGCCTTCCAGTTTGATGGTTCCCTGGCGCGGCTTGAGCAAGCCAAACAGCGTTTTCAGCACGGTTGATTTACCGGCGCCGTTGGGGCCGAGCAGCAGCGTGATCGTGCCTTTTTTGGCCTTGAAAGACAGGTTGTTGAGGATCATGAAATCCTTGTAGCCCGCCACCACATCATCAAACTCAATACACGTATCGGCTTCGTTCATCTGGCTCATCATCAGCTCCCGAGGTAGGCGTCGAGCACCTGCTTGTTGGCACGAATTTCAGAGGGTGTGCCGATCGCCATCACCTGCCCCTCCACCATCACCATGATGCGGTGGCATAAATCCATTACAAAGTCCATGTTGTGTTCGATCACGACGAAGGAGCTTTTTTTACCGATCTTTGGATTCTGGTTGAGTTCCTTGAGCAGGGTTGAAATTCCACCCACGAGGCTTGGATTCACACCGGCACAGGGCTCATCGAGCAGCACCAGATCGGGCTCACTCATGAACGCCATCGCAATATCCACCAGCTTTTGCTGCCCGTAGCTCAGCTCACCGGCCTTTTTATGGGCGACGTGGCGGATATGAAACTGGTCAATCAGCGCATCGGCCTTGGCACCCAGATTGGAATCACCGGGCGCGAAGATACGGCTCAGCATAGTGCCCTGATGCTCTTGCGCAGCCACGATCAGGTTGTCGCGCACGCTCATCTTGCCAAACACCTGCAGCGTCTGGAAGGTGCGCCCCACACCGCGCCGGTTGAGCTCCAGCGGCCCGAGTGTGGTGACGTCTTTGCCGTTGAGTTCAATCTTGCCGGCGTCGGGCGTAATCTGGCCGAGCATGCTGTTGAAAAGTGTGGTCTTGCCGGAACCGTTGGGCCCGATCACCCCAAAAATTTCGCCTGGTTGCACTTCAAAACTCACGCCACCGACGGCCTGAATGGCGCCATAGGCTTTTTTGAGGCCGGTTACCTTGAGCACTGCAGTCATGATGACGCTCCTGTCTTGTTCGCAGCCACTGCCGCATTGCCCGAGGCCGCGCGGGCGGCGGAAGCTGCTTTGGCCATCCGCTTGGCTTTGAGCCGGTCAGGAATGCTCAGCAGTCCATCAGGCAACCAGATCATCAGCAACACCACTGCCGAACCGAAAACAAACAAATACCAGGCCTGCGCAAAGCGCAGCCACTCGGG
>Ga0075019_10002469_pt1 | contig 10522 bp, 11 predicted proteins | sample ColStrG_CSR_2013_FD_71473 | JGI IMG/M metagenome (GOLD analysis project Ga0075019, IMG submission 71473) | Freshwater sediment microbial communities in response to fracking from Pennsylvania, USA - Cold Stream Run_MetaG_CSR_2013 | ecosystem: Environmental > Aquatic > Freshwater > Creek >...
GTCGGAGCCCGCACGACGAATCGCACCCACCACCAGACAGGTCGCTTCAAAGACCAAGAACGAGCGCTGCGTAGGCAAGAGGCCGTAGTGCGATTTGGTACGCTTTGACGAATTCCTGCACCTCGGGCTTGTCCAATGCGGGCGTGAACACTGCAACCCCCGTCAATCCGGACAGGCCACCCGCATCGCGGAATGGCTGGGAAACCCGCAAGGCCGCGGGCAATATCCACTTCCGAAGGTATGTCTTGAAGGCAAAATCGTTGCCTGCCAGGCCAATATGGAATTTACCACCGAGGGAGAACATAGACGTTGCGGGCCTGCCATTGTCCACTCACGAGCGTGTGCGCCCTGGCAAACTGGCCCTCCAGGGCGGTTTCGCGCTTCGGCGATATCCCCGGCTTGATGAGCTTGATCTTCGATCGCGGTTCGCTATATCGAGATTTTCCTTGAGAATTCCGCGAGCAGAGAAGATGACGACTGTCGATCCCGACGTAGAAACGCAGCCGTTTCAGGCCGAAGTTTCCGAATTACTGCACCTGATGGTGCATTCGGTCTATTCGGAGACCGAAATTTTTCTGCGCGAGCTGATCTCCAACGCGTCCGACGCCTGCGACAGGCTGCGCTACGAGGCGATCGCCAATCCAACGCTGATCGGGGATGGCGACGCGCCGAAAATCCGGATCATTCCCAGCAAGAAGGACAATACTCTGACCATCGCCGATACCGGCATCGGCATGGATCGGCAGGAACTGATCGACAATCTCGGGACCATTGCGCGCTCCGGCACGAGGTCCTTCGTTTCACGTCTCAAGGAAGCAAAGGATGGCGCTGGCCTGATCGGGCAATTCGGCGTCGGCTTCTATTCGGCCTTCATGGTTGCCGAACGCATTGTCGTCACCAGCCGCCGCGCGGGCGCCGAGGATGCCTGGACCTGGTCGTCATCGGGCGGCTCCGGTTTCGAGATAGCGCCCGCCGGCACGAACGGCGCGGTGGTTCCCTCGCGCGGAACCGACATCGTCCTGTATCTGAAAGCGGATGCGGTGAACTATCTAGAGCCCTTCGAGATCGAGCGTATCGTTCACTCCTATTCCGACAACATCCAGTTCCCGATCGAGCTCGTACCCGAAGAGGGCGAGCCGCGACAGATCAATTCGGCGAGCGCGCTGTGGCAGCGACCGAAGTCCGAACTCAAGCCTGAGGATTATGCGCAGGCCTACAAGTCGCTTGCGGGTGCGTTCGATGAGCCGGCCATGACGCTGCATTATCGTGCGGAAGGCCGATACTCCTACGCGGTATTGCTGTTTGCGCCTTCCGCCAAGCCGTTCGACCTGTTCGATCCGGCACGCAAGGGCAAGGTCAGGCTTTACGTGCGCCGCGTGTTCATCACCGACGATGCGGAGCTCTTGCCCGCCTATCTCCGCTTCATCCGTGGTGTCATCGACAGCGAAGACCTGCCGCTCAACATTTCACGGGAGATGCTGCAGAATAATCCGCAGCTCGCCCAGATTCGGAAAGCAGTCACCACCCGCGTGATCTCGGAACTGGAAGCGCTGGCCGAGAAGCAGCCGGAGAGTTTCGCCAAAATCTGGGATGCCTTTGGATTGGTCATCAAGGAAGGCATCTATGAGGATTTTGAGCGGCGCGAGAAGCTTTTGGCCTTGTCGCGGTTCACCACGACGGCAGGCGAGAAGCGCACGCTCAAGCAATATGTCGGCGAACTGAAGCCTAACCAGACTGAAATCTATTTCCTGGTCGGCGACAGCATCGAAAGGCTCAAATCCAATCCAAAGCTCGAATCGGCGGCTGCGCGTGGCATCGAGGTGCTGTTGCTGACCGATCCCGTCGACGCGTTCTGGACTTCGGCGCCGCTTGATTTCGAAGGCAAACCCCTGAAGTCGCTGAGCCAGGGCGACGTCGACTTCGGACTTGTTCCGTTGCTCGATGACAGCAAAAAACAACAGACCAAGCCGGACGCGGACGAAGCGATGATCATTGCCGTGATCAAGTCGAACCTGGGTGATCGGGTTTCCGACGTCCGCGCGTCGCAACGGCTGACGTCCAGCGCGTCATGCCTGGTCGCCGGCAGTCACGGCCCCGACCGTGAGCTTGAACGCCTGCTGGCACGGGCAAATCGCGGCATCGGCAGCAAGCCGATACTCGAAATCAACCTTCACCATCCACTCGTCGAGGCTATCGCGAAGGCCGGCGAGAAAGCCGCCGACCTCTCTTTCCTGCTGTTTGAGCAGGCGCAGATACTTGATGGCGATTTGCCGGAGGACCCGGCCGCGTTTGCCGACCGCTTGAATCGCCTCGTGGCCGGTGGTCTCTCCAAGGCTTGAGCGCCGGATGAAAGCAAGCCTTGTGAAAGCAAGCCTTGTGAAAGCAAGTCTTGTGAAAGCAAGTCTTGTGAAAGCAAGTCTTGTGAAAGCAAGTCTTGGCGCCAGCCATCCCGCTGCACTATGCTGCCCCGATCGCACCCGGAAACCGCATTCATGCAAAAACAATTCGACCGCACCGCCGAGGACCTCGGCAACTCGATTCACCTCGAACACGTCAATGTCCAGGTTCCGGATCAGCGGTTGGCAACGTTGTTCTACGTCTCGGGGCTGGGGCTGACTCGCGACCCCTATCTGATGACCTCCGACGACAATATGTGGGTCAATGTCGGCCGGAGCCAGTTTCACCTGCCAAGCGGTGAGGCGCAGGTGTTACGGGGCCATACCGGGCTGGTGATTTCGGGCCGCAAGCCATTGCTCGATCGGCTCGCATCGGTTGCCAGACGCCTGGAGGGTACGAAGTTCGCGTTTCGCGAGCATAATGATTATATCGAGGCAATTTGTCCCTGGGGCAATCGCGTACGCTGCCATGAACCGGACGCCACACGCTTCGGGCGCATCACTCTCGGAATCCCCTATGTCGAATTCGAGGTGCCCGCGGGCACCGCGAAAGGGATAAGCGAATTCTATCCGAAGGTCATGGCAATGCGGGCCGATTTCAGCAATGGCGACCGCATGGTCGCTTCCGTGCATGTGGGCAACAGCCAGCGCCTGCTGTTCCGCGAGACCGACCGGCCGCAAGGGGAATATGACGGCCACCACGTCCAGATTTACATCACGGATTTTTCCGGTCCCTATCGACGCCTCGCGGAGCGCGGCCTGATCTACAGCGAAGACAATCAATACCAATACCGCTTCCGCGATATCGTCGACCCCGAAAGCGGCAAGCAGCTGTTCACCGTCGAACACGAGGTGCGCAGCGCTACCCACCCGATGTATCTGCGCCCGCTCGTCAACCGAAACCCGGCGCAAACCAATCGTACCTTCGCCTCCGGCCACGACCAATGGCTTTGGGCGATGGGCCCGGATCAATACGACGCTGTCTAGCGCGACTTGAAATTCGGCTGCTCTGGCATGGCAAGAGCAGCTCTCCCCTTCCTTCCCACCTGCTTGCCGCCGGCGAGGCCAGGCCGTGGCTTCCGCCACATGCAGGGAGTTGCCGGTGATATATTTCCCATATACGCTTGGGTTGGCGTCGAAATTTCTGAGGCCCGCGCGATGTGAGGAACGGTTTGAAATCGAAAAGGCCAGCACGAAACCGCGCTCGGGCAAGCGAGGCGGAAGACGGCACGCTGACCGATCGCGCCTATCGCGAGCTTGAAGAAATGATCGTCACGCTCCGCCTGTCGCCTGGTACCGTCCTGTCGGAGCAGGCGCTCGCCGCGCGCCTGAAGATCGGCCGTACTCCGATCCGGGAGGCTTTGCAGCGGCTGGCCCGGGACGGGCTTGTCGTTATCATGCCGCGGCGCGGGATCATGGTCTCCGAGATCAATTTGAGGCTGCAATTGCGGCTGCTCGAAGTGCGACGCGAACTCGAGCGGCTGATGGCAAGCCTTGCCGCCGAGCGCGCCTCGCCGGAGGAACGCCGGGAATTCGCCGAAGTCGCCGAGGCAATGCTGAGTGCCGCGGCCAAGGCCGACGATATCGCGTTCATGCGTCTGGACCAGCGCTTCAACATCCTGATCGCCACCGCTGCGCGAAACGAATTCGCCCGCCGATCCATGGGATTGATGAACGCGCTATCGCGTCGGTTCTGGTATCAGCATTACCAAGAGGTTGCCGACCTGCCCCTTGCCGCCAAGCTTCACGCCGCGGTCGCCGAAGCCGTGGCGCAGAAAAAGGCGAAGGCCGCAGCCACCGCGTCTGACCGTTTGATCGACTATATCGAGGATTTCGCGCGCAAGACGCTCGATACTTGAGAGATTTTCAGTCGAAGACCACGACGCTGCGAATGGTCTCGCCCCGCTTCAGGGCACGAAAGCCATGGTTGATCTCCTCGAGCTTGATGCGACGGGAAATCAACTCGTCCAGCATCAGCGCGCCGTCGAGATAGGCCCGGGCAAGCAGCGGGAAATCGCGGCGCGGCCGCGCGTTGCCGTAGCTGACGCGGCGGATGCGTTTCTCCTGCATCAGCGAACCCCAGCGAAACGACACGTCGTTGTTCACATCCACCTTGCCTAGCCAGATCACCTGGCCGCCCGGCCGCACAGCCTCGGTCGTGACGCGGAAGGCCGACGCGCTGCCCGCGGCCTCGATGACGACGTCAACGCCCCGACCGCCGGTCTCGCGCTTTCCAGCCGCGACCGCGTCCTCGCTCGACGCATTCACGCCAAGGGCGGCACCGAGGCGGCGCGCGAGATCGAGCTTCGCCGGATCGATGTCCACGGCGATGATGCTTCGCGCGCCGGCAAGCCGCGCGCCCTGAACTGCGGAAAGCCCGACCGCGCCACAGCCGATCACCATCACGGTATCGCCGCGGGCGATGGCATTGAGATTGAGCGCAGCTCCAACCCCGGTCATCACGCCGCAGCCGATCAAACAGGCGCGGTCGAACGGAATTTCCTTCGGCACGGCAATGGCCTGCTGATCGGCCACGATGCAATATTCGCCGAACGATCCGACAAACATCAACTGCTGGAGGGAACGGCCATCGGCGAGGGTCGTGCGGCTTTCGCCATCGAATGGCAACGCCTTCGGTCCCTCGCCGAGATATTGCTCGCACAGGATCGGGACGTCGCGGTCGCAATAGAAGCATTGTCCGCAGTGCGGATTCCAGGATAGTACGACATGATCGCCCGGCCTGACGCCTCGCGCGGCGGCGCCGACCTGTTCGACGATGCCTGCCGCTTCGTGCCCGAGCATGATCGGCAAGGGATAGCGCAACGAACCCTCGATCACCTCGAGGTCGGTGTGGCAAAGCCCGGCAGCGCGGATTCGAACCAAAACATCGGTGGGCTTGAGTGCCGCAGCCGAGACGGTTTCGATCGACATCGGCGTCCGTGGCGCATGCAGCACGGCCGCGCGGTACTTCAGTGTCATCAGGCAACCGCCTTGCCGGAAAGCGCGGCCAGCGCCTGATCGATATCGGCGGACGTCATTTCCCATTCGTTGCCGAAATTGGCAACCACCGCCTGCATGAAGGGCTCGACCATGGCCTTTGCCCTGGCCGTGTCGCCAAGATGATCGAGAAGAAGCGCGAGCGCGAGCTGCCGCGGCTCCGGTCCCTCATAACTCCATTCGAAACCATTTTTGGTGAACTCCACGACGTTCACGCCGGGATCGAGCGGCGCACCGTCCACCGTGACCTTGACCCCGTCGATTGTTCGGTCTCCCGAGTAAACCTTCATGTCATCCTCCTGCGTTTGCGACCCTTGGTCAGGAAGCAGTTTCGATCTTTCCCGCAATCACCCGCATCACGTCACGATGGCGATGGGCCTCGGTCAGCGTGCCTGAGAACATCACCTCGCCCCGCTCCAGGACATAGATGCGATCGGCATAGTCGGGAATATGATGCACATTGGATTCGGCCATCAGAATGCTTTTGCCCATCCTCCGGATCGACGCGACTCCTTCCGCGATCGATGGGATGATCGCCGGCGAGAGGCCTTCGAAGGGCTCATCGAGAAGCAGTAGTTTTGGATCGAGCGCCAGGGCGCGCGCGATCGACACCATCTTGCGTTCCCCGCCGGAAAGCTGGCCGCCGCCGCGGGAAAGATATTGCCGCAGCTTGGGGAACACGGCATAGGCTTCCTCAACGCGCGCACCGGCCGCGCGACCGGCAGGCCGGGTCCACGTCGACAGTTCGATGTTCTCGGCAACGGTCAAATCCGAATAAACCTCCGACTCTTCGGGCGAAAACCCGACGCCAAGCTGCGCAATCCGCCAGGTCGGCAATTTCGCAAGATCCGTACCCTCGAAGCTGACATTCCCGGAACGCGGGCGACGATAACCCATGATGGTTCGAAAGGTCGTGGTCTTACCGGCCCCGTTGCGCCCGATCAGGCAGACAAGCTCGCCGGCTGCAACCGACAGGCTGATGCCGTTGAGAATGCGGCTGCCCTCGATATCCACCTTCAAGTTCGACAAGCTCAGCATCGCGGTCTGCCTTCTCAAAGTTTTGCTCGCGTGCCCACGACCGCTGCGATCATCGCCGGGTCAGCAAAGAATGCTCGCGGCGCCATGTCGGCAAGGAGCGAGCCGCCCTGCAAGGCCACGATGCGATGCGAGTAACGCTCGACGAGGTCCATGTCGTGCTCGACCTGCACGATGGCGCGGATGCCGGCGGCCCTGGCGGCCTCGACCAGAACTTCCATGATAACGTGCTTGTCGGCCGTCGACACGCCGCTGGTCGGCTCGTCGAGAAGGATGACGGCCGGATTGAGCGCAAAGGCGCTGGCGATATCCAGAAGCTTCTTCTCGCCTTGCGAAAGCGTCGAGGCGACCTTGTCGAGTTTCGACCTCAAGCCCAGCACGTCGGCGACCCGTTCCGCATCCGCCTGAAGAACACCGTCCCGCTTCAGAGAGCGAAAAGGATTGGAGGCGCGGCGCAGGCGCGAGGCGATTGCAACTGCGAGCGTTTCCCTGACCGTCAAGGCGGGGAAAATATTGACCAGCTGAAACGCCCGCGACATCCCCAATCTTGCCAGCTCAACCGGACCGACGCCGGAAATGTCGCGGCCGAGAAAGCGGACTTCTCCCGATGTCGGCCGCAGCAGGCCGGTCACGACGTTGACGAGCGTCGTCTTGCCCGCGCCGTTGGGTCCCACGATCGAGACGAACTCATCGGCACGCACGGAAAAGGAGATGTCGCTGAGAGCTTTGAACCCGCCAAACGCCTTGGAGACGTTGATCGTCTCGAACAAGGGAACGTTTGCGGTTACCGGCTGCGGCTGCATCTCATGCCTCCCTGCCGCGGCGCGAAAGCAAGAGTTCGACCGTGCCGGCCAACCCCCGCGGCATGAAAACCACAAGCAGCACGAGGATGCCGCCCATCACAAAGCGCCAGTATTGAGTGATCGCCATCACGAAATCCTGCAGCATGACGAACGCCAGCGCGCCGATCGCGGGACCGGCAAACGTCCCGCTGCCGCCGAGCACCGCCATGAACACGAGATTGCCGGAATGCGTCCAGTAAGCGAGTTCCGGGTCGGCCAATCCCGTGGTGACGGCAAGTATCACCCCTCCGATCCCGCCATAGATGGCTGAAATTACAAAGGCCGAAAGCCGCATGCGAAAAATCTCGACACCGACATAGGCAGCCTTGCCGGCGTTTTCCCGGATCGCGCGCAGATGCAAGCCGAACGGCGATTGGGTGATGCGCCACATCGCCAAACCCATCCCTGCGAACAAGACGAGCGTATAATAGTAGAACGGCCCCGTGAGGAATGCGGTTTTGCCGCCGCGCCACTCCATGCCGAGCAGCAGCGGCCGCAGAACGCGCATACCCTGGTCGCCGCCCGTGACGGCATAGAACTTGTACAGAAAGGAGTGAAACAGCATGCCGAATGCAAGCGTCAGCATGCCGAAGAATATCTTCGTGTAACGGACGCACAAGGCTCCGATCAACAGCGCGATCAGGCCGGACAGCAGCGCCGAGACGACCAGGATGATTTCGAAACTCAGGATTGAGAGCTTCGAGGTAAATACTGCCGCGGTATAGGCGCCCACCCCAAGGAATAGCGCGTGCCCGAACGACAGCAGCCCTGTGGTGCCGAACAAGAGATTGAATCCGAGCAGCGCTATCCCATAGCCGACGAACGGCAGCATCAGCAGCAGCACGTAGGGTGAGGCAACGAAGGGCAGCAGCGCCATGACGACAATCAGGGCGAGCAACACCCCAATTCCATTGAGGGACATGGTTCGCCGCAGCGTCGCGGGCGGGGCGATTTCGATCGAGGAATGGCTCACACGGCCGCCTTTCCGAACAGACCCGCGGGACGGAGGATAAGCACGGCGACGACGACGAGGTATACCGACAGCATTTCCATCTCCGGCATCAACGAAATCGCCAAGGCTCGCATCAGTCCAACGATGAGCGCGCCAACTAACGCACCGCGCATGCTGCCAAGGCCGCCGATGACTACGACGGCAAAAGATTCGACCACGAGGTCCACCGCCATGTCGAGAGAGGCGGCGCTGGAAGGCACGACCAGCGCGCCACCGACCGTGCCAAGCATGCAACCGACCGTGAAGACCAGTGCGAACACCTTGGACGCGTTGACCCCAAGACCTTCGGCCATGTCGCGGTTTTCGGCCGTTGCGCGCACGATGCGCCCGGTTCTGGTTCGTTCAAGGAAGAGACCCAGTATTGCAGCGATCGCAAGGCTCGCCGCAATCACCAGTAAATTGTAGGTCGGGACGCGAATCCCGAGAAAATGCGCGGTGCCATAGGCGAGGTAGACATTGTCCATCGTTCGCGGCGTCGCGCCCCAAAGATAGCGAAACGTATCCTGAAACATCAGGAGGAATCCGAAGGTTATCAGGAGCTGATAGCTTTCGTCGCGGCGATAGACCGTGCGCAGCACGCGCTCGATCGGCAATCCGACAAGGCCGACCAAAAGCCCTGCGACGACCAGGAGCGGAAGGAACAACGCCGGCGGCATGCCCAACTTGATTGCAGCCCCGACGGCCGTGATTCCGAAATAGGCGCCGAGCGCATAGAACGATCCGCACGCGAGATTCACGATCTTCTGGACGCCGAACACGAGCTGCAGCCCGGCGGCAACAAGAAACAAAACCGCGGCGTGAAATGTCCCGCCGAGGATCACATCCAGAAGTTCGGTCATCTCTCAGACCGGCATTTTAGCGGTCTTGATCCATTCCCAGAAATCCGCTCCAGGCGGTTTCTGCAGTTGCTCGGCCTGGAACGTATCGATCGAAGCCAGCGTCGGGAAGTCATACTTGTTGTTGTTGGTGGACGGCCCTTGATAGAAGACCTGTTCGGCGATCTTGTCCTTGCGGAAACGGCCCTTGCCACCCAGGCTTTCTACCTCGAGACCCGGCATTGCCTCGGCCACCTGCTCTGCGGTCGGCCATTTGCCCGCCGCCTTTTGCGCTGCCTCGACACCGGCCTTGTAAGTGGCCAAGGCAAAATAAGCCCTGTCCGCCTCCCAATGCGGTACCTCCCTGTAACGGTCCTTGTAGTCGTCCACGAACGCCTTCTGCAGCTCCGAGGCTTGCGGATGATCGAAATAGAGCGTGTTGTGGCCAAAGATGATGCCTTCCGGCATGAATTCTTTTTTGAGCTGGTTGATCTGCCAGCCGGCCGCCGGCAACACCAGCTTGGCGTTTTCAAACAGCCCCGCCGCATTGCCCTGCTTCATGAACACCGGCAGATCGGCAAACAGCATCGAAGAGAAGATCAGATCCGGCTTTGCGGCGTTGAGGGCGGCGATATGCGAGGTCAGGTCCATGGTGCCGACCTTCGGCCATTGTTCGGCGACGAATTCCGCCGCAATACCGTAGCGCGCCAGAATCTGCCGGAATGCCTCCCAATTGTTTCGCCCATAGGAATAATCGGGATTGATGCCGGCGACGCGCTTGAATTTTCCCTTGAAGTATTTGATGGCAAGCAAAGAACCCATCACCGCTTCGCACTCGTTGTCGGTCGAGCGGAACACGTAGCGCGGCTTCGGCATGGTCTCCTTGACGCCGTCCTGTGTCGTGCCGTCCCACATCACCAGCAGCGCCTGCTCTTCCTCCGCCACGGGCGCCACACCGAGACTGACACCGGTCGAAATCAGCCCGTGAACGGCTTCAACCTTTTCCTGCAGGATCAGGCGGCGGAAGCGCTCGATGGTGTCCTTCGGGTTGGTCTCCTCTTCGATGACCAGCTCGATCTTGCGGCCGGCAATGCCGCCGCCCTTGTTCATGCGCTCGGCAGCCCACTGGACTGCGCGAATGCCGCATTCGCCGGCCGTACCGGCGACGCCCGATCGCGGTGCAAGGATTCCCAGTCTGAGCGGCCTTTCTTGCGCCAATGCCGGCGCGAAGATTTGCGGCGCGGCGGCCACAAGCGCGGTCGAACCCGCAAATCTGGAAAAATCGCGACGCGTGAGCTTCATGGGTACCTCCCGGTATGATGCGCATCTGTCGCGCGCCGCCGTTGGCATACCATAAATATATCAGCAACATCGCATCAAGCGGTTTTTCTGGCCTGGCTGCCGTCGAAAACCGCTTTGCCGTCT
>Ga0075019_10002470_pt1 | contig 10521 bp, 11 predicted proteins | sample ColStrG_CSR_2013_FD_71473 | JGI IMG/M metagenome (GOLD analysis project Ga0075019, IMG submission 71473) | Freshwater sediment microbial communities in response to fracking from Pennsylvania, USA - Cold Stream Run_MetaG_CSR_2013 | ecosystem: Environmental > Aquatic > Freshwater > Creek >...
CAAACATGGCGCAAGCAATGTCCCGCAAATGCAGATCGTGTTTTCCCTTCTGATATGGGAGGACGTTTAGATAATGTAAAACGCTCTTGGATAAATCTTTTAAAAAGCGCAAATATTCAAAGTTTTCGCTGGCATGATATGCGCCACGATTTTGCATCATCATTGGTAATGAAAGGCGTTCCGCTAAATACCGTTAGAGAACTGTGTGGACATGCTGATTTAAACACTACGCTTCGCTATGCTCACTTAGCGCCGGATCACAAAGCCGAAGCAGTTGCATTAATTGGATAATACAATTGCTATTCAGCACTCAATTAATCAATTGTCGGTGGGGTGCTCAATAATATTTGTATACATTGTTCGAAGCCCTGATTTGTCATCTTGAATTAACGTGAATCCGTGATCCTGATAATGCTTAATTAGTTTTTCGTTGTCTTCACATTCCAAGAATATAATTCTACCTCCGATTAATGCTTTTGCCGCTGAGACTACACTATAAATTTCATTCAATATAAATTGCAGATTGATTGGATTATTTTCTATAGCAGCATTTTTTCCAATCTGTCCAATTAGAAATGCGCTTATACGTTCAACATTTTTTGAAATGCCATCAATGCTTTTTATTTGTGTTTTGCTTATTTTTTTGTCTGACAGGAGCAATTCTTTGAAGGTGACTGCAAAGTAGGCAAGAATACTGCCTGTGTCATTATCAAGAATAATGTATGTTCTAGCGTGCCCAGTCCTTTCAAAGCAAATTGCTTTAGTATCTTGGGTAAGAAAACGCTGAACATCGGGATTTTGTGGGCAGGTGAAATCTTGTAGGAGCTTGGTAGTTTCGTCTTTACCAAGCTCTTCTAGGAGGCTGCTGAGTTGGACAATCGTTGTCTTAATAGCTCAATACCTTTTGCATTTTCAGCTTTATAATCGCGCACTTGAACTTCTATTTGACGAGGATGTGCCAAATCTTGGCGAATCTTATCAATAGATGCCTTGTTGCTTACCACGAAAGTTTTATCAAAAGATGCTGTTGCCATCTTAAATCTCCACCAGCTTAATTTCAGGATTATGTGCTATATGCACATCTATGACCTGTACTAGCTTCCGAAAGTTTAGCAAATGCTAGATGATTTGTTAATCAAATTTGATAAATGTACCTGTGTAACGGACATATTCACTCAGAAAAGCGCCCCAGATCAGCAGTGGACGCATTAGCACCCAAATCCTTACCCTCATCAACTATCGCATCCAAACGTGCACGGGAGGGACGAAAACGGCTCCGTCCTTCTGGATATGCCTGTTCAATCATATTTACCATATGCTGATATAGCTCAGCTGGGACTATATAGCCCACTGAACGGTTATTGGATAAAACCGCTACTGGCTCGCTTTTGAAGTAGGTTGCAGGGCTTTTACGTAGATCAGTAATGGATACCGTCTGCTCTGCATAGATTGGGCTAGCGCTCATAGGGATAACCCCTTTAATATACATAATTAAGTACATTAAAATGTACAAATACGAACACCGCAAGCATTTTTGGACAAATGAATTAAAACGCGCCAATATTGAGCAAATCGCTTCACCCGACAGACCCAACAATTAAAAGACTTGCATGATGCAAAATTATTCAACTCCCTGCTACACGCTCGCCGAAACAATGGAAATTCTTGGACTTCGCCAATCTGAACTTCACCACGCTATTAGATCTAATACCTTAAAGGCTGTTTTGTACACCAAAGCCAGAAACATGCTTCTTTTCCGTAGGATTGAAAAAGACCAATGGATAGGTGTAGCTACATGTGCTTATCTCGGACATATATTATGTCATCCAAGCTATATCACATCTCTTTTAGACGCACCTAAGATTTTATTCGAAAGGGGATCATTTCGACTCCTCGATGAAAACGGAATTTCCAATTGGACTATAGCCTACCCATTTATACGCCCACTACCTCACAACCCATTAGTCGATTGGCAACCTATAGACCAAAGCTTAGCTATAGGTCGAAGTCGGTCTATCGCAGAGCAAGACGAAAATTGGCCTATAGGTCAAGTTCGGCCTATAGGCCAAATAAACACACCCCTCTTTGCTTTTGCAGCAACGCCGCTACCTAGTGAGTTTGAACCTGCGTTAAAAGCGATTAATAAATGGATGGAAAATTATCAGACCACAAAGAAATTCGAGCCATTACTCGGCAAAGCTAAAAATGCAGATATTCTTGAGCTAGATTTCATTTCAAACTCACTCTTTAACTTTGGCGACCTGAGAATTCCATCCTCTGAAATTGAGCAATACAAAGTCTTAATTGCTGAAAATGAAAAGGCGCAAAAAATTGATATTGCCGTTACATCAGTTATCCATGACACCTACAACCAAAGAGAAAACCAATTTCACACATTGGTAAACCGCATACTTGATCGCAATCCTAAAATTGGAGCCAAAGACGCTTGGCGAATAATTGAAGAGGACAACGACAGAGATGAAAAGCTATTTGATACCGACCATATCATTCTAGCTATCGATGAGGATGGCATAGAATGGCGTAGTAGACATGGTAACGAAGCATCATTTAAGTGGGCTTCATTCCGGCCAATGCTTACCAAACTCAAAAATAGACGCAAAAGCTAACCAAGCAAAGTCGAGCGAACTTCCAAGCAAACTAAGCGAAGTTCTTGCTTAAATCCGAGCCAACTCTGAACAAAGCACAAGTGAACACACAACCCAACTACCAAGCGAACTACAAGCCAACTCGTAAAAATTATCAGTAAGCCCTATTTTTTAGCGCTAAGCGTATCGCTACAAAATCCCCATTTATCGTGACCTCACTTTCAATAAACACCAGTGAGGTACAAGATGACACATAGCAATTCAGTAAACAGCTCACGAGCACTAACCGAAAACCAAGCCGCAAGCTATATCGCAATGAGCAGATCTTTTTTGGCTCAATCGCGTATGGATGGCAACCGCGATCACCGCACACCCGCCCCACCTTTTATCAAGATTGGTCGATCTGTTCGCTATCTACGTGAAGACCTAGATCGCTGGCTTGATAACTTCATGAAGCTTGAACACTTGGGGCAGTGCTAATCATGCAAGCCCAACGTTTTGGCATTGATCACGCGCTTAAGATCACTGATGAGTTCGGCACCCGTGAATGCAAAGCATTTAGGGCAAGGATTTTTACTTCCCACGAATTTGCGGCGATGGAACTCGCTAGGAACTATGTGCGCACAGCGAAAGCCAAAGGCCACCCAGAAGCTAACAGAGAACTTTCTCGCTTCCATCAACTGTTAACGTGGGGAGACAGGTTTTGCGGCCTATATATAGATTCGCCAGAGGAAGACGTAAAGCGAATTGCCGAACTACGAGCGAAGCAAACTAACAAGATCTTTCTTCAGAAAGCAAAGCAGCTTGGATTAAGAGGTGTGCTACCTAAGATCATCAAACAGGTTGAAGACTTTTATTTAGAGTTCCCCATAAGCAACCCCCTCGCCGCTACAGACGAAGATCTAAGTGGTGCTATTGCTCGCTGCTGCGATCCTGATTGGTGGCGCAGGCAAATAAAGCGCAAGCAGGATTTTATTCTTGAGCATGTTTACATTCAGCTAGGCGCTGTACACAAATACGCGGGCATCTACGCTAGTAACAATTGCGTTAAGCGCAAGCACGCGCAATGGCATAGAAATCAAAAAACTTTGGCATCGCTTGAAGCTGAAAATGATTTAGGGCAAAGATTTAACCTGCTAGACCTAGTTAATCGCGGTGTCTCTAATCCTGTTAATCGCCGCCATGAATTAATGACTCGTCTCGCTGGCTGTGAAGGCTACGCTAAAGAAATAGGCGATTGCGGTGTATTCATCACCATAACAGCGCCCTCTAAATATCATGTCCAGCTCGCTAACCCCTGTAAGCCAAATCCTAAATATAAAGGCGCTAGCCCTAGAGATACCAATGACTATCTCAATAAGGTTTGGCAGCTCATACGCGCCAGTTTGAATCACAAAGAAATCCAGCCCTATGGCTTTCGTGTTGTTGAGCCACACCATGATGGCACACCGCATTGGCACATTCTTGCATTCCTTAAACCCAACGAAGTGGAAACAGTTATAGAGACAATCCGCAAATATGCTTTAGCAGAATCACCAAACGAAGCAGGCGCACAAGAAAGAAGAGTTAAGGTTGAATATATTAATCCTAAGAAAGGATCTGCTGTGGGATACATAGCCAAATACATTGCCAAAAATATTGATGGCGAACACGTAGGCGCAGACCACTATGGGCGCGATGCGATTGAAAGCGCGGCACGCATTCGCGCTTGGGCATCTAACTGGCGCATTCGTCAATTCCAAGCGATTGGCTGCCCAAGCGTGACCGTATGGCGTTTACTACGTGGATTCTCAACATCTGAAATGGCAGAAGAAACACTTGCGCGAATTGGTAACGAACACCTAAATGAATTAGTTGCCGCTGCTGACAATGGCGACTGGCATGCATTTATAAAATCATCTGGGGGCGCAACTGTACCCCGCAAAAATCAGCCCTTGCGTGCAGCTCATATGCAAAAAGAAACACCCAATAAATACGGCGAAGCGATTAAAAAAATAATTGGGTTTTGTTTTAACTCTATTGAAACAGTCGTAACACGATTTCGTGAGTGGAAAATTTTTCCAATTGATTATGCAAAAGAATTAAAAAACGAAGCGAGCTTTTTTGCTTTTGAGGGCGCGAATGCGCCCCCTTGGAGTTCTGTCAATAACTGTAGACAGAACTCCAAGGCGTATTAATTTCGATAAATTAATGCTGCCCATACATAGAAAACGCTTAAAATAATAATTTTATGGCTTGGTTAAAGTAGCAGGCAGATATCGCTGACCTGCAGTAGGGAATGCTGGCTCTGCAATCAATGTTAATATTTTTTTGCCATCCCATAACCATTTATACTCGGTCAGCCTTGGAAGGTCTGGTTTCTCTAAAATTAGTATCTCTTTTTCTAAGCGATAAGTGCCACTAAACTTCTCGCCATCTGCCTGCATGTAATATCTATCTTTATCTAATGACACTACTTTTACACTGTGTGCTTTTACATCCGGTGCACTTAGCTGATAGTTGCCTGCCAATTTTGCACAGGATGATAGCAATACTATTGTCAGCAGAATAAAAGCATTATTAACTAAATTAATTTTCACCAGTTCTTATCCTCTTTTTCTGTCTTAACTACAGTTTCAGTTGTAGGTTTTTGTGGGTGAGCGAAAGTCGTTTTATCCACAGGTGTAGTTTTGATGTCGATCTGTTGTGGTACGTCCGTTGTTTGGCTTTTACGTTCACCCAAGTTGTCTCGAATTACCAATTCACCAGCCTCTAGTTTTTCTGACAGTTGAATATTTATTTCCGACAGCGAACCATACGAAAGTTTATCTTCAGCTCGATCAATGGTGACAACGCAACAATTTTTTTCCATTCTTCCTAGTTTTTGGCCCGTTTGCGGATCAGTAACTTCATCGCCAAGTCTTACCACGCGATAACGCTCACCTATTTTAAGACTGGCTTGCCCTTGACTCAAAACAACATCATTTCCACTTCTATTTAAAACAGTGATAGGAAATAGACGATCCATAATTTGACGCAATGCTTTTTCCGTAAGATTTTTATTAATGTCCGCAATCATTTTGTCCGGATCAATACCTGTACCCATAGTAGTGGGCTCAGTTTCGGGTAGGTTTACTTGGACACTGTCACTTAAGATAATCTGGCGTGTCGCAACATTTACCAGTCTGTGAGATAGTTTGGCCGTTCCGGAATAACTTATAAGTGTTCGATTGCTTGTACGAAGCTCACGTTCGTGGCGTTTATATTCATATGCATCAAGTGTTGCCACCCAAAGAAAGTCAGCAGGTAATTGTTGTCCCAAGCGAGCGAAGTCTTCGTTAGAAGCTTTTCCGCTTACAATTAAATCCATTTCTGCATCAGCGGCTTCATTGGCTTCTCGGTCTAATATAGTGACACGTTGCGTATTAGTAAGCGCATCAGTAATACTTTGGTGCAACTCACTACCAATTTCCAAGCCGTCCAGCTTTTTATTATCAATAATGAATATTGTGTTTCCAACGCGTAATGGGGCCACAACAATGCGCATCCGACTCGCGCTCTCTGCACGCTTATATTTTGTAACATTGGCCTCAATTGTCACAGTGTAATTTTTATCCAGCAAACTTTTACTTTGCGACAATAATTTAAAATCACTGACGGCACCTTTAGATTGTGTTCTGACAAAATCTGCAAATCCGGATGATTTTGCCGATACCGTTTCGTCTGCATCAACAGTGACCGATGCAGAATCTTCATCCGTACTTGCCTGAGCCTGACCATGATACTTTGCAGACGATTCAAAACCGCCTTGAAAGGTTATAGATGTAGACTCCATCGTCTTACCATTTACCTGCTCAATAGCTAATTTAATAGCTAAATCTATCGCCGCAGGTAGTGAGGGGGCAGTGGCGGTAGTCGTTACTTTTATGTGCTCAACGCCGCCAACATCGGGCATAGATGCGGCTTTTGTTGCTGGTATAGCTGGAGAAGCTACAGTCTCATCGGCATCTTTTTTACATCCTGTAAGCCCAATAAAAATTACGCTGGCTAAAAACAATTTTGTCGAATTCATCGCACGCATTTAGGCTTCCTAATATAATTTTCAATGCAATGACGACGCCACGCGTCGTCATATTGATAAGGGATTATTTATTAAAGTACATCAGTAGCATTTTTTGGAACCGGAATATTATTTGTTTTTGCAAATGCCAATATACTTTTTAAAGTATTCGCAGAGCTTGAAATGAATTTAGGTGCGTCAGTAGCAACATACACTCCAGTTGCAAGCTTATCTTTTACTTTTAATTTATCCATCATTGAAGCAGAGCTAATTTGTTGTTGCGCAGCACTGGTAAATGATTTTGCTTCATTGGGCAAATCTTTAGTCAACCCCATACCACCAATAAAATGAGGCAAGCTTTCTGTAAACTTCTTTTTGCTTTCCTCTGAAAGTGGTTTCCCCTCGGCCATTGCTGCAGCCACTAACTTATTTGTCTCTTCAGAAGACTGGCTAACACGGGTCAACCCTTTTTCATCCAAGTTACCCGCAGATAAAGCTTTAGCATTGGCTTGAAGTGCAGCAGCGCTATCTTTAAGGCCCAATGATTCAGCTAACAAAGATTGAGCAGTATTGATTTCAAGGTTTGCACCAACATATTTTTTTACTAAGCCATCTTGCAATGCGCTAGCATCAACAGATTGCTCTGTACTCGCCCCTTTATCTTTTTTTAATCCCGGTAAATCTAATGCGTAAGATGGCATAGCAATAATACTGGCTAGCGCCAATGCAATAAGGCTTAACTTTGCTTTCTTCATAACATGCTCCTAGTTTTTGTGCCTTGCCACATTGCAAAGCTTTGTTACTGTCAATGTACTGATTTTGCATTGAGTTCATTGACGAGTTGGGTTCCTGCCGATTTGGCAGCTAGTTGCATTGCGTTTACGCGCGCAACATCTGAATCAGGGCCAATTCCTGAAAACTGAACAGGGCCGATAGAAGTAACTGCTTTGGCAAATGGACCAGATACATCCAAAATTTTTGCCGTTACATTGACATAAACACGTTTCATTCCAGAAACCGGATCAATATCTGACATTCCGATATCCAAAGTGCCAATAGCTAAATACTTAAAACCTAAACCCTTAACACCCTTTGTAGCATTGGTTCGAGTTTTGGGGGATATATCATCTCCGTGTCGATAATCTTCAGTGAACGCACTTGTTTGAAGTAAACCGTTAGTTTCTTGTTCAACATCACCCGCTGCAAAAACTTGAAAGCCAGCATCAGTAAATAATTTCGTGAATACAGCATCTAAATTTTGAGTACTGCTTACATTCCATTCATTTACATCTGCTTTGCGAGTTGTGCTACCGCCTGTTGTTACCGATTGAGACGCATCATTTTTAGATTGTATATTTTGATCGAAGCTTTTATTAATTTGATCGGAAGTCTGAACCGCTGATTTATTGATTTTTTCAGATTCTGAGCCTGTATTTGTTTGCTGTTGCTTTGCATGAATGATGTCATTACCTTGCGTCGATACATCTGTACGACTATATTTTTTATCTTCAAAGCTCTGAACACTGGACTTTTCTCTAGCAACAAATACAAATGTCATCATAGACTTTTCGCTATCTTTTATATTTGCAACAGTTGAACTATTTAGTAACGTATTATTTAATTTTCGCTCATTAATATCTATTCGTATGACCAATGTATATTTTTTATTTTTCTCATCATTTTCCTCAACCAAGGTCACACTGCTTAAAATATAGTCTTCAATATTGGTGATAATTTTTTCTCGCATAATTTCATAGTTTTTTTGATTTGCAGTTTCATGCTCCTCAAAATACCGATCCAGCGCTTTTATCTTCGCTTTTTTTGATGCTTCGATTCTGTCTTCAGGAAGCAGCTTTTTCTTGTAAGAAATCTCTACTGTCCCTTTTGCAGAAGGCGCTTGATCTGCTTTTAGCTGCACACATAAGCTGGAAATCATTAAAACAACAACACAAATTACATAGCGCATTTTTTCAACACCTCATTTAATTTTTTCATCTGGTTTGCAATAGCGGGATCACTGGCATAGCGTTTTGCCCAAGCTTCATCGGGACTACTAATCGTGCGCGTGAAATTATCAATAAGAATTAACAGTGCCTCCTCATAGGCCGCTCTATCGTCAACAACTGTTTGGCTTTGAGGTACTGACTTGGTTGCGCCGTATTTTAATGTTGCAGATAAAAAACTTTTTTGTGAATCTGGCTCTATTACATCGACACCTAAATATGAACCATATATCCAACTAGCACCTGTATTATTTTCTGCGAACTTTATCTTCTTGAATGGCTTTAATGTAAGCTCGATAGCGAAGTCCGGCGCAGGAATAACCAAACTATATTCAGTACCAGAAAGTCGAGTAACCATTTTACCGCCTATTGCTTGACCAACAGTAAATGGCAATACGGGTATAGACTGATTGTTGGAGAGATACTTACTAAACTGCTGCGCAACAAATATTTTTGTGGAATTTTCGTTTAATGAAGGGAACAAAATAGGCAGTGCCTCTGGGTCAACATTAACGTTAGTTACTTTAACTCGCTGCCTAACCTCGCGAGAAAATTTAATTTTCGTTAGCGTCGCAGAAAACTCATCTAAAATATTGATATTATTTTCTAGTCCACCATAGTATAACTTTTCCACCATACTAGCTTTTTCTGAATCACTAAAAGGCTTTTGGCTTATATCGATATACTGAATCGCAATGGGATAGCTTGCTAATACAGCCTTGCTTTGGTAGTCAAAAAATAACGACTGAGCTGAAATATCAATGACTAACTTGTACTTGTCGCCTATTTTTTCTTCGCTTATTGCCTCTCGATCAACTACAAATCCAAAAACCACCTGACTATCATTATTTTCAGATAAATTTAACCCAATCTCAAAAGTAGAATTATGAATAGTTGAAATTTTTGAACGGATGCTTGAATTAAGCTTCAACTCTTTTTCGGGAGAATTGTATATTCGATATGAAAATGGATATGCATTTGCAATATCTTCGCTATTACTAGCAAAACCGGCACCACCAAAAAAAACTGTATTTGATGCGCTTGCACACAACGAAGCTATACCTAATAAAAAAATTAGACAGTCGATTATGTTTTTAATTAAAAGGGGAATTCGAGAAACTTCAATCTTGTGCATCTGTGTACAACTTTCCATTAATATTTCATCCGGTGAATATATAATTATTTTTCGAGGAGCAATCGTACACAGACTAGATTAAGAATAAAAGCTTAGCAAGAGAAGCAAATAAAATTATTTAAGCGCCTATTATCTTTGCCAAAGTTAAATAAAATCAACACTTTTTAATGTATTTTAGCTTTAGGGCACTAACAACAATTAATTTTTAGTTCATTTTCAGCAAGCAGCGTTACAACCTACAACGCTTTGGGGCCCGCAGAACAGGCTAGCCTCTCATAACCTCGCGCTTGCTTGATTACGTTTGACCAACATATGTCCTTTGTTTTAGGACAAAGAACAACTGTAGTGCCTGCTCACTTAGCAATCAGACACTTTAGACTTTTGGCTTAGCGACTAAAGTAACGTGGGCATTCTGAAGGAATGGAGATGTAATGAATATTACATGCACATACACACAATTAGGCGCAATAAAAAGCAGTGTTTTTTTGGGGTAAACGAGGGCAAAAATGGGGCTATAAAAACCGAAATATTGATTGATTTTGGACTTAATATGGACTTAAATTTTAAAAACGAAAAAGCCAGCTTTTTGGCTGGCTTTTAAGTCGTTGATTCACAACGAAAATTTGGTCGGAACGGCGGGATTTGAACCCACGACCCCTACACCCCCAGTATAGTGCGCTACCTGGCTGCGCTACGCTCCGGCTGTAAAACATTTGCATACAATTTTTACATCGCATG
>Ga0075019_10002472_pt1 | contig 10520 bp, 8 predicted proteins | sample ColStrG_CSR_2013_FD_71473 | JGI IMG/M metagenome (GOLD analysis project Ga0075019, IMG submission 71473) | Freshwater sediment microbial communities in response to fracking from Pennsylvania, USA - Cold Stream Run_MetaG_CSR_2013 | ecosystem: Environmental > Aquatic > Freshwater > Creek >...
TCCAGGAGCGGTTTGTTACGATGTGTCCAGCCGGCATTGTTCACGGCTATATCGAGGCGGCCGAACGTCTTGACCGTGAATTGCACCGCCTCGTCGACGTCAGCGCGAAGCGTAACGTCTCCCCTGAGCCCTCTTGCGTTTCCGATCTCCGAAGCAACCTTTAGAGCTCCGTCGCCGTTCAGATCCAGAATTACGACTGACGCGCCTTCGCCGACAAAACGACGGGCAATCTCGGCACCGAACCCTGATGCCCCTCCGGTGATCAGCGCTACTTTACCCGCAAGACGCATGGCAATTCGACCTCGCAATAACGAGCATGATCAAACAATATGCCCGAGCGGGCGCGGCGCGCGGAAATAACAAATCGCGCTGCCAATCATAATGCTTTCTTATACTCCCTCGCTGCCGAGACCAACTCGCCGGGCCATCGGCCCTTGTTGACGAGTTCGATGGCGATTTCGATGATCAATCGTTCCACCTTGAAAACCGCCTGGGTCGCGGGGCGCGATGGATTGCGAACCAGGAAAACCGTGCGTCGCAAGGATGGATCGGAGATTGGAACAGCAACCAGGGTCTTGCGATGCAGCTCTTCGACAATGGCTGCCCGAGCCAGAATGGTGTAGGCGGAGCCTCGCGAAACCAGCGCTTTCATGTTTGTAAGTGAATCCATCTCGATGGGAACGTGCATCGAGATGCCGCGCTGGCTGGCATAATCTTCGACGATCTCGCGCAGGCCATGGGTCCGGTGCGGCAACACGAGTCCCAAATTCGCGCAATCGCTCAGTTTGATCGCGCTTTCTGCGATACCATCCGGCCCGACGGATGCACTCCAGTTGTCGGGTGAGACAACAAGATAGAGCTCCTCTTCGAGCAGCGGAACCGCACGGAGATGCTTCACCCGCCGTATGTCGTAAAGTATGCCAATGTCGACCTGACCCTGAACCAACCATTCCTGCACATGACCGCTCATCGCTTCCATGGTTCGAAGCATGATGGTCGGACACTCATGTTGCACCGTTTCGCAGAGAGGTACCGAGAGCACGTTGCTTGCTGAACTCGGTATTGCGAAGGTTACTGCTCCCTTCAGTTCGCTCGATTGGTTGCGCAGGTCAGCGACGGCTACGTCGACCGCATCCAGGATGCTCTTGGCGTGGGCCAACAGTATCTGTCCTGCATCCGTCAGAATGACTCCCCGCGGAGATCTGACAAGCAGGGTTACCCCCAGTTCCTCTTCGAGATGTTTGACATGCTGGCTCAGTGAAGGCTGCGCAACCCCAAGGCGGTTCGCGGCGGCGGACACGGAGCCGAGCTCGGCAATAGCACCAAAATACCGCAGTTGGCGCACGTCCATCTGAAACCTCCCTGAATATCGAGGCGTATCAGATGGCTTTATTCCGCTGATGGCAAGCAGACGTTCGACGCGCCGAGATTCGCTCAAGTTCCGTGAATCGACAACTTCAGCGCGAGCGTCAAGCTACCTTCATCTCCTTGGGGAATGGCGTGCCGATCCATTCGGTCACCAGGGCAATCTGCTGCTCGTTCATGAGAGCGGGCGCATGTCCGCAGTCGGGAATTGTTTCCAGTCGCGCTTGTGGGTTACGCCGCAGCATTTCCTTTGCCGTTCCGGGCAAAAGCAAATCGGAATCCGCGCCGCGCAAAATAAGGATCGGACAATTGATCCTCTCCCAGGCGGTCCATAAGCGGTGGCGGTGATGCCAGGGAGCCTTGAAGCCTTGCGTCAGCCGCCGATCATATCGCAGCACGAATTGGCCATTTTCGGTGCGCTTGACGCTATGCTCCGCGAGATGCCGCCATTGCTGCTCGGTGAGAGCACCGAACGGTTGCAAAATTTCGCGAAAATAGGCTTGCGCCGCCTCGAAGTTTGCAAAGAGCTGAGGCCCATTGCGGACGTAGTTGCCGATCCGGAGAACAGCATTGATCGGTAAATTGGGACCGATATCGTTTACGACAAGCCGCTGTATGGGCGAGTTGCTCAGTCCGGCGACAAGAATGCCAATCTGGCCACCTAACGAAGTTCCAACCCAGTTCACCTCGGTTGCGTTCAGTTTCGCCAGCAGGACGGCCATGTCGATGACGTATTGATCGAGGTCGTAATCGGAGCCGCGGACCAGTTGGCCGCTCATGCCGCGGCCAACGATGTCCGGACAGACGACCCGGTACCCGTCACGGGCGAGCCGTTGGGCCAGGAAGTCGAAATCTCGCCCCTGGCGCGTCAAGCCATGCACGCAGACGACGACGCCGCGCTCGCCGTCAGAACCCCATTCGGTGTATGAGACTTCGTGGAACTGCTCCCGCGACAGACTGCGGAAACTGTATCGAGCACAGGGTTGCGCGACCATTATCGACCTCTAAAGACGATCAAGGAACTCCATCAAGCCGGCCGTTCCGCCTCGCCGACTGCCTGATGGGCTTCGGCGCCGGAGCCAAAGACGGGCCCAAGCTCGCGCTGCGCAAGCGCGTCGCTGAGCTTCAGCCGCATGAATGCGTTCGTCGTGTAACGCGAAACGGATTTGTAATAACGATTCTGGATGTAGGCGACCAATGTGAAATAGGCGTCACTGATCGACTGATCCAGTTCGAAACCTTCATAATTGGCGATCGTGGTTACGCGCTTGCCAATGCTCCGGCAGCGCGATTCGATTTCGGCGCGAACCTGTTCGATATCCTCCAGGGTCTGAAGATGCAGGCCTTCATAGTTGAGAAAAAGAATGTTGCGGGACTGATCGTAAGTTATGCGTTCAGCGATGCTCAAGCCTGCGAGGACCCGGTTCAGGCCCATAATACCCGGTTGAAAAATCCGGGAATCCATGACCGTCGGTCTCTTGACGATCGGTCGAAAATCCATCTTCGCCAGGATATCCCGCTCGATATCCACTCCCGGCGCGACTTCGATCAATTCGAGACCGTCCGGCGTCAACTTGAAGACGCATCGCTCGGTGACGTAATAGGCGGGTTGCTTGTTCTCGCTCGCGAACTCACCGCTGAACGTTATGTGTTCCACATTTTTGAGAAACTTGCGCGCCTCTCCTTCACGCAGGATTTTCAGCTGGCCATCGTCGATGCTCACTTGCAGCCCGCCGGTCGTGAACGTTCCGGCAAACAGAACCTTCTTCGCGTTCTGCGAGATGTTGATGAAGCCTCCGGACCCGGCGAGCCGATTCCCAAAGAGGCTTACGTTGACGTTGCCAGCCTGGTCGACCTGCGCCATCCCGAGGCAGGCCATATCCAGCCCCCCACCATCGTAAAAATCGAATTGCTGGTTCTGCTGAATGATCGCCGATGGATTGAGGCAGGCGCCGAAATTGAGTCCACCCTGCGGAATGCCGCCGATCACCCCCGGCTCGGCCGTCAAGGTCACCAGTTTCAGGACGTTCTCCTCCGCCGCAACCGCCGACAGGCTTTCGGGCATTCCAATTCCCAGGTTGATGACGCCGCCAAGCGGCAGTTCGAACGCACATCGCCTTCCGATTACTTTTCGTTCACTCAGCTCCATCCGCGGGAGATATCCGAGAGGCACCCGCTGACGCCCCGAATACGCATGATTGTAGTCGACCGAATAAGTTTGCCGGTGGTTCTTCAGATCGGCGGCAACCACGCAGTCCACCAGCACGCCGGGAACGGCGACCTCGCGAGGGTTGAGAGAATCGCTGGCCGCCACGCGCTCGACCTGCACGATGCTCAATCCGCCGGAGTTTCGAGCCGCGGTAGCGATGCTCAGGCCGTCCAGTGGCAGCGCCTCGCGCTCCATGGTGAGATTTCCATCGGGATCCGCGGTGGTGGCCCGGAACAGCGCGACATTGATTGGAATGCACTTGAAGAAAAGCCACTGTTCGCCATGGATTTCGTGCAGCTCGACCAGGTCTTCCCTGGTAATCGCATTGAGCTTGCCGCCACCCAGCCTCGGGTCGACAAAGGTGCGAAGGCCCACCTTCGAAAAATTTCCCGGACGATGGGCGCCAATGTCGCGAAACAAATGGCAAATCGATCCCAACGGGAGATTGTAGGCCTCGAACTTGTTTTGAAGCGCCATCCTGGCGAGCTTTGGAACCAGTGCGTAGTGGCTCCCGATCACCCTCTTGAACAGTCCGTCATGGGCAAGTCGGTTGATTCCCAACTCTTTGCCATCTCCGGGTGCGGCGGCAAACAAAAGCGTCAGACCGCGTGGATGGCCGGTCGTCAGGAAGCGCCGTTCGAGAGCGAGGATCAACTCGTCCGGCACGCCGATGCCCACAAAACCCTGGACAACAATGGTGTCGCCGTCCTGGATGACGGCTACAGCTTCATCGGCGCTGACGATCTTGTTCTGAAGTTTCAATTAGCTTGCCCTGGGATTGTGTTTGTGGATCAGCTCATCGTGTGCGAAAAGCCAGTCCGCGAGACTTGTTGCAAGAAGGCTTTGGGTTTTGCCGCTCACGAAAATACCCATATGGCCCGCGGGCAGCTCCAGTTCGGTGTAATCCTTCGATCCCAGATGCTTGCCCAAGCCGCGCGTCATTGCGGTCGGGATGATGTGATCGTCTCGCGCGTAGATGTTCAGAACCGGCATCGTGACACTCGGTAACTGTACGTTCTGTTCATCCAGTCGCAATTTGTTGGCGACAAGACAATTGCCCTGGTAGAGGTCCTTGACCCACTGCTTGGCAACTTCCCCTGGATGATGTGGCCGATCCGCGATCCACTTTTCCATCCTCAGGAAATTCAGGAACTTCTTTTTGTCGTCTGTCACTTCGAGCAGGTCGATATTGTATTTGAGGGTATTGCGCACCGGGTTCATGGACGTGAACACGTATCCCATCAACTCGCCGGACAGCACGCCGTGGACATCCATCATCTCATCGATGTCTTCTCCTTTCAGGTTCTGCGTCCAAAGATTGATCAGCCCATGGCTTGCTGGTTCGTTGGCGTCGCGCGCGTGGAAATCGACCGGTGTGACCATCAGAATCAGGTTCTCCACATTCTGCGGGTGAAGTGCCGCATAGCAGAGGCTGAAGGTGCCGCCTTCGCAAATGCCAAGCAGGTTGATCTTATCGACATTTGCAGTTCGCTTGACCGCGTCGATCGCACCATCCATGTAGTCGTTGATATAATCGCCCATCGTCAGGTAACGGTCGGCTCTTGATGGCGATCCCCAGTCGACGACGAAAATATCGACCCCGCGCTTGAGCAGATTTCGCACCATCGATCTGTCTTCCTGCAGGTCCACGATGGTGTAGCGTCCGACAAGGCTGAATACGATCAGAAGCGGCGTTTTCAGTTGCCTTTCAGTCGTGGCCTTATACCTGTAGAGGATCACCTTGTCCGATCGCCAAATCTCTTCTTTGGGCGCGGTCCCGATTTCGACCTCTTCGTCGCGCACCTCGGAAAGAAGGCTTGCACTCTGCGCCAAGTCTCGCCCAAGGGATGACATGTTGTTCAGGATAGTGGATATGGCGGTGCCGCCGGCCTGATCAGGTTGCGCCATGGGTCGTTTCCCCTTTGTCAGCGACTTCGTTGCCGTGATCCCTTCGCCGGCGTTGGTCGGCACGGACTTCCCGTTTTAGCTCGGCAACCATTCTTGTTAGATCGTCGATCTCGCCTCTGGTCGGCAAGCCGAAGGCCTCGCCATAGTAGTCACTAAGCTCGGTCTGCGCGCGTTTGAAGGCGGTACTGGCTCTCAGGAGCTCTCGCTGGTTCGTCAGATATTCGGGAGACCGCTGGGTCTCCAGCAGGTGGCGATTTGCTATGTCAACCCAAAGAGAGACGATTTGAGCCCTCGATTCCAGCGGTTTGTCCTTTGCCGCTTCGCCAAGCTTTGCCGTAAATTCCTGTGCCGCTTTGGCCCAGGCCATGAGTTGCTGCGTGCTTTGCTCGAGCGCTCGCGTACGAAGGTCCGTCCATGCGGAAATCAGTGCAGCGAACTTTCCTTCCAATTGCCCGATATCGGCAAATTTGGGGCCCTCGACAAGCTGACGGATCGACTGGTCCGTATATCCGGTCGCAGACAGCCATTCCTGGGGATTCATGATCTTTTGCAGAAGTTCGGCGGTCTTCTTGTCTCCCGGTGTTGACTGCGCCGTGGCGGTCGCAAGCGCGTTCGGCACCGCCATCAACGAATTCAGCAGGTCACGGAAGGCCTCGCTGGCCTTGTTCGAGGTTGCCATGTTGGTCGGGAAGGCCGCAAAGGGAAATGTCGCTCCGAAGCGAGCCGCCATTTGCTGAAAGAAATCCCTTTGCGCCTCGGAGGGGCCCTTCCCCGCCGTTTCCCAGAAGTCCGAAATCATTTTAAGGTAATTCGTGTCGGTCATTCGCCCGGCATCCTCCCGCTTTTGCCGGCTCCGGGCCGGCCCGCATCGTCGCAACAAGCATTGTCGCAACAATAAGGTCGGCTGCCGGAACGGACTAATATCCGTTCGGCCTGACGGCCATATGGTTTTTATATGAGGGGTCGGCATCGATCCGGGCGAAAAATGCTAAGCCGAGGCCGGCAAGAGTTGAAGCTGGAGTCAGATGGTTCGCCGCCGGTCCTTCTCATTCATGGGGCCTTCACGGGAACCTGGATGTGGGAAGATGTCTTTCTTGACAGCATGGCGAAGGCAGGTTGATCCAGGGAGTACCGCAATAAGGACAGTCTGGGTCACTTCATGCGGATCGGCCCTGACGCGCACAGGACCGCGGACGTCGTGATCGACTGGCTGAAGCGAAAACGTGAGTGACGGCGCATCGATAGATATTAGTGGGCGCAGCCATATGCTTCTTGTATGGCCCGCATTCACAAATTGTCTTGGACGGGCCGCCGACGCGAATGGATTTTAGCGGAAGGCGTAGCCACCGGCTGGCTTCGCCAAGGGCGTCGTCATAACGCGCCATCACAAGCCGATCAGCGAGGAAACGATGCTCAAGAAAGCCCCTGCCAAGGTTCTTTGCTCGTTGGCCGTCATCGCCGTTTGCAATTCGTTTTCTTCGCTGGCTTGGGCTCAAACCAGCAAGCCGACGACACTTCCGTTGGGCATTACGACCTTTCTGACCGGGTCGGCTTCGGTGTTCGGCATTCCAGGCAAGGCCGCAGCCGAACTATGGATAGAAGAGTTCAACGCCAAGGGCGGCCTTGATGGCGTCAAGCTGTCGCCGGTGTTCATCGACGAGGGACTGGGAGGGGACAAATTTCTTTCGGAATATCGCCGTGTCGCGCAGGACGCCGGCGAGAAGGTGATGCTCGCAGCCATTTCGAGCGGGAACTGCAACACGGTTGCGCCTGTTGCGGAGGATCTGAAGGTTCTGGACGTGATGTGGGATTGCGGAACCGAGAAAATTCTCGAGGATCGCCGCTATAAATACGTCGTGAGAACGCAGGCCAATGCAGTGACCGAGATGGTCGCGACCGTGGTCTATCTGCTCAAGACGAAGCCTGACTTCAAGACCATTGCAGTCATCAATCAGGATTATGCGTGGGGAAGGGATTCCTGGGAAATCTTCCGGAACGCTCTCCTTTCGCTGAAGCCCGACACGAAGATCGTCGCTGAGCTGTTTCCGAAATTCGGCGCAGTCGATTTTTCGACCGAGATCACGCGACTTCAGGCGCTCAAGCCCGACGTCATTCTCTCTACAAGCTGGGGCGGCGATCTGGACACATTCGCCCGGCAAGCTTCGCAGCGCGGCCTGACAAAGCAATCGCTGCTGGTGCTGCCGCTGGCCGAAAGCTCTCTCGAGCGTCTCGGCACGGCATTGCCTGACGGGGTTATCGTCGGTGCGCGTGGGGACCATTACTTCCTTCATCCTGAAACGAAGAATGATCCGAAGCACAAGGAATTCGTGGAAAAATTCCGGGCCAGGACCGGAAGTTATCCAATCTACCCCGTCTATCACATGGTTGCGGCCCTTGAAGGCGTCGTCGCCGGCTATCAAGCCGCTATCAAGAAGAATAATGGCCAATGGCCGACGACCGATCAAGTCGCGGCAGAGATGCACAGTCTGAAGTTCCGCGGATTGACCCGGCCGGTTCAGATGCGCGAGGACGGCCAAGGTCTTGAAGACCAGCTTCTTGGCGTCACCAAGAAGGTCTCGGAGTATCCGTTTCCGGTACTCGACAAGATAATGATCGTGCCGGCTACCGCTGTTACGCCACCGATCGGGGAAAAGTCTCCGGAGTGGGTCAAGAAACTCAAGCCAGATCTGCTTACTAACGATCAGATCAAGACATTCGACTACGGCGGTTAGCCGGGGCCCGGTCCATGAACCTCGATCTCCTTCCTCTCGCGTTGGCGGACGGCTTCTCTTACGCTGGCCTACTGTTTCTCGTTGCGCTCGGCCTGACTCTCATATTTGGCGTCATGGGCATTTTGAATGTAGCGCACGGGGCGATGTACGCCTTCGGCGGCTACGCCGCCGCAAGTCTCGTGCAGGCGATTGTAAATCGGGGAGGCGAAGTCCCAAGCGTCGTATTGGTTCTGGCACTGTTTGTCGCGGCAATCGTGGTCGGCGTGGTCCTCGGTTGCCTGCTGGAAATCGGCCTGCTTCGCCGCGTCCAGGACAAAGACCCGGTGCTCCAGCTCCTGATCACCTTCGGCGCATTCCTGATTCTCGACGACGTCCAGCTGCTGATCTGGGGCGGTACACCCTACTCGGCCAGCGAGATTACCGGCCGTCTGGGTACGATCGAATTGTTCGGAGCAACCTTTACGGCCTATCAGCTTGTCTTCATTCCGCTGGTCGCGCTCTTGGCTTATGGAACGCTGCAGTACTTCCTTCGGTACACGCGGGTGGGCCGCCAGGTCGTTGCCGTCACGCACAATGCCGAAGTCGCTACTGCGCTGGGCATTCACGCCAAGCGAATTCGACTTGTCACGTTCATCGTCGGCGCAATTCTCGGTGCGCTGGGTGGTGCTCTTTCCGTCCCCAACACGTCTCTGGTGCCCGGGGTCGGCACGGACATGATCGTGCTTTCCTTCAGCGTCGTTGCAACCGCGGGCCTCGGACAGATTACGGGCGCTCTGATCGCAGCCTTGATGATCGGCATGGCGCGCTCGCTTGCGGTCTATACTTTTCCAGAATTCGAAGTGGTCGTTCCATATCTGATCATGGTGCTGGTTCTGCTGATTCGACCTTACGGCCTGTTCACGGTCGCGCAGGCGAGGAAAATCTGATGATCGCCGGGATTCTGAGTGTGATTGGCGCTGCCATCTGCCTGGTTTTCGGCCTGATTTTCCCCTGGATGAAAGTTCCCATCATCGTTGGCCTGTGTTACGGCCTGGCGGCCCTGGGCGTTGCCGTGCTGATGCGTGCGGGTCAGGTATCGTTTGGGCACGCGATGTACTCTTGCATCGCAGGCTATACCGTCGCCTTCTTCGCAAGAGCCTATCCCGCACTCGACGGCCTGCTACTCGTTGCGGCGGGTGTCGTCGCCGCTGTTGTCGCCGGCGCCATCATCGGACTTTTCGTCGTTCGCTATCGAGAGATTTTCTTCGGAATGCTCAATCTGGCGCTCTCGATGGTGCTGTATTCAGTGCTGGGGAAATTCTACGAGATTACCGGAGGTACCGACGGGCTGAGGCTGGAACGCCCGCCATTCGCCGGGTTTCACTTCGATCGCTCCGGGTACGAGACGGCGTTGCTGGTAACTGCCCTGCTGGCATCTTTGGTGCTTGGAGCGCTGGTTCAACGCTACTTCGGATCTGCGGCCGGAGAAGCGCTTGCCGGCATCAAAACCAACGAAACTCGCCTCGAATACCTCGGAATGTCGGCGCGACGCATTCTCTGGAGCGGCTACATGATTTCGGCGGCGCTTTGCGGGCTGGCAGGAGCGCTTGTGGTTCTTCTGCAAGGCCTGGTAACGCCCGAGCTCGGCTACTGGGTTCGTTCGGGCGAGTTCGTATTCATCGCGATCCTGGGCGGATCGGCGCATGCTCTTGGCGCCTTTATCGGCGCCGTTGTCTTTCAGGTCATTCAGCTGGTTGGCACCATGCTGCTTGCCGGGACCTGGAAAATGCTTCTGGGCGCGACCCTCATACTCGTCATTCTGGTCGCTCCCACCGGAATCACCGGCGTTCTGCCGATCAAGCGATGGGGTAAGTCGCGCGAACCGAAGATCTCGCTGCAGCCGATTGCCGGAGAACGCTGATGGAACTGGTGCGTACAGAGAATCTGTACCTTGCGTTCGGCGCGATCGTTGTCGCCGACAACATAAATTTTTCGCTGCAGGAGGGGGAGCGTCTGGCCGTCATCGGCGCGAACGGCGCAGGCAAGACCACCTTCATCAACATCGTTACCGGTTATTTGCGTGCGCGGAGCGGGCGTATCTTCTTCTCCGGAACGGACGTCACCAAAATGCCGCCTCGCGGCATCGTACATCTGGGTTTGGGTCGGTCGTTTCAGCTGCCGCAGCTCTTCCTGGAGCACACCGTTCGCCAGTGCCTTGAGTTGGCCGCGGTGGGCAGGATCGGTTCGCTGCCGCTTTTGAAGCCGCTTAGCGCGTCGGTCGATCAGTCCGAAATCGACCACACCCTTGAGGTGACCGGGCTCGCGAC
>Ga0075019_10002475_pt1 | contig 10513 bp, 10 predicted proteins | sample ColStrG_CSR_2013_FD_71473 | JGI IMG/M metagenome (GOLD analysis project Ga0075019, IMG submission 71473) | Freshwater sediment microbial communities in response to fracking from Pennsylvania, USA - Cold Stream Run_MetaG_CSR_2013 | ecosystem: Environmental > Aquatic > Freshwater > Creek >...
TCCGACCACTCCGCTATCCCGGGCTATTCCCGCGGTGAGGTGGACGAGCTGCTCGCCCACCTCACCGCGGGAATAGCCCGGGATAGCGGAGTGGTCGGACGCGGTGGCGTAGTCATCGCGCAGGCCCGCCGTGACGTTCAGCCACGGCGTCAGTCGCACATGGCTCTGGACGTACAGCGCAGCATCGTTCAGCCGGACCTGGTCGGCGGTGCAGGCGGTCAGACCGACCGAATAGTCGCCGGCGCCGTCGTTGCAGTAATCCAGCACGGTCCGCCGCCGGGTGTGGCGACGATCCGCGTAGAGAACGTCATGACGGTCCTGCCCTCCGACCAGAAGATCGGCATCCACCCCGCCGAGGTCGACTGTCCTCGAATAGGCCGCGCCGCCGCCCAGGGTCGTCCGGGTCTCGTCCTGCTGCTCCTGGTCGCCTTGGACCGGATCGTTCAGATCATGCGTGAAATTGTTCCACAGGGTCATCGTCGAATGCACGGCATAGAGGTTCGCCGTCAGCTTCCAGCCGGAACCGCTCTGGACGTGGCGCAGGGACAGACTTTCGCGCTCGGCCCGGTTTCCGTCGGTCGGATCGAGGGCGCCGTAGGCCGAAATGAGGCCTGACGTGATGGCGCGGAGCGGCTGGTCCGTCGTGTTTCGCCCCTGGCCCTTGTAATAGAGGGCCGTCAGGCTGTCTCCGCTGGCCCCGTCGCCCTGGCTCCATCGGAGCGCGCCGGCGATCTTGCGGAAGTTGTCCGGATGGGTGAACGGGCCATCCAAGTGCGACAGATCGAGGGCGCCGAGCAGGTTTCGGCTCCCGCCCAACCCGACCGATCCGCCCAGGAACCCGTCCTGGTCGCCCAGCGTTCCGGCGCTGACCGACATCTGGGGGGCAAGGACATCGCGCAACCGCATGTGGATCGCGCCGACCCCGCCGAAATCGCCAAGGTCGGCGAAGTACGGCCCCTTGGTGAAATCGATCCCCTCCACCAGTGCGGGCACGATGAAATTCAGGTCGGAATAGCCCTGGCCATGGGCGTTGGTGGGGCGGTTGATCGGCATGTCGTCGATGAAGTTGGCAAGGTCGATCCCGTGGTCGAGATTCTCGCCGCGAAGGAGGTACTGGTTGGCCTTTCCCTCCCCGGAGTGAACGGTCACCACGAGGCCAGGCATCGCCTCCAGCAACTGCCCCACGCGATAGACCGGTCTCTGCTCGATCTCTTCGGCGGTGATGCTCCCCTGGCTTGCCGTGAGCGCGGCGCCGATCAGGTTCGCCCGGGACTTGACGACCACGGGCGCAACGGCGCTGGCGTCAGAGTCAGCGCCGGACGTCGCCGCCTGCGCCAGGGCGACAGGCGGGACGGCGCCCAGCGCGCCGCAAAGGCCGGCGGTCAACAGGATCGAAGCGGCGACGTGTTTCACAGGCAGTCCCGAAACGGTGTTCGCGTTCCATACCATGCGGATCGGCATGGCGGCGGCCGACTTGGGGGCTCGGATCCGGCGCGACGGTGCGCCCATCGACCGCAGCGCGCGGCCGCACCGTCGCTGGGGATGGCTGGCATGGGCCGACAGCCGGCAGGCGGTTGCCGGGTGACCCGCTCACTGGGACGAAAGCGGCCCCGCCAGCGACCCCCACTCTCCTGGACGGATGTCTGGTGCCCCAGGCCGGACTCGAACCAGCACGCCTCTCGGCAACAGATTTTGAGTCTGCCGCGTCTACCATTTCGCCACTGGGGCACAGGGCAGCCCAGCCGATAACGGAGCCTGCGCGGTAAGGCAAGCTGCGCCGCCGACAGTCAGGGCGCCTGCCAGACCACCTGGCCGTCGACCAGGGTCAAGACAGCGCGGCCCTTGGGGATCGCCGCCTCCGGAGCCGTCATCAGGTCGACGCTGAACGCGGTCAGGTCCGCGCGCTTGCCCACCGTGATGGAGCCCAGCTCCGCATCGGCGAAGCGCGCATGGGCCGCCGCGGTCGTGAACAGCGCCAGCGCCTCCTCCCGGCTCAGCACCTGCTCCGGATGCCATCCCGGACCTGAAAGACCCTTGAGGTCCTTGCGCGCCACGGCGGCGTAGAACTCGATCAGCGGATCGCCGCGCTCCACCGGCGCATCGGAGCCGCCTGCGACCAGCACGCCCGCGTCGCGCAGGCTCTTCCACGGATAGGCGCCGGCCAGCCGGTCCTGCCCCAGCCGGGCGCCGGCGAAGTGCAGGTCGCCGATGGCGTGGCTGGGCTGCATCGAGGCGATCACCCCCAGCCGGGCGAAGCGGAGAATGTCCCCGGCGCGGATGTTCTGGGCGTGCTCGATCCGCCAGCGGGGATCAGGGCCGGCCTTGGGCAGGGCCTCGGCATAGAGGTCCAGCACCCGGGCGTTGGCCAGGTCGCCGATGGCGTGGGTGCAGACCTGGATGCCCCGGGCCGCGGCCTCGGCCAGCACCGGGCGGGTGTCCTCGGGTGTCAGCCGCAGCAGCCCCGTCGTGGACGGCTCGTCCGAATAGGGTTCGAACAGCGCCGCGCCGCGGGAGCCCAGGGCCCCGTCGGCATAGAGCTTGATCGCCCGGGTGACGATGCGCCCGTCGCCGGCGCTGCGCCGGCCGGAGGCGAACAGCTTGTCCGCATCCTGACGATCCACCGCGGCATAGACCCGCAGGGGCGCCTCGCCCCGGGCGGCGAGGGTCTCCAGCGCCAGCACGTCGTCCCACGGGGCGCTCATGAAATGCACCCCGGTCCAGCCGTAGCGGTTCTCCACCGCCATGCCGACCTTCAGGGCGCGGATGCGCCGCTCGGCGGTCTCGGCCGGCCGCACGCCGCGCAGCAGGGACATGGCGTTGTCCACCAGCATGCCGGTGAGATGTCCGTCCCGGTCCTTGAGGATCGCGCCGCCAAAGGGCGCGGGCGTGGCCTCGGTCACCCCCGCCAGCCGCAGGGCGGCGGTGTTGGCGACGATCGCGTGTCCGTCCGACCGCTGCAGCAGGACGGGATTGTCCGGCGCCGCCGCGTCGATGTCCGACGCCTGGAGGAAGCGCTTTTCCGGCCAGCCGGTCTCGATCCAGCCCCGGCCATAGATCACCTCGCCGGGCCTGACGTTCACCGCATAGGCCTTCACCCGCGCCGCCACCTCGGCGGCCGAGGCCGCACCCTCGAGATTGAGGGTCAGCTCCCGCGCGCCGACGCCGTCCAGATGAACGTGGCTGTCGGTGAAGCCCGGGAACAGCGCCGCGCCCTTCAGGTCGATGACCCGGGTCGCCGGCCCGACCCAGGCCAGGGCCGCGACGCGGTCGCCGGCGAAGGCGATCCGGCCGCCGCGCACGGCCACCGCCTCGACCCGGGGATGGGCGGGGTCGGCGGTGTAGACGGGACCGCCCCAGATCACGGTGTCGGCGGCGTCGGGCGCAGCGGCCCGCCCCGGAGCCGCCATGAGCAGCAGGCCTGCCGCCAGCACCAGGCCTGCGCCCAGCCTCCGGCGCGCGATCCCCGTGGTCTTGCTCATGGACTCCCCCTCCCGGTCGAGCGGCTCAGCCGCCCACCGTCTGTTCGATGGCGCCGAAGACCGAGCGTCCCCGACCGTCCGGCATCTCGATCCGGACGACATCGCCGGGCTGCAGGAACGGCGTTTTCGGCGACCCATGGATCAGGGTCTCCACCGTCCGCTGCTCGGCGATGCAGGCGTAGCCTAGGCCGCCCTCCGCCGCCGGCTGTCCCGGACCGCCGTCCGGGCCCCGGTTGGACACGGTGCCGGACCCGATGATGGTTCCCGCGGACAGGGACCGGGTCTTCGCCGCGTGCTGGATCAGGGCGGGGAAATCGAAGGTCATGTCCACGCCCGCGTCCGGCGCCCCGAACAGGTGACCGTTCAGATACACCTCCACCGCGCCATGCAGCCGGCCGTCCCGCCAGCGGTCGCCCAGCGCGTCCGGGGTCACCGCCACCGGAGAAAAGGCAGACGCCGGCTTGGACTGGAAGAAGCCGAAGCCCTTGGCCAACTCCCCGGGGATCAGGTTGCGGAGGGAGACGTCATTGGCCAGCATCACCAGCCGGATCGCCGCGGCGCAGACATCGCGGTCGGCGCCGAGGGGCACGTCGCCGATCACCACCGCGACCTCGGCCTCCAGGTCGCAGCCGCAGTCGACATCCGTCAGCGGAATCGGATCCCGGGGCCCGAGAAAGCCGTCCGACCCGCCCTGGTACATCAGCGGATCGGTCCAGAAACTGGCGGGCATCTCCGCCCCCCGGGCCCGGCGCACCAGCGACACGTGGTTCACATAGGCGGACCCGTCCGCCCACTGATAGGCCCGCGGCAGGGGCGAGGCGGCGTCATGCTCGTGGAACCGGTCCTGCGGCAGGGCCCCGCTCTCCAGACTGTGGCTCAGGGCGCGGAGCATGGGCTCCGCCCGCTCCCAGTCGTCCAGAGCGGCCTGGAGCGTGGGCGCGACGGCGTCGGCCGGCGCGCACCAGGCCAGATCCTGGGAGACGACGACCAGGCGGCCATCCCGGCCGCTCTTGAGAGATGCAAGCTTCATCCCACGGACCATACACCGCTGCTCGTCCCTGGGAAGACCGCCCCAGCCCCGCCGGCGAAGGGATCACGGCCTCGTGTGTTGGCTCTCGTGTCGGCGGCAAAAGCCTGATAGTCGTGACCGCTTCCGAAACGGCCCGGGAGGCTGGGAGTCCGTGCTGCGCAAGACCTACGACCGTGTGATGGCCCTGGCCGAAAGCCGTCAGGCCATCCGCTGGCTGGCCCTGCACGCCTTTGCCGAAGGCATCTTCTTCCCGATTCCCCCCGATCTCATGCTGATGCCGATGGTGCTGGCGCGTCGGGACCGGGCGTGGCTCTACGCGGCGGTGACGGCGGTCTGTTCCGTGCTGGGCGGCACGGTGGGGTACTGCGTCGGCTTCTTCCTGCAGGGCTTCGGCCAGTGGATCCTCAAGCTGACGGGCACGCCGAACGGGCTGGAGAAGTTCCACGAGATCTACAGCCAGATCGGCCTCGTCATGCTGGCCCTGCCGATCCCGTTCAAGCTGCTGGCCATCGCCTCGGGGCTCGCGCGGTTCGATTTCCCCACCTTCATCATTGCGGCGGCGATCCTGCGCAGCGCCCGCTTCTTCGGCGTGGCGGCGCTGCTGCGCTTCTATGGCGAACCGGTGCGGGAGTTCGTGGAGAAGCGCCTCGCCCTGGTGGTTTCGGCGGCGTCGGTGGCGCTGGTGCTGGCCCTTCTGGCCCTGAAGGCCCTGCTGCACTAGATAAGGGGTGAGCCGCCGGACCGGCGGAGGTCAGCCATCAGGACGCAACCCGCGTGTTTTTCGTCACCCATCCCTTCTGGCTCGTGCATCCGGTCCGCTGGATCTGGACGGCCGTGATCTCGGCGCTTGGCCTGCTGGCGGCGGCTCACGCCTTCGAGACCTTCGGCCACATGCCCCCCTGCGAGCTGTGCCTGAAGCAGCGGGACATCTACTGGGCCGCCGCCGGCCTCGGCGCCGCCGCTCTGGTCGGGATCCGGCTCGTCCCCCGCCTGACCGCGGCGCGCATCGCCTGCGGCCTGCTGGCCCTGGTGTTCCTGAGCGAAATGGGCGTCGCCATCTATCATGCCGGCGTCGAGTGGGCCTTCTGGCGCGGTCCGGAGGCCTGCACCGGCGGACCCCACGTGCACGTGACCCTGGCCGACCTGCAGGCCTTCGCCCATGGGAAGCGGTACGACGTCGTGCGCTGCGACCGGCCGGCCTTCCGCTTCCTAGGGCTGTCCATGGCCGGCTGGAACGTGCTGATCGCCCTGAAGCTGACGGTGCTGAGCGTCTGGTCCGCGCTGACCCCGATCCCCGAGGAGACCCCGGCATGAGTGACGCGACCGCCTCCCCCTCCCCTGCGACACATCGTCCGCGTCAGCCCGGCCCGGGAGCGCGGGCGCAGCGCCTGGCGGAAATCCTGCGGGTCGACCACGCCGGCGAACTGGGCGCGGTCTACATCTATCGCGGCCAGCGCGCGGTGCTCGACGCCCGGGGCGGCGCCCTGCCCGCCCAGCTGGCGCACATGGAGGCGCAGGAGGCCGTTCACCTGGCCGCCTTCGACCGGCTGCTGCCGGAGCACGGGGTGCGTCCGACCCTGTTCACCCCCTTGTGGCGTCTGGCGGGCTTCGCCATGGGCGCCGCCACCGCCCTGATCGGCGAGACCGCCGCCCACGCCTGCACCGAAGCGGTGGAGACGGTGATCGAAGGGCACTACGCCGGCCAGATCGCAGAGCTGTCGGACACCGATCCGGACCTGGCGAAGCAACTGTCCGGGTTCCGCGACGACGAGCTGGAACACCGGGCCGACGCCATCGCCGGCGGCGCCCGCACCGCCCCGGCCTATCCGGCGCTCAGCCTCGGCATCCGCACGGTGTGCCACCTGGCCATCGCCATTTCGGAAAAACTATAGTCTCCTCCACCGGCGAGAGCCGACTCGCGGCTGCAGAAGCAGACCTGCGCTGGAGATGACATCATGTCCCTTGACCTTGAAGCCGTTCGACGGGCGGCGGAGACGCCCGTTCGCGCAGACCTGTCGACGGTGGGCGCCGCCGCCGATGACCTGAGCGCCGCCTTCGTCAACGATCCGATCCTCGGCTGGTTCATGCGCGAAGGCGCGGGACGGGACGCCGCGCGTCACAGGTTCTTCCAGGTGCTGATGCGCGAGAGCGCCCTGGTCGACGGGGAGATCGAACGTCCCGCCACTGGCGGCGGGGCGGCGGTCTGGCTTCCGTCGGAAAAGGCGGGCGCCCAGCCCTTGCTGCGGGAGTTGCGGGCCCTGCCCATGCTGTTGAACGCCACAGGCCTTGCGCGGTTCTCGCGGCTGGCCGCCCTGCGCGACGTCATGGACAAGCACCACCCCACCGACCGGCCGCACGACTATCTCTGGTTTCTGGGCGTGCATCCCGACGCCCAGGGCGCCGGCGTGGGGTCGCGGCTGTTAAAGGCCAGGACCCAGCGCCTGGACCGGCTCGGTCGCGCAGGCTGGCTGGAAACCGCCACGCCCCGCAATGTTCCCCTCTACCAGCGGTTCGGCTTCAGGACCGTCACCGAGTATCGACCGGCTCCGGACGGGCCGCTGATCTGGGGCATGTGGCGGGACCCGGAGCCGGACAACGCGGCCTGATCCGTCCGGACCCGACGGCGCCGCTGCCGGCGACCGGGGCGAAGGCGCGCCGTCATCGTCACTGGCCGCCCCGTACCACAGCCGCTCCACCCGCTCATAGGCGCGACGGTGTGCGCCCTTTGCGCGGATCCAGGCCTCGAACTGCGTCCAGTCGAACGCCTGCGGCGGATCGCAGTGGAAGCGGACGAACCAGCTGACGGCGGCGGTGTCGATCGGCTCCGCCGAACCGTCCGGCGCGGACGACACCTCTGACAGTTTTGCCGCGAGCTGGACCAGGGTCAGCCCATGGCCGCGCCGGTTGTGCGCGTCTGCGCCATGCTGTGGACGATCCTGCACCCGTCTATCCTCCGTCTGCGCCGCAGCCCCTGCACAATCATCGACAGAACCACCGCACGCCAAATTCAACCTTTGATAACTTTTGATGGAAAAACTGCAACAGGAATCTGACCGGGCTTTCTACTTTCACGCGCAAATTGCGCCTCGCGCGGGCGGCTCAGCCGGCGCGGAGAAACAGTCCCGCCGCCAGCGCCACGCCCAGCACGACAATGCCGATCTTCAGCCATCGCTCGTCCACGCGGCGGAGCAGCCAGACCCCGCCCCATCCGCCCACCAGAGCGCCGGCGGCGACCACGCCGATTCGAATCCAGTCCAGTCCCGGCGTGAACAGGAACAGCAGGACAGCCGCGCCGTTGATCAGCGCCACGATCAGGTTCTTGGTCGCGCCCGCGGTCTTCACCGCCTGACCGGTCAGCGACAGCAGGGCCAGCATCAGGAACCCGTTGCCGCCGCCGTAATAGCCGCCATAGACTCCCACGGCGAACTGCGCCGCCAGGCTGCCCCGGGGCCCCAGGGCGCGACGGCCGGCAACCTCTGGCTTTCGCAGGAAATTGCCCCAGAAGAACACGCTTGTGGCGAACAGGACCAGGAACGGCGCGAGGCGGGCGAAGGCCCCGGCCGGCGTCGCCAGCAGCAGGAGCGCGCCGGCGAGTCCGCCGGCGATGCTGACCACGATCAGGGTCCGCAGGCTCATGCCCTCGACCCCCTGGGCGTCTCTCCGGCCGAGGACGCCGGCGCTTACCTGCCCGGGGAACAGGGCCAGGGTGGAGGTGATGTTGGCGGTTCGCGCGTCCAGCCCGGTGAACATCAGCGCCGGCAGGGTGACGAACGAGCCGCCCCCGGCCAGGGCGTTCTGGGCGCCCGCCCAGACCGCAGCGACGCACAACAGGAGGTAGCTGGGCGGCATGGTCGACTCCCGCAGGCGGAAACGGTCCCCGCGGCTTCGTCCTAGCCCCCGGCGCGCCCCCGGCGCAAGTCGCGCGGCCTCACGCCTCCAGCTCGATGTCCCAGTAGAGGTAGTCCATCCAGCTGGCGTGCAGGTAATTCGGCGGAAAGCGCCGGCCCAGGTCCTGCAGCTCATAGGCCGTGGGGCGCCGCGCCGGACGGCGCAGCGCCATCTGCGCCTCCCGCGGCGTGCGGCCGCCCTTGCCCAGATTGCAGGGCGCGCAGGCGGTGACGATGTTCTCCCACGTGGTGCGCCCGCCCCGGGACCGGGGAATGATGTGATCGAAGGTCAGGTCCTCGGCCATCCCGCAGTACTGGCAGGCGAAGGCGTCCCGGAGGAACAGGTTGAACCGGGTGAAGGCCGGGGGGCGGTCCTGGGGTACGTAGCTCTTCAGCGCCACCACGCTGGGCAGCTGCATCTCGAACGACGGAGAGCGGACCATCTGGTCATAGGAGGAGACCACCTCCACCCGATCCAGGAACACCGCCTTGATCACCTCCTGCCAGGGCCAGGTGGACAGGGGATAATAGGACAGCGGACGGAAATCCGCGTTGAGCACGAGGGCCGGCCAGCCCGACGGGGGACGGTCCAGAACCTTCATGACAGCGTCTCCGACGGGCGGGACGCGGGCGCGGCGGCGCGCCTGGGAATGACAGCGGAGAACCTGAAGGCGAGACTCCTTCTAGCTGACGAACCGCATGCCCGACCGCCACAGGACATTGCGTCCCAAGTCAGCCGACCTCTTCAGTATGGCCGATTCGAAGACAGTGGAATGACCGATTTCGGCGCTTCGACCTCCCCCCGCTTCAAGGCGCCATAATAGGCCCAAAGCAGGTGGGCGGCGACTCCGCGATGGGGACGCCAGCTCTCGGCGCATTGGTAGAGCGTCTTTTCCCCATGGCGCTCGGCCCGCCCCGCAGCGGCGCGATGGGCCTCCTGCAGGGCTACGTCGCCCGCGGGAAAGACGTCCGTCCGGCCGTGGCAGAACATGAGATAGGTCTCCGCCGTCCAGCGTCCCACCCCCTTCAGGGCCGTGAGGGCGCAGACAGCCTCCCCGTCCTCAAGGCGGTCCAGATGGTCGAAGTCGATCTGACCCCGCCGCACGGCCTCGGCCAGACCGAGGACATAGCGGGCCTTGGGCGCGGACAGGCCAAAGCTGCGGAGCGCGTCGGGATCGCGGGACATCACGGCCGCCGGGGTCACCTCCCCCAGTCCCGCCTCGACCCGGCGCCAGATGGCCGCGGCCGAGGCGACGGACACCTGCTGTTCGACGATCATCTTCACGAGGCCGGCAAATCCGCCCGGGCGATGTCGCCATTGGAAGTCTGGAGTCCGTGCGTCAGCCGTCGCCAGGACCGGATCCCGCGCCGCCAACCAGCGCCGAGCTTCGGCGATGGCGGCGGGCGAGGTCCGCCCGGATCCGGCCCCGGTCGCGTCTTCGGGGGAGGACGGCGCGACCGCCGGGGCCGGCGGGCAAGACGGACGGGTGTCGTCTCTGGACGTCGCGGGATCGGTCGGAGGGGGCCTGTCGCTGACCTTGGGCATCCCTCAGCCTATCCCGATCCGGCGGGCGGCGCGAGGCCGCCGAAGCACCGGACCTAGAGGCCGGCGGTGGCGCCGGCGGTGGCGAGGCCCAGAGCCAGAAGCATCAGGACGCCAGCGCGGTCGAACATCCGCTCGACGATGCGGATCACCAGGGTGCGAGCCTTGTCTTGCGTGGTCATGATAAAATCCCCAAGAATTCGAACCTGCGGCGCCTGAGGACCATTCCTTGGTCGCCGCTTGATCTTGACGATGCTTAGATAGCAATTCATCTGAACGCTGTCAAGATGATCTTTACGGCGTTCAAATAAGGACGTAGACACAAGGCGTACAAAGGATTTCCCGCGTGACCGAGACCCTGCACACCGACATCGACGCTTCGGAAAATCGCCCCTACCACCACGGCGATCTCAGGCGCGCGCTGATCGAGGCGGCGCGGGCCATCATCGTCCGGGACGGCGCCCAGGCCCTGTCCCTGCGGGGCGTGGCGCGGGAGGCCGGGGTGTCGCCCGCCGCGCCCTACCACCACTTCAAGGACAAGCAGGAGCTGGTGCTGGCCGTAGGCAGGCTGGGC
>Ga0075019_10002476_pt1 | contig 10512 bp, 14 predicted proteins | sample ColStrG_CSR_2013_FD_71473 | JGI IMG/M metagenome (GOLD analysis project Ga0075019, IMG submission 71473) | Freshwater sediment microbial communities in response to fracking from Pennsylvania, USA - Cold Stream Run_MetaG_CSR_2013 | ecosystem: Environmental > Aquatic > Freshwater > Creek >...
GGGTGGGGTTGAGTTAGGGCTTTTGCATCACCACGATCATTGGCCCAATATTTATCGCCTGATCATTTCGTCCGGTGCCGCCGTCCCAAAGACTAGAAACATAACCGTCTAGATACAAAGCTGTTTGGCAATGCAACTGGTCGTGAAACAAGCGGGCCAATTTGCCAAACGAGACAGGATCATCGCTGATGACGAAATATGTTTTGCCCAAAGTGTCAGTGCAAACGCCATTGCGAATATAGTGCGAAGCACCATCAACAGCGATTTTGGGATTTATCTGTCCAGCCAAAATGAGCATCGGGCCTGATTGGGTTGCCCATTGGACACGACTCTTTGATTCCGCCTCGAAGGAGTCGGTGTCGTTGATATGTGTAGCACTACCATCCGACCACAAAATTCCGTTAGGCTTCATATAAAAATTGCCGCTGCCACTGCCGCGGTTAATGGCCCGGCGTTGCCGCCCATTCTCGATATACAAGCCTATGGGCTGACCATCTAACCCATACATTCCTGCATTCATTGCGAACACGACTTGTCGTGAAGCCGACCCAAGAGTCTGGCTGAGCCGACCAAAATCATGCAGAACTTGTCCATACTTGTCTGTCAGTCGTAACTGAATTGTTTGTCGCGAAGGGTCATATTTGCAGACAATAAAATGTGACCCGTCAAAAAGAACCGAATGGCAGGATGCCTCAATCGGATTGACATACCCCAGGCCGGTACTTTGACTTTGAGAACTGCGTAAAGCGAGGGCAGTCGACCCGATCGCGACCGACAAGGCCACAAATTTGACAAACCGTCCAAATTGCCTCTTCATCAGACTTAACCTCAAGACAAAGGTTTTGATGAGCTACCCCGCCAGCCCCAGAAACACCAGCAGCACATCGTTATCAAAACACGTCATTCCGGCGAAAGCCGGAATCTCGGAAATGATATACCCGCTTCTGACAGGAGATTCCGACTTTCGTCGGAATGACGATTTAGATGATTATCATTGAGCGGGCAGCCCAACGCGCTATGAAGCCGCATACGACAACTCAGGAGTCCCACCCATGACCCTCGCCCCGCAAACGCTCATAAAAGAAGCTGACCTGATCGAATCGGTCGCCGATGCGCTGCAGTTCATCTCATACTATCACCCGATGGATTATATCCGCGCGCTGGGCGAGGCGTATAAACATGAGCAAGGCCCGGCGGCGAAGGATGCGATTGCGCAAATCCTCACCAATTCGCGCATGTGTGCCGAGGGGCATCGGCCGATTTGTCAGGACACTGGCATTGTCACCGTGTTCATCAAATGGGGGCAAGATTGCCGCCTAGACTCAGTGCGCTCCTTACAAGAGGTGGTCGATGAGGGCGTCCGCCGCGCTTATCTGTTGCCGGAAAATAAGCTGCGCGCGAGCATCGTCGCCGATCCGGCATTCAGCCGCGTCAACACACGTGACAACACACCGTGCGTGCTGAATGTCGAGATGGTGCCGGGTGCCAAGGTCGATGTGCAGGTGGCAGCGAAGGGCGGCGGCTCGGAGAATAAATCGAAGTTCAAGATGCTCAATCCGTCGGACAGCATCGTCGATTGGGTGCTGGAAATGCTGCCGCAGATGGGCGCGGGCTGGTGCCCGCCGGGGATGCTTGGGCTAGGCATTGGCGGCACGGCTGAGAAAGCGATGACGCTGGCCAAGGAATCGCTGATGGGCGACATCGATATGGCGCAACTTAAGGCGCGCGGAGCGCAGACCGATATTGAGAAACTCCGCGTCGAGATTTTTGATAAGGTCAATGCGCTCGGCATTGGCGCGCAGGGGCTGGGCGGGCTGTCCACCATCCTCGATGTCAAGATTTTGGACTTCCCGACGCATGCGGCGAGCAAGCCGGTCGCGATGATCCCCAATTGCGCCGCGACACGCCACGCGCATTTCGTGCTCGATGGTTCCGGGCCTGCTTATCTTGAGCCGCCCAAGCTGAGCGAGTGGCCCGATGTGCAATGGACGCCGGACAAAGCCGCGATCCGCGTTGATCTCGACAATCTCACGCCCGAAATCGTGCAAAGCTGGAAGGCGGGGGATCGGCTGCTGCTCAATGGCAAGATGCTCACCGGGCGCGATGCGGCGCACAAGCGCATTCAAGATATGCTCAGCAAAGGCGAGCCGCTGCCGGTCGATTTCAAGGGGCGCGCGATCTATTATGTCGGCCCGGTTGATCCGATCATGGGCGAGGTGGTTGGCCCCGCCGGCCCGACGACCGCGACGCGGATGGACAAATTCACCGATATGATGCTCGACCTTGGCCTGCTCACGATGATCGGCAAGGCCGAGCGCGGGCAGGGCGCGGTCGATTGCATCGCCAAGAAAAGGCGCGCCTATCTGATGGCGGTGGGTGGGGCAGCGTATCTCGTCGCGCGCGCGATCAAGCAATCGAAGGTACTGGCCTTTGCTGACCTTGGCATGGAGGCGATCTACGAATTTGAGGTACAGGATATGCCGGTGACGGTGGCGGTCGATTCATCCGGCGACAATGTTCACAAAACCGCGCCGCTGATGTGGCAAAAGAAGATTAAGGATGAGGGGTTGTTATGAAAAGACTTCTGAGCGCGTTGCGCGCTGTTCTGTTCCCGAAAATGTCAGCATGGGCTACGATTGCGCTGCTGCCCGTCTTGCTCCTTGCTTCGGCGATTTATGCGCCGCGCCTGCTCGCCTTTCCCTACCATGCGCAATTTGGGACGACCGATGTCTATTCAGTGCAGCCAATCCACCCGCGCTTGGGCGCGGAGTTGGCGCGCGCCGATGCCCTGCTTGCCCAGAGCCCGCTGTATACCGGCCCTGTCACGCGCCAAATTTACCTGACCGATGGGGGCTGGCGCTGGACGGTGTTGGCGCTAAATTTGCGTGGCGCGGCAGCTCTACGTCGCGCCTTGAACAATGCCATCATCGTCAACCGCGCCGACGTCGCGAATGACCTGATGGATTTGCACTGGCCCATCGGCGGCAGGCGCTCGCTCTCGAGCGTTGTGGCGCACGAAACCACGCACATCCTTGAAACCCAGCATTTTGGCCTCGTGAAAGGCGCGATGTCGCCGCAATGGATGGTTGAAGGCTATGCCGACTATGTCGCGCAAGAGAGCAGCCTGAGCGATGATGACGTGCGGCGGGTTGAAGCGAAGCACGATCCCAATCCCGCCTTGCCCTATTATTATGGGCGGCGGCGCGTGGCGGCGGTCTTGGCGCATAACGGTGGATCGGTTGATCGGTTGTTTAACCAAAATTAAGGCCGGATGAGCGGCGAATGGCCGACCTTCTCTGTCGTTTGGGCGTTCTCACCCTCGCCCAATTATAATATACATTCTCCGATGCCCATGTTACCCTCGCGCGAGTTTAAGCGTGAGGAGAGGGTGATGGTGAGAGAAACGAAGCGGCGCGTTGGTCGTCGCACGATAAGCTATGTGCTGGGCGCGATGGTTTTGATCGGTGTCGCGGGGCCGGCTTCGGTGCCGGTGGCGGCGCAATTTCCGGGGGGCGGCAACCCGGTCACCGGTGTGCTCGCCCATGCCTCAGACAATGCGCTAGACAAGCTGGCGCAGCCCGGCACCTTTTTGAATGATAAATCGATCCGCATCGGCATCCCTGGGTTGGGTGGCGGCGGATCGTCGCTGCTCGGCTTGGGCGATCAATTGGGGGTCACCAACGGCATCACCAAAAGCATCAACGATGCGGCCGGCATGGCGGCAGGCGCGGCGAAGCCCATTTTCCGCAAGGCGATCAACACCATGAGCCTGTCGGATGCGCCGGGACTCGTTGGGAAAAGCGACGGGGCAACGCAATATCTGCGCAAATCGGCAGGGGCTGATCTGCGCACCAAAATCAGGCCGTTGATTCTGGCTGCGCTGGGCAAAACCGGCGCGTTCCAGCAGCTCGACAAAATGGGATCTGCGGGAAGCCTGTTGAGCGGTGCAGGGCTCAGCCGCGATGGGCTGACCGACAGCGTGACCGATCAGGCGCTCAACGGCATCTTCAAATATATGGGCGCTGAAGAGAGCAAGCTACGCGCCAATCCGCTGGGGAATGCCAGTTCGCTATTGGGCGGGATAATCAAATAGCGCACGGCCTGTTCTAGTGGAGCGGATTTGACATTTGCTCCGCGCGGTGTTGCGAGGGCAAGCAAATGTCAGAATCGAACCACTGGTGTCATTGCGCCTGCGGTTGGCCCGAGCCGCAATGACACCAGAGGGTTTGCCTTAAGCGTTGGTGTCGGTCGTGTCGTCGGCAGGCGCTTGGTCGGCGGCGTCGGCTTGGGGCTGTTCAGCGCCAGCGGCCAGATGGTCTTTGACCATTTTCACGCCTTCAAAACCGGCGATGCCCGCAGCGGCTTTGGCCAGAAAACCAGCATTGGGATCAGCAGCTTCGAGCGCTTTGTCAGCGGCGAATGCACCAGCAGCTTCTTCGGCTATGTCCAAAATACCCATATCATAACTCCTTGATTCGTGTGGATGGGGCGTGGGAATACGCAGCCGAGTCAAACTTAGCCTTGGTCTGCTGTCGTCGCAATGAACACCCGCCCAAAAAGGTGTAAAACAATAGGCTGCGGCGGTGAACCGGAAACAGAAAGAGCCGGTGCGTTGCCACACCGGCTCTGTCCTCTCCTATATATCGTGTTGAACGGCGCTGCTCAGTCCGCCGTTTCGGGGCCGCCTTGCGCCGTTTTAGCGGCAGCAGGCGCTTTTTGCAGCGCGCTCAAATAATCGGTTGATTGCAGGAAAGGCACAGGGTTCACGGCACCGCCATCAATCCGCACTTCATAATGCAGATGGGTTCCGGTTGAACGTCCTGTCGATCCCATATGTGCGATCAATTGCCCCCGCGTCACGTGCGTGCCCGGTGCAACGACAAACGATGACAAATGGCCGTAGCGCGTCATAATGCCGCGACCGTGATCAATCTCAACCAGATTGCCATAGCCGCCTGCCCAGCCCGCACGGTTCACAATGCCGTCGGCAGTCGCATAGATGTTGGCACCATGAACGCCGGGAATATCGACACCGGCGTGCATCGCGCGGTGGCCGTTAAACGGATCGGTGCGGACACCAAAATTGCTCGTGAAATTGAGCGTGTCAACCGGGCGGATCGCGGGGATAGCCACCACGGTCTGCTGCAGTTGATCAAGCTTCTTCCATGATTGGAACAGCGCGCGAAAATTATTGTCCGCCGCCACATTCGCCTTCTCATCAACCGGCACATAGGGGCCACCAACGCCACCCGCGACCTGATGGAAACGACCCGTGCCAAGCCCAAGATGGCCAAGCACCTGCTCGGTTTTCTGGATTTTCGCGTCGAACGTCGCGCGCGCCTGATCGGCGAGCACCGTTTGCTTGGCTTCCACCGCCGTGAGCGGGGCACGAACATCGCTCGCAAGCTTGTCATTCGCCAGCGGCACCGCAGGAAGATCAAGCGCGGCAAGCTTGTTGACGTCGCCCTTTCCGGTCAGCAGTGCGGCCAGCAGCGCGTCACGCTGATCAAGCTTGGCGGCGTGTGCTTTCGCGCTTGCACGGATTGTTTCGACCTGGCTCTGCAAAGCGGCCACGCGCGATTCCATTTTGGCGATCTGCGCATAATGCGCGCTGGCACCGGCGGCGACCGAAGAAGCGATGGAGGCACCGCTCACCAGTTCAACCGAGGCACAGCACAGCCCGACCATTGCCACGCACCCAGCCGAAGCGACGAGAATCTGCACTTTGGAGGAGACATGCACCCGCTTGAGCGCTGCGCCATCATGAAAGAAAATATCTCGTGGACGAAACAGTGTCCGAATATTCGATGCTACATCCGTCATTCTACGCATCACTACCGCCATACTTACCCCCAGAAATCCGCGCGACTGCCACATTCAGCAGAGGCTTGGATGTCAGTGCAACGGTGCGACCCGCCTGACCGACATGAGTTTACTTTTGATGACAAGGCCGTGACGTCCTCGGCCCAGATAGGCAAGCGTCTCGGCGTTCAGGTGGGGTGAAGTGGATGAGTCGTGCGGTGAACGGTGAAACAAACAGTTCATCGCCGCAACCCTCCAGAGAATCACGATAATCTGTCGGTGCAATCGATTGACCGATTCGGTCTAGCCCAGCTCTGTGACAGCTTGAAGAACCGTGGCGGCGTGACCGGCCACTTTGACCTTGCGCCAGATGCGTGCAACGCGGCCATCGGCGGCGATGAGGAAGGTGCTGCGCTCAATCCCCATATATTTTTTGCCATACATCGCCTTTTCAACCCAGACGCCAAAGGCTTCGCAGACCGCGCCCGTCTCATCACTCGCGAGCGGCACCGCGAGATCATATTTGCCGATGAACTTGGTGTGAGATTTGACAGAGTCGCGCGAAACGCCGACGACCGCAGCGCCTGCCTTGGCAAAGTCTGCTGCAAGCGCACTAAACTCCTGCGCTTCCTTCGTGCAGCCGGAGGTGTCATCCTTGGGATAGAAATAGAGCACCAGCGGCTGGCCGTGATACGCCGACAACGGGCGCGCTGTGCCATCAGCGAGGTGCAGCGTGACATCGGGGGCGGGCGAGGCTTCACTCAGCATTATCGGACTCTTTCTTCGGACGACGGCGCGCGGTGAACCACATCACGATCAGCGCAAATTCATAAAGCAGCACCAGCGGCACGGCGAGCAGGAGCATTGATACAATGTCGGGCGGCGTCAAGAGCGCGGCGAGCGCGGTTGACGCGACCACCGCATAGCGTCGTCCGCTGACCAACTGCGCGCGCGTGACGATCCCCGCGCGCTCAAGGATCAAGAGCGCAACGGGCAATTGAAACGCAGCGCCGAAACCGAAGAGAAAGGTGGTCGCAAAATTGAGGTAATTGCCAACCCCTGGCAACGCATCTTGCTGAACGCCGCCGATATTGCCCTGATAGCTTAGCAAAAAATGCAGCGCCAACGGCATCGCCATAAAATAGGCAAGCGAGGCTCCCAGCGCAAACAGCAGCGGCGAGAGCAGCAGAAAGGGAATGAAGGCCTCTTTTTCATGCTTATACAGGCCAGGCGCGACAAAGCGCCACATTTGCGTCGCGGCGACCGGAAACGCGACCATCGACGCAAAAAAGAACGCCACCTTCATTTGCGAGAAAAACGCTTCGAACAGGCTGATATAGACCAGATGCTTCTGCCCCGCCTGAAGCAGCGGATGCAGGAGTATACCGAAGATGGGGCGCGCGAAATAAAGCCCCACAGCGAAAGACAGCGCCAGCGCGATAAAGCTGCGCAACAGCCGTGTCCGCAGCTCAATCAGATGATCCATCAGCGGCGCGCGTGTCTCGTCAATGTCGCTCGTCATGGGGCTGGCGGTGTTTCGGTTGAAGCTTCGGGAGCTGATGGTGGGGCTGGTTCGGTGGTCGGGTGTGCCGCCATGATCTTGGCATTTTCCGCCGCCCATTTCTTTTCGAGTTCGGCCAGCTCGGCTTCACGGATCATCTGATCAAAGCCGGCCCGAAACTGGTTCGACATCGCGCGCGCGCGGCCCAGCCAATAGCCGACGACGCGCATCACCCGCGGCAAATCCTTGGGGCCGATCACGACAAGCGCGATGAGCCCCCAGACAAGGAGCTTGCTGGTGTCAAACTCAAGCATTGCTGACTAGTGCGTTTCGCTCGGCGGTGTGACGGGCTGAGCAACTTGTTGAGTGACGTGTGAGGGCGACGCATCAATCTGCGACACGGGCTTCAACGACGCGGGTTCATCGTCAGCGATGCCCTTTTTGAAGCTCTTGATGCCCTTGCCAACGTCTTCCATCAGGTCAGAAATGCGGCCTTTGCCAAACAGCACCATCACCACGACGCCCAGAATCAGCAGGTGCCAAATGCTTAAACCACCCATGTTCAATCTCCTTCACTGCCATTAACATAGGCGTTGTCGGCCTCTGATTCTAGGTGCAATGACTCAAAGGCCAAATCAACCGGATCAAGCAGCCCTGCCGCGCGCAAATCTTCGATGCCGGGCAGATCACGCCGCGAGGCCAGCCCAAAATGCGACAGAAATTCGGGCGTCGTGGCATAAATGAGCGGGCGACCAGGTGCTTCTCGTCGTCCCGCAGGTTTGACCCAATGCGCTGCCATCAGCACGTCGAGCGTCCCCGACGAAATCTGCACCCCGCGAATCGCCTCAATCTCGGCACGGCTGACGGGCTCGTGATAAGCGATGATCGCGAGCGTTTCGATTGCCGCGCGGCTCAGCTTGCGGCTCTCGGCGCGTTCGCGGCGCAACACAAAGGCGAGATCAGGCGCGGTTTGGAAATGCCAACGCCCGCCGCGTTCAACGAGGTTGACCCCGCGCGGCGCATAATGGGCCGCGAGGTCGGCGAGTGCCGCGCGCACATCCACCCCCTCACCGACATGCGCGCCAATTTCGTGGAGTGTCAGCGGCGCCTCAGCGGCAAACAACACCGCTTCGACCACGCGGGCGATATCGTCAGCCGGGTCGATCATCGCCGCCTCAGATAAAGCGGCGCAAATGCCGCCTCCTGTTGCAAATCGGCCCGCCCTTGCCGCGCGAGTTCAAGTGCTGCGAGGAACGACGAGGCCAACGACGAGCGCCGCAGGTCGGAATCGTCACTCTCGGGGAGGAATTCACCAATCTCGGTCCAGTTGATCGCCACGCCGAGCAGCCGTGAGACGCGCGCCAGTGCCTCATCGAGCGTCAGCACCTTGCGCGCCTTAACGACGTGAAACACCGGTGCGGTGCGTGCCTTGACCGCGCCATAGGCTTGGATCAATTCAAACAGCGAGGCATCCCATTGCGTCGCGCGCACCGTGTGCAGCCCCTCGGGCGCGCCGCGTGCAAACACATCGCGCCCCAGCCGGTCACGCGCCATCAGCCGCCCGCCCGCTTCGCGCATCGCATTGAGTCGTTCAAGCCGCAGGTGCAGCCGCAGCGCAAGCTCTTCGGGACTGGGCTCAATCTCGGGATCGCGCGGGAGCAGCAGGCCGGATTTGAGATAGGCGAGCCACGCCGCCATCACCAGATAATCCGCCGCCAATTCGAGCTTAAGGCTGCGCGCGCGATTGATGAAGTCGAGATATTGCTCCACCAGCGCAAGGATCGAAATGGCCTTGAGATCAACCTTCTGGCTGCGCGCGAGGTTCAGCAGCAGATCGAGCGGCCCTTCCCAGCCATCGATGTTGAGCGTCAACGCCTCGGCTTGGTGCAGCGCGGCGTCCACGATCAGCCGAGTGCCAACAACTGATCGCGCTTGGCGACGAGAATACGGTATCGCCGGACATCAGGATCTGCTGTCACGGTGCCCATCGCCCGATCAAGCCGTTCGCGCGCACGCGGCGTGAGTGGCGGCAAAGCATCCGCAATGGCTTCCATCTCGTCTAGCCGCCCCCAGCAATTGAGCGCAACATCGCAGCCAGCGGCCACACTGCGTGCCGCCCGTTCCGCCACGGCTCCATCAAGCGCCTTCATATCAAGGTCGTCGCTCATCAGCAGGCCGTCAAAGCCAATTCGTTGACGGATGATCGTCTCGATAATGGTGGGCGACAGAGTCGCGCACAAATCCGTGTCCCACGCTTTATAAACGACATGCGCCGTCATCGCCATGGGTGCCCAATTGAGCGAGGTGAATGGCGCGAGATCGGTTTCAAGCTCGGACGCGTCAGCCTCAACCACGGGCAGTTCTTGGTGCGAATCGACCTGTGCCCGCCCGTGCCCCGGCATGTGCTTGATAATCCCGACACAACCGCCCGCCGCGAGGCCTTCAATCACCGCGCGGCCGAGGGCAGCGACACGCATCGGCTCAGACCCCAGCGCCCGATCGCCAATCACATCATGCGCGCCGGGTTGACGCACATCGAGCAGCGGCAGGCAGTTGACAGTGATCCCGACGTCGGAGAGCATCAGCCCGAGCGCTTCGGCGTTGCACCGTGCCGCCTCAATCGCGGTCATTGGTGCGCGCTCATACAGCGCGTCAAATGCGCCCCAAGCGGGGAATGTGTCCCATTCCGGCGGCCCCATGCGTTGGACACGCCCGCCCTCCTGATCGATGAGGATGGGCAGATCCGCCCGTCCGGTGAGGTCGCGCAAGCTGTCGGTCAGCGCTTTGATCTGCGCGCGGTTCGCTGTGTTCCGCTTGAACAGAATAAAGCCAGCAGGCGGACGCGCGGCAAACAGTGCGCGTTCATCGGGGGTGAGTTCAAGCCCTGAAAGGCCGAAGATAACCGGAAGCATCATCGGCCCTGCTTAGTGCAGATACATGCGGCAAAACAAGCGCCGTCATTCACCTTCTTTCGCCCTATGCCGCGACGCCCCAAGCTGGCAAAAGCGCACGATGACCGTTTTATTCTCGACCGACCTGACGCCCAAGCTGATTGATGCGCTCTACACCGAGGCGCTTTTGCTGTCGGATGAAGCGCGCACCTATTTTCACGACTCGTCATCGAGCGACCGCATAGACCTCGCACCTCAGCCGCGCGTCTTGTTCTCGTGCGAGGCGATCAAGGTGACGACGCGGCTGATGTATGCGAT
>Ga0075019_10002478_pt1 | contig 10510 bp, 10 predicted proteins | sample ColStrG_CSR_2013_FD_71473 | JGI IMG/M metagenome (GOLD analysis project Ga0075019, IMG submission 71473) | Freshwater sediment microbial communities in response to fracking from Pennsylvania, USA - Cold Stream Run_MetaG_CSR_2013 | ecosystem: Environmental > Aquatic > Freshwater > Creek >...
AGCATGTGGTCGATGGCAAACTTTGCGTGCGCTGGGTATTGGGCGACTGGGGAGCGGAAGGCAATGCCTTGCGCTGTGATGCGGACGGTTGCACAGTGATCAGGTTTTAGGTTTTACAGAGGTCACCCTCAAAAACCGTAGCGAGCAATTGGAGTACAAGGCGCACGGAACGGAGCGACCGAGACATACCTTAAGGTAGGCGAGGAAGTGAGTACCGCGCAACGGTGCAATCCGATTGCGCAGTAGGTTTTAGCGGAAACGATCCACCGCTTGTTCCACCCTATCCACCGCGATGATCTCCATCCCTTCGATCTTGTGTTTGGGCGCGTTCGCCTTGGGGATGATGGCGTGCGTGAATCCCAACTTGGCGGCCTCGCGCAAGCGTTCCTGACCGCGCTGTACCGGACGCACTTCGCCCGCCAGACCGACCTCGCCGAACACCACCAACTTCTCCGGCAGCGGCTTGTTGCGCAGCGAGGAGACCATCGCCAGTATCACCGCCAGATCGGCGCCCGGTTCGGTGATCTTCACGCCACCCACCGCGTTGATGAACACGTCCTGGTCATAGCAGGCGATGCCCGCATGACGGTGCAACACGGCCAGCAACATCGCCAGACGGTTCTGCTCCAGCCCTAGCGACAGGCGTTTCACATTCGGGCTGTGCGCCTCGTCGAGCAAGGCTTGTATCTCCACCAGCAGCGGACGCGTGCCTTCCTGCGTGACCATCACGCATGAGCCCGCCACTTGCTCACCGTGCTGCGAGAGGAACAACGCGGAGGGATTGCTCACCTCGCGCAAGCCCTTCTCTGTCATGGCAAATACGCCCAACTCATTGACCGCACCGAAGCGATTCTTGAAGGCGCGTATCAAACGGAAACTGGAATGCGTGTCGCCCTCAAAGTACAGCACGGTATCCACGATATGTTCCAGCACACGCGGCCCGGCCAGCGCGCCTTCCTTGGTGACGTGGCCGACCAGGATGATGGTGATGTTCTGACTCTTGGCGATACGCGTGAGCTGGGCCGCACATTCACGCACCTGCGCGACCGAACCCGGAGCGGAAGTGAGCTGATCGGAATACACGGTCTGTATCGAGTCGATCACCACCACGTCGGGCTTGTCCGCCGCGATGGTTGCCTGGATCTTTTCCAACTGGATCTCCGGCAGCAAGCGCAAACTGCGCGCATCCAGTGCCAGGCGTTTGGCGCGCAACGCGATCTGCTGTGCCGATTCTTCGCCGCTCACATACAAGGTGTTCTGCTGCAGTGACAGATACGCCAACACTTGCAGCAACAGCGTGGACTTGCCTATGCCAGGATCGCCGCCGATGAGCACCACCGCGCCCGACACCAGTCCTCCGCCCAACACGCGGTCGAACTCCGCAATGCCGGTCGGCGTGCGCGGCACTTCCGCCGCCTCCACCTCGGACAACATCTGCACCTTGCCGCTCGCCGCCAACGCGCTGAAGCGGTTACCACCCTTCACCGGGGCTTCCGCTACCGACTCGACCAGCGTGTTCCACTCCATGCAATGCGGACACTGCCCCTGCCACTTCGGCGTTTGCCCGCCGCATTCATTGCAGGAATAGATCGTTTTTGCTTTTGCCATCGGGCCTCCAAAATTTACGCGCGCATCAATCCGCAATGACCCGCTCGATACGCCGGTCGGGTATCAACCACATGATCGCCACCAGGACGTAGATCGCACCGGCAACCCACTGAGACCAAAATGCTGTGGGAATCGCGATGAGATACAGCAACTGCGAGACCTTGCCTTTGCCATCATTGCCTATGGCTTTGTTCAGCAGCGCGTCCTCGCAACCGTGTGCCGCGATGATAGCCTGTTGCAAGATCAGATACGCGATCCCCGCCATAAATAACACACCGCCATACAGTGCAACTGGCAAAGCGGCAAAATGATTCTCGCCCATCCAGCCGGTCACGAATGGCACGAGCGACAACCAGAACAGCAGATGCAGATTCGCCCACAAGATACCGCCGTTCACCCGTTGCACGGTGTGCAGCATGTGGTGGTGATTGTTCCAATAAATGCCGATGTACACGAAGCTCAGCACATAACTGAGCAACACCGGCAGCACCGGTTGCAAGGCCGCCAGATCGGCACCGTGCGGCACTTTCAACTCCAGCACCATGATCGTGATAATGATCGCCAGCACGCCATCGCTGAATGCTTCCAAACGAGTCTTGCCCATTGCTTTACCTTTCTGTTATCGAATCGACCACATCGCTCACTTCATCTTGGACGGCAACCTGATCGACTCGCCCGCCACCATGAATACGCCCTTGCCTTGGTGATGCAGCGTACGCGGATGCTTCATCGCGGGATCTATCCAGGCCTGGACCACTTCCAGCACGAAGAAATTGTACTTGTTCATCATCCGGGTATCGACCACCTTGCATTCGAGATTAGCGTAACACTCGGTGATCAGCGGCGGGCTCACCTGTGTTGCGGGCATCGTCGTCAGCTTGAATTTCTTGAACTTGTCCACTTTGCTGCCCGAGCAATTGCCCACACCCACCACCTGCTTCGCCAGCTCCACCGACGGGATGTTGAGCACACATTCTTTCGTCTTCGTCAGCGCATCGAAGCTGTGATTCCGCCCGCTGATCACACATCCCACCAGCGGCGGCTCAAACTCCATCATCGTGTGCCAGGACTGAGTCATGATGTTCGCCTGGCCTTTGTGCGCGGTTGTCACTAACACCACCGGCCCCGGTTCCAATAGTTGATACACACGGGACAAGGGAAAAGATCTTTTCGCCATCGACTATCTCTTTACGCCGGGCCAATTCTAGCCGACCATCAGGTGGGAGTCCCGGCTTTGAGTTTCAACATTTTGACCTGTTTGTCCAGAAACTTGTCCAACTGTTTCGCGAACGCCTGACAGTCGCGCTGACTGAAGACCGGCGGCCCGCCGGTCTCCACACCGCTACTGCGCAGGTTCTCCATGAAGTTGCGCATCGTCAGCCGTTCCTGGATCGTGTCTCGCGTATAGAACTCGCCGCGCGGATTCAACACATGAGCACCTCGCTCGATCACCTGAGCGACCAGTGGAATATCGGCAGTGATGACCAGATCACCCGGTGCAGCCAACTCGACGATCTTGCTATCCGCCACATCGAAACCCGCGGGGACTTGCAAGGCGCGTATCACCTTGGACGGCGGGCAATACAAGAGTTTGTTCGCGACCAAGGTCAGCGGGATCTGCAAGCGCTCCGCCGCACGGAACAACACTTCCTTGATGACCTTGGGACACGCATCCGCATCGACGTAAATCTGCATTACATGTCTCCTAATGCGGTGATAATCATCGGTGGTGCAGGCATGACTTAAACAGACTTACCTTTAACACACGTGACCACACTTCGGAACAGTAGTAGTCCTTCGTGCTGCTCGTAAACCCAATCATCTTTCTCATAGTAACTCTGAAAAACACTGCGATGCCGAAACAGCGCGGGATCAAGCGGATGCGTTGCAAAAGGATTGTGGTAGATGCGCAGACCATCAAGAAGATTCTCTTCATACTGCAGTTTTGAGCAGTGAATGTGATGTGGCTTATTTGAAGCCGGGTTCAAACGTAGCGCATCAAAAACTATACTTGGACTTGGGTCAGAGGACATCGCACGTACCTTGCCCATGTTCGCACAACTACTAAAGATTACGGCGCTGATCTCCTTGTAGCTTGGCGTTGTGAACATACCCAATGCAATCGGGCTACCGTTGTCTTTGAACACATGTAATAGCTCTTCACCTTCAAGTCGTCCCTCTTGCCCACCAGTAGCTAAGTAGCGTTCTTCGTCCACGTAATAGCCATGGAGCACTGCTTCAATTGGCCGCTGAGCGGCCATAAAACTATAAGGCTGATCGAAGTTGGTAACGGCCACTATGTAGACCTGATCCTTGGCATGAACAAATGCTGAATACGACTCAACGTATTTCCTGTGCTTGGCCGTCAGGCTATTGGACAAGCGGATTATGGTTTGAAGATTGAAAATATTGAGGTCAATTGGGGGTGCATTATTTAGCCGAGCATACTCTGGCTTAGAACCCTGCGCATGCGAGGCAATCGTCGCTTCGATGTTTAAATTCAAGCTTGGAACACAGAAGTCAGGTTGCGCGTGTGAGAAATCAACAGGCATGTTGTATTTTTTTAGCACGGCATACAAATACAACTCCCAGAAGCTCGAATTAAAAGTGGTCTGAAATTCCTCGACAAATTTCCCATCACGGTCTACAAATCCCTTGGCCCAGTCGTTCATCACATCGAGATTGAAACCGTTACCAATAGCAAGGATGCTGCGAAAATTTGGATGCCACCGATTTTCATCAAAAATAGGATTAAAAAGCCTCATCACAGCCCCACGTACTATTCTCCTTTTCTCTCTGAACAAAAGGAGTCGTGTTCGGTTTTCTTTTCTGCATCCGCCCAAACCAAAAATCCTCACCCATCCCCTGCCCCTCGCGTAAAATCGCCCCCGCACTATAGTCGCACGCCAACCCTAAATCCACCGCCCTGAAGGCCTAGATAATTTATCCCCATCGTGTCCATCGAAGTCGAACGTTTTTTCTCCGAGCAAAGTCCGCTCGCCGCTGAAGTCGAAAGCTTTCGTCCGCGCATACAGCAGCGCGAGATGGCGTTGGCGGTCGCCAAGGCGATACGCGAGAACGCCATCCTGGTGGCCGAGGCGGGAACGGGAACGGGCAAGACCTTCGCCTATCTGGTGCCTGCGCTGATCAACGGCGGCAAGGTCATCATCTCGACCGGCACCAAGAACCTGCAAGACCAGTTGTTCCAAAAAGATCTGCCGCGCGTGCGCGACGCGCTCAAAGCGCCGGTGGCTATCGCGCTGCTCAAGGGCCGTGCCAACTATGTGTGCCACTATCATCTGGAACGCGCGCTTTCCGATGGCCGCTTCGCCACGCGCGAGGACGTCAAGCATCTGGACAAGATCAAAAAATACGCCACAGTCAGCGATTCCGGCGACAAGAGCGGTGTGGCCGATGTACCGGAGAACGCGCCGATCTGGATGCACGTCACGTCCACGCGCGACAATTGTCTCGGCCAGGAATGTCCCAATCACAAGGAATGTTTCGTACTCAAGGCGCGCACCGAGGCGATGAAGGCGGACATCGTGGTGGTGAACCATCATCTGTTCTTCGCCGATGTGATGCTGCGCGATGAGGGCGTCGCCGAACTGTTGCCCGCGTGCAACACGGTGATCTTCGACGAGGCGCACCAACTGCCGGAGACCGCCAGCCTGTTCTTCGGCGAGAACATCTCCACCTCGCAATTGCTTGATCTGGGACGCGATGCACGCATCGAGGCGATGATCTCCGCGAAAGATTTCGCGCCGCTGCCCAAGGCCTGCGACGAATTGGAAAAAGCCGCGCGCGACTTGCGTCTGGTGTGCAAAAAAGAAGGCCGCATGCCCGCCACCGCGCTCGCCGATTTCAAGGAATGGCCGAACGCCGCAAAGATATTGAGCGAGAAGCTCAAGCAACTTTGCGACTTGCTGGAGAAGCAGGCCGAACGCAGCGAAGGTCTAGAGAATTGCTGGCAGCGCGCGCAGGTGCTATCTCAACAATTTCAGTTGTGGATTGGGGATGCCCCCTCACCCCAACCCTCCCCCGAAGGGGGAGGGAGCAATCGTTCCCCTCGCCCTCCGGGAGAGGGGCTAGGGGTGAGGGAAGACGTCGTGCGCTGGCTGGAAGTGTTCCACCACTCGATGCAACTCAATACCACGCCCTTGTCCATCGCGGAGATCTTCGAGAAGCAGATCGGCGGCTCGCAACGCGCGTGGATATTCACCTCCGCGACGCTGGCGGTGAAACAGGATTTTTCGCACTACCAATCCGAGATGGGACTGCTCAAAGCGCAGACCGCATGTTGGGACAGCCCATTCAACTATCCCGAACAGGCTTTGTTGTATGTGCCGAGCAACCTGCCCGACCCGAACAGTTTCGAATACACCGAGGCAGTAGTACAAGCGGCGTTGCCGATGCTGGAAGCCAGCCAGGGACGCGCATTCCTGTTGTTCACCAGCTTGCGCGCAATGCAGCGCGCGCATGAGATCCTGCAAGCCGAATTCGACAGACGCGGCTGGACCTATCCGCTGCTGCTGCAAGGCGAAGGATCGCGCAACGAACTGTTGACCCGCTTTCGCTCACTGGGCAATGCGGTGCTGCTGGGCAGTCAATCTTTCTGGGAAGGTGTGGATGTGCGCGGCGAGGCATTGTCCCTGGTCATCATCGACAAGCTGCCGTTCGCGCCTCCCGACGATCCGGTACTCGCGGCGCGCATCGCGCAGATCAGCAAGCAAGGCCGCAACGCGTTTATGGAATACCAGTTGCCGCGCACCATCATCACCCTGAAACAAGGGGCGGGCCGCTTGATACGCGATGAGAACGACCGGGGCGTACTGATGATCTGCGACCCGCGCCTTATCACCAAACCTTACGGCAAACGCATCTGGCAAAGCCTGCCGCCGATGAAGCGCACGCGAGTCGAGGCGGAAGCAGTGGCGTTCTTTAATGCTGCGTCTGCAATACTCGCAAATACCGAGTGATCCGTTTTAAGTAGTTCATAAGACTTACCCCCATCCTAACCTTTCCCCTGCAATGGGGAAGGAATCTGTTCGCCGTGGACACTTCTATACCCTCCTCCTTTCAGGGGAGCGCTAGGGTGGGGGTGCAGCGGTTAGACTTTCTGCAATGACAGTTAAAACACCGTCAAAGTTAGTCAACACATCGTTATTCCAGAAACGCAAGACACGCCAACCGTGCGTACGCAAAAACCTGCTGCGCTGTTCGTCATGCTCAAGTTGCTCTTGATATTGTCCACCGTCGAGTTCGATAATTATCTTCTGTTCAATACAGGCAAAATCGGCGATGTATTTTTCGATAGGATGCTGACGACGGAAACGGTGCCCACCAAGTTGTTTACCTCGTAATGAATGCCAAAGTAAACGCTCAGTATCGGTCATGCCGCGACTTAGTAATCTGGCTCTGCTGGTAGTGGCGGTACTTATTCTTCTGGCTGCCATCAACTTAACCCCGTCCTAAACTTCGGAAGAAACCAAACGCCTTCGACTCTATGGTTTAGCAAATACCAACTTAACCAACAATCCGCCCGTCGCATTCTGCTCCAGCATCAGCTCACCTCCGTGCAATCTTGCGGCACGCTCGACGATGGCGAGCCCAAGGCCCGAACCAGTCGTGTCACTGCGCGCGGCTTGCAATCTGACAAAAGGGCGTTTGGCAAAATCGCGCTGGTCGGGGAGAATGCCCGGGCCACTATCTGATACGGAGAGTATCACCGCCCCACCCGTTTGTTTCAGTTGCACGCCGATCGCGCCACCACCGTATTTGACGGCGTTGTCCAGCAGGTTGTCGAGCGCACGTTTCAACAACAACGGCCTGACAGCCAGACTCAAACCGGGTTGCAGATCGAGTGTGAGCGACTGCGCGGATGTGACATAACGCTGCGCGACCTCGCTCACCAAAGCGGTCACATCAGTCATCACAGCGGCTTCATTCTCATCGAGGCGCGCGTAATCGAGAAATTGCTGGATCACCTCATCCATCTGATCGACATCGGCAACGATCCCGCTACGCAAGAACTCATCAAAACTCATCTCAACCGCCAGCCGCATGCGCGTCAGGGGAGTGCGCAGATCATGCGAGATGCCCGCCAGCACCAATGCCCGTTCGCGTTCGTGGGCAGTCAGATCGGCAGACATCTGATTGAAGGCGCGCGACACCATGGCGATCTCCAGCGCGGTGTTCTCCGGCAACGCCGGCGGTACCGCTCCCTGACCCAGTTGTTGCGCGGCACGAGCAAGTCGTTTCAGCGGTTGCGCCACCTGGCGTGCGATCAGGAACGCGCCCAACAGCGCCAATGCCAACACGACACCGCCCCAGATCAACAGCGCCTGGGAGTATCCGCGTTCGATACGCTCGATAGGCACGGCCACCCAAAATTCCTCGTGGCCGATCATGAAGCTGACCCACAGCGCATGCACCTGATTGCGCTCGATGGCGAAACGCGTGTCGTCGCCCAGACTGGCGCGAACCTTTTGCTTCATCAGGTGCAACTCGTAAGGTTGTTCCGGCAAAGGTTCCAGCACGTCGTTGGACTCCGCCATGCTCACCCGCAACCCTTCCGCGTCGCCCAGTTCGGCCAGCAATGCACCGTGCCATTCGGGCGCGGCGGAGAGTATCGCGGCGCGGGTGAGGTTCACTACCGCGACCACGAGTTGCGCCATTTGCTGGGCGCGCGGCTCCTGTTGCACATGGTTGAAGATCGCCAGTGCCGACGACAGGGACAACATGATCAGCGCCACGATGAGCAGGAAGGCGCGTGCCCATAAGGTACGCGGAAATCTCATTTTGCCTTGGTTCCGTCCGGGACAAACACATAACCGTGTCCCCACACGGTTTGGATAAAGCGCGGTTGCGAGGGATCGGTCTCGACCAGTTTGCGCAAACGCGACACTTGCACATCGATGGCGCGATCAAGGGGGTCGTGATCACGGCCGCGCGCCAGTTCCATCAACTTGTCGCGCGACAGCGGATGACGCGGATGCATCACCAAAGCCTTGAGCAAAGCAAACTCTGCGGTGGTCAGGGACATGGTCGCACCCGCCTTGACCAAAACCCGCGTGGCGAGATTCAGTTCGCAATCGCCGAAGCGCAGGGTCTTTTCCTCGGCTTCGGGCGCACCGACCGGCTGCGAGCCTTTGCGCCGCAACACCGCGTGGATGCGCGCCACCAGTTCGCGCGGGTTGAACGGTTTGCACAGATAATCGTCCGCGCCCATTTCCAAGCCGACAATGCGGTCGATCTCGTCGCCTTTGGCGGTGAGCAAAATCACCGCCACGTTCTCACCCTGCCCGCGCAATCGACGCAAGATCGCCAAGCCGTCTTCATCGGGCAGCATCAGATCAAGCACCAGCAAATGGTAGTGATTCAGGCTCAGGGCTTTGTCCAGTGCGCTGCCATCGGCAACTGCACGAACTGAAAAGCCTTGTTCACCAAGATAGCGCAACAGCAACTCGCGCAAACGGATATCGTCGTCGACGATGAGTATTCGAGGGGAATTTGTCATGGCATCATGATAAAACGAATACGTGAAAAAAACCCTAATGAATTGTCGTTACCGTGCAGCGTTGCAACAAACTGTTACAACTTCAGCCTCCGCATCAATACTTGGTTTACAGTTCCGCCATATTATCCCGAGCGCATACTGTTCAATGGAACTCGCTCGGTTTTTGGAGAAGTCACGCATGAAAATATCGATACCAGCCATAGTCATGGCAGGATTGGCGGCCGCATTCAGCATGAATCTCATGGCTGCCAATCTACCCGTATCCGCTCCCCCGGAAGACCGGACCGGTCACATCGATGCCATGCCCACTGTCAAGGAACATTGGCAACGTATGCAGTCCATGACGCCCGAACAACGCGCCGCCGAACAGGAAACCATGCGAAAAGAGATGCAAAATCTGAGTCCGGAACAACGTGTCGCACGACACAAAGAGATGCGCGACCTGATAGACCAGATGTCGCCGGCAGAACGCCAGGCGATGCACGAACAAATGCGCCAGGACATAAAGAGACTGTCCCCCGAACAACGCCGTCAACACGAGGAAGAGATGCGCAGAGAATGGGAAAGCATGACTCCCGATCAACGCGCGGAGCGGCGCAGAATGATGCACGAACATTGGGAACATATGTCGCCTCAGGAAAAAACACAGATGCGCGCGATAATGAAAGAGCGCTGGGAAAATATGCCGCCTGAAGAACGTGCGCAACGTCGCCAGGAAATGCGTGACCATTGGAACAATACCTCTCCCGAAGAGCGCGAGCGGTTCAAACGCGACATGAATGAACGTGGCGGGATGCCCCCGCCAGGATCGAATTCCAGACATTGATCGGCTGTTAGAAATCCCCGCGTCCACCCGGGGATTTTTTTATGGCGCGCCTATCCGGTTAGCATGAGCGGCACCAACCTTGCATCGACAGTTCGTGCGGTAGCTGTGGACATGCGCGGATATCTTGCTAAGATGCACGCCAAGAGCCAATCAAAAGCTGTATATGAATGAACAATTACTGAAATTTCTGGATGGGGACGAGACACTCTATCCCCGTGAACTGGAGCAGCATTTCCCGCGCATCCTGAACCAAATAGCGGAATTGTGGAACACTCCCGACATGGAAGCCTATTTTCAGGAATTGATGTTGGGCCATCGGGGTGAGACGCGGCAGGGTTTTCAAACCGACATTGCCTCGGAGATCTTTACCCTGTACGGCGTTTATACCAAACAGCATTTTCGCCCGGACACCAATGTGTGGTCGGATGTCCCCGATCTGAAAAGACAGGAACTCGAATATCTAGGCTACGATCTATCCCCGAAAGGTTTTTCAAAAGCTGTTGAAGCCGGCAGCGACGCCGCTGTCAGACTGTTCCTGTCCTTCGGTGTGGATGTGA
>Ga0075019_10002480_pt1 | contig 10503 bp, 6 predicted proteins | sample ColStrG_CSR_2013_FD_71473 | JGI IMG/M metagenome (GOLD analysis project Ga0075019, IMG submission 71473) | Freshwater sediment microbial communities in response to fracking from Pennsylvania, USA - Cold Stream Run_MetaG_CSR_2013 | ecosystem: Environmental > Aquatic > Freshwater > Creek >...
GTGATCGTGGTCGGGCCGCAACTGAAGCTGCACCAGTGCGGCCTGCCCAAGCTGATGGCGCTGGAATTGTTCAAGCCCTTCATCTTCGCGCGTCTGGAAGCCATGGGCATCGCCACCACCATCAAGGCTGCCAAGAAGGAAGTCGAATCCGGCACGCCCGTGGTGTGGGACATTCTGGAAGAGGTGATCAAAGAGCACCCGATCATGCTCAACCGTGCGCCTACGCTGCACCGCCTGGGTATCCAGGCGTTTGAGCCCATCCTGATTGAAGGCAAGGCCATTCAGTTGCATCCCCTCGTTTGTGCGGCCTTCAACGCCGACTTCGACGGTGACCAGATGGCGGTTCACGTGCCTTTGTCGGTGGAAGCACAAATGGAAGCCCGCACTTTGATGCTGGCCTCCAACAACGTGCTGTTCCCGGCCAACGGCGAGCCTTCCATTGTTCCCTCACAGGACGTGGTGCTGGGCCTGTACTACACCACCCGCGAGCGCATCAACGGTAAGGGCGAAGGCCTGATCTTTGCTGATACCGGTGAAGTGCAGCGCGCTTTTGACGCGGGCGAAGTGGGACTCAACACGCGCATCAATGTGCGCCTGACCGAGTACACCAAGGACAAGGAAACCGGCGAATTTGTGCCCTCCACCAAGCTCTGGGAAACCACGGCCGGACGCGCTCTGTTGTCTGAAATCCTGCCAAAGGGATTGCCTTTCGCCAACATCAACAAGGCGTTGAAGAAGAAAGAAATCTCCAAGCTGATCAACGTGTCCTTCCGCAAGTGCGGATTGAAGGAAACCGTGGTGTTTGCAGACAAGCTGCTGCAAGCCGGTTTCCGTCTGGCGACCAAGGCCGGCATTTCGATCTGTATCGATGACATGCTGGTGCCGCAGGAAAAGCACGCCATCATTGGCCGCGCGCAAAAGGAAGTCAAAGAGATCGAGCAGCAATACGTCTCCGGTCTGGTGACTGCCGGCGAGCGCTACAACAAGGTGGTTGATATCTGGGGCAAATCGGGAGACGAAGTGTCCAAGGTGATGATGGCCAAGCTTTCCAAAGAGCAAGTCATCGACCGCCACGGCAACGAAGTGACACAGGAGTCGTTCAACTCCATCTACATGATGGCCGACTCCGGTGCCCGCGGTTCTGCAGCGCAGATTCGCCAGGTGGCCGGTATGCGCGGATTGATGGCCAAGCCCGACGGCTCAATCATCGAGACGCCCATTACCGCCAACTTCCGCGAAGGTCTGAACGTGCTGGAGTACTTCATCTCCACCCACGGTGCGCGTAAAGGCTTGGCCGATACCGCTTTGAAGACGGCCAACTCCGGTTACCTGACACGCCGTCTGGTGGACGTGACGCAAGACCTGGTGGTGACGGAGCAGGACTGCGGCACGCACCAGGGCTACGTGATGCGCGCCATCGTCGAAGGCGGTGAAACCATCGAATCCCTGCGTGACCGCATTCTGGGCCGCACTGCAGCAGACGATGTGTTGCATCCCGAAACCCGCGCCGTGCTGGCAACAGCCGGTGCCATGCTCGACGAAGACAAGATCGAAGAACTCGAGATTGCCGGCGTTGACGAAGTCAAGGTGCGTACGGCATTGACGTGTGAAACCCGCTTCGGTATTTGCGCCAAGTGCTATGGCCGCGATTTGGGCCGTGGTGGTTTGATCAACGGCGGCGAAGCCGTTGGCGTGATTGCGGCGCAGTCGATTGGCGAGCCCGGCACACAGCTAACCATGCGTACCTTCCACATCGGTGGTGCAGCGTCGCGTGCAGCGATCGCCTCCAGCGTGGAAGCCAAGTCCAACGGCGTGATCGGCTTTAATGCCACGATGCGCTATGTGACCAATAGCAAGTCCGAGCTGGTCGTGATTTCTCGCTCCGGCGAAATCGTGATTCAGGATGAACATGGCCGCGAGCGCGAGCGTCACAAGGTGCCTTACGGCGCTGTGCTGACGGTCAAGGCTGACCAGACCATCAAGGCCGGCGCCATTTTGGCGAACTGGGATCCTCTGACCCGCCCCATCATCACCGAGTTCGCCGGCAAGGCGCACTTCGAGAATGTGGAAGAGGGACTCACTGTGGCCAAGCAGGTCGACGAAGTGACCGGTTTGTCCACCCTGGTCGTGATCGATCCCAAGCGCCGGGGTGCTGCCAAAGTGGTACGCCCGCAGGTCAAGCTGATCGATGCTTCCGGCAACGAAGTCAAGATCCCCGGAACCGACCACTCGGTGACCATCGGTTTCCCGATTGGTGCGCTGGTGCAGGTGCGTGACGGTATGGATGTGGGCCCCGGCGAAGTGCTGGCCCGCATCCCGATCGAAGGCCAGAAGACGCGCGACATTACCGGCGGTCTGCCGCGTGTGGCCGAACTCTTCGAAGCCCGTTCGCCGAAAGACAAGGGCGTGTTGGCCGAGGCGACCGGAACCATCTCCTTCGGCAAGGAAACCAAAGGCAAAGTGCGCCTGCAGATCACTGATCCTGAAGGCAAGGTCTGGGAAGAACTCGTGCCTAAGGAAAAAAATATCCTGGTGCACGAAGGCCAGGTGGTGAACAAGGGCGAGTCCGTGGTCGACGGTCCGGCAGATCCGCAAGACATCTTGCGTTTGCTGGGCTCCGAAGAACTGGCGCGCTACATCGTGGACGAAGTGCAGGACGTTTACCGCTTGCAGGGCGTGAAGATCAACGACAAGCACATCGAAGTGATTGTTCGCCAGATGTTGCGCCGTGTGGTGGTTGAGTCCCCGGGCGATTCCAGCTACATCGGCGGTGAGCAGGTGGAGCGTTCCGAGATGCTCAACACCAACGACCGTCTGCGTAGCGAGGGCAAGATCCCGGCGGTCTTTACCAACTTGCTGCTGGGCATTACCAAGGCATCGCTGTCCACCGACAGCTTCATCAGCGCTGCGTCGTTCCAGGAAACGACGCGTGTGCTGACCGAAGCCGCCATCATGGGCAAGCGCGATGAGTTGCGTGGCCTCAAGGAAAACGTGATCGTCGGTCGCCTGATTCCAGCCGGTACCGGTCTGGCTTATCACGAAGCTCGCAAGGTGCGTGAGTCCATGGACGATGCCGAGCGCCGCGCAATTGCCGATGCAGAGGCGGCAGAATTGGCTGGCGCGACCGAGTCCGGCACGGAAGCACCTTCTGACGAAAGTGCTGCCCACGATTGACGCGAGGCAGCGTTAGCGCTGAGCCCCAAACTCTTCTCGCAGGGGTTTGGGGCTTTTTTGTGGCTGTTGATAAGGTGAACTGCAAAGCATGGGTGGCTCGATAGTTCTTTGGATGGCGGTTGCCATACTGGTGTCGTGGGCGGTAGGGGTGTACCAGCGCATCACGCGCCTGCGTGCACGTGGATTTGACGCATTCGGCTCTTTGGAAAAGCTCCTCAAAAGTTTTTCCGGGCTGCTGCAAACCCACGCCTTGGCGCCACCTTTGCCGGATTCACCCCCGGTAGCACCAGAGTGGACGGTGCTCATGGCCAGCGTGCAGGCGCTGGAGCATGCTTGCAAGGCCGCACGCAGTGCATCGTTGATGCCGGCCGAAGTTGCCGCATTGGGTCGTGCGATGGATCTGGTGTCGGGGCAGTGGCACAAACTGTGCGATGGACCGCTGGATCTGGCGGGCTCACCCGTACCCGATGCCCTGCGGGTGCAATGGGAAGAGCTCAGCAACAAGGCACAAGCGGCGCGCGCCGCACTGAACCAGATATTGCAGCGGTATAACGAGGCTTTGCAGGATTTTCCGGCGCGCCTGATCGTCGGGCTGCTTGGATTCCGAGTCACCGGAACGCTGTCCTAAACCCATGACCATAAGTCCTGAAAAAACGCCACTCTGGCGCCAGTTGCAAGAGGTGGCCAAAGTGATTGATGCCGTGCGACGAGGCTCCTCCGGCACGCTGGCAATGGATGCAGTGCCTGCTGATTTGCGCCCGGGTGTTCAGTCTCTCGCGTTTCAGGTGTGGCGCAATTGGGGCCGGGCCACCGCCCTGCGCGAACTTCTGGCGCCGCGCAAGCCGGCACCTGCCGCAGACGCTTTGTTGTGCGTCGCGCTGGCTCTGGTGTGGCATGAAAGCGGCGCATCCTATGACGCCTTTACGCTTGTCAACCAGACTGTGGAAGCGGCCAAACGCGGTGGTCCCTTGCAACGTCAGGCGAACTTTATCAATGCCTGTTTGCGCAGGTTTTTGCGGGAACGCGCATCTCTGATCGCGCAGACAGACCGCGACTTGCAAGCCCGCTGGAATCACCCCCTTTGGTGGATACGCCGTTTGCAAAACGACCACCCCCGGCACTGGGAATCGATTCTGAACGCTGCCAACGAGCACGCGCCGATGACTGTGCGTGTCAACCGGCGCAAGACCAATGTCCATGCTTACCTGGACTTGTTGGCACAGGCCGGTATCGCAGGACAGGCGCTGGGAGCCAGCGGCATATTGCTGGAGCGAGCGGTGCCGGTGCAGGCACTGCCGTACTTTTCAGAAGGCTGGATATCGGTGCAAGACGCTGCCGCCCAGATGGCGGCGCCACTGTTGCTTGGTGGCTTGCCGGTGCCAGCCGATCGACAGATGCGCATACTCGATGCCTGTGCCGCACCGGGTGGCAAGACCGGTCATCTGCTGGAGTTGTCAGATGGCGCGGTGATAGCACTGGAGATCGATGGGCAGCGCGTACCGCGCATTGCGCAAAACTTGTCGCGCCTGGGGCTGTCGGCCCTATTGCGCACGGGTGACGCCAGCCAGCCGCAAACCTGGTGGGACGGTGTGCCATTCGACGCCATATTGCTGGATGCACCTTGCACCGCGTCAGGCATTGTGCGGCGCCATCCTGACGTGCGCTGGCTGCGTCGCGAGAGCGATATCGGCCAGCTCGCTGCGCTACAGGCCAGAATCTTGCAAGCACTATGGCCTTTGCTGATGCCCGGAGGTCACTTGGTGTATGCGACCTGCTCCGTCTTCAGGCAAGAAGGCAGCGCCCAGGTTCAAACGTTTCTTGCACACAACACCGATGCGCGCCTGTTGCCCTCTGTGGGCCATTTAATTCCCCAAATTTCGTTGGAAGCGGGGGACGTCCGAGACAATCAGGCCACGCACCATGATGGATTCTTTTACGCACTATTTCAAAAGCAGCCGGTCCCCGGGCAACCGGTCCGGTAGCCCGGGTCGCTGGCTGCTGATTTGCGTACTGGGGTTGCTGGCCAGCTACAGTGCACTGGCCCAGTCAACGGCGGAAATTGCACAGGTGCGGTTTGAACGCTCCGACGAAGATGTTTTTCTCACAGCCGAAGTGCACTTTGACTTGCCGCCGGTGGTGGAGGATGCCTTGCTCAAGGGCATCCCGATGGTGTTTGTCATGTCGGCCGACACCTTGCGGGAGCGCTGGTATTGGTATGACAAAAAGATCACCACCACCGAACGCTATTTCAGACTGGCCTACCAGCCGCTGACGCGGCGCTGGCGCCTCAATCTTTCTTCCGGGCCCGCGGCGGCCAACACCGTTGGACTGGCCTTGAATCAAAGTTACGATGAGCTTGCACAGGCGCTGTCGGCGATCAAGCGCATTTCCAAATGGAAAATCGCGGCTGTCGCCGACTTTGAATCCTCCGTCAAATACCGCGCGGAGCTGCGCTTCCGGCTGGATCTGACGCAGCTTCCCAGGCCGTTTCAGATCGGTACGCTGGGGCAGACCGATTGGGATATTTCTGCGAGTGCGGTACTGCCGTTCTCGCTCGAGATTGTGAAATGACCGGTAGCGAGGCCGGGTCTGGCGCCGCGGTGGCGCATACCTCGCGGGTCGTACGCCGTACGGTTGCCGTGGGTGCCACAGCGATGGTCGTCATCGGGCTGCTGCTGCTGTACCTGCTGATGCAAGCCACCAACAACCGGGACTTGTATGAACGCAATTACGCGCTGTTGTTCTACATCAACGTCGCGGTTGCCTCGCTACTTTTGGCCGCGATCGCTTGGGTCGCCCACCGCCTCTGGGTGCGTTTGCGCCAAGGCCGTTTTGGTAGCCGTTTGCTGGTGAAACTGGCTGCCATTTTTGCGCTGGTGGGAATCGCTCCCGGCTTGCTGATCTATGTGGTTTCCTACCAGTTCGTGGCTCGCTCCATCGAGACCTGGTTTGACGTCAAAGTCGAGGGTGCGCTGGACGCAGGACTGAGCCTGGGGCGCGTTACGCTGGACACGCTGTCCAATGAACTCACCACCAAAGTGCGTAGCGTTGCCAACCAGGTCAATGAAATCGGCGAAAGTGGTGGCAACGGTCAACTCGAGCGCATTGCGGACCAACTCGGGGCAACGGATATCGCCATCTGGAGTGGTTCAGGAACGCTGCTGGCGAGTGCCGGGCAGGCGCGTATTCAGCTCGCACCAGACAAGCCGACGGGCGCGCAATTCAGGTCGGCCAAACTCGAACTCTCCACCACCTGGATCGAAGGCTTTGAGGACGCTTCAAGCGGCACGATGTCCGGCGCAGCGCCCGCTGCTGAGCCGCAGCCCGGAGCGCGCATTCGGGTGTTGGTACCGCTGGCATCTACAACCTTGGGACTGAATCCGGAGACCCGCTATTTGCTGGTGTCGCGGGCGCTCCCAACCAATCTGGTGGTCAACGCGCTGGCTGTTGAAGCCGCCAACCGCGAATACCAGGAGCGTGCGCTGGCGCGCGAAGGCCTCAAACGCATGTACATCGGCACACTGACACTGAGTCTTTTTCTCGCAGTGTTCGGCGCGATTTTGCTGGCCGTGGTTTTGGGCAACCAGATTGTGCGGCCGCTCTTGGTGCTGGCCGAAGGTGTGACGCAGGTTGCAGCCGGCGACTTCAGGCCCAAGCTGGCGATGCAGGGCAGGGACGAGCTCGGCGGTCTGACCCGTGCGTTTGCCACCATGACGGCGCAACTTGCGGAGGCGCGCCAGGCGGTCGAACGCAGCATGCAACAAGTCGATGCGGCACGTGCCAATTTGCAAACCATCCTCGATAACCTGACCTCCGGCGTGATCGTTCTGGGCGAGGGCGGGCAGATCCGGTCTTCCAATCCCGGTGCCACCCGTATCCTGAAGGCACCGCTGGCCAGTTTTGAAGGTAGGCCGCTCGAGGAGGTGCCCGGATTGGAGGCGTTCGGCCAATCGGTTCAATCGCGATTCGTGGAATTTCTGGCAGGCCGGCGTGAGCACGAACTGGATCACTGGCAACAGTCGTTCGAGCTCGGCGCCAGTAACGCACCGCTGCACACACCGTTTGATCGTGCGCTGACGTTAGTGGCCCGGGGTGCCGAGTTGCCCGGCAATGCCCGCTTGCTGGTATTTGACGATATCTCGGAAATTGTTTCTGCCCAGCGCGCCCAAGCCTGGGGCGAAGTGGCAAGGCGCCTGGCCCATGAAATCAAGAATCCGCTCACACCGATTCAGCTCTCAGCCGAGCGTCTGGCCATGAAACTCGACGGCAAACTGCAAGCGGCTGAGCAGGCAGTACTCAATAAATCGGTCAAGACCATCGTCGATCAGGTCGATGCCATGAAGCGACTGGTCAACGAGTTTCGCGATTACGCCCGTTTGCCGGCCGCTGAACTCAAGCCGGTGAATTTGAACGCGCTGATTACCGATGTCATGCATTTGTATGAGGTCGAATCGGCCACCGCACCTATTGAGCTGGCCCTGGACCAGAGCAGTCCGCTGGTGCTCGGCGATGCAGAGCAGCTGCGCCAGGTGATACACAACCTGCTGCAAAACGCGCAGGATGCCACCGAGTCGGCGCACCAGGAGGGACGGGCTATCGAGCCGATTCTGATTCGCACCCAATGGAAGCCTGCATCCGGCCGCGTGCGCCTGAGCGTGCTCGACCACGGAGCCGGGTTTGCCGATCCGATACTCAAACGCGCGTTTGAGCCCTATGTCACCACCAAATCCAAGGGTACAGGTCTGGGTTTGGCAGTCGTTAAAAAAATCGCGGACGAGCACGGTAGCCGGGTGGATATTGCCAACCGCGTGCTGGATGGCAAAATTGTGGGCGCCCAAGTGTCGCTATCATTGTCTGCACAAGTAAACACCCAAGCTATTGCAGGGTGACGGTTTCACAGGGAAAACGCGGGCAACAATGGCAAACATTCTGGTAGTCGATGACGAGCACGGTATCAGGGACCTGCTCTGGGAAATTCTCAACGACGAGGGACATCAGGTCGAACTCGCCGAGAACGCGGCGCAGGCCCGCGCGGCCCGCTTGCGCGAACGTCCGGACCTGGTTTTACTGGACATCTGGATGCCCGATACCGATGGTGTGACCCTGCTCAAGGAATGGTCGAGCGGTGGCTTGTTGAATATGCCGGTGATCATGATGAGTGGCCATGCCACGATAGACACTGCTGTGGAAGCCACCAAAATCGGTGCGTTGGCCTTTCTGGAAAAGCCGATCACCATGCAGAAGCTATTGAAGGCGGTAGAGCAGGGCCTGGTTCGCAGCAACCTGCGCAAACCCGCTGTGGCGGAAGTTGCGGTGCGAACCGTGGTGCATGACGAGTTGCAAGACTTCGTCCCTTCCACAATTCATCTGCCGGCCGACGCAGGACTTCAGCCACATCAGAATTTCATGCTCGACAAGCCGTTGCGCGAAGCGCGCGATGAGTTTGAAAAAGCCTATTTTGAATTCCATCTGGCCAAAGAAAACGGCTCCATGACCCGCGTGGCTGAGAAGACCGGGCTGGAGCGCACGCACCTCTACCGCAAGCTCAAGCAACTGGGTGTTGATCTGACACGCGGCAAACGTGTGATCAGCTGAACCGGCGTTGCGCCATCTGCAGAAGTCCCTCAAAAATGAGGTGATCAACCAGCTCAAACGGGCGCGTCATGCTCGGTACCATCTTCCAGCCGGCGCCCCCGGTCATGATGCATTTGGGCTCCACCCCGCAGTGGGTGCGTACATGTTGCACCATGCATTCCACCGCACCAGCAATGGCATAGGTTCCGCCGCTTGTCAGGGCGTCGCTGGTATTGGTCGGAAACGGCCTGACATCGCCGGTGGGAACATGCAGCCCCGCTGTACCGGATTCCAGCGCGCGCAGCATGATGCCGTGCCCCGGCAATATCAATCCGCCTAAAAACTTTCCTGTGGCATCGACGGCTTCGACCGTGACTGCGGTGCCGACCATCACGACGACCATCGGTTTGGGCTCGCCTTGCGAGAGCATCCGGTGGTAGGCGCCAATCATGGCCACCCAGCGGTCAGCGCCCAGGCGGGCAGGATAGTCATAGCCGTTGCGCAGGCCTGCTTCTGCCTCGCTGGGTACCACCCATTGCGGTGCGACGTCCCAGCGGTCCATTTGCTCGGTCACGCGGCGGCGCACCGCGTCACCCGCCACAACGCAGCCCAGCATGTGGCGCGGCTGGGGCAAGGACTTCCAGACGCCTTCGGACAACTTGTCGATGTTTTCCAGAAATTCAGCGCCGTGGTTGAGCAGTTTGGCGTCTGCGCGCGGTGCTTCGTACACAGCCCATTTGAGACGCGTATTACCAATGTCGAGTGCCAGAAAACTCATGCTGCCTCAACCCTGACGCCAGGGCAGGCCCGCCAGCCGCCAGCCGCCTTTGTTGCCCCGGTGGGCGTTGCTGTCGGGGTCGCCTTCGAATCCTTGCAGGATGTTGTAGGCCGCCATTCCAAGCTCGGTCGCACGTTTGGCCGCAGCAATTGAGCGAACACCGCTGCGGCACAGCAGCACTACTTTTTTGTCCGCTGGAACAGTACTGCGCAGCGCGTTGTCAAAATCCGGATTCACGGCCATGCCGGGCCATTGCTTCCACGCGACCGCCACAGCGCCCGGAATGAACCCCACCCACTCGCGCTCGGCATCGGTGCGCACGTCGACCAGCACGGCTTCGCCGGACTGCCACCATGCGTAGGCCAGCGCCGCAGTCACATCTCCGGCATAGCCTATCGCATCGCGCACTGCCTTGGCCCCAATGCCATCTGCATCGTGGCGCACACCCGAACTGAGGTTGGCCGGTAGCGCCTCATCGATACGTCGGGGTTTGGGCAAATCCAGTGCCTCCATGGTGGCCACAAACTCTGTCAAGGACTTCCCGGCAACGCGCACGTTGTGGGCCTTCTCAAAACCAATGCTGGAGTGGGTGCGACCCTGGTAATCGTGTCCCGGCCAGACCGTGTAGTGGTCGGGTAGCGAAAACAGAATGCGGGTCAGGCTGTCGTACAAAGCCGGGGCGCTGCCGCTCTGGAAGTCAGTGCGACCGCAGCCGTTGATGAGCAGAGTGTCGCCGGTGAACACATGGTCGCGCCAGACAAAACTCATGCTGCCGGTCGTATGGCCCGGCGTGTGCAGTGCCTTGAGCACTTCCTTGCCGAAGCGCAGCGTATCGCCGTCCGTCAGTTGCACGGCGGCGGTGGTGATGCCGCAACCCGCCGGCGCCGCGGTCCTGGCGCCGGCGTGCTCGGCCAGGTGGCCGGCGCTGGTGATGTGGTCGGCGTGGGCATGGGTTTCCACGGTCCAGACCAGGCGCA
>Ga0075019_10002481_pt1 | contig 10499 bp, 12 predicted proteins | sample ColStrG_CSR_2013_FD_71473 | JGI IMG/M metagenome (GOLD analysis project Ga0075019, IMG submission 71473) | Freshwater sediment microbial communities in response to fracking from Pennsylvania, USA - Cold Stream Run_MetaG_CSR_2013 | ecosystem: Environmental > Aquatic > Freshwater > Creek >...
GTAGATCGCAGTCGATGGAAGGAAAGACCCAACCACGTGAACGGACAGATCGGAGGTTTCGGCGGCTGACGCAGGAACCGTTAGTGAAAAATGTCCGTTACAAAGATAATAATTGCCAACTACCTGGCAGGTGAGTTAGAAATATTGACCAACCGAAGGACACACCGCATGAGCGACCGCATATTCGGTATCGATACTCTCATCGTCCCCGCCGCCCTTGTGCCGGAAGGCGATCGGGAAGCCGCGCAAGAAGCCATGAACGCGATCGGAGCCGACGCGCTGCGTGTGCCCGCCGTGCTGGTCCCCCCCGGCGCGAGCCCGCCCGGAGGCGACTACGTGATGATGGGCGTCCTCGTCGGCGCAGCCTCGGACTCAGGCGACTACACCCCGCCCGATCCATCGACGGACGCCGGCCGGACCGCCACTCCGCCACCGCCACTCCACACGCCCAGCCAGACCCGCGACCCAATCGCCGCCGGCAACGCCGCCCGGCACGCGATGGCGACGAACCGCAACGGCCGGACTTTGGCGAAACCCCCGCAAGGCGGTTAAGCTTCCCCCCGGACACGCCATCGGGGGAAACACATGGTCACCAACATCAAACGCCTTGTCTATTTCGAGGAATTCATGGCCCCGAACGCGGCCGAAATCCTCGACGCGCACCCGGAAATCGAACTGGTGCGGCTCGAATACGCCTCCCCCGTCGAGGACAACTGGGCGGAAATGAGCCGCACCCTCGGCTACCAGACCCAGTCCCGGGTCGAGCTGCGGGAACCCTGGTTCGCCAATGCCAACATGATCGCCCGCTGCCCCAACCTGCTCGCGGTCAGCTCCACCGGCGCCGGTTACGACATGGTGGACGTCGACGATTGCACCAAGGCCGGCGTCATCGTCTGCAACCAGTCCGGCACCAACAAGGAAGGCGTCGCCGAACACGCGCTCGGCCTCATGCTCGCGCTGTCGAAGAAAATCGCCACGTCCGACCGAGCGATGCGCACCGTGCCGGACCTGGTGCGCCGCAACTATCAGGGCAACGACATCAAGGGCAAAACCCTGGGCATCGTCGGCATCGGCAATATCGGCACCCGCCTGTCGGAAATCTGCCGCCTGGCCTTCGGCATGACCATCCTCGCCTACGACCCCTATCTGACGAAAGACCAGGTGGCCGCCCGCGGCGCGACCCAGGTCGGCCTCATCGAGCTGATGCAAAAATCCGACTACGTCTCCGTCCACTGCCCCCGCACCAAGGAAAGCTTCGGAATGCTGGGCGCGGCCGAATTCGCCACCATGCAGCCCCACGCCTATTTCATCAACACCGCCCGCGGCGGCATCCACGACGAAGCCGCGCTGGCCGAGGCACTCACGAAAGGCCAACTCGCCGGCGCGGGACTCGACGTCTTCCTCCAGGAACCCCCGCCGCTCGATCATCCGCTGCTGGCGATGGACAAGGTCATCGTCTCCCCGCACAACGCGGGCCTGACCGATGAGTCTATCCTCGAAATGGTCACCGCCACCGCTCACCAGTGGATCGGCATTTTTCAGGGACGGGTGCCGCCCCGCATCGTCAACCCCGAGGCCTGGCCGCTCTATTCCAAGCGCTTCGCCGAGATCGTCGGCCACGCCCCCGACCCCATGCCATGACAGCGCTCGGCCTGCTCCTGGCGACGATGGAACCGCCGGCCGCGATGTTTGCCTGAAGGGATGGCCGAACTATCCGGCGCGGTACGACCTCGCGGACACCAACGTGTCGCAGGGGGAGGCTTATGCCGCCATCGCGGCGCGGAAATACTCGCCCTCGACGCACCGGATCATGGCCAAGGTTTGGGGCCAGCCGCGCGGGTGATGTTCTGGCGCTTCGCCAGCACCCTCATCGTCTCGATTGAATGGGTGAAAGTGGCGCGGCGGTCGGTTGTTACGACGTCTTGTTCGGTTCAACCGCCGCAACCGGCGCTTTACCGTTGTTGAACGGCCGAAGGTCTCTCACCGATGACTGAACGCCGGCGCCCGAAACACCCCGCGCGATCAGATCGCGCCCAGCTTCATCATCCGCAAAACCGCCCGCCCCAGAATCCCGTACGGACTCATCAGCGTCTCCGGCAGATCGAAATGCCCGTAATTCTCCGCCACGATCAGTTCCGCGTGCGGAACCGCGGCGGCGAAGACACGCGCCTGACGCTGAAACTCCGGCGTCTCATCGGTGCCATGCGCCAAGATCAGCGGCGCCCGGATATCGCCGAGGTGACGAATCGGGCTGAGCGCCTCCACCGTCGCATCGTCGAACTTCACGTAGGCACTGCGCTTGGACAGCCGCACCGGAGCCAGGTCGTAAATCCCGCTGATGCAGAACCCGCCCTTGATAGCATCGGCCGGCAGCCCGAAATCCTTGTGCCAGTCGGTGGTCAGCGCAACCGCCGCCAGATGCCCGCCCGAGGACTGGCCGCCCACGTAAATCCGCGACGGGTCGCCGCCGAACCGGTGCGCATTGGCATGGACCCAGGCGATCGCCCGACGCACCTGATCGGCCATCGGCATCAGGCTGCCGCCGACGTCCTGGACCGCGGCGAAATCCGGCACCACGTAATGCGCCCCGGCCCGCACGAACAACTCCGCCGGGAATGCCATGTCGGCCGCGCGTACCGCCCGCCACGCCCCGCCATGAATCATGACGAAAACCGGCGCGTTGGCACGTTTGGCCTGAAAGACGTCCAGTGCCTCGATCGGCGTCGGCCCGTAGCTGAACCGCTTCGGCGCCCCCACACGTTGACGCGTCAGGGCGCTGTTGCTGGCCCAGCGTTTCAGCAGTTGCCGCATCGCCGGCGCGTAGGTCGCCTGATCGTACGCGGCGTCCAGCTCCACCTGATCGTAGTCCAGGAACACAGCGGGGCCTTTGTCATGCGGCGCGGGCCCCACGGTGCAGGCCGCCCGCGCTCGGGCGGACACGAGCAGCGAAAGCAATCCGCCGCCGGTCGCGATCAAGCTCCGTCGGGCTGGCGTTGGCCCATCGATTGGCGGCATGCGGGCTCCCATGGCTCAGCGCGATTATAACGATACCCCCTAGCGGATCGCGGTGCCCGCATCCAGACCTTGTGCCCCGTTTTCGGCGCCCGCTCAGCACCGAACGACCGACATACGCCCGCAACCGACCGGCAGGCATGCCACCAAAGCCTTTCAGCCCAACCCGCCCTGGTGTAGACCCCGCGCCAACCGAACCGCCGAGGGATCGCATGTCCGCCCCTTACACCGCCGCCGCGCTGGAACCCGAGGTGACGGCACCGCTCATCATGGCCCTCCCGAAAGGCCGCATCCTCGAACAATGCGGGGAGGTTCTGGCTCGCGCCGGGATCGTTCCAACCCCCGATTACGCCGACGAAAGCACCCGCCACATGCGGTTCGCGACCAACGATCCGAACCTGGACGTGGTGCGCGTCCGGTCCTTCGACGTCGCGACGTTCGTGGCCTTCGGCGCCGCGCAGATCGGCATCTGCGGCTCCGACGTGCTGATGGAGTTCGACTATTCCGAGGTCTACGCACCGCTCGACCTGCGCATCGCGAAATGCCGGGTCTGCGTGGCCGAACCGGCCGAAACCGCCGGAAGCGACGATCCAACCCGCTGGTCGCGCATCCGTGTCGCCAGCAAATACCCCAACATCGCCCGCCGCCATTTCGCCAGCCGCGGCGTGCAGGCCGACATCGTCGAGCTGAACGGCGCGATGGAACTGGCCCCCAGCCTGGGACTGTCGCGGGTGATCGTCGATCTCGTGGATTCCGGCCGCACCCTGAAGGCCAACGGACTGGTGGTGACGGAAACCATCGCCGAGGTGTCCAGCCGCCTGGTCGTCAACCGCACCGCCCTCAAAACCCAACCCGAGGCCATCGGCGCCCTGATCGAACGCTTCCGCTCGGCGCTGGCAAGCACGCCCAACTAGACGCTACATAACGCGTCATGTGGCAAACCAGCGCCTTATACGACCACGCCGCCGCCTTCGCCGGAGAGGTCTGGCACATCGCGCTGATCCTGGGAATCGCGACAGCGGTGTTCGCGCCGTTGGAATACTTCTTCGCGGTCCGCCGCAGCCGGTTCTTCTACCAAGGCTGGCGCGTCGACCTCGGCTGGTATGTTTTCAGCGGGCTGACCCTGGGGTTTGTGCTCGGACCGATAACCGCGACGATCGCCTGGGCCGCGCACGCGGCCTTGCCCAGCGCGATGAGCGGGGCGGCGAGCGCGCTGCCGCTCTGGGCACGCATGATCGGCGCGATGATCGTGGGCGAGGTCGGGTTCTACTGGGGCCACCGCTGGACCCATACGATCCCGGTCCTCTGGCAGTTCCACGCGGTGCATCACAGCGCCGGACATGTGGGGTTCCTGGTCAACACGCGGGGCCACCCGGTGGATGTGGCGTTCACCCGCGCATGTGGGCTGACCATGCTCTATGCGTTCGGGTTCGCCGATACGCTGGGCCCCGATCCGGCATTGATTCCGGCACTGGTGGTATTCGCCGGATCCTTCTGGACCTACTTCATCCATTCCAACGTCAAGGTCCGGCTCGGATTCCTGGAAGAGGTCATTGCAACCCCATTCTTCCACCATTGGCACCACACGCGGGAAGATCACAAGGACCGCAATTACGCGTCCATGGTCCCGGTCATGGACCGTATCTTCGGCACGATGTACCGCCCGAAGAAATGGCCCGCGGAATACGGAACGGCGACGCCGGTCCCGGACAACCTGGTGGGACAGTTGCTACAGCCCTTTGCCCCACCGCCGGAGCCCGCCGCGACTATTGACCGCCCTGGTGTTCTCCCACCGGACCGGTGATGTCGTAGGTGCGTATAACGGTATCGCTCAGCGCCGCATCGACGATCGCGGGAAAGGCCTCGCGCAGCAGCGTGGTGCGAATTTCCTCCCGCACGGCGGCGAAGCTGGGGTTTTGCCCCTGCCGGTGTTCCCCGACCCGCACGACGAACCACCCCGCCCCAGTCCGCACCGGCCGCGGCGCGGTCTGTCCGGGCAGCATCGCGAAGGCCACCGCACCGATTTCCGGCGCCAGCACGCCGCGCGGACGAAACCCAAGGTCGCCGCCGGCAGCCGCGGAACTGTCCTTGCTCACCCGGTGCGCAACGGTCGCGAAATCCGCCCCGCCGGCAAGTTCGGCGATAACGGCATTCGCCTCTTCCTCGGTCGGAAGCAGAATGACGAACACGTCCGCCTCCTCGGGGCCGGGTTTGTCGCGCAGGTCGCGGTCGTACCGTTCGAGCAGTTTCTGCTCCGGGAGGCCGGCGCCAGCCTCCCGCACCAGCACCGCATCCGCCAGAACGCTGTCGTAGGCAAGCCGGGCACGGCGCAACACCCGAGGGTCCTTGTCCAGCCCACGCTTCTGCGCGCGCAGGACCAAAGCCTCGATCTGGATCAGACGTTTCAGGACGCCGGGATAGACGGTTTCGAACGGTTGCGCGCGCGGTCCGGGCGGCAGATCGCGCACGCCATCGCCGACGTTGCCAAGCGTGATCGTCCGCCCGCCGACATCGGCGACAACCGTGTCCGCCGCCTTTTCGGACTCGCCGGTCAGGTCGTAATGGGGCGTTTCGGTGTCGAACTGCGGCTTGGAAAGCGACATGCCGGTCGCGGGCGACGGCGCCTGAGGCAGGTTTTGCGCGACGGCCAACGACGATGCCAATAGGCACATCAAGGCCGCCAGTGCCGGCGGGAACGCGCTCTTCACGATGGGTTACCTTCCAATTCGATCTCAAGGGGGGCGGCATGACGGAAACGCGATGCTAGCATAGCCCGGGCACCGCGCGGCCAGTGGCTAAATTTGCGGTAAATATCGTCTTTGACGAACGCCCTCACGCCAACCGGGAAAACTAAAATTTGCGACGGATTGAGTTTTTGTTGACTCGCTTGCCAAGGCGTCTTACGATCAGGCGTCAATTCGATAATGGGAAGCGTATTATGATCGACGCTCGGGGTCAGGCTACTTCGTCGGCAACAAAGCTCGGCAAACGACTCGGCCGCCTCGTCGGCGCCGGTGCGGCCGCGCTGGCGATGTTCTGCGCGCATGGTGCGATGGCACAAACGAACCTGATCACCAACGGCAGCTTCGCCATCACCGGTGGCTCCCAATCCTTCCAGTTCGGGACTTACAACGGCTACACGCCGACCGGCAGCGCCGCTGGGGAGACGTTGGCCGGCTGGGCATCCACGTCCTACGGTTTCGTCTTCACGCCGACATCCACCGCCGCCGACAGCACCTACGGTCAAAACAACCTCAGCCTGTACAGCACGACGACGACACCCAGCACGACCTTCAACAACGCCAGCCCGACCGGTGGGAACTTCCTCGCCGAGGACTCGGACTTCGGCACCGCCGCGATCACCCAGACGGTCGGCGGACTCACCGCCGGCAAGTATTACACGCTGAAATTCTCCTGGGCCGGCGCACAGCAAACCGGCTTTACTGGCGTCTCGACCGATGAATGGCAGGTCACACTGGGCGGAAGCCCGACCCAAACCACGTCGGTCATCTCCGTTCCGAGCCAAGGTTTCACCGGCTGGCAGACCGCGAGCATGACGTTCCTGGCCACGACCACGGGCAGCGAGACGCTTTCGTTCCTCGCCGCCGGCACGCCGCCCAATAACGTTCCGGCCTTCGCCCTGCTCGCCAACGTCTCGCTCGTCGCCGCGCCGGAACCGACAGGTTTGGCGGTGTTGGGCGTCGGCATGGCTGGCATGGTTGGACTCGCCCGCCGCCGCCGCAAGCTGGTTCAAGCCAAAGCCGCCGTGGCGTAACCACAGCCTCTGGCAAGCTGCCGAATAACCGGTCGTTGAGGGATGCCGAGCGAATTTTCGTGCGGGAGCGGACCACGTTAAGACAAGATATTTTGACGTCGTGTCGAGATTTGGACGAATTCCGCGCGAAAAGGCGCCGGCAAACCGACCGAACCGGTTTTGCGGCAACCCGCTAAACCCGCGTCGACATCGACCAGGCCATGGCACGCGGCGGCATCGGCCGCGCGCCCCCCACCCCGTATCGGCCGACCGGTTCGGCGCGGGGCAACGATCCCGCGACAATATCGATCACCCGGCTTTGAACCGTCAGCGCTCGCTGAAGCAGTACCCGGTTCTCCCCCGCCAGCTCCCGCAGGCGCTTCAGCGCGGACTCCATCGCCGGCCGTTGTTCGGCTGAAATCGGCGTCGGCGCCGCCTCGCTCAGCAGCGCCAAAGCCCGCCGCTTTTCCGGCAGCACCGCGACGGCGGCAGATAGGTCCAGCGCATCCAGCGCCGCGTTCTCCCGCATCAGCGTATCCGCCAGACCCGAAACGGTTTCGATCAAAGCTGTTGTCATTGCTCCTGTCTCCCGGTCGAAGTTTGTTTCGCTTCCTGCATCCGCAGCATCGCCGCCATCACCGGCGCCGCCAGGCCGAAACCGCCATGCGCCGCGATATGCTTGCCGAATTCGGCGATCAGCATCGGCTTCCACGTCTCCTCCCCGGCGCCGCCGCCAAACAGGCCGTGCGCGGTGTCGACCGTGTCGAACATCGGCGCGAGCAACTGGCCGATCGCCATGGCCTCGAAATCCTGCGCGGCCTTGCGGATCGCCTCGGTGCCCGTGCCGGCGGGCGGAGCGACGGGCGGGATATCCATCAGCGGATCTCCAGATCGGCGTGCAAGGCGCCCTCGGCCTTGATCGCCTGCAGAATGCTGATAAGGTCGCGCGGCCCAACCCCAAGCGCATTCAAGCTGGCCACGAGGTCGCGCAGCGTGGTGCCGGATTCCAGGATGCCCAGCTTGCGGTCGTGCTGATCGTCCACCTGGATGTTCGTCCGCGGCACCGTCGTTGTCGTGCCGTTGGAAAGCGGCGCGGGCTGGCTCACCAACGGCGTTTCGGTCACCCGGATCGTCAGATTGCCCTGCGCGATGGCCACCGTGCTGATGCGCACATTGGCGCCCATCACGATGGTGCCGCTGGCCTCGTCGATCACCACTTTGGCCTCGCTGTCGGGGATCACCGGCAGGTTTTCGATGGCCGCGAGCGTGTCGATCGGATCCCGGCCATTCAGAGCGATCGCAACGGTGCGGGGATCGGTGGCTCGGCCGATCGGCCCCACCGCGCCGTTGATCGCCGCGGCGATGCGCCTAGCCGTCGTCAGATCGGGATTGCGCAGCCCCAGGCGCAGCGTGTTGCCCTTGTCGAGCTGAAACGCGACCTCCTTTTCGACCGTGGCGCCATTGGCGATCCGGGCCGAGGTCGGAACGCCCCTCGTCACCGAACTGGCGGCCCCCCGAGCGGCGACGGCGGCACTGCTGAGGGGGCCCTGACCGACGGCGTAGACCTCTCCGTCCGCGCCGAGAAGCGGGGTGACCAACAGGATTCCGCCCATCAGGCTGGTGGCATCCCCCAGCGCCGAGACCGCGATATCGATCCGGCTGCCGCTGCGGGCGAAGGCGGGCAGTTGCGCCGTGACCATCACCGCCGCGACGTTCTTGGTGGACAACGCCGTCGCTTGATCGCGGGTGTTGACGCCCAGCCGTTCCAACATGCCGATCAACGACTCGCGGGTGAACACATTGTTGTTGAGCTTGTCGCCGGTGCCGTTCAGCCCCACCACCAGGCCGTAGCCGATCAACTGGTTTTCGCGCACGCCCTCCACATCGACGATGTCCTTGATCCGCACCTGCGCCGCCGCCGGCAGCGCCAGCAGCAGCGCGAGGAGAAAAAAGATCGGGGACGATCGGTGATTCATGCCGGCGTTAACAGTTTATTAACGGTTACGGAGTTACTCTCGCCCCCGGCACCGCAAAGCCCGTGCCAGATCGCGCGGGGCGGAAATCCGGCCTTTTTTCGCGTCATTGCCCGGCAAAATCTGCCGGGTCGTGCAAACAGGAGCATCCATCATGGCCGGTATCGACCGCGTGGGCTTCAGCCGGACCGCCCCCGTCCGCAACAGTACCGCGGCACCGGCATCGGGCGGGTTCGTGCTGCCGGATGACAATGTCCGCGCGGGCAATGTCGCCGCGCCGGCGCCCCTCGCCAGTTCGTTTTTGTTTCAGGACAATCCCGCGTGGGACGAAACACCCGCCCGCGAGCAGGCCTCCACCCTGCTTTCCGAACTGGCGGCCCTGCAACGATCGGTGCTGGGCGGCGGCGATCCCGCGGCTGTTCTGCGGCGGTTGGATGGGATGCTGGCCGCCGCGCCGGGCACTGCTGCGCCGCCGATGTTGGCACTGCTGTCCGCGGTGCGATTGCGGGCAAGGGTGGAGCTGGCACGACGAGCCGCGACCTGATTCCGATAATCGTTTTATTGCAATCGCTTGCATCCGCATCTGCACACTTGGCCTAGCCTGAACGCGCCGCTATAAGCTCGCCGTTCACGCCCTGAACTCGCCAGGACGCGAACGGGAACGTGACGAGCAGGACCGACGACGATGATGGTGAGTCTGCCCCCCGACTACCGCCCGCTTGAGGATGAGGAGTTCATGAACCCCATCCAGGTGGAATATTTCCGTCAGAAACTGCTCCGCTGGCGAATGGATCTGATCCGGGAGGCCGACGGCACCCTCGCCAGCCTGTCCGAAGGCGGCATTCTGGAAGCCGACATCACCGACCGTGCCAGCGTGGAAACCGATCGTGCCCTGGAACTTCGGACGCGTGACCGGGCGCGCAAGCTGATTTCCAAAATCGATCAAGCCCTGCAACGAATCGACGACGGATCCTACGGCTACTGCGAGGAAACCGGCGAACCCATCGGCCTCCGCCGGCTGGAGGCTCGGCCCATCGCCACCCTGTCGATCGAGGCGCAGGAACGCCACGAACGCAAGGAACGCATCCACCGCGACGATTGAAGTCGCGACCCACCGGCTGGCAATCGTCGTGGCCTGTCCGAACGGTCGCGGCGATTTCAGCCGGCTGAACGACCGCCGAACCCGTGCTGCGTGACTCGCTGCCGCAAGGACGGAATCGATAGCCTTATTTGCGCTCTGCTGGGACACCCGGTGTCGTCCACCGATGCATGGGATGCACACCGGTCCACCGGGTGGTTCCATCGGCGCCGGCCAAAAACCGCCAGCCGGTTAAGGCGACGCGCAAAAACGACCGCTTCGCGGTGGCATTTGCCCAACTCGTGATGGCCGGACTTGTCCCGGCCACCTATGGCGGCACAAATCCGCGGTTTTTTCCTGCCGTCATTGGTCCCCGGGACAAGCTCGGGAACGACGAGAAAAGAGACCGATCGAATGATTTGATGTTGAACGTCGCCTAAGTCCACGCCCGAACACCGCACAACACGTCATGGCGGCGCATGCCGCCACCCACGACTTCGCGGTTGTGCCCTAACAAGAAGCGGGTAGCGGACCTTCGCCTACCATGACGGAAAACCAACATCTCGAAGGCCAGCCAGATATAAGCGCCCAGCCCCGCCCACGTCGTGCCGGCCCCCCCCCTCGTCATGCCGCCGAAAGCCGGCACCCACGTCTTGCCAGCCTGCGACTGTGGAAGACGCCG
>Ga0075019_10002482_pt1 | contig 10498 bp, 7 predicted proteins | sample ColStrG_CSR_2013_FD_71473 | JGI IMG/M metagenome (GOLD analysis project Ga0075019, IMG submission 71473) | Freshwater sediment microbial communities in response to fracking from Pennsylvania, USA - Cold Stream Run_MetaG_CSR_2013 | ecosystem: Environmental > Aquatic > Freshwater > Creek >...
TTGCCGGTCCGCACCAGCTTGGCGCGCATGCCGCGCGACAATTTGCCGGAACAGACACGGATGAACGCGATACGGTCGCGGTGGTTCGGGTCCATATTGGCCTGAATCTTGAACACAAATCCGGTCATTTTTTCCTCATCGGCCTCGATGACGCGGGTGCTGGCCTGTTGGCTGCGCGGCGGCGGGGCAATGGCGGCCATCGCGTCGATCAGATCTTTGACGCCGAAATTACGCAAGGCGGAGCCGAAAAACACCGGTGTCAGATGTCCGGCGCGGAAGGCGTCCAGATCAAACGGCTGGCAGGCATCCACCGCCAGACCGATTTCTTCCAGCCAGTCGGCGCGGTCCTGCACGGGCAACAGCCCGGCCACTTGCGGGTCGTCATAGCCCGAAACCTTCATCGCCGAATCCTCGCGGTCAATCCGGCGAATTTCGTTGCGGCGCAGATCAAAGGTGCCGGCAAAGCTCTTGCCCGAGCCAATCGGCCAGGTCACAGGCGCGGTATCGAGTGCCAGCGTTTTTTCGATTTCATCGAGCAAATCAAACGGATTGCGGATTTCGCGGTCCATTTTATTGATGAAGGTGACAATCGGAATGTCGCGCAGGCGGCAGACCTCGAACAGCTTGCGCGTGCGCGCCTCGATGCCCTTGGCGGCGTCGATGACCATGATGGCGGAATCAACCGCCGTCAGGGTGCGGTAGGTGTCTTCAGAAAAGTCCTCATGGCCCGGCGTATCCAGCAGGTTGAAAACACAATCGCCATATTCAAAAGTCATCACTGAGGTTACAACCGAAATGCCGCGCTCGCGCTCGATGCCCATCCAGTCCGAGCGGGTTTGCGTGCCGCTTTTCTTGGCCTTGACCTCACCGGCAAGCTGAATCGCGCCCCCGAACAGCAGCAGCTTTTCGGTGAGGGTGGTTTTACCGGCGTCCGGATGCGAGATGATGGCGAATGTTCTGCGGCGGGCGACGGCAGAGGCGATTTCTGACATATTGTTCTAGACCTCAGTTTAAAACATCTTCCGCCCTTCGAGCGCCTCAGGGTGAAGGATGTTTTGCCAACCGCTTCATCCTGAGGCTCTCGAAGGATAAGGTGGTTCAGCGCGATAGCTATTGCGTCGAGTTAGAGGGCTTGAGCGCTTACGTCAATTGCTATTGACTGATTAGCGCTTGACCGGCCCATAGTCAGGCTGTTAGTTTATATATAAACTAAACGGAATTGATGTTCATGTCCCTGCCCGCTTTGCTGCAAAAGCTCCGTATTCCGGTGATCGGTTCGCCGCTGTTCATTATTTCCAATCCTGATCTGGTGATCGCGCAATGCAAAGCCGGGATTGTCGGCTCGTTTCCGGCGCTGAACGCCCGCCCCGGTCCGGTGCTGGAAGAATGGCTCAAGCGGATTATTGGCGAACTGGGCGAATATAATTCCATGAACCCGCATGCGCCCGCCGCGCCTTTCGCGGTCAACCAGATCGTGCACCGGAGCAACGAGCGGTTGATGCATGATATGGAACTTTGCGTCAAATATCAGGTGCCGCTGATTATCACCTCGCTCGGCGCGCGCGAGGAGGTGAACCAAGCCACCCATTCCTATGGCGGGTTGGTGTTTCATGATGTCATCAACAATGTCCATGCCCACAAAGCCGTGGCAAAGGGCGCGGATGGGCTGATTGCGGTGGCGGCAGGTGCGGGCGGCCATGCCAGCACCATTTCGCCGTTCGCGCTGGTGCAGGAAATCCGCGAATGGTTCGCCGGGCCGCTGGCGCTGTCGGGCGCGATTGCCTGCGGGCGCTCAATTCTGGCGGCTCAAGCGATGGGCGCTGATCTGGCCTATATCGGATCGGCCTTTATTGCCACCAAAGAAGCCAATGCAACGGCGGCCTACAAGCAGATGATTGTCGAATCCGGGGCCAGCGACATAGTTTACTCAAACCTGTTTACCGGCATTCATGGCAATTATCTGAAGGGCTCAATCAAAGCCGCCGGTCTCGACCCTGATCATCTTGCCGAAGCTGATCCATCCAAAATGAATTTTGCCCAGGCGGGCGCCAAGGCCTGGAAAGATATATGGGGCGCTGGCCAGGGTATTGGCGCTATCGGCGCAGTAAACAGCGCAGCCGCCTTCATCCAAAATCTTGAAGAAGAATATAATAAAGCAAAGGCCGACTTGTTAACCAAAACATCTTAAAGCATTTTTGTAATTAAAAAAACAAACAATGTTTAATATAATTCATTTAATCCTGATTGAATATGCTGTCTTTTCGCTTGAAATTTCGGATACATTCAATTTATGGAAGCTGAATTATGCCTTTCGTCGCCCTGATCGATGATCGACAAACCAATCGAACTATATTTTCCCGTTTGGCAACAACACTTGGCGATGATGTTGAAGTCCTGAGCTTTGATCAACCGCTGGCGGCGCTTGACTTGTTCCGCGGCCGCACGCCCGATCTGGTGATCAGTGATTACAATATGCCGGATATGAACGGCAGCGAATTTACCAGGGCGTTCCGGCTATTGCCGCATTGTGCCGATGTGCCGGTGGTGATCATCACTGTTCACAGTGAGCGCGATTGGCGTCTGGCGGCGCTCAATGCGGGAGCTACGGATTTTTTAAGTTCGCCGGTTGACCAGCTCGAATTTGTGACACGCGCCCGCAATCTGTTGCATTTACGCCACCATCAATTGCTGCTGGAAAAGCGGGCCGACAAGTTGGAGGATGTGCTGATGTCAACGCGCGCGGCGCGGGATCGCGCAGGTAGCGACGCCAACAAACGCCTGGCGCAGGTGATTGACGCGCTGCCGATCATGATCAGCGCCGTCGGCAAAGACGGGCAAATGCTGTTTTCAAACGCCTATTGCGCCAGTATATTCGGTGCACGCGCTAGCCCCGCGCAACAGACGGGCGTGGCCTTGTCGGCGCTTGACCAGGCGGTGCTGTCAACTGGGGTGCCAACGTCCCCGGTCGAAGAGGAACTGTTCGACATCAACGGCCATGCGCGGCGATTTCTCACCCGTAAGTCGCCGCTGCGCGATGGCCAGGGCCGAACAACCGGTGTGCTGACCAGTGGCTTTGACATTGCTGAACGCCAGCGGGTGGAAGCTCAGCTTCATCATGTGCCGGGGCGCATTGCCGATTGTGGCCTGCCCGACCTACAGCATTTGATGCAAAAGATGCAGGCGGTCATCGGCAGGGGCCGGCGTGACGATCAGCATTTTGCAGTGCATGTGGTGCGGCTCGACGGCTTTGCGGCGGTCAACAGTTTGCTCGGGCATCGCCTTGAAGATCATTTTTTTCGGGTGGCGGTTGAACGCTTGCGCCAGATGCTGCGCGAGACCGATGTTCTCGCGCAGGTTGACGGCGATAAGCTCGCGATTTTACAATCCGGACTGTCCGAGGCCTGCGAAGCGCAAGCGCTGGCGAAACGCATTCAGATGGCAGTGAGCGCCGTAAGTGCTATCGTGGATGACGAGATCATAACGTCTGCGGCGGTCGGGATAGCGCTTTACCCGCAGGACGGAAAAAGCGCTGAATCCTTATTGGCCGTGGCCAATACGGCCATGATGCAGGCCAAATCCTGCCAATCTCCGCGCTTTTGCGAGGATATAGCGGAAGATTGCATAACTTGACGTTTAGCCGAAAATTCCACCAAAGCGTTTTTTCGGTGGCGCAACTTCATTGTCCAGCCCCGGATCATCCGGCGCGCCCGGCTGTGCCAGGACCAAAGCTGGCTCTGGCAAGGCCTCAACAACCTCAGCGGGCGCTTCATACGTATAGGCCGCCAGGCTTTCCATCGGGCGGGTCCAGTGGAATGCATCCAGTTTTCCGGTGATGGGCGACACCGGCCCCCAGGTGTCAGAGATAACACCGTCAGCAATCCAGGCGGCGTCGCGCGGCGCATGCGCGGCGCGGGCCAGCCACTCGCGGGTACGGCCATTGCCATTGCCGCGCGCCTGTTCAAGTTCGGCCATTGCGAGGCAGGCGCGGGCGGTCGGACGCTCAGCGCTGTCGAGATCGACAAGCGGGCGCAATACTTCACCGGCGCGGTCAAATTCGCGGGCGACGATGGCGGCTTTGGCCACGGCGAGGCGCGCATCGGCTGAATCTGGTGTGAGTTTGAGCAAATATTCAGCGCGGGCCAGCTTTTCGCTGGCTTTGTCTCCGGGGCGCGAATCGACATAGGCCTGCGCCAGGTCCGGATGCTGGGCATTGGGCCAGATCGCCTCGATGAGTTTGCGCGCGCGGCGCGGGTCTTTTTGGGCAATCAGCAATTGCGCCGCCAGAATGGTGGCCGGCACCAGATTGGGGCTGAGGCCAATGGCTTCTTTGGCCAGTTTAAGCGCTTCTTCGGGCGAACCGGCCTTTTTGTCGAGTGCGATGGCGGTTTTGAGCACGGCGCGCTGGCGATTGGCGTCAGCCTTGTCGATCAGGTGCGCGCTGGCGCTGCGCTCAACACCGGCAAGAGCCGCCGCCCAATTTGCATTGGCGGCATGGTGATCAAGCAAAGCCTCGGCGGCCCAAGGGGTTGCGCCATGTTTTTGCGCTTCCTCGGCATGGGCATAGGCACCCGCGGCATCGCCGCGGCGCCGCGCCTCGACATGCAGGCCACGAAGACCTAGCGCGCGCGTGGCCGGGTTTTGGGCCATTTTAGAAAAGGCGGTTTCGGCAGCAGCCTTGTCACCGGACATCTGGGCTGATTGGGCCTTTAACAGCAGCGCCAATGGCTCATCCTTCAGGTGCTTCTCGGCCTCTTTGGCGGCGGAGGCGGCGGTTTTCTGATCGCCTGCGCCTAGCGCCACCATACCACGCGAAACAGCGGCAAAGCCTTTGGCGCGGCTGCGCGCCCTTGAGGCCAGCGTCACCAACGCCGGAATGCGGAGGACAAAGCGGATCAGGCTCCACAGCACCGAAAGGGCCACAACTGTCGCAAGCAGGCCCAAAAGACCAACGAGCAGTGAGGTTTCAATGTGAAAACTGCCCCAATTGATGGAAATATCGCCCGGTTGGTCGGCCAATTGGCCCAGACCATAGGCCAATCCTGCTAAAATGATAAAAAGAAAAACCAAACGCAACATGGGAAAACCTCAGTTTTTAGGCCCGGCTTCAGGCTCAGTTTTTAGGCTTGGCGAGCGTGTTCATGGCGTCATTAAGCAAGGATTGCGCTGCATCTTCGGCAGTTAGTCGCGACTGCGCCAGCTTGGCAAAGGCCTCGGATTTGTCACGCGCGACCTGCGGCAACTTGGCTTGCAAAGCCAGCACATCGCGCCAACTGGCTTTGGCTGCCAGAGCGGCCATGCGCTCGATCAGCGAAGCCGGGTCATCGCCGGCCGGCACGGCGCCGGTGCGGATTTTCACCAGCGAGGACAGGCTCGACCACATGCGGTCCGAGAAATTGGCGGATGCGGGTGGCTGAACCGCCACCAGCATGGCCGGTGTAGCCTGCGCCAAAGCCTCACTCAGCGCACGGTTGGTCGGCAGGCCCTTATCGGCGAAGGCCTTTAGAGAAGCCAATTTTGCCACATCGACACCCAGCGATTCAGCCGCCGTGAGCGCATTGGCGAAGGGCACCTCACGGGCAATGTCCTGATTGAGCACTTCGGCGATAATGGCCAATGCCGGTGCATTGGTCTTGGCCAGCGCATCAGGCGTTTTGGCCAGCGCATCCGGTTCAGTGCTGACGCGGGTTTGCGCCTTGGGCGCGGCCAGCGCTGCCTCAAGGCTGGCAATCCGCGCGTCCAATGCGCCAACGTCCGCCGAAGCGGACGCCGCAACCGGCGCAGCAACAGTGGCGGGCGCGGTGTTCATCGTGGCTGGGGCCAACTTAAGCGCGGCGACATTGGCTTCCAGCGCCTTGAGGCGGTCGGAATAGTCAAATTTGGACAGGTCCGGCGCGGGAGCGGGTTTCGGCAAGGCCTTGAGCGCGCCATCCGTCGCCTTGATCTGGGTGTCAAGCGCGGCAAATTTCGCATCCAACACCGGATCGGCGGCGGGTTTAGGCAAAAGACTGGTGACTGAGGCCGGCATCAGCGGGCCAAGTTGCGGGCCGCCAATGTAAACACCCGCCGAAACCAGTGCCCCGACCAGACCGCCGACCAGACCAGCACCCAGTTTGCCGGAGCCGGATTTCACGGGAGCAGTCATAACAGGGGCAAGCTGAACAGCAGGTTCAGCCGCAGCAAGTGGCTCAATGATGGTTTCCGCCACGGATTCATGCAGGGGTTGTTGCAAGGTCTCGTGAACGGCGTCCGGGGCATGGTCTTGTGCTACGTGGTCTTGTGCTGCGTGAGGCTCAATAATTTGAGCCTCAGTTTTTTCTGCCGCGATCTCATGAGCCGCGATTTCATGAGCGGAATGTTCGTCCTTGGGCATAGGCGGGTGGTTTTCAGTCGAGGTCATGGCGTCTTCCTGTTCAGGTCTTTTATACGGCAGAGTTTTCGCAGCGCAAATGTCTTGATGATTTAGCCGCGCCAGCAGGCTGCTTTCTTTTGGCTCAGGTGCAACTTCGACCGCCAGTTCCAGCGCCCGCAACGGTACGGCTACATCATCAGACAAACACAGATGACGATAATTTGGCAAACTTGCCATCAATCCGGCTTTATTTACGCATTTTATAAAAATTTCAGCGCTGCGACGCGAATAGTGCAAAACCGCGCCGGTTGCATGGGCCTGAAGTGCCTGTCGTGCGGTCTCCGGCAGGGCTTCAACCGCGCGCGCATGATAGACCTCAAGCGTCTCGATGACGGCAAATTCGGCGATACAGCGTTCAAGTTCAGCCTTGCGAGTGTGGCCCGCCAGATAGGCAAAATGTTTGAAGCCCTGGCGACGCGCCAGTTCCACCAGGGCGCGGGCATCGCCATTGGCCGAAATAACAGCTCCTGCATGATGGGCCGCCACCGCTGTCTGGTCGCCGACGGTCAAGAGCGGCAAATTCTGCCACTCGATAGGCAACGGCGTCAAAAAAGCATGCATGCTGGTGGCGAGCAGCGCCTCCGGGGGAGTTGACGGCCAGACCGGCACAACCGGCACAATTTCCAGCAGCGGCGCAATCATCGGCTCGAAGCCCGACTCGCGCAGGCGCAAGGCGGTGCGCCGCGCCTCCGCAAGCGGACGGGTGATGAGAACGATCATCGCCTGCCTTCTCTGATCAATGCGCCAAGAGTTCTTCAGGGGTGCGGCCAAGCAATTCTTTGCCCGCATCTTCGCCAAGCCGGGCGGCGTCTTCGGGCTTGCCGATGAAAGAGACATCAAAAACCTGGCTCCCGTCTTTGGAGAAGATTTCGCCGCGGAACTGCAGGCGGCCATGATGGAACCGCGCATGTCCGGCAATAGGTGTACGACAGGAGCCGTCCAGCACGCGCAGGAAGGCGCGCTCCGCCGCCAGCGCATGCCCGGTATCGCTGTCAAAAATGGGTCCGAGCAAGGCCGAAACTTCGGCATCGCCGCTACGGGCGGTGAGCGCGATGGCCCCCTGCCCGACGGCGGGCAAAAATTCGGCTATATCGAGAATGGTGGTGGCGCGATGTTCCAGCCCGAGGCGTTTCAGACCCGCCAGCGCCAGCAAGGTGCAGTCACATTCGCCGCCTTCCACCTTGTTCAGGCGGGTTTCGACATTGCCGCGCAGCAGGGCGGGCTTCAGATCCGGGCGCAAACGCAGGGCCTGGGCCTGACGGCGCAGCGAGGCGGAGCCGAAGCTGGCCCCCTGCGGCAAGCCCTGAATTGAGGTCGCTTTGGCCGAAATCAGCACATCGCGCACATCCTCGCGCGGCAGGTAGCCCAAAATCTCGATGCCATCGGGCATCAGTGTGGGCATGTCCTTGGCCGAATGCACCGCAAAATCAATCTCACCTGCCAAAAGCGCGGTATCCAGTTCCTTGGTGAACAGGCCCTTGCCGCCCGATTCTGACAATGGCCGGTCACGAATCATGTCGCCTGTGGTTTTTATAATGATGATTTCGACGCCGGATTCGGCAAGACCATGCGCCTTGATCAGAAGGGCACGGGTTTCGTGGGCCTGAGCCAGCGCCAGCGGGCTACCCCGGGTGCCGAGTTTTACGGATTTTGCGGATGCGGTCATCTGAGCTTCAGCGGTTTGGGTTGCGTTTCAGGGCCTTGGCACTATAGGTATCTCTCATATTCTTTATCGGGAGCGGAAGTAAATCGCAATGATGCGCGTTCTTGGACTGGAAACCACTTGCGACGAAACCTCCGCCGCCATTGTGATGATGCGGCCGGGGGCGGGCGGTGAAATTCTCGCCAATGAAGTGTTGAGCCAAATTGCCGAACATGCCGCTTATGGCGGCGTGGTGCCGGAAATTGCGGCGCGGGCGCATGTCGATGTGCTCGACCGGCTGATCCGCCGCGCGCTCGACACCTCTGGCATGAAGCTCAAGGATATTGACGGCATTGCTGCCGCAGCCGGGCCGGGGCTGGTGGGCGGCGTGATTGTCGGCCTCACCGCCGGAAAAAGTCTGGCTTTGGCGCTGAGGAAGCCATTTCTGGCGATCAACCATCTCGAGGGTCATGCTTTGACCGCGCGCCTCACCGATGGCGTCGCCTTTCCCTATCTGCTGTTGCTGGTTTCGGGCGGACATACGCAATTGCTTGCCGTGCGCGGGGTTGGCGATTATGTCCGCCTTGGCACGACGCTGGATGATGCCATTGGCGAGGCGTTTGACAAGATCGCCAAAATGCTCGGTCTGCCCTATCCCGGCGGCCCGATGGTGGAAAAGGCGGCACTGAATGGCAATCCCGAGCGCTTCAATTTGCCGCGTCCGATGATGGGCCGCGCCAATGCCGATTTTTCGCTGTCCGGGCTGAAAACCGCCGTGCGAATCGAAGCAGAAAAACATGCGCCGCTGTCCCGTCAGGATGTGGCCGACCTGTGCGCGTCGTTTCAGGCCGCCATTGTCGATGTGATCGCTGACAGGGTTCGTATGGCTTTGCGGGCTTTTCATGAGCAGATTGGCCCGCCGACGGCGCTGGTGATTGCCGGCGGTGTCGCCGCCAACGGAGCGATCCGGCGCGCCATGTCGCGTTTTGCCAATGAAGTAGGCTTACATCTGGTGGTGCCGTCACCGGCGCTGTGCACCGACAATGGCGCGATGATCGCCTGGGCGGGCATAGAGCGTCTGGGGCTGGGCCTGATCGACGATCTGACCTTTGCGCCGCGTCCACGCTGGCCACTGGACGTTCATGCCGCGCCTTCGCTGAACGGCAAGGCCTGATGAGCGCGCAGCACGCTGTTGCCGTTCTGGGCGGCGGTGCCTGGGGCACGGCGCTGGCGCTGGCGGCGACGCGCGCCGGGCATCGGGTTCGGCTGTGGATGCGTGACACCGATCAGGCTGCCGACATCATTGCGACGCGCGAGAACCGGCGCTATCTGCCCGGCATAAAGCTGCCGGATGCCATCGAAATCACCAATTCGCTGTTTGATCTTGGCGGCGCAGGCATTGTCATTGTGGCGGTTCCGGCGCAGGCAATGCGCGCCACCGCCAAAAGTCTGGCCGGGATATTGCCCGCTGCCGTGCCGCTGATCGTAGCGGCCAAGGGCATTGAACAGGGCACGGGCCTGTTCATGAGCGAGATTATTGAGGAGATTTTGCCCGATAATCCGCCTGCCCTGCTGTCTGGCCCCAGCTTTGCCGCCGATGTGGGGCGTGGATTGCCCACTGCCGTGACTTTGGCGGCGCAATATGACCGGCTGGCGCAGGACCTCGCGCGCAGTCTCGCCTCACCCGCCTTGCGGCTCTATCATACCGGCGATTTGCGCGGCGCGGAAATTGGCGGGGCGGCAAAAAATGTGCTGGCCATTGCGGCGGGGATTGCCGCCGGACGCGGGTTGGGCGCTAGCGCTTCAGCGGCGCTGATCGCGCGCGGATTTGCCGAATTGTCGCGCTTTGGTCGCGCCTATGGCGCAAAACCTGAAACATTGATGGGGCTTTCCGGCCTTGGCGACCTTATTTTGACCTGTAATTCGGTGCAGTCGCGTAATTTCTCGCTGGGGCTTAATCTGGGCAAAGGCATGGATTTGGCTCAGGCTTTGTCCGGCAAGCTGGCGGAAGGGGCGTTCACCGCTTCGGCTCTCGCAAGCATGGCGCGGGCCAAACAGATCGACATGCCGATTGCCATGAGTGTTGATGCGGTTCTGTCCGGGCATTGCAGTATTGATGAGGCGATTGGTGCCTTGCTGGCGCGGCCCGGCAAAGCAGAAATATAGGAAGCGACAAATGGCTTATTGGCTGGTGAAAAGCGAACCTTCGGCATGGTCCTGGGCGCAGCAGGTGGAGGCGGGCGAAAACGGCACCGGCTGGACCGGCGTGCGGAACCACACGGCCAAGCTCCACATGATGGCGATGAAGCCGGGCGATCAGGTGTTTTTCTACCACTCGAACGAGGGCAAGGAAATTGTCGGCATTGCGGAGGTTTGCCGCGAATATCATCCCGACCCCACCGACACCACCGGCAAGTTCGGCATGGTGGACATTCGCGCGGTAAAGC
>Ga0075019_10002483_pt1 | contig 10498 bp, 10 predicted proteins | sample ColStrG_CSR_2013_FD_71473 | JGI IMG/M metagenome (GOLD analysis project Ga0075019, IMG submission 71473) | Freshwater sediment microbial communities in response to fracking from Pennsylvania, USA - Cold Stream Run_MetaG_CSR_2013 | ecosystem: Environmental > Aquatic > Freshwater > Creek >...
TCGCAGACCGATGACAAAGCCTCGGTCGAGTTGCGCGAACTGGAACGCAAAGCCGACGCCAATCGCGGCATTTACGAGAGTTTTCTGCAAAAGGCCAAGTTGGCCGACGAGCAGCAGGTGATTGACAATAACAACAGCAGAGTGATTTCACACGCCACATTGCCGGAGGCGAAAAGCTGGCCGCCAAGCCTGATCTTGCTCGGTGCGGCGCTGTTTGGCGGCGGCACTTTGGGCGTGGCATTTGCCCTGATGCGCGAGTTTTTTGCCAATCGCAAGATGGCGGGCAGTGGCCCGGCGCGGCGTGACGAGGCGCATGTGCCTCCGGGGATGCGCGAAGAGCCGGTTGCCGTGGAACCGAAGAATGTCGCGCCGCAGTTGGCTGAACCGCGCGCGGGCAGGGCACCGATCGAGGCGGCTGTTACGGCGCGTCCGCCTCCCCTGCCGGTTGAGGATGAATTACCGACACGGGCCGGGCAGGTGGCCGGTTTGGCGCAGGATCTCGCCAAGGCGAAAACCGGCGCGGTGCTGGTGCTGGCGCGCACCGCCGGGGATGCGGGTGAGCCCTTTGCGCTCGATCTGGCTAAGGCATTGAATTTGAACCATAAAAATATCATTCTGCTCGATGCTGACTTTACCGCGCATCCGGTGAGCGACGCTTTTGGATTTGCGGCGCGTCCGGGACTGCGCGAGGTTTTGGCGGGCAAGGCGACGATTTATGATGTGGCGCGCTATCATCGCGCCAGCAATCTCAATGTGGTGCCGTGCGGTGTGGCGGGCGGTGAGCCGGCCGGGGATGACGCCCGCGCGGCGTTGAAACAAGCGCTGGCGTCGGCTCGCGATTTCGATCTGGTGATTGTCGATGCCGGGGCGTTTGACGCGGCGATTGCCAATGATGCCTTGTTCACGCTGGCGGATGATGTGATCGTCACCGGCGATGGAACCCGCAGCAGCGAAGCGGCGATTGCGCGGGCGCAGGACGCGCTGACGCGCCGCAAGATCAAGGCGCGCAGTTTCTTTTTGGGCTCGCTGGCCTGAGAGCAGGAAACGGCTTGCGCGGGAACAAATTCCGCGCAGAATTCCGGCAGATTTAACTTTTTGCCGGAGACGACCATGCGTGAGAATCCTGTAGCTATCGCAGCGCTGGATGTGGCCCCGCGCGCCAAGCCGTCGAATTATCCCGAGCCTTTCGCGAGCATGGTGCAGGGCCGGATCAAGCGGGCGCTGGGCGACGTGTTCGGGCTGAAAAATTTCGGCGTCAATCTGACTGTTTTGCAGCCGGGTGCGATTTCGGCGCTGCATCACCGCCATTCCCAACAGGATGAGATGGTCTATGTCCTGCACGGCGAGGTGACGCTGTTCTCGGGCGAGACCAGCATGATTTTGACGCCGGGCATGTGCGCCGGGTTTCCCGCCAAGGGCGCGGCGCACCATCTGAAAAACCATACGGATCAGGATGTTGTCTATCTGGAAATCGGCGACCGGACGGCGGGCGATGAGGGCACCTATCCCAATGACGACATCAAGGCCGAGATGGGCGAGGGCGGCAAATGGCGCTTCACCCATAAGGACGGCACGCCCTATTGAAACATGGATGAAAATCTATAAGAATACTGTAATGATTAATTTTCGGGGTGGAAATTGTCGCCGGTTTAGCGCATATGAAGCGCGAATGACACATAGCGGAATTTCACACGATGAATGACAAGCCAGCGCCGTCCGGCACAGCCAGCCTTGCCGAACCCGAGCGTAAAAGCCCATCGGCCTTTAACGAGGAAACGGTGCTCGAGGTGCAGCATTACACCGAACGGCTGTTTCGCTTCAAAACCACCCGCGATGTGGCCTTCCGCTTCATCAATGGCCAGTTCGCGATGATCGGCCTGATGGTGGAAGGACGACCGCTGCTGCGCGCCTATTCGATGGCCAGCGCCAATTATGAAGAAACGCTGGAATTTTACTCAATCAAGGTGCAAAATGGCCCGCTGACCTCTCGCTTGCAGCACATCAAGGTTGGCGACAAGGTTCTGGTGGGGCGCAAGCCGACGGGAACGCTGATCCAGTCCAACCTGCTGCCGGGCAAGCATCTTTATATGCTGTCGACCGGAACCGGCCTCGCGCCATTTGCCAGCATCGTCAAGGACCCGGATATTTATGACCTCTATGACAAGGTTGTGCTGGTGCACGGTTGCCGCATTGTCGATGAATTGACCTATGGTCGCGACCTTGTCGAGGGCATGTTGAACCACGAATTTCTGGGCGAATATGCGCGCGAAAAACTGATTTATTATCCTACCGTGACGCGCGAGCCGTTCCGCTATGAAGGCCGCGTCACGGATCTGATCGAAAACGGCAAGCTGTTTTCTGATATTGGCTTGCCGTCGCTCAATCTGGCCAATGATCGGGTGATGTTGTGCGGCAGTCCTGCGCTGCTGACCGACATGAGGGTGATGCTGGACAATCGCGGTTTCAAGGAAGGCAGCGGCAATACGCCGGGCCATTATGTGATCGAGCGCGCCTTTGTGGAAAAGTGAGCGGGACGGGTTCAGTTGACATAATATTAGAAGCAAGTAATTTAGATAAATGGATTTTTCAGAACTCAATGCGCGCGCCGGTGAGGCCGAGATCTTTCTCAAAGCGCTGGCCAACCGCCACCGCCTGATGATCGTGTGCGAATTGCACAAGGGCGAGCGCTCGGTGGGCGTGTTGCAGGAGGCGATCGGCCTGAGCCAGTCGGCACTGTCGCAGCATCTGGCGCGGCTGCGCGAGGATCATCTGGTGAAAACCCGCCGCGACGCCCAGACCATTTATTACGAACTGGCCAGCGACAAGGCCAGCCAGATGGTGGGGCTGCTGTATCAAATGTTCTGCTCGGAAACCTGCTGACTAGAGCGAAATTCCGAGCTTCTCGGCCAGCACGCCGATGATGCCTTTGCGGAAGGCCAAAACGCAGACCACGAAAATCATGCCCTGAATGATCGTCACCCAGTCGCCGAAGCGCGAGAGGTAATTTTCCGAGGCGATGATGATGAAGGCGCCGACCACCGGCCCAAACAATGTGCCCATGCCGCCCAGCAGCGTCATCAGCACCACTTCGCCGGAGGCGGCAAAATGCACGTCGGTGAGTGAGGCGAGCTGGAACACGATGTCCTTGGTGGCTCCGGCCAGTCCGGCCAGTGTGGCGGAAAGCACGAAGGCCGCCAGCTTATATTGATCAACCTTATAGCCGAGCGAAATGGCACGGCGCTCGTTTTCGCGGATGGCTTTCAGCACTTCGCCGAAGGGTGAATTGATGATGCGGCGGATCAGTAAAAACGCGCCGAGAAAAATCGCCAGCACAAAAAAATACAGTGTGATCTCATTGGAAAGGTCGAACATGCCTAGCAATTTGCCGCGCGGCACCGACTGGATGCCGTCTTCGCCGTGGGTAAATGGCAATTCGATCGCCAGAAAATACACCATCTGGGAGAAAGCGAGCGTCGTCATCGAGAAATAGATGCCCTGACGCCGAATGGCCAGAATGCCCACGACAAAGCCGACAAATGCCGCTGCCGCTGTGCCCGCCAGAATGGCGAGTTCAGTCGGCAGGCCCCAGACTTTGGCGGCATGGGCGGCGACATAACCGGCGCTGCCCAGAAACATCGCATGGCCGAAGGAGAGCAGGCCGACATAGCCGACCAGCAGATTAAAGGCGCAGGCAAACAGCGCGAAACACAAAGCCTTCATCAGAAAGATCGGATAAGCGACCAGCGGCGCCAGCACCATCAGCCCGGCCATGATGAAGAAGGCCATCATCTCCTGATTACGATTGCGGGCGGCCGTGCCTGAGGGAAGCGAGGTCATGTCAGAGGCTCCGGCCAAAGAGCCCGGACGGGCGGATAAACAGGACAATGGCCATGATGACAAAGACAATCGTGTTGGAGGCTTCCGGATAGAAGACTTTGGTCAGGCCCTCGACAATGCCGAGGCCAAAACCGGTAACAATCGAACCCATAATCGAGCCCATGCCGCCGATGACCACCACAGCAAACACCACAATGATCAGTTCGGCCCCCATTTGCGGGCTGACATTGTAGATCGGCGCGGCGAGCACCCCGGCGAGTGCGGCAAGGCCGACACCAAATCCGTAGGTGAGCGTGATCATGCGTGGCACATTGATGCCAAAAGCCCGCACCATCGTCGGGTTTTCAGTGGCGGCGCGCAAATAGGCCCCGAGCTTGGTGCGCTCGATCGCATACCAGGTGGCGAGGCAAACAACGAGCGAGAAGACGATAACCCAGGCGCGATAATTGGGCAGCACCATGAAGCCGAGATTGCGCGCGCCGGAAAGTTCGGGCGGAATCGGATAGGGCAGGCCAGAGGAGCCGAATTGCTGGCGGAACAGGCCCTGAATGATCAGCGCGAAGCCAAAGGTGAGCAACAGGCCGTAGATGTGATCAAGGTCGGCGATGCGCTGCAGAAGGAAACGTTGCAGGACCATGCCGAGGCTGCCGACGATCAGCGGGGCCAGCAGCAGGGCCCACCAATAGTTGAGGCCAAAAAAATGCAGCAGAAAATAGGCGCAAAAGGCACCCATCATGTAGAGCGCGCCATGGGCGAAATTGACGATGTTCAGCATGCCGAAAATCACGGCAAGGCCAAGGCTCAGCATCGCATAAAACGAGCCGTTGATCAGACCGATCAGCAATTGGCCAAACAGGGCCTGAGTGGATATGCCGAAAATCTGCATGAATGAACCTTGGCGGGAGCCTGATCTGGACAGAAGCCTCCCCCGGCGAACCGGGGGAGGGATTTTGGCTTATTTCTTGACGAGCGGACAATCCGACTTGTCGAGCGGACGGAAGGCGTCCTCAGCCGGGATGGTGGCCAGAATGTTGTAAAGATCCCATTCGCCCTTTGATTCCGACGGCTTTTTCGCCTGCACCAGATAGACCGGATGCATTTTGCGGCCATCAATACGCACGGTGCCCTTGCCGAACAATGGATCGTCGGTGGGCATTTCCTTCATTTTGGCGACGACTTTGGCACCGTCATGCGGATTGCCGCCCAAGGCTTCGAGCGCCTTGAGATAATGCAGGGTGGCGGAATAGTCGCCCGCATGGGTCATCGCCGGCATGGAATGGCCCTTTGAACGCTCCTGATATTTCTTCGCCCAGGCGCGGGTGGAATCGTTCATGTCCCAATAGAAAGAGGAGGTGAAGGTCAGTCCCTGAGCCACTTCGAGACCGAGGGCGTGCACGTCGGTGAGGAACAGCAGCAGTGCGGCCAATTGCTGGCCGCCCGAGACGATGCCGAATTCATGCGCCTGTTTGATCGAATTGACCGTATCGGCACCGGCATTGGCCAAGCCGACGATTTTGGCTTTCGAGGCCTGTGCCTGCAACAGGAAGGACGAAAAATCGGCGGTGTTGAGCGGCGCGCGGGCCGCGCCCAGCACCTTGCCGCCATTGGCGGTGATCACGGCAGAGGTGTCAGCTTCGAGCTGTTTGCCGAAGGCGTAATCTGCGGTGATGAAATACCAGCTGTCGCCGCCCGCCTTGGTCACGGCCTTGCCGGTGCCGGTGGCCAGCATATAGGTGTCATAGGTCCAGTGGATGGTGTTGGGGCTGCACTGCTTGTTGGTGAGTTCGGAAGTGGCGGAGCCGGAATTCAGGAATACGGCATTCTTTTCCCGGACCACGGCGCTGACCGCCAGCGCAACACCGGAGCTGGGCAGATCGTTGATCATGTCAACATGATCAACGTCAAGCCACTGGCGGGCCACAGCGGTGCCGACATCCGGCTTGTTCTGGTGGTCGGCGCTGACGATTTCGATGGTCCAGCCCTTGGCCTTCAGGCCAGAATCTTCGACCGCCATCTGGGTGGCGAGCACGGCATTCGGGCCGCCGATGTCGGAATAGAGACTCGACATGTCGGAGAGGACGCCGATTTTAACGACCTTGTCATCCGCCAATGCTGCGCCGCTGATCAGCGCGAGCGCGCTGGTAAAGGCCATAAGTTTTGAATTTTTCATCGTTTTCTCCCTATTTATACACCCAGATAGGTGTGCAGTTTATCCATATTGGCCGAGAGTTCGGCGCTGGCAAATGTGTCGATGATCTGGCCGTGTTCCATCACGTAAAAACGGTCGGCGATGGTGGCGGCAAAGCGGAAGTTCTGCTCAACAAGCAGGATGGTGAACCCCTCATTTTTCAGCGCGCGGATGGTGTTGCCGATCTGCTCGATGATGACGGGGGCGAGGCCCTCGGTCGGCTCGTCCAGCATCAACAGACGCGAGCCCGTCCGCAGGATTCGGGCAATCGCCAACATCTGCTGTTCGCCGCCCGAAAGTTTGGTGCCCTGCGAATTGAGCCGCTCTTTCAGATTGGGAAAGAGGATGAAAATACGCTCAAGACTGAGGCCGCCGGGCTTGATCTGCGGGGGCAGCATCAGGTTTTCCTCGACGTTCAGGCTGGCGAAAATAGCGCGCTCTTCCGGGCAAAGCGCGATGCCGGCGCGGGCGATTTTGTCCGACGTGGAATTAATCCAGTTTTTGCCATCAAACAGCACTTCGCCGCTGCGCTTTTTGACGATGCCCATAATGGCTTTGAGCGTGGTGGTTTTGCCAGCCCCATTGCGGCCGAGCAAGGTGACGACTTCGCCGGGTTTGATGTCGAAAGTGGCCCCATGCAGGATGTGCGATTCGCCATACCAGGATTCGAGATTGTTGACCGCGAGAAGCGGTTGGGAGGTGCGGTCAAGCATGTCCGGCCCCCAGATAGGCTTGCCGCACGTCCGGATTGGCGGAAACGGTGGCGTAATCGCCTTCGGCGAGAATTTGCCCGCGCGTCAGCACGGTGATGGTGTCGGAGAGATGGGCGACGACATTGAGATTGTGCTCGACCATCAGAATGGTGCGGTTTTTGCCGACACGTTTGATCAGGGCGGCGGTGCGGTCAATGTCCTCGTGGCCCATACCGGCCAGCGGCTCATCCAGCAGCATCATTTCAGGGTCAAGCGCGATGGTGGTGGCAATTTCGAGGGCGCGCTTGCGGCCATAGGGCATTTCGACAGCGCGCTTCCAGGCATATTGGGTCAGGTCCATATCCGCCAGCAGTTCCAGCGCGCGGTCGTTGAAGCGGTCGAGCACTTTTTTTGAGCGCCAGAAATCGAACGAATCGCCGCGCTGGCGTTGCAGGGCCAGACGGACATTCTCGACGCAGTTAAGATGCGGAAACACCGCCGAAATCTGGAACGAGCGCACCATGCCGCGGCGGGCGATGGCGGCGGGCTTCAGCGAAGTGATGTCCTGGCCCTTGTAGAAAATATGGCCGGACGTGGGGGTGAGGAATTTGGTCAGCAGATTGAAACAGGTGGTCTTGCCCGCGCCATTCGGGCCAATGAGAGCGTGGATCGTGCCGCGCTTGACCTTGAGATCAACGTGATCCACCGCCGTGAAACCGGCGAATTTAATCGTCATCCCCCGTGTTTCGAGGATTGTTTCGTTGTCCAAATCATTCCCCTTGGCGTAATTCCTCAAGCGTCGCTCCATCGTTTGACGTGGAACGTTGGGTGCAGCCTAGACGCGGGAGTCCGCCTCTAGCAAGTTCATATTTCGCGCAAATGGTAAATTATGCGGGTTTTCGTATTGGCCTTTCGGACAAGGCGGCTATTTCAGCGCTTCGCCGATGACTTTGGTCAGGCTGGCGTGGGTAGGAAACAGCGGAATCAGCACGGCCTGCAACGAGTGGTAAATGTCCGGGCGGCCTTTGAAAATCTGCTCGACAGGATTGAGGTCAGGGTCGAGCTGGGGAACCCAGCTTTTATAGGCGCGCTCGATCAGATGGCGGTTGGTCCAGTTCCAGATACGCTGATACCAGTCCTCGTAATGCGGATTGGGTTCGAGATTGGCGAGGTAAGCGGCGGCGGCGATGCCTTCACAGGCGGGCCACCACAGCCGGTCAGCGAGGAGCGGCGCGCCGGTAAAATCGACGGTGTAATAAAAACCGCCGGTCTTTTTGTCCCAGCCTTCAGAGATGGCCTGATGGAACAGGGCCTTGGCGGCTTCGACCATCCAGCCGTGCTGCTTGCCGCCCAGCGACCAGAGTTGCAGCAGCAGGCGCGACCATTCCAGCCAATGGCCGGGGGTGGAGCCGGAGGGGCGGAACATCACATCGCCGAGATAGTCGTTGTTCATGGTCCAGTCGGGATGAAAATGTTCGGGCAGACGCCAGCCGTTGGCGGCGGTGATCTGGTGAATCAGCTTGTCGGCAATGCCGGTCGCCATATTCAGATATTGATTGTCTCCGGTGGCTTCAAAGGCCGCCATCAGCGCCTCGGTGAGGTGCATGTTTGAATTCTGGCCGCGATAATCGGAAATTTTTGACCAGTCGGCGGCATATTCTTCCGAGGTGAGGCCGTGGCTCTTCTCCCAAAAGCGCTGGAGCAGCACATCGGTCACATCGGCGAGCATTTTGTCGGCCAGCGGATGATTGACGGTTTTGGCGCTGGAGGCGGCCAGCATCACGAAAGCATGGCCATAGGCCTGTTTGGCCGGATCAGAGGCAAAGCCGTCCGAGACACCCCAGAAATAGCCGCCATGATCGGGGTCGCGGTGGTGGTTCCAGAGATAGTCCATGCCGTGATCGACCAGATCCGCCGCGCCGGGGCGGCCCAGCAACTGGCCGAGTGCAAAACAATGCACCATACGGGTGGTGAAGGGCAGTTGACGGATGCAGGGGCCGTGCATCGGCTTGCCGGTTTCATCCAGATCAAAGAAGCCGCCCTTGGGATTGGGGGCCGAAAACTGGTAAAAATCAAACAGGTCGCTGGCTTGTCCCATCAGCCATTGGCGATGAAATTCGGATTTGCGCCAATGGGTGAGGGCGGCGTGCGACATGGGATTTCCTCGTCTGAAAGTGACCTGTGGCGGATTATTTTCGTCTTTGATCTCGTTTTAGCCGTGGTGCAGGCGGCGAGGCAAGCGGCGATTTGGCCTCAGATGATGTTGATTTCGCGCAAGGGGCGATTGTCGAGAATGCGCTGATACGACAGCGGTGTCAGGTCGAGGCTTTGGTAAGCGCCGTGGATGAGCAATTCGGCCATGCCGCGGCCAATGCCGGGCGAGTGCTGCATGCCGTGGCCGGAAAAGCCGCAGGCGAGATAAAGATTGTCGCGGTGCGGGTGACGCCCGACAAGGCCGTTATAATCGACGGTATTGATCTCATAATAGCCCGCCCAGGCGCTGGACTGTCGCAAATTCTCAAAAGCAGGGATGCGTTCGGCCAATGCCGGCCAGAGCATTTCCTCGAACTGCGCGTGGTCGACTTCGAGCGGCAGATCATCGGGGTCTGGCTCATCGTCCTTGGGCGAACTGCCGCAGATATAGGTGCTGCCTTCGGGACGAATCCAGAAGCCGCTGGGATCGCAGAGCAGCGGGAAATGCGGCATGGGCGTTTTGCAGGAAATGACGAAAACATTGCGCTTGCGGGCCCGCACCGGCACATCGAGGCCGAGCATCTCGCCGGTTTTGCCCGACCAGGGGCCGCAGGCATTGATGAGAATATCGCAGGGGATTTGCGCGCCGGCGCGGGTTTTGACGGCGGAAATGCACGCCGCATTCTGAACAAAGCCGGTGGCTTCATCGGCAATATATTTGACACCCAGCGCGCGGGCTTTTTTGCGAAAACCCTGCAACAGGCCATAGCCGTCAAACCAGCCCTCTTTGGCAAGGCCGAGCGTCCCGGCGGCGATGCCCTCGACATTCAGCCAGGGAAAGCGGGCCGCGAGTTCGTCCTGTTGCAGCAGAACAACCGGCGCGTGTTCAGCGCGCTGGATGGCATGAACCTGTGTGAGCCGGTCAAGCTGTTGCGGCGCGGCCAAGACCAGATAGCCGCCCTCATGCAGCGAGAGGGCCGGGCGCTCGTCACCAAAACTCAGATGGTCGGACGCATGGGCGATAAAATCCCAGCCGAAATTCGAGAGTGCAATATTCAGCGGGGTGGAAAATTGCTGGCGAATGGAACTGGCGGAAAGTGCTGATGAGGCTTGGCGATAGGCGGGATCACGTTCAATGATCGTGACCTCACCTTTGAAGGCCGGGTCTGCGGCGAGAAAATAGCCGATGGAGGAGCCCATGACCCCGCCGCCAAGGATGACAATCTGCTGCTTCATTGCGAATCAAACTCCGCCTTTGTCCACACCACGGCAATTTAGACGCGGCGCGGCGGCAGCATGGCGCGCAAAACGTCATCTTTCAACCAGAAGTGATGGTAAAGCGCCGCCGCGGCATGAAGTCCCGCCACCCAGATGATCGCATCGCCCAGCCATGTGTGCAACGACAGCAGATTCCAGCCGCCAAACAGGGCCGGGCCGGTGATCGCGCCAAATCCATAAAGGAAGACCGGGTGGCCTGCCGACCAAGAACCGGTTATCGCGGTCAGCGGCACCAGAATCAGCAGCGCGTAAAGCGCCCAGTGGGTGAGCGTTGAGGCAAGGTGCATCCAGGCGGGCATCGGCACCGGTG
>Ga0075019_10002484_pt1 | contig 10496 bp, 8 predicted proteins | sample ColStrG_CSR_2013_FD_71473 | JGI IMG/M metagenome (GOLD analysis project Ga0075019, IMG submission 71473) | Freshwater sediment microbial communities in response to fracking from Pennsylvania, USA - Cold Stream Run_MetaG_CSR_2013 | ecosystem: Environmental > Aquatic > Freshwater > Creek >...
CGTTGACCAGGAAGGCCGAGAAGCAGCCGGAAAGCGCCGTCACCACCGCCAACAGCACCAGCGGCCGCTGCGCATGCGCCATGATCCAGCCGGTCGCGACTGCGAAAAACCCCGAGACGCGCAAGGCCGCCACCACGATCATCATGCCGAGCAGCAGGGTGATGGTGTCGAGGTCGACGGCCCGGTAGGCCTCCTCCAACGGCAGCACCCGGGCTGCCACCATCAGCCCGGCACCCACCAGCGCCACGCCCGCGCGATCGATCGCAAGCCCCGGCACCTTGCCGATCGCCAGCGCCAGGTAGCTTGCGGCAAAGATCGCCCCGGCCGCGAGCTTCGGCAGGGCTGCCACCAGATCCGGCCGCGACGCCAACAGCAGGGGCGCCAAGCCTGAGGCAAGGCTGAGCAGCACCAGGGCCCCGACCGTCGCCACGCCGATCAGCCCCGGCAGGCGTCCCCCCACCGTCATGACCAATGGCTCAGCCGAGCACGCCCAGCGCCCGCAGCGCCGGCACCCGCTGCGTGAGGAAGCTTTGCGCCAGGGCAATCACCTCCTCCGACACAGGATCGGACTCGGTGCAGCTGGCATCGGTGAACGACAGCACGAAGCGCGAAACCGCCTCGGCGGTTTCGCATCCCTCGGTCACCGCCAGCACGCACAGCTGCGTCACCCGGTCGAGCCGCACACCGGTGCCGGTGACCGGGCTCGCCAGCACCGTCAGCGAGCCATGCTTGCGCGCCTGGTCGAGCACATGCGCGTTCAACCGGGAGGTCTGCGGACGCAGCGCCAGGGTCACCGCATCGTCGTGCACCGGCATCACATCGTGCTTGCCGACCAGCATGGTCAGCGCCTGCACGATCTGTCCGGTCTCGAAGCCGGCAAGCTCCGGGGCTAGGCGAATGTCGCGGATGCTGCGGGGCCGGTGATCGCCGAGCAGCGCTACCAACGGCCGGTACAGTGCCTCGTTCAGCCGCGCCTCGCCGAGTGCCCCGACGACGGTGTAGCTGACATCCTCCGGCGGCATCACCAGCATCAGCAGGATCGGGTCCAGGGCCGCCAGCTGTTCGGAAGGCTGCAGGCGCACAGCGCCGCGCACCCAGTAGTCGCGCCGGAAGCTGGTGTTGACCAGCATGTCGCGCACGGTCTCGCGAAAGCCGCGATCGGGAATTTCCGACAGCAGGCCCATCTGCTCCGGCGTCAGCTGCAGCCCGTCGATCCGGTCGAGATGGCTGGCCGTGCAGGCATAGCTCAGCTTGGCCGAGGAGAGGTCGCGGGACATTTCGGCGAAGGAGGTGGCGTGCCATTCCGTGTTGAAGTATTCATGGGCTAAATAGTTGCCGCCCCGCTCGCGCATCGCCTTCACCCGCTCACCCACCACCGGATTGGCGCGGCCGAACACCGGGTTCAAGGTCATCAGCCGCTCGGCAAAGCCCAGCGCTCGATCGACACGGGTGAGCGTGCCGTCGCCGGGTGCGGACATCACCGCCGCGTGCTCCACCATAAGCTCGCGCACCGGCATCAACGCGGCCCAGCCGACCATGGTGTTGTAGCTGATCATCACCACACCGCCGACATTGAGCCGACGGCGGATGAAATCCACCAGGATGTTGCGGTTCTCCGGCGTAACCCAGCTCCACACGCCGTGCAGGGTGATCAGGTCGAACATCGGCAGGTCGGAACGTTGGGCATATTCGGCGAAGCTGTCGTCGGACAGCGTGAGCTCCGCACCCGACGCCGCGGCCAGACCGCGGGCGAAGGCCACCTGGGTCGGGTTGAAATCAGTGCCGTACCAGGCCACCGGATTGGCCGCCGCGTGCACGTTGATCGACAGGCCCTGGCCGAAGCCGAGCTCACAGGCGGTTTCGATCCGTGGCGGCACGAAGCCTTCGGAAATGAAGGCGAAGGGGATCCGTAAGCTGTTGAGCTCGGGATCGTAGCCAAAGGTATAGCTCACGTCGGCGACATAGCCGGATGTCCAGGCGGGCATCGGTTCACCCCTTCAACGGATCTTGGTTCTGTGATCTTTACGGCACCGTGAAAAGCTGGAGCGTCATCGGATCATGCTCTCCCATGATCCGATAAAGATGCTCGCAAAAACAAAGGCTTGAGCGTGTTCGAAGCTTCTATCAGCTCCGAACACGCTCAAGGAGCCGCTCAATCCGGGGACGCCGATTCCAGCAGGGCTGCCAGATTGCTCACCAGGTCGGCCTTGCGGTACGGCTTCGGAATGAGCCGCAGCCCCTCCGCGCGGATGGTGTCGAGCGCGCCGCCGGGATCGGCGTAGCCTGAGGTGAGCAGCAGCTTCAACGCCGGCGCCTCGCGCCGCAGCGCCAGCACCAGTTCCACCCCGTTCATCGAGCCCGGCATGATCACGTCGCTGAACACGATGTCGAAGCGCTTGTCGGTCCGCCATATCTCCAGCGCCTCGTCGGCGTCGTTGGCCGCCACCACCTCATGGCCTAGCGCGCGCAGCAGGCTGGTCGTGGTGTGGCGAAGATCGACATTGTCCTCGACCAGCAGGATACGGTGGTTGTGCGTGGAGAGCTGCGGCGCCGGCCTGGGTGCCGGGACCGGCGCCGTCCTGCCGCGCGGCAGATACAGATGCACGCTGGTGCCGAGCTTGAGCGTGCTCTCGATCCGCACAGCCCCTCCCATCTGCCGCATCGTGCCGAACACCATACTTAGCCCCAGGCCAGTGCCATGGCCCACCGCCTTGGTGGAAAAGAACGGCTCGAACACCCGCGGCAGCACCGCGGGGTCGATGCCCGAGCCGTGATCGGCAACCGTCATCACCACATAGGCGCCCGGCAGCAGCTCGGCCGGATGGCCCTGGTCCGGATCGCCCGAGACGATCACGTTGCGGGCGGACAGCAGCACCAGCCCACCCCGCTGCGAGGCATCCCGGGCGTTGAGCACGAGGTTGAGCAAGGCACTTTCCAGATGCGCCGGATCCACCTCGGCCGGCCACAAGTCCTGCGGCAGGTCGACACGCAACGTCAGCTGCTCCGCCACCGCCTGGCGCAGCAGCTTGAGGCTGCGGCTGAGCAACACCGAAAGATCCACCGACTCGCAGCGCAGATCCTGCTGGCGCGAGAAGTTGAGCATGGCGCGCACCAGGTCGGCCGCAGTCTGGGAAGCATCGCGGACCCGGTCGATGATCGTGAACAGCTCTCGCTCGGACAGAGTCCGCCGGTCCGACAGCAGGTCCACACTGGCGATGATGACCGCAAGGATGTTGTTGAAGTCATGCGCGATGCCCGCTGTCAGCTGGCCCAGCGCATCGAGCCGCTGGGCCTGGCGCAGATGCGCCTCGGACCGGCGCTGGTCGGTGACGTCGGTGACGATGCGCACGGCACCGCCGTCCCGCAGCGGCGTCTGCTCGACACGCAGGATCGCCCCACCCGGGCTGGTGTACTCGACCTCGAAGCCATCGCCCAGACTGGCCCCGGGCTTTGCCGCAGGCCCGCCTGTGTCTGCGATCCCGGCAAGAGTTTCGACCTTCTCCGGCAGCGCCAGCAGCGCGCGCGCCCGCCGATTGATCACCGGCACCCGGCGATCCGGGGTGATCAGCATGATGCCCTGGTTCATGGCGTTCAGGGTCACGGCCAGCATGCGCTGCTGGGTGTCCAGCCGCGCCATCATGCGGGCGAGGGCCAGGGACAGCGCCAGGATGGCCGCAGCCATCACCAGCGTGCCGAGCGCGATGCCGGTGATCGTATTCCGCGTGGACGCCAGGTACATGTCCTCGGTCAGCGTCGTGTTCACCACCACCGGAAATTCGTCCAGCGCCTGGAAGGCCAGCAGCCGGGTCGGCTGCGCCTGGCCGTCGGCCAGCCGGGCGTCGCTGACATGCAGCACCCCGGCCCGGCGCCCGCGCAGAATGCCCTCGGCAAACACCGCCTGGCTTGCGAAAGACTCGCCCAGCAGATTGTCGCGCGCGGGTGCCCTGGCCAGCAGCAGGCCATCGCCGCGGAACAGGCTGATGGCGCTGCCGGCGCCGATGTTGATGTCGCGATAGAAATCCTGGAAGAAATTCACCGATACGCCGACCTGGATCACCCCCAGGGGCGTGCCGTCGGCTGCGGTGACCTGCCGGGCCAGATAGAAGGTCCAGGCCGAAGTCACCTTGTTCTGTACCGGCTTGCCGAGAAACATGCCGGTGACGCCGGGCTTGATGGCGGCCTGGAAATAGTCGCGATCCGCCACGCTGATGTCTGCGGCGGGAAAGCCGCGGGTGAAATTGAGCAGGCGCCCCTCGGAATCGGCCACGGAGATCACGTCGATCTGCGGCATCCCGGCGGCGGCCGCGCGCAGCTGGTCGAACACGGCACGCCGGGAATACAGCATGCGAAACCCCGGCTCGTCACCAATGCCCGCACCTTTCACGTCGTCGAGCACATCAACGAGCACGCGGTCCGCGCCACCCAACGTCTGGCGCGCGTGCGCGGCCAGGGTGATCGACAGATTGGCAGCCGTGGTCGCGGCCCGCGCGGAATCGCGGTCATAGGTCGACCAGGCCAGCCAGCCCGCACCCATCAGCAACGCCACGATCACCGCAGCGCCGCCGAGCACCACCGTCCGCCCCCCGACCAGCAGCTGCCGCAAACCCGATCTCCACCCATCGGGAGCATCGTGAGGGCGGCTAGCGTTCAGCTGCTGCTGCATGAGCGGGAGACCTTCGTTCGCACCTTATCGCTATATCAGCAGCAAGGCCGGTCCACAGCATCAGAGCACGGCAGCGTCGATATTTTTCAGCCGGCGGCAGCCTCGCCATACGTTGCCTGCCAGTTTTCCAGCATCACCTCATCGAGCCTGCGGCCCGGCTGGAATCCCCGCAGACCGTACGGGCGCGCGACGCCCTCGACCAGGCGGGCGCACGGCTCGACCTCCCCCAGCACCTGCGTCACCGGAATGCGCGCGGCGTAGACCGGCCACGCATAGTCCTCCTCCTCGTCGGCCAGGCCCTTGCTGCGGATTTTGCCGCTGGCCTGTTCGATCTCCATGCCGATGAGCATGGTGGCCTTCGTCTCCTGCATCGAGGCCGGGCGCAGCGTGGCGGCGCGGCCGGGATAGAAGCGGTCGATCATGCTGTCCAGCGCCCGTGCCTTTTCAATGGGCTCGTCGATGATATGGGCGCTGCCGAAGCACATCGCCGAGCGGTAGTCGACCGAATGGTTGAAGCCGCAACGCGCCAGCACCAGGCTGTCGAGGTGCGAGACGGTGACGCAGACCGGAAGACCCGGCTTCTGCACGCGCAGCATCCGGCTGGCCGAGGAGCCGTGCCAGTACAGCGTGTCCCCCTCGCGCCAGAACGCCGTCGGCGTGCAGTACGGCTGGCCGTCGAACACGTAGGAGACATGGCACAGCATGGCGGCATCCAGAATCGGGTAGATCTCGGACCGTTCGTAGCGGCCACGCTCGTACAAACGCTTGACGCGATTGCGGTCTGTTTTGGCAAACGCGGTGCTGGTGGGAGCCTCGGTCATTGCGTCATTCTCCTGCGAACGCCCGAACAATCGGAGCAAAGCGGTCTGATCAACAGGACCGCTTCTGGGTATTTTTGCCAATCCAATTCGCAACGGAGACGATGATGCTGAAGCCCTACGCCACGGTCATTGCGGTGCGGGACATGAACGCCACGGCGGAATATTTCCGCGACGCCCTGGGCTTCGCGATCGACTGGGCCGAGGCCACGGACTGGCGGCTGGTCTCACGCGGCCAGGTCCGGCTGATGATCGGCCATTGCCCGAACGTCATCCCGATCAGCGAATTGGGCGACCACGGCTATGTGGCCTATCTCGAGGTAGAGGACATCGGCGCGCTGCACAGCGAACTGGTCGGACGCGGCGCCATCATCCGCATGCCGCCAACCGACCGGCCCTACGGCATGCGCGAGATGCTGGTTGCGACCCCCGACGGACACCGGATCATGATCGCCTCCTGAAGCTTAGGCGTGCGTCGTCATGCCGAACAGCCGCCGCACCCCGGCCCATTGCTGGGCGAAATAGGATCCTGTGGCCATTGCCTCCTCCGCGGTCGGGTCGCCTGTCTCGACGTAGTCCGCCGAAAAGTCCGCCGTGCGGAAGATCATGTCCCACCAGGGCAGCACCGCGCCGTAGTTCACGCTGCGCACACCGGCCGCCAGCATGCCGTGATGCGCCCGATGGAACCGCGGGCTGATCAGCAGCCGCTCGCCGAGCCAGCCGAACGACAGCCTGGTGTTGGCGTGGGACAGGCTTTCCAGCAGCCGCAGCAGCAGCACCAGGAAGGGAAACTGCATCGGCGGCACGCCGATCAGCAGCGCCACCGCCATGAACCAGACGAAGCCGATGACCTCGTCGAGCAGATGGTTGCGATCGTCCGACCAGAAGGTCATCTGCCGCTGGGCGTGGTGCAGCGCGTGCAGCGAATACCACCAGTTGAACACATGGCTCAGCCGGTGGCGCCAGTATTCGGAGAAGTCGAGGATGATCGCATACAGCAGGAAGGTCGCCACCGGCTGGCCGATCAGGAAGGGCATCAGCCGTTCCAGCGTCGGCGGCACGATGTCGTGGTCGGTGAGCCAGCCGTTCAGCGCCCATTGCGCCTGGGTGAACAGCACGAAGGTGACCAGCGGCAGCAGGCCCACGCGGGAGATCAGCGTGTAGAGAATGTCGACGCTGACCGCCTTCTGGTCCGGCCAGCGCTCCACCGGCCGCAGCCGCTCCAGCGGCAGGCAGACGGCGTAGGTGATCACCACCTGGGCCGCGCCGTACACCGCGAACAGCGACCAGCCGAAGCTGATCTCCTCCCAGTCCATCAGGTCCAGCGCGTACAGTACCGGCAGCACGAGATGTTCCTGCAGGAAGCCGGCGGCGAGGTCGAAGGGCAGTGTCAGCGTCATGACACGGGTTTGGTCTTGGGTGGCAGTCCGATGAAGATGCCATGCGGGCTGCGACCGACGGCGATGGTCTGCACGGCGCCGGATTTCGGGTCGAGCACGCCGACTTCGCGGGCAAAGCGCAGCGTGTACCAGATGCGGCCATCGGGGGCGAACACCAGGTCGTCCGGACCGCCCGGGATCTTATACGTCCGGATCGGCGCCAGCGTGGTCGCATCCAGCGTCACCGAGGTACTGTCGACCCGGTTGTTGACATAGAGCAGCTTGCCATCCGGCGAGCGGAACAGCTGATGGGCGCCCTTCCCGGTTTTGATACGGCGCTCGACGGTGCCGGTGGCGGGATTGACCACGGCCACGTCGTCCGAGCCCATGATCGCCACCAGCACCCGGCCGTTGTTCCACATCACGCCGGCGGGTGCCTTGCCGACATCGGCGGTCCATTTCACCGTCATCGCCTTGAGGTCGAGGGCGGCGAGCTTGCCGGTGCCCTGCAGGCTGACATAGGCGGTGGTGCTGTCCGGCGAGAAATCCACATGGCTCGGCATCGACTTCAGCGGAAACCGGTGCAGCAGCCGGTAGCTGCCGGCCTCATAGACATCCACCTGGGCGCGGGCCAGGCCATTGACGATCAGCATCTTGCCGTCAGGCGTGAAGCCGAGCTGGTAGGGGTCGGCCACCGTCATGCGCTTCTTGATGGCGAAGCTCACGGGGTCGAGGAACAGCATCTCGTTCGCCGCGGTGTCGCCCAGCAGCAGGTCCTGCCCGTCCGGCGTCAGCATCACGTGGTGCGGCTCGCGCAGCACCGGAATGCGGGCACGTTCGGTCTGGGTGGCCAGGTCGACCACGCTCAGCGAGGCCTCGGCGGAATTGACCACCAGCACGGCGCGCTGCGCCATCGCCGGGGACGCGAGAAGACAGAGCAAAGGAAGGGCGGTGAGGATCTTGCGCATGACCGACGTCTTAGCATTCCGCCGGGCCGCGCCGCGAGGCACGGGGGGGCGATTGTCGGGTGAAGATTCCGCCATCTTCACCCCACGCCCAGCGTCACCGCAGAATCGTCACGTCCACCATCGCCCCCTCGCCTTTCGCGCCGTTCGCCTGCACCGGCAGCTTCACGCCGGCGCGCTGCTGCAGCCAGGCCTGCACCGCGTTGGCCCGACCGGTTGCCACCTGCGGATCGGCCGGATCGGCACCCTGGATACGCAGGCCGGTGGGCCCGATCTGGCCGATCAACTCACCCAAACGACCCATCCAGCCATCGGCGTTCGGGCCAAGGTCATTGCCAGCGAAGATCCCCGCGGGCAGGCGCACCATGGTACCGTCCAGGATCACCACGCCGCCGAGGTCGTGCATCAGCGAGACGACCTGGGTGATGCCGGCCGGCGGCGCCGGCGGCGCCTGCAACTGTGCCACCTGGCTGTCGGCCTCGAGCAGGCTGCCGACACCCAGGATCGTCGAAACCGGCACCGCGCCGGTGCCTTTCAGCCGGTAGGTGACGATGGTGCCGTCGCCCTCGATACGCACGGAGGCCGCCGGCAGCAACTCGGCATCCACCCTGTTGTTGGCGCCCTTGATCACCAGCACGCGACAGCCGCCGCGCAGGACGTAGCGCGAGCGGCTGCTTTCGAGGGTGACGGGCTGGGTGTCACAGCCGAGCTCGATGGTCTGCGCGTCACCGGACAGGCTGGCGGAAGCGGCCGGCGCGGGCGAGCCGCCGGCGGCGACAACGCTGGTATTGCTGCCGGAAACCCGCAGTTTGCCGGGCTTGCCCGCGGTGATACGCACCTGGTTGCCGTTGCCTTCCACATCGATCAGCGCGCCGGCCCCAAGGCCTGCCGAAACCCGGTTGCCGTCGCCGCGCAGGGTCAGCGATTTGCAGGCACCGGTGAAGGTGACGAGGTTGCGGTTGCCCGCGACCGAAGCCGCCGCCCCGGCGCAGGCCTCGGTACGGGTCTCGCCCTCGGCCGCAACCTCTGGGCCCGCCGCCCAGGCAGCAGCCAGGCCCCCTTGGACGACCAACGATACGATCGCGACTGCGAAAATCGGACGCATCATGAAACTCCCTGTGCACACGGACACGTGGTTTGCCGCTGATGAAACTGTTCGATACATCCCGGCGCCGTGTTCAGCACCATCAAGATTCTGCTCGTCGAGGATGAGGACCTGATTCGCAGGTTGCTCAGCGAGGCCATGGAGGATGACGGGTTCGACGTCCTGCAAGTCGCCACCGGCGATGACGCGCTGCGATACCTGCTTCCGAACACCAATGTGGACCTGTTGATGACGGATCTGCAGTTGCCCGGCACACTGGATGGGTTGGACCTGGCGGCCGCCGTGCGCAGGCACCATCCGGAGCTGCCGATCATCTTCACCACCGGCCAGCCGGACCGCATGGGCGCCTGGACGACGGGCGCCGCCGATCTGTTCATCCCCAAACCCTACCGTCCTTCCCAAGTCTGCGCCGCCGCGCGCCGCCTGATCGGCCGCTGATACCCTAAATTAACGGAGTCTCGTTCGCCAGATCAGCAACGCTGCTGATTGGGCGGGCAGGCACGATGCTCGGCCGGATGCGGAGCCGGCGGCGGAGCAGCGACATGCTGAACCGGCGGAGGCGGCGCCGGACGCGGCGCCGGGGCCGGTGGCGGATGGAACGCCTGAGGCTGAGGCTGCGGTTGGGGCTGTGGCGGCGGCGCCTGCACGCGCGGCTGCGGCGCAGCCTGTGGTGGCGGGGCCTGCACACGCGGCGGCGGCGGAGGCTGTGGCTGAGGTTGCGGGGCCTGCACATGAGGTACGGGTGGCGGTGCGGGCGCCACCTGGGCCGGACGCAGCGGCTCGGCACGCGGCGGTGCCACCTGCGGAGCTGCGGGTGGGGCGGAAGGTGCGACCGGACGGGGCAGCGGCTGCACCGCCCCCGGAGCCTGGCCTGGTGCACGGAGTTCCGGACCAGGCGCCGGATGCTGCGCCACTGGCGGCGGAGCAGGTTGGGCAACAGCGGACGGCGCAGCGGGAGCACGCACCTCGCCTGGCTGCGGCACCGCACCCGGGACGGGACGGGCTGCGATCGGGGGCTCACCCGGCGGACGCGGAGCATTCGGAACGGGCACGGCCCGTGGCTGGATCGCAGGCCCGGGTGCGGCGCCCGGCGCCACCTGGCCAGGCGCCGGTGCTCCGGGCGTACCAGGTATCGCCGGCAGGCCGGCCGGGCGCGGGCCCGGAACCGGAGGCTGGCCCGGCACGGGCGCTGCCGTCTGCGGACGCGGGATGATCGCGCCCGGCGCGGCCTGGATCGGCGGCGCACCGAGGGGGCGCGGGCCGGCGAAGGGCTGCTGACCACCACCCGGTGGTTGGCCCGGACCAGGTGCCGCCTGCGCCGGAGCACCTGGCTGCACACGAGGAACGGCACCCGGTGCGGCCGAGCCCGGCGCCACCGATGCCGGCGTCAGGGCTGCACCCGGCGGACCATTCGGGCGCAGCGGCGCGCTACCCACCGGGCGACCCAAGGCCGGGCCGGGAGCCACCGGCCGCGCCGGCGCGGTGCCCTGCACTGGCGGCAGGTTCAACGAACGCGCCACGGCGGGGGTCACGCCGCGGCGCGTTCGTTGAACCTGCCGCCAGTGC
>Ga0075019_10002485_pt1 | contig 10494 bp, 7 predicted proteins | sample ColStrG_CSR_2013_FD_71473 | JGI IMG/M metagenome (GOLD analysis project Ga0075019, IMG submission 71473) | Freshwater sediment microbial communities in response to fracking from Pennsylvania, USA - Cold Stream Run_MetaG_CSR_2013 | ecosystem: Environmental > Aquatic > Freshwater > Creek >...
GCCCGAGTTTGACCCCGCCGGCCAGCGCACCATGGTGCTGGATGGCGTCGGCGGCCACGTGCATCCCCGCGGCGAGCGCTGGGGTTTCTTGGACTGGGATTTCCCGGGCCTTCGGACCGCCGTACATGTGGACGGCGTGGTCAACCGCCGCGACAAGACCGATCGCGGCTGGACCGTGGAATTGGCCTTTCCCTGGCAGGGACTGGCGCCGCTTGCCGACGGCCGCGCCCTCCCGCCCAAAGACGGCGACGTGTGGCGTATCGATTGTTCCCGCTTCGAGAAGATCGGCCGCTATGGCGAGGTGCTCGACCCATGCGTGGGCTGGACCTGGAACCGCCACGGCCACTACGATTCGCACATTCAGGAAGTGTTTCCGTACGTGACGTTTTCGGCCGCCATGGTGGGTGCCGCAAACGCGTAGCCCCAAACGATTCCGGCACAACTCTGGTTGCCAGCGCCACTCGCGCCTTCGGCCGTTTGTCAGTGCAGAACTCGCACGGGGTTAATGGTCTTCAGACCACCGAAATGCTTCTGATTGTCGGTGACCACGATGCAGCCATTGGCCGCGGCGATGGCCGCAACGATCATGTCGAGGGGGCTCCGCGGTTGTCCGGTCCCTGTTCCTACGGCCATGAGCCGGGCCCAAATGAGACCCGCTTTTTCGTCGAATGGGAGCACGCGGCCGGAGAATAACGCCTGGGGACCTTCTGGGCCAACGAACCAGCGTTCCAACAGCTGGCGTTTCTTTCCTGCGGGTTTTTCCAGGACGCCGCGCAGGATCTCGGCCACCGTCAGCGAGGAGATGAACAGATTCTCGTCGGCTTGTTCCGACATCCAGGCGATCAACGCCTCTGATGGCACCGGCTTGGTGACATTACTGATGATGTTGGTGTCCAGGAGATAGCGGGTCACAGGTGAACCTTACGATCGTCTGCGACGGACCTTGAGATGTTGAGATCGGCGCCGACCAGCGGCGAACGGCGCAGTGCGCTGAGGACTCCCCCTTTCTTTCGCGGTTCATCTGAGATCGTGCGACGGATTGTACTGCGAATCCGAGTCGCTTCTGGACCCTCGTCGGCGAGTCGTCTGGCCAGGGATCGAATGAGGTCGCGGTCTGTGTTGAGCCCAAGAACCTCGAAGCGAGCCATCCCGCGCTCGGTGAGGCGTTTGCGATAACTCTTCAGCGCTCGTTTCTGTGCCGTATCGGCCATGGTAGCCCCTTGGTCTATATCCAGTAATATAACCGGTCAATTGCTTCGCAGGCAACACCCGCAATCCAACTCGGCGCGGCGGGCCGCGCGGTCAGCCGCTGTTGACCCTGGCTCCCTCAATCTTATACACTGCAACCGATTACGCTACATCTCGACCTAAGGGGTTGTTCCATGCACTGCACCCATCGTCTGCGCCGGGTTTCCGCCCTGCTCCTTGGCGCCGCAATCTTCGTCGTGCCCGGGCTCGCTCAGCGCCGCGGCGGCGGAGGCGCACAGGCGCCTGAAGGCCTGTCGTTCCGCTTCATGGGGCCCGCGGTCGGGAATCGCATTGCTTCGGTCGCCGGCATTCCGGGCGACCCCACCACCTATTACGTGGGCGCGGCCTCGGGCGGGGTCTGGAAGTCCACCGACAGTGGCAGCCACTGGAGCCCCATTTTCGATGGCCAGCCCGCCCAAGCCATCGGAGCGCTGGCGGTCTCGCCAGCCAACACCAACATTGTGTGGGCAGGAACCGGCGAGGCCTGGGCCATCCGCGATAGCGACATGATGGGCAACGGCATCTACAAATCTATCGACGCGGGCCAGACCTGGGCCAATGCCGGACTGCTGGAAACCGGCCGTATCGGCCGCATCCTCACCCACCCCACCAACCCCGATATCGCCTACGCCTGCGCCGCGGGCCGCCTCACTGGGCCGCAGCAGGAACGCGGTGTCTTCCGCACCAAGGATGGCGGCAAGACCTGGGACCGCGTGCTGTTCGTCGATCCCAACACCGGCTGCTCGGGCCTTTCCATGGACGCCAAGGACCCCAACACCCTGTTTGCCGGCACCTGGGAAGTGGTGATGCACACCTACGCGATGCTCAGCGGCGGACCTGGAAGCGGCGTTTACATCACCCACGACGGCGGCGATACCTGGAAGAAAGTCGAAGGCCACGGGATGCCCAAGCCGCCCCTCGGCAAGATCGATGTGGCGATTGCGCCCAGCAATCCCAAGCGCGCCTATGCGCTGATTCAGACCGCCGACCAGGGTTCGGTCTGGCGCACCGACGACGCCGGCGAAACCTGGGCCGTCGTGAACTGGCAGCGCGCCCTCACTGGCCGCGCCGGCTACTATATTCACCTCGCCGTTTCGCCCTCCAACCCCGACGAGGTTCTGGTGGCCGACAGCAGCTTCTGGCAGTCCACCGATGGCGGCAAATCGTTCCGCTCCGTCCCCTGGGGCGGCGACACCCACGACATTTTCATCGACCCCAAAAATGCCGACCGCATCTGCGTGACCCACGATGGCGGCATGTACATGACTACTGACCACGGCCGATCTTCGACCCACGTCACCCTGCCCATCGGCCAGATGTACCACGTCGCTGTGGACCAGGACGTTCCCTACCACATCTACGGCAACATGCAGGACGATGGCACCATGCGCGGCCTCAGCACCACGCAGGAAAGCGGCCCCAACGTTCCGGGACAAGCCGGCTTCGGTGGCCGAGGTGGCGGCGGTTTCGGCGGGCGCGGCGGCGGTGGCGTTGGCGAATGGGAGCACAATCTCGGCGGCTGCGAATCCGGCTTCACTCTTCCCGACCTCACCGATACCAATATCGTGTGGGCCACCTGCTATGGCGACGAAGTGACCCGCTACGACGCGCGGACCAAACTGGCCCGCTCCGTGAGCCCGTGGCTGCATACGCTCGATTCGGCGCCAAACCAGGCCAAGTACCGCTGCCACTGGACCGCGCCGCTCGCCATCGACCCCTTCGACCACAATACCGTTTACTACGGCTGCCAGCTCATCTTCAAAACCAGCAACGGCGGCATGAGTTGGAGCGAATTCAGCCCCGACCTTTCCACCAAGGACCCCACCCGCATCATTCCGTCGGGCGGCATCGTGGGCGATAACCTCGGCCAGTTTTATGGCGAGGTGGTCTTCTCCATCGCCCCTTCGGAAATCCAGAAGGGCCTCATCTGGGCCGGCACCAACGATGGAAAAGTCTGGTACACCAGGGATGCCGGCAAGAACTGGAACGATGTTACGAAGAACATCGCCGGCATGCCCGCGTGGGGCGTGATTTCCAGGATCGAGCCTTCGCACTTCGACGCCGGCACGGCTTACATCTGCGTGGATTACCACCTGATGGACAACCGCGACCCGTGGATTTACAAGACCACCGACTTCGGCAAGACCTGGACTAAGTTGAGCGATAACTTGCCTAAGGGCCCGCTGGCCTACGCGCGCGTGATTGCCGAGAACCCGAATAAGAAAGGCATGCTGTTTGTGGGCACTGGCAACGCGCTCTATTATTCGCTGAACGACGGCGGGTCGTGGAAGCAACTCAAACAAGGCTTGCCGGCTGCCCCCGTTTCCTGGGTAGTAGTGCAAAAGCAGTTCCACGACGTGGTGCTCTCCACTTACGGCCGCGGCCTCTACATTATGGAAGACATCACGTCGCTCGAACAGGGCTTCATGGAAGAAGCCACCACTGCGGCGGACGTTCAACTGGTGGCCCCGCGCCCGGCCTATCGCATCGTACGCGGACAGGCGCGGGCGCTCGTGAGCTACATGTTGAAAGCCGTGCCCAAAGGCCCCGTGCAGTTCGAGATCCTGGACGCCAAGGGCGCGCTGGTGCGCAAGCTGCCGGCCCTGACGGGCCACGTGGGGCTCAACCGCGCGTCCTGGGACCTGCGCTACGAAGCGCCCCGCCTGGTGGCGTTGCGCACCACGCCGCCCGAAAATCCGCACATCTGGGAAGAACCGCGCTTCAACAACATGGACACGCGCGCCATCACCCATTGGGGCTTGGCGCAAGCCGAAGTCGGCCCCATCGCCGCGCCCGGCAAGTACACCGTGAAATTGACGGTGGATGGCCAGAGTTACGCGCAACCACTCGAGATTCTGCGCCCGCCCGACAGCCACGGCTCCGATGCCGACCTGCAATCGTCCGTGAATCTGCAGCTCAAGGTGCGCGACAATATCAGCCTGGTTTCGGACATGACGAACCAGTTGGAGTGGATGCGCCGCCAGTTGGAAGACCAGGGCAAGACTGTGGCCGGCAAGGAAGCGCTCCTTAGAGCGATGACCGTCATCGACCGCAAGATGCAGGAAGTCGAATACCAGCTCATCACGCGCGCCGACGCCTTGAGCGACGACAAATATTTCCAGACGGCCTACAACCTCTACCAGAATTTCCTTTGGCTGAACGGCGAAATCGGCACCGGCGCCGGCGACGTGCAGGGCAGCGCCGATTACGGCCCCACCGAAACCGCCATCGGCCTGGTGCTGGACCTGGAACGGCAACTGGTGAAGGCCCAAGCCGACTATAAGAAGCTGATGGAGGTGGACGTTCCATCCTACAACCAGCAGATCTCGGGAAGCGGCGTGGCCCCGCTAAAGACGACGGGGGCGCCCCCGCCGCCGCCCCACCAAGGCGGCCGCTTCGGCGGCGCCCAGTAGTGCAGGCCTCGCGGCCTGCCCCGCCATGGGGACAAACCCGGGGGTTACTCCACCCGCAGGCGCGCCAGCGAGCCGCTCATGCGCATTTCCTTGGCGCCGTTGGTAAGCAGGATCACCAGGCGGCCGTCCGGTTGGGTAGCGCCGCGCCCGGAGTAGGTTTCGTCCTCGGTGCGCAGGTTCAGGCTGGTCAGGCGAAGACGAGGGTAGGACTGCCACCACGCCAGGCTAAACGTGCCGGAAACACTGCGCAACGGGGCGAAGGTTCCTAAATCCAGCCCGGCGCCCGTAAAGCTGCCTTCCGACGTCAGGTTGGTCAGCAGTTGCGCGCCGGTTCCGGAAGTTTCCACGCTCCCTTCGGCGTCGATTTTGCCCGATTGCCAGTCGGCGCCCTTCACTTTGGCGGTGAGCCGGTAGGATGGCCGCGACCCTCGCAAGTTCACTTCGAGCCTGCCGGTGATGGCAGTGCCCTCCATCTTGGCCTGAAGCGCCTCGAGTTGGACCCGCGTCACCTCCCAGACAAGGCGTGCGCGAACGTTGTCCAGTCGGGCCCCCGCCAGCAACAGGCTGTCAATCTGTACCGTGCCCTCCACCTGCCGCTCCTTGAGCCAGTCGGTCAGCAACGCCCGGCCCAGTGCCCGAGACAGCAGGCTATTGCTGCGGCGGAGCGTGGGCATCAGTACCGCTTCGAGATCGGCGCTGTCTACTTCGGCCGCGCGCAGGCGCAGTTTATGCGGCCTTGGAATGCCGGGCTCGTAGCGGTAGTCGCCCGTGAAGGCGAGCTTGCCCGCGGTGGCCTCAATGTGGTCCAGCACCACGCGGGGACCCTCGATTTGGGCACGCGCCGAAGCAAGCTGCAGCGGATCGGCGAGGCCGGGTACCCGAATCTGCGCATCGGTGACTTCCAAACGGCCGGTCCAACCGTGCGTCAGCGCGTCGCGATGATAGTGCAGATCGCCGCTCCATTCGCCGGACCGCACCTGTTCCAGCCACGGCACGGCGGCTAGCGCCGCCTGCGCGCGGAACGAAGCCACTGGCATGGCGTCGGCCGAGACCGTCAGGTCGAGCTTTTCGTCGTCTAGCGCGTAGTCCGCCTCGATGCGTGCCTGGTCCTCGCCGGACATCTTCACCACGGCCGGGGAGAGGTGCGCGTGGCCGTGGTCGAAAATCAGGTGGGCCTGTTCGAAGCGCACTGGCGGCGAATCGGGGATCGTGAGGGCCGCATCGTGGAATGCCAACTGGCCTTGAAAACTGCCCCGCCCTGAGTAACCGATGGCGCCATCCATGGAGCCGCTGAGCCGCAGCTTCGGCGGCAATTGCATGCCCATGTGCCGCGCCAGCTCCATGATCGGCTCAACGGGAAAGTGGTTCCAATTGGCGGCCACTGCCCAGTGCGGTTGGGTCAGGTAATCGGTGGCGCGGAAGTGTACGGAAAGCGGCAACGGCGCGTTGCCTGCCGTACTGGAGTGGAGTTCGATCTGCTGCGCGATCAGGTCGATGCGGCCGCGGATATCCAGCGGCCAGCCCGAGCCCGAACCTGGCAGCATGTCCCAGCGATGTACGTCCTGGATCTGGAGCCGCCCCGTGATGCCGATGTTGTGGAGAGGCCCTGCAAGGTGCAACAGCGACGAAAGCGTCCCGTGGACGCCGCCTTCCTGCCCGCTGAGCAGGGCTGTCACTTCACCGAGACCGGTGCGGTCCACTTGAAGGTCGAGGTCGACGCGTTCCAGTTCGCCATACCAGCGGCCCTTCAGCTTGAAGGCGCCCAGGCCTTGCTGCGGCCGGTCGGTGCGCGCGGGTTTGGCCGAACAGAAGATGCGCCAATCGCGGCCCCCGGTGCCCGCCGGCGAGATATCGAGATCCGTGTCGGTCAGATAAAAGACCGACTTGGTGTCGCCGAATTTGAAGTGAATCAGGCTGTTGCGAACGTGAATGGCGGGAGCGGTCCGGATCACCGACGGGTTCACGAAAGAAGCGAAATTCCAGCGGCCCCACTCCGACGCTGGACCGGACTTGGTGAGATTGATGCTGGCGCCTTCTAAGCTGATGGAGCCGATAACAAACCTGCCGCCCAGCAAAGACCAGATACTGGGCGCCACCTCAAGACTGCCGCTGAATGGCTCGATGTAGGCGACGGGTTCGATGCCGATCGAAGGATCCTCATGGATGATCACGCGATCCACCGAGAAGCCCGGTCCTTTGAAGACGCTGAACCGCACCTGGCCGAGTTCCACGCGCCGCCCCAAAGCCCGTTCGAGCGAAGCCTGAAGCTGCTTGCCGTAGTGATCGGCGGTCACGTAGGGAGCGCCTAGCCCAATCGCCAGCAGCAAGACGAGTGCCCCGCCGATGAGCCTGACCACGGTCCGGAGCCGGATCTTCATGCGGTGACCCCGGTGAGATTCCGGTAGGCCTCGGCATCGTCAATGTCGGCGAGTATTCCGGGGTCCTCCGTATCCAGGAATTCGGTGCCGGCGGCGTGGCTGCGCACCACGTCCCGGGCAGCACCGGTTTCGGGTAGCGCCAGGAATTCGGGAATGAGTTCCTTGGCAAACCAGATGGGGTGGCCGCGGCGGCCTTGATAACGCGGGACGCGGATCAAGGTGGCGCAGGCGGTTTCGCCTGCGTGGCCCGAAGGCGCCAGCAGCGCATCCACCGTGGCCGGCGAAACTGCGGGGTGATCGACCAGTGTGAACAGCACGCCATCGGCTTCGGCTGGGACGGCGAGCAAGCCGCACTGCAGCGACGTGGTCATACCCGCGGGCCAGTTGGGGTTCACCACGAAGCGGGCCGGGCGAACCGCTCCGGCCCGGATGGCATCGGCGCCTGCACCCAGCACCACGATGACTTCCGGGCAACGCGCCGCGAACAGGCCAGTCAGGGTGTCCAGGAAAGTTTCCTCCCGGTACCGCAAGAGCGCTTTGGGAAAACCCATGCGACGCGATTCGCCGGCCGCGAGGATGAGTCCGGCGGTCACTTCGATAGCACGGCTTGCGGCTGGCCGCCGGCGAACACCGCCATGGAAAGCGACCGCCAGTTGGAAGCGGCATTGCGGCGGACCGCGATCATTTCGGCCGCCACCGAAATCGCGATCTCCTCGGGCGAGATGGCGCCGATATCCAGCCCCATGGGCGCGTGAACGCGCTCAAAATCCGTCCGCGGGATACCTTCCTTCTCCAGTTCGCGGATGACGTTTAGCACCTTGCGCTTACTGCCGATCATGGCGATGTAGCGCGCTGGTGTGGCGATGGCCATCTTGAGCACGCGCATATCGTCGCGGTGGCCGCGCGTCACGATGATCACGTAGCTGGTCTCGTTGATCGGCAGGTTGGGAAAAACGTCCTCGTACTCGGCGGCATGGACGGCGGCCGCTTCGGGAAAGCGTTCGCGGTTGGCGAAGCTCTCGCGGTTGTCCACCACCACCGAGGCGAAACCGGCCAGGGTCGCGACTTTGGAGAGGCTTTTGGAGATGTGTCCGGCTCCGAAAATGTAGGCGTGCGGCACCGGAAGCACCGGTTCCACGAAGACATCGAGCTGGCCTCCACAGATGAGGCCGTTGTCGTAAGCCGCATCCTGCCCTAGGTTAAACGTGAGGTGCTTAGGCTTTTCCGTTTCGATCACCTCCCGGGCGGCGTTCCAGACTTCGGCTTCCACGCAGCCCCCGCCGATGGTGCCGGCCATGGAGCCATCCTCACGCACCAGAAGTTTGGCGCTTTCGTAGCTCGGGATGGAACCGCGCACTTCGACAATGGTTGCCAGAGCGCACTTCTGTCCCAAGTTGCGAAGCCGCACCAACTCCTCGTAAACGTCCATACCGTTGACGATTATAGCGTGCCTGTTTGTGGGGCGGGTTGGTAACCTGCGGCAGACGGTACCCCGTAAATGCCCAAAGGCGCCCTGAATCTCCTGATACCATGAAGTGGTGGCCCACCGAGCGTTCCACGGCGTCGTCCCCGCGCTGGTGACTCCGTTCCGAAACGATGAGCGCATCGACTGTAACGCCTGGCATGCAATTATCGATACCTTGATCGGCGCCGGCGTGGATGGCCTGTTCGTAGCCGGCTCCCAGGGCGAGGCCTATGCGCTCGATCCGGAAGAGCGGCTGGTGGCCCTGCGTTTTTGCAAGCAGGCCGTGGCGGACCGGGTCACGCTCTACGGCAACGTGGGCTGCGCCACCACTTCCGCCACTGTGGAACTCGCGATCCAGGCCGAAGCCATGGGCATCGATGCCGTGGTGGTGGTCACACCCTATTACGTGCAGCCAACCCAGCAGGAACTGGAGGAGCATTTCGTGGAGGTCTGCCGCTCGGTGCGCGCCCCCGTGCTGGCCTACAACTTCCCGTCGCATGGTGGCGTGGCGTTGGAAGCTGCGACCCTGGGGCGAATCGCGGCGCGCTGCGAAAACCTGGTGGGCGTGAAGGATTCCAGCGGCAGCCTGGAACTGGCGGTGGCCTACAAGAACGCGGCGCCGGACCGTCCCCTAGCGGTGCTGGTGGGCGCCGACGAGTTGGTGCTGGAAGCGCTCGACCGGGGCTGCGCCGGAACCGTCAACGCCTCCGCCAACGTGGCGCCGAAACTGTACGTCGATCTGTACCGTGCTTTCCGCGAAAGACGGCGCGATGACGCTGTCCGGCTGCAAGCCCTCGCCAGCGAACTCGGCGCCACCATCGGGCTGCATACCTTCCCGAGCATCATGAAAGAGGCCTTGAAGCTCAGCGGCCTTCCCGCCGGACCGTGCCGCAAACCCGTGGGACCGGTTCCACCCGACGCGCACGCCAAGCTCGTCCAGGTGCTGGAACGGCTCGCCGAGGAAGACTTCCTGGTGAAACCGGTCGGCGTCAAAACCGCATAACCGCGCATCACATCGTCTATGCACACCAACCGGCTCGCCAACGAAAAGAGTCCCTACCTGCTCCAGCACGCCCACAATCCGGTGGATTGGTACGCCTGGGGACCCGAGGCCTTCGAAAAGGCGCGAGCCGAGAAGAAGCCCATCTTTCTCTCCATCGGCTACTCGACATGCCACTGGTGCCACGTAATGGAGCGCGAGTCGTTCGAGAACACCGAGATCGCGGCACTGCTGAACCGCGAGTACGTAGCCATCAAAGTGGACCGCGAGGAGCGGCCGGATGTAGACCGCATCTACATGACCTTCGTACAGGCCACTACCGGCGGCGGTGGTTGGCCCATGTCGGTCTGGCTCACGCCCGATCTGCAGCCCTTCTTCGGCGGTACTTATTTCCCGCCTGAAAACCGCTGGGGCCATCCCGGATTTGGCTCGGTCCTGACCCAGGTAGCGAACGCGTGGCGCAACGATCGGGAAAAGGTCGCCGAATCCGCTGCCGACGTGGTGGAGCAACTCAGGAAACACGTTGCCGTGGCGCCCGCGCACGCGGGTGGAGTGGCGTTCGATCACGCCACGCTGGATAGCGGCTTCAACGTGTTCCGCCGCACTTTTGACACCCGCTTGGGAGGCTTCGGGGGCTCGCCGAAATTCCCCCGCCCCTCCGTCTTCAACTTTCTGCTGCGCTACTACGCCCGCACCAGGAACCAGGAAGCGCTCGACATGGTGCTGCTGACCCTGCGCGAAATGGCGAAGGGCGGCATGCACGACCAATTGGGCGGCGGGTTCCACCGCTACTCCGTGGACGAGCGCTGGTTCGTGCCGCACTTCGAGAAGATGCTGTACGACCAGGCGCAACTGGCCATCTCTTACCTGGAGGCATTTCAGATCACCGGCGACGCGCTGTACGCGGCCACCGCGCGCGGCATTTTCGAATACGTGTTACGCGATATGACCGATGCCGAAGGCGGCTTCTACTCGGCCGAAGACGCCGAC
>Ga0075019_10002487_pt1 | contig 10483 bp, 8 predicted proteins | sample ColStrG_CSR_2013_FD_71473 | JGI IMG/M metagenome (GOLD analysis project Ga0075019, IMG submission 71473) | Freshwater sediment microbial communities in response to fracking from Pennsylvania, USA - Cold Stream Run_MetaG_CSR_2013 | ecosystem: Environmental > Aquatic > Freshwater > Creek >...
GGGACGTCGCCCAACGCGCGGTAGTAGGTCAGCACCGTGGCGCCGGGAACGCGCTGCAGGCTTTGGTGCATGGCGTCCACATAGCCCAGCCCCGGCGCGTTCGCCGCAGAGCCGTACAAAACATTGTCCCAACTGGGCGCCGCGCCGCGTCGGTCGTTCAGGGCGTGCGCAATCTGGAGATTGGCGACCAGCCAGGGCGCGTGCTGGATATTGCGCGCCACCGCGTGGACAAAATCAGGCGCGCTTTCCAACACCCGCGCGACGATAGGCACTGGTAAGGCCAGCACGGCGCGCTCGGCCTGCCAGCGCTCGACCGACTGCGTCGCCACGTGCCAGACGTCGGCCTCGACACCGTGCTTTTTCTGCTCCAGGCGCAGCAGCACGCGACCCGACTGCAGCCGCTCGCCCAAGGGCAGGGCCAACCGCCGGGTCAGCCAGGCATTGCCCTCGGGCCAGGTCAACAGGCCTTCGGGATGCGACTGCGGGTCGTCCTCGCCCGGCTCACCGGCCTGAAAACCGTGGCGACTGGCAAAGTAGTGCAAGCCCGCCCAGGCCGACACCGTGCGCGCTCCCGCTCCGTAATCGTCACGGCAGCAGTAATCGAGGTACCAGAGCAGGTGCGCGTCGTCAAAGCCGTTTTCCTGCAGATAGTCGGCAAAGGTGCGCGCTGCCAGCGCTTGCTTGAATGCGCTGCGAGGCGCGCGCCACGCCGGCAGAGGCCAGGGCTCGGCACGGCGTGCCCGTTGCACCAAGGCAGCAAAGCTGCGGTACTGCGCCAGCGTGCCAGCCCCCACCGCACGCAGCGGTAGCAATCCATCCTGCCACTCCCCCTGGAAAAAAACGCGCTCTTGCGGGCTGTGGCACAAATAGCGCTCGTCGTACTCCCAGCGCCCGGCAACGCGCCGGCGCAGTCCAAACTCCTGCAGCAGGTCCTGCAGGTCGGGCGCATCGTCCGAAGGCAATGGCAAATAATGCGCTCCCAGCGGACACGCCATGCCCCCCAAGGCCCCCGCGCGTGCGTTGCCACCGGCTTCGTCCTCCAGCTCCAGCAGGACAAAATCGTCCATGCCCTGCAGCCGCAAGGTACGCGCACACGCCAGCCCGGCGACACCCCCGCCGGCAATCAGTACGCGCGTGCGGCGCTGCCGCGCGGGCGCGGGCCAGGCGCGCGCCGTGCGCAGCACGTGGCCTCGCTCCTGCGCAATGCCATGAAAGCCCCCCGCGACCTCGGTCCCAGGGGTGCAGCCCCCCAGAGCGGACAGCGCAGCGGCCGATGCAGTCAAAAATTGGCGACGCGACTGCATGGCATTCATGGGCCCAGCGAAAACGGGCAAGGTGCGAAAGCCCAGGCAAGCATGTTCATTTGGCCACGCGGCCCCACTCTTCCTCATAGCTGCCGACGAGCACCTGGTTCGACAGCCGATTCACCGCGGTAGGCACCTCGTTCATGTCTTGCGGAAAATCGAACAGCAAGGGGAGCGAAGCCACGTTCAAAAAACGCAGTCCCGGCGGCAGCACGCGCGGCAGCCGATAGGGACGGTGGCTGGCAATAATGAAACCCCACTCGCCAAAGCTGGGGACGTTTGCGTGGTAGGGCGTGGCGTGCAAGCCTGCCGCCTCTATGGTGTGCACCACGGTCCAAAAGCTCTTGCGCGCTACCAAGGGCGACGTGGTTTGCACCACCGCGTAACCACTGGCCGAAAGATGCTGATCGAGCAAGGCATAAAACGATTGGGTGAACAGCTTGCCAATGGAAAAATTCGTCGGGTCGGGGAAATCCACGACCAGAACGTCAAAAATCTCCGGCGTGTTTTCCATCCAGTTGAAAGCGTCGGCGTTGACGATGTGCAGTTTGGCGCTGGACAGCGCATGCGCGTTGAGCTGGGTCAGCGCGGTGTCCTGGCTAAAGAGCTGCGTCATCGCCGGGTCGAGTTCAACCAGCGTCACGCTTTGCACGCCGGGATACTTCAGAATTTCACGCACCGCCATGCCATCGCCACCCCCCAGCACGGCGACCTTGCGCGGCGCGCTGCCCTCGGCATAGGCTGCCATGACCGGGTGCACCAGCGCCTCGTGATAGCGGTACTCGTCGCGTTGCGCAAATTGCAGATTGCCATTGAGAAACAGGCGATAGCCCGTGCGCCCCTGGCCCGGGCTGTTGGTCACCACAATCCGTTGGTAGGGCGTGCTCAAGGCGACGACGACGTGGTCCTGGTAGAGCTTGTCCTCGGCCCATGTCGTTATGTGGTCAGCGCCAACCATGGCCGCCGACAAGCAGCCCAGGGTCAGGGCGCATGCCAGGGCGTGGGCCGAGAAATGGCGCAGCTCGTGCCGGAACAACCAAAGCGCCCACAAGGCGACCGCGGCGTTGAGCAGACCGAACAGCAGGCCGGTACGTGCAAGCCCCAGGCCAGGCACCAACAACAGGGGAAAGGCAATCGACACCGCCAATGCACCCAAATAGTCGAAAGTGAGGACTTGCGACACCAGGTCCTTGAGCGCAACCCGGCGCCTAAGCAGGCGCATCACCAGCGGAATTTCCAGCCCCACCAGCGTGCCCACCAGCAGAACCATGGCGTAGAGCACAAACCGAAACGCCCCCGGCAAGACAGCGTGGGCGACGAACAACAGGGCGGGCAGGCCGCCGCCCGCCAGCGCCACCAGAAGCTCGATCCGCAGAAAATGCGCCGGCAGTTGGCGCTCCAGAAAGCGCGACAGGTAGGAGCCCAGCCCCATGGCGAACAAATAAGCCCCTATGACGGTGCAAAATTGCAGCACCGAGTCGCCCAGCACATACGAGGCAAGAGTCCCGGCGGCGAGTTCATACACCAGCCCGCAGGCGGCCACAACCATCACCGACGCCAGCAGCGCGAGTTCCATCGCGCCCACGGAATGGCCCTCGGCGACTTCGTCGGCCCGCTTCACGTGCCGCACTCAGTGAATAGCAGCAGCCACAATAATGCAAATGCCCAGCGCAACGGCCGCGACAACCTGGGCCAGCGCACGGTTTTGCTTCTCAACAATTTCTTCCCATAGGTTATAGGGCGTGACCTTGTCGATCAGCAAGAAGCACAGCCAAAATATGAGCACGCCCACGAGCGCAAAGAGCAGCGACTCGAGCAACACACCGGCCTTGATCCAATCCATACCGTACTCCTTGAAAAAACCTTGCCGTCCCGTGGCGTCAGATTATTTATGCCCGCCACCGGTGGAAAATCCGCCATAAGAACCCCCTGCGGTGCGCGCATAAGTGCTGCACGTCTGGGTATACGGGTCGCATTTGCCCGTGCAGTTCACGAGCACCAGCACGACCAGCAGCACGGCAACAAATAGCCAGAAATCGGGCCGGCGAAAGACCGACGCACTGGCAGAAAACGCCGACACGTCGCTGCGCTTGAGCACATCGCGCTTGGCCTCCAGGGCGAATGCCTTGACTACCAGTTCGCTGCCCACCGTGGCGCCTACCGACCAGGTGCGCTCGTTGCGCGATTGTTCCAGGGACAGCAGGTGTTTGCCGTTCACAAAATCCTGGTTCGACGTCTTCTGACCACGCTGCACCTGCCAGTAAAACTCGCCCAATACGTAATCGGTCTCGGCAATATAGTTTTCACGCAACTGGTAGCGCGTTCCCAGATAGCTTGCGACCCGGCCATCGCTGCTGATTTCGGGCGCGCCCGTCGCCGGCTTGACCAGGCTCCAGCCATCGCTGCTGTCGACCAAAAAAATAAAGCCGCGCATGGCGTTGTACAGCAGGTATTCGTCCCAGCCGAATTGCTCGTCCGAGTCGCCCGGCGACACGCCCATGCGGTGCTGGTAACCGACCACCTGCCACGGTAATCCCTGGAGCTGACCCACGCTGCCAAGGTCTATGAGCGGCGCTACCGGCTCGTCCTGGCTCGCGTGGCGCAGCTCGCCGCCTATGCCGGCTGCGAGGTCGACAATGCTATGGCAAGCGGGACACGTCATGCTTTTGCTGGCGAGCAGCAGGGGGGCCAGGGCGCCGCCGCACTGCGGGCAGCTGAATTGGCGCGCGCTCTCGTTCTTGACCGAGGCGTCGCGCAGCCCGCTCATCTGGAGCTCGTCCAGAAGGACGGCGTGTCCCACGCTGACTGTGGCTGGCTGTGCGCTGTAATCCACGCTCAACACCTCGGCGGCGCCCCCGTGCGCAGCGTCCTCGGCGCTGCGGCTGCGCAATTCGACCAGCGTGAAGGGACGCCCCAGCTCGGGCAGTCGCGGCAACTCGCCCTGCGCCGACACCAAAGTCACCTGCTCGTTCGACGCTACAACAAAGGGCTTGCCATTGATCGCCGTTCCCGCGCCCACCCGAAAAAATTCGGGCGCCGGCAAGGCGCGTTGCATCGACTGGGCCCGCATGAAAACGAAGGCGCCGTTGTCCTCACTGAGGGACGCGACCGTACCGTCGGCAAACAAGGCGTGCCACTCGGTCCAGCTTCCTTCGGCATAGCGGTACTGCAGGCGTCCGACGAGGGTGAACGCCTGCCCTTGCCAGGTGCCACTGGCCTGCAATTGCAACAGGCCCTGGTCGTCGAACAATTCGGCCATTTTGCCGATGCGGGCCAGGGTCTCGCCCTTGCGTACGACCGTGCTCTGGCAATACGCGCAAATGGCGTGCGTCGACTGCGCCGCCCGAAATTCAACGGGAGCGCCACACCCCGGGCAAGGCGCCCGATACGCGTGCTGTACGGGGTTCGAGGCCACGCAGCCCGCGCTCTAGACCAGCTTTTTCAGCAACTCCGCCTTCTTGGCGTCGAATTCGTCCTGCGTGAGAATGCCCTTGGCCTTGAGCTCACCCAGTTTCTCCAAAGTCGCCATCACATCCTGCGGCGCAACGCTTGCAGCAGCTGACGATCCTGCGGGCGCCGCACCCGGCGCAGGGTGCAAGCCAGCCTGCAGGTTCTGCGCCAGCACCTGGCCCAGGGCAACGCCGGCGCCCAGACCCATGGCGTCACCGGCAAGCGATCCCGCAGCACCTCCCTCGGCGAACTTGGGTAGGGCCTGCGCCGTTTGGTACTGCATAAATTTGCCCATGTCGCCGCCCACCATCCCCATGCCGATTTTCTGGTCGAGTACTTTTTGCAGCTCGTCCGGCAGCGACACGCTTTGCACCGTCATTGCGTCGAGTTGCAGGCCAATTTTTTCAAACTCGGGCGCGAGCTGCGTCGTCAACACCTGGGCAAAATGCCCCTGGTTTGCCGCCAGGTCAAGAAAGGCGACGCCGCTGGCGGCAATCGCGTTGCTAATGTTTTGCAGGACCAGGCCGCGCAACTGTCCGTCCATATCGCTGCTGGAAAAGACCTCGCGCGTTCCGGAAATCTCGGTATGAAAGCGCTTGGCATCGGCGACGCGGAAGCTGAAATTGCCAAATGCGCGAACGCGGATAGCGCCAAAGTCGGCGTCGCGCAGCGTAATGGGCTGCGCCGTTCCCCACTTCTGATCAACGTGCTGGCGGGTGCTGAAAAAGTACACATCGCTTTTAAACGGTGACTCAAACAGTTTGTCCCAATTTTTCAAATAGGTGAGCACGGGCAGGGTCTGCGTCGTGAGTTTGTGCGTTCCCGGGCCAAACACATCAGCGATCTGCCCTTCGTTCACAAAAATGGCAAGCTGCGACTCGCGCACGACCAACACACCGCCGTTCTGAATCTCCCTGTCGGCCATGGGATAGCGCCAGGCCAGAATGTCCTGCGCGTCTTCGGTCCACTGGATGATGTCAATGAACTGCTTGCGAATGAAGCTGCCCAATCCCATGAGAACTCCCGGCTTTTGGTGAGAAGCCGATGTTAGCTGGATTGCGCGCGAGCCGGCCTTTGAATTTGTGCCTCTATGGCGCGCTTGCCAGGGCCAACTTGCGATAGGCCTCCTTGGCTTCCATATCCCAGGGCGTGTCGCTAAAGCCCAGCGCGACGGCGTGAAATTGCGCCTGCAAGTCCAGGAAGGCATCGACCACGTCGGGGTCAAAATGCCGGCCACGGGTCGCCTCGATGACGCGCACGGCGTCCGCGTGTGGCATGGAATCCCGGTAAGCGCGGCGACTGACCAGTGCATCGTAGACGTCGGCAACAGCCATCAGGCGCGCGGCAATCGGAATGGCGTCGCCAGACAAGCCCTGCGGGTAGCCGCTGCCGTCCCACTTTTCCTGGTGGCAATACGCGATTTCCTTGGCCAGCGCCAACATGCTGGTATCCGCACCCAGCGCGCGCTCGGCGTTGGCCAGCGCATCGCGTCCCAGGGTCGTATGGGTTTTCATGATGTCAAACTCTTGCGGCGTCAGCGCGCCTGGCTTGAGCAGAATGCGGTCCGGTATGCCGAGCTTGCCAATGTCATGCAAGGGCGCAGCCTTGTACAGGGCGGCAATATTGGCAACGGTCAAATAGTGGCGAAATCGCGGATGGCTGGACAACTTCCAGGCCAGCATGCGCACGTAGTGCTGTGTACGACGTATGTGGTTGCCGGTTTGCGCGTCGCGCGTTTCCGCCAGCGAGGCCAGCGCCAGAATGGTGACCTCCAGTACCAAGTCCGACTCCTTGGTGCGCCGCGCCACTTCGGCTTCCAGGAAGCTGCTGCGCTCACGCAGCAAATCCGCACGCGCCTTGGACTGCAAATGCGCACGCACCCGTGCAAGCAGGGTTCCCGGATGGATGGGCTTGGTAATGAAATCGGCCGCCCCGGCAGCGAAGCAACGCTCCTCGTCCTGGGCCCGCGCGGTCAGAAATACCACCGGGATATCGCGCGTAGCGGCGTCGGCCTTCAGCGCCTGACAAACGGCATGGCCGTCCATGGCAGGCATCATGACGTCCAGCAATATCAGGTCGGTTGCGCTGTCGGACGCCAGCAAACGCAGGGCCGAGGGACCGTTGCTGGCAACCTTGACCTGGTAGCTGTCCGCCAAAAGCGAATGCAGAAGAGCCAACTCAGCCGGAGTATCGTCGACCACGAGAACACTGGGCCTGACCACACGATCCTGTGCGATTTGCGTCATGTTCACTCTCCGTCGTATGCGCGCACCTTAGCACTGCGCAAGCCGGCCGTCGTGGAATTTTTATGGGCCACGCGTGCGAGGTCACCCTGGCACTAGGAACGTGTGATCAGACTGCGCAATAGCTTGACCTGGCGGCGGCGCCATAGAAACCAGCGCATGCTGTACAAATCAAGGGTGCTGAATTGTGGTGGCGGGAAGGCTTTGCGGAGGTTTGCGCGCTCGGTCCGGTTGGCGGGGACGCGGATACTGCGCGAGATCGACGCCAGGCGCTTGATGCGCGTCAGAATCATGGCGCTGACCAGGTCCCATTTGCATTGCTCCAGATATTCCGGCGTCGCGTTGAATCCTATCAATTCCAGGCCCGAGGCCGTTCCGGCCGAGGCGCGCAGCAAGGCTACGCGCATGCCGTCCAGGGAATACATATCGGGCCACTCATACAAGTGCACATACAGCGCGTTCGGCACGTACTCGGACGCCGGGAAGTCTTCCGCCACCAGATGTGCGCTGCCTACAAACCGAAACGTAAGCCAGACCTCGCCCGCCTGATTAAAGGCTTCCTTGGCGTTGCGATTGGCGGTGAAATTGGGGCTGACGTCGTCGGCATTGCTCCAGATGCAACCCGACTGCAGAATTTGCAACGCGGCTTCGGCCGAGCAAAAGTGATGAAAGCGCCGCAGCCGCTCACGCGCCGCGGGCTCTAGTTGGTTGAACCGGATACGGTTCTTCAACTTAGGATCTATCTTCATGCGACACTCTCCCGAAGAAAGTCTTTGAATGTTCCGGCATCGCCCAGGCTTTGGCAATGGCGAACACGTGCAGGACGCCCGTCCATTCTGGAGTAAAAAGTCACCATTACCCCGCACTTAACACTTAGTTACATGCCTCAAGCTCCGCTACAGGAATTATCGGCCCTGGTGCTTGCCGCGGGACGCGGTCAGCGCATGCGCCCCCTGACGGACCATATACCCAAACCCCTGCTGCAGGTGCGCGGAAAGTCTTTGTTGCTACACCGGCTGGAAGCACTGGCGCTAGGCGGCTGCAAAAGTGCCGTCATCAACACCGCCTGGCTGGGTGAGCAGATTGAATCGGCTCTGGGCCCGCAGCTGCAATTTTCCCACGCAGGCGACACGCTGGCTGCTGCGGTGCAAACGTACACACTGCCTTTGGCCTACTCGCGGGAAGGGCAGGATTTTGGGCACGCACTGGAAACCGCGGGCGGAGTCAGCCGGGCGCTGCCCCTGCTGGGCGCGGCATTCTGGGTGTGCGCTTCCGATATTTTCACGCCCGGATTCAGCTTTTCGCAGTCGGCGGTGCAGCGCTTTCTGGCGTCCGACCACTTGGCGCATCTCTGGCTGGTCCCCAACCCAGAGCACCATCCGGACGGAGATTTCGGCTGGGACAGCAGCAGCGCGCTGGCGCACAATCTACCCAAGGATGCGACGCAAGCGCGCTGGACCTATAGCGGTATAGGCCTGTTCCGACGCGACTTGTTTCTGCCCCCTTGGTGCACCATTCCACCCGGCAACCCCGAAGGAACGGTGTTGGCGCTTGGCGGCTTGTTGCGTTCTGCCATGGACCAGGGACGCGTCAGCGCCGAGCTGTATCGCGGCGCGTGGACCGACGTGGGGAGCCCCCAGCGCCTGCAGGAACTTCAGCAGATTTAATTTTTCACCCGAGGTTTGCCATGTCCCAATCGCCATACGCCCTGCGCCGCGCTGCGCTTGCCCGCCACATCGGGCCGCAGGGAATTGCAGTCATCCCGACCGCCACGTTAAAGCAGCGCAACCGCGACAGCGACTTTCCATTCCGTCCGGATAGCTATTTTTTCTACCTCTGCGGCTTTTCCGAGCCCGAGGCCTGGTTGGTCATCACGGGGGACGGACGCAGCATCCTATTTTGTCAGCCCAAAGATTTGGAACGCGAGATCTGGGACGGTTTCCGCCTGGGTCCCGATGCTGCCCCAGCGGCCTTGGGCGTGGACCAGGCTTACCCCGTGTCCGCACTCGACAGCCAGTTGCCCGCTCTGCTTGACGGACGCGACGCCGTCTGGTTCCCGTTCGCGACGCACACGCAGCTGGAATCGCGCGTGGACCAGTGGCTGTCCGACGTACGCCGGCGTGTGCGTTTCGGCACCCTGACACCCGGCCAGATGCGCGACCTGTGCGGCCCCCTGGACGAGATGCGCCTGGTGAAAGACGCCGGTGAACAGGCCACCATGCGGCGCGCAGCAGAAATCAGCGCAGGTGCGCACGTGCGGGCCATGCAGCTGTGCGCCCGACAGCTGCGCGCCGGCGAAGACCTGCGCGAATACCACCTGGAGGCCGAGCTCTTGCACGAGTTTCGGCGGCACGGTTCGCAATACCCTGCGTACACTTCCATCGTCGCCGCAGGCGCTAACGCCTGCGTGCTGCACTACCGCGCCGATACCGGCGCCGTGCGTTCTGGCGAGCTGGTGCTTATTGATGCCGGCTGCGAGCTCGACGGCTATGCCAGCGACATCACCCGCACCTTCCCCGCCAACGGCCGATTCACTGCGGCGCAGCGCGCGCTCTACGAGCTGGTGCTGGCCGCACAAGACGCAGCCGTCGCTGCCATACACCCCGGAGCACGCTTCACCGACGCCCACGACGCCAGCGTCAAGGTGCTGGCGCAAGGCATGCTGGACCTGGGCCTGCTCGACAGCAATAAAGTCGGCTCACTGTCCGACGTTCTGGAGCAGCGCAGCTATTTCCCGTTTTATATGCACCGCACAGGGCATTGGCTTGGAATGGACGTACACGATTGCGGCGCCTATACCGAGCCCGCAGAAATCGGGCAAACGCAAGTGCGACGCGATGCGCTCAGCGGCGAGACGCTGGTAAATCGTCCTGCGCGCGTGCTGCGCCCCGGCATGGTGCTGACGGTCGAGCCGGGTATTTACGTGCGGCCCACGGCAGGCGTGGACGAGCGCTTCCACAATATCGGCATACGCATCGAAGACGACGCCATCGTGACCGACACCGGGTGTTCGCTGATCAGCCGCGGCGTCCCGGTAGCACCCGACGCGATCGAAGCGCTCATGCGCTAGCGCGGCGCAGCACTGCGCAAACGGTCGGTCGCTGCCACAAGTGCACGGCTGATACCCGGCTCGAACGCGCTATGGCCGGCATCGGGCACTATGCACAGTTCAGAGCCCGGCCAGGCCTGGTGCAGTCGCCAGGCGGTCACCGGCGGACAAACCATGTCATAGCGACCTTGCACGATGAACGCGGGCAGGTGGAGGATGCGATGCATGTCGCGCAGCAGTTGCCCTTCTTCCATAAACCCGCGGTTCTGAAAATAGTGCAATTCCAACTGCCCAAGGGCAATATCGCGCGCGACTTCCGCCGGCGTATCGGCCGTTGCCTTGCCGCTGGCTTCGGCCGCAGGAGGCAGCAGCTGGATGCAGGCGGCCTCGTACTGCGCCCAGGCACGCGCGGCCAAAGCCGCAGCCTGCGCGTCCGG
>Ga0075019_10002489_pt1 | contig 10483 bp, 10 predicted proteins | sample ColStrG_CSR_2013_FD_71473 | JGI IMG/M metagenome (GOLD analysis project Ga0075019, IMG submission 71473) | Freshwater sediment microbial communities in response to fracking from Pennsylvania, USA - Cold Stream Run_MetaG_CSR_2013 | ecosystem: Environmental > Aquatic > Freshwater > Creek >...
CCGGTCCGCAGAGGGCGATGATCCCGGCGATCCTGGGGATGGTCTCGGTGCTGGCGCCGACGCTGGGCCCCACGGTCGGGGGTTTTCTGACCGACGCGGTGGGCTGGCGCTCGATCTTCTACATCAACATCCTTCCCGGCGCGCTGGTGACAGTGCTGTCCCTCGTGCTGATCCGGGTGGACCGCCCGAACCTGAATATGCTGCGCCAGATCGACTATGCGCACCTGGCGTCCATGGGGATCTTCCTCGGCTGTCTCGAATATGTGCTGGAGGAGGGGCCGAAGAACGACTGGTTCGGCGATCCCAAGATCCTGACGGCGGCCTGGGTTAGCGGTGTCGCCTTCGTGCTGTTCCTGCAACGGTCGTTCCGTTCCGGGGGGCCGATCGTCCGGCTCACGCCATTCCGCCGACCCACCTTCGCCTTCGCCTGCGTGTTCAACCTGGTGATCGGCTTCGGCCTCTATTCGTCCACCTATCTGGTTCCCGTGTTCCTGGGGCGGGTGCGGGGCTACAATTCCCTGCAGATCGGCCTGACCGTGTTCATCGTTGGCGTGACCCAGGTGGCGTCCACCGTGATCGCTGCGCGCCTGTCGCAGAGGGTCGACCCCCGGCGGGTGATCGCCGTCGGCCTGTCCCTGTTTGCGGCGTCCCTGTGGCTGGCCTCGTGGATCACGCCCGACTGGGGCTTTTCCGCCTGGGCCGGACCGCAGATGCTGCGGGGCTTTGCGGTGATGCTGTGCATCGTCCCGAGCGTCGGCCTCGCTCTGGGCGGCTTCGCCCTGACCGAGTTACGCTACGCCTCGGCCCTGTTCAACCTGATGCGCAACCTCGGGGGCGCCATCGGCATCGCCGTGGTCAACACCTGGCTCGGCGATGCGACCCGGACCCAGGCGGCGCGGATGGGCGAGGCCCTGGGCCGGCCCGGCGCCCACGCGCCGGGCGTGATCGCTGACCTGGCCCGGCGCCTGTCCAGCGGCCTCGGGGATCTGGACCAGGCCACCCTGCGGGCGCAGGCGGAGTTCGCCCGCGTCGTCGGCCGCTACGCCCTGACCAACGCCTTCAACGAGGTCTTCCGCACCATGGCCTGGGTGTTCGTCTGCGCGCTGGTCCTGGTTCCCTTCTGCCGACCGGCGCCGCCAGCCTCCGCGCCGGTCCCGCCGGAGGTCCATTGAGGGGACCGGCGAGGACGCAATCCCTCCCTCGCCCGACGCAGCAGAGTCCGGTCGGGTCGGGATTTCGCTGTTGCGTTGCGGCAACAGGCCGGCGAGATCAGACGGGCGCAGATCCCGGCGTCGTGTCCCCGGGGCCGGATGTCAACGGCTCTTGCGTTCAACTTATTGAAATAATGCACTAAAGCCAATTCCGGGCCCGCCGGCTGCGTCGATGTGTCCGACGGCGGCCGGCGTAATGCCGTGTTGCAGTGCAGCGTAAATGGGCGGACCATGGGACCGCTCCGGACGATGTCGTCATCCGGCGCAGGTGGAGTGTCGAGTATGACAGACATTGTGCTGACGGTGCCGGTGTGTGACGGCGAGGAGGACCGCCTGTTCGGCCGGTTTCTGGATCGGTTCATCGAGGCCGCCTCGGCGGCGCTGGCGGCGGGCGGCGGCGACGACAGCGGTTCGGATGCGCCGCTGGTGATGGTGAGATCCGATCCGCTTCCCGGCGGCGCGATCAAGAAGGTCATCTTCCAGGAGCCGGGGACCGCGGACGCCTTTTCCCAGGGCTGGACCCGGGCGCTGCACGGCGACGTCTGACTCCCGAGCGCGCCGGCCCGCCTTCGCGTCGTCGTTGTGGGCGCGGGCCTTATCCGATAGGACGGCGCGGTCCGGAGGGCCCCCACGATCACCATGTCCGACCTGCATCCCGAAGTCCTGGTCGTCGGCGCCGGCGCCGTGGGTTGCGCCGTGGCGGCGGTTCTGGCGGACCAGGGGCGCGACGTGGTGCTGGCAGGGGATCGCGACCCGCAGACCGCGTCCCGCGTCGCGGCCGGGATGATCGCCCCGCAGTCGGAGGCGACCCTCGATCCGGAGTCCCGGGACGCCGCCCCGATCCTTGACGCCGGGGCCGCGGCCTGGCCCGGATTCGCCCTCCGGTTCGGGGTCCCGCTGCGGCCCTGCGGCGGCCTGCTGCTGTGGCCGCGGGACGCGGGCGGCGACTCGCGGGAGGCGCCCGGCGCACGGATTTCCCTGGCGGACGCCTGTCGCGCCGCGCCGTTTCTCGAGACCTGGGACGGAGATGTCCGGTGGCTGCCGGACGAGTCCGCCGTTGATCCGGGCCAGGCGCTGTCGGCGCTGGAGGCGCGGCTCCTCGCGGCCGGCGGCCGGAGGCTCAGCGGCCCGGTGGACCGTGACGCCGACGGCGGATGGACGTGGCCGGCCGGGCGGATCCGGCCCCGTCATACGGTGATCGCCGCCGGCTACGCCAGTCGCGGACTTCGCCATGGGCCGATCGAGCTGTCGCGGCTTCAGCCGATCCGGGGCCAGATCCTGCAGGGAGCGCCCGGGCCGGTTGCGGGCCTGTCGCCCTTTGTCCGGGGGCCGGGCGCCTATGCGGCGCCCCAGGCCGACGGTTCGGTCATGATCGGCGCAACCATGGACGTGGGCTCGGCAGACCTCGGGACGTCGGACGCCGACTCCCGCCGGCTTTTGGCCGCCCTGTCAGCCTTCGCGCCCCGACTCGCCCGAGAGCCCATGTCCGCCCGGGTGGGCGTCCGGGCGACAACTCCGGACGCCTTGCCCCTGGTCGGTCCATCCTCGTCGCCCGGCGTCCTGCTGGCGACCGGGCTTCGCCGCAATGGTTGGCTGCTGGCCCCGCTTGTGGCTGGAATGATTGCAGATTATCTCGCAGGCAGGGATCCGGGTCCGCATGCGCAGCGCCTGCGGCCCACGCGGTTCGAGCGTCTGTAAAACAAGGGAAATGGCATGTCAGGTTACTGGCTGAGCGACGAACAGGAAGCCATCCGCGAGGGTGTCGCCCGGGTCTGCGCCGACTTCGACGATGAGTACTGGCGCGAAACCGACGAGACCGGCCGCTTCCCCGAGGCCTTCGTGGCGGCCATGGCCGAGGGCGGCTGGCTGGGCGTGGCCATGCCGGAATCCGTGGGCGGCGCCGGACTGGGCCTGACCGAGGCCTCCATCGTCATGCAGACCGTGGCCGAGAGCGGCGCCGGGTTTTCCGGCGCCTCGGCCATCCACCTGAACATCTTCGGCCCCATGCCCATCGTGAAGTTCGGGACCGAGGCGCAGAAGACGGTCAGCCTGCCGCGCCTGATCTCTGGCGAGGACAAGATGTGCTTTGCGGTGACCGAGCCCAACAGCGGCCTCGACACCTCCAGCCTCGAGACCCGGGCGGTGCGCACCAATGAGGGCTATCGGATCAATGGCCGCAAGATCTGGACCACCTCGGCCCAGCGCGCCAACAAGATCCTGATCATCGCCCGCACGACCCCGAAGGAGGAGGCGCGCAAGCCCACCGAAGGCCTGTCCCTGTTCTTCGCCGATTTCGATCGCAGCCGGATCGACGCCAAGCCGATCCCCAAGATGGGGCGCAAGGCGGTGGAGTGTAATACGCTGTTCATCGACGACCTGCTGGTGCCGCACGACGCCCTGATCGGCGAGGAGGGGCAGGGCTTCAAGTATCTGCTGCAGGGCCTCAATCCGGAGCGGGTGCTGTTCGCCGTGGAGGCCGTGGGTCTGGGACGCGCCGCCCTGCGCAAGGCGGCGCAATACGCCAAGGAACGGGTGGTGTTCGGTCGCCCCATCGGCCAGAACCAGGGGGTGCAGCACCCGCTGGCCAAGGCCTGGGCGGAGCTGGAGGCCGCCAACCTGCTGGCCTACAAGGCCGCGGCCCTGCACGACGCCGGCCGGGATTGCGGAGCCGAGGCCAACGCCGCCAAGTATCTGGGGGCCGAGGCCGGCTTCAATGCCTGCGAGGCGTCGGTGCTCGCCCATGGGGGCATGGGCTATGCGAAGGAATATGACGTGGAGCGCTATTTCCGCGAGGCCATGATCGCCCGCATCGCCCCGGTCAGCCGGGAGATGATCCTGAACTACATCGCCGAGCGGGTCCTCGGTCTTCCCAAGAGTTATTGAGGAGCGTCCCGCCATGAGACTTCAGCCGATCTGGGCGATACTGGCGGCGCTTTTTCTGCAGAGCGGGGCGGCGGTCGCTGCGTCACCGCCCCAGTCCCGGGAGGCGGCGGTGCTGGCGGAGCTGAACTTCGCCCGCACCCAGCCCCAGGCCTATATCCGTCACCTTCGGGAAGTCGCTGCGGAATCAGAGCGGTCCGGTCGCTATTCCAACCCGGCGGACGGCGACGAAGGCGCCCTGGACGAGGCGATCCAGTTCCTGGAGCGTCAGGCGCCTTCGGCCCCGCTGGCGCCGGAGGGCCGTCTGCAGGCGGCGGCGCGGGACCATGTCCTGGCCCAGGGCCAGACCGGAGATACGGGACATGGGGAGGCGGGGCTTGGCTTCAGCGACCGGCTGAAGCGGCGCGGAGTCTTTGCGGGCATCACCGCGGAGGACATCGCCTATGGCTATGACCGCCCCCGCGACATCGTGGCCCAGCTGGTGATCGACCGGGGCGTGCGCGGCCGGGGGCATCGGGTGAACATCTTCGAACCCGCCTTCCGGGTGGCGGGCGTCGCCTGCGGGCCGCATCCGTCCTACGGGGAGATGTGCGTCGTCGACTTCGCCACGGCCCTGATGCGCCCCTGAGCCGAGGCGCGCCTCAGGCCGGGATCAGCCGGTCGCCGCGCCCCAGCGGGTCGGGGAGGGGCTGGCCATCCTCGACAAAGCCCAGGGAGACGGAGTTGATGCAATAGCGCAGCCGGGTGGGCGCCGGGCCATCGGGGAACACATGGCCCTGGTGGCTGTCGCAGCGGGCGCAGCGGGTCTCGGTCCGCACCATGCCATAGCTGCGATCGACGATCCCCACCACGTGCGATGGATCGAAGGGCTCGAAGAAGGACGGCCAGCCGGTCCCGCTCTCAAACTTGGTGCGGGCGTGGAACAGGGGCAGTCCGCACAGGCGGCAGACATAGACGCCGTGGGTCTTGTTGTTCAGAAGGCCGCCGCAGAACGGCGCCTCGGTGCCGTGATGCAGCAGGACCTCGGCCTCTTCCGGGGTCAGCGACGCCTCCAGACGCAGGCGATCCGTTTCGGAGGGCGGGGTGAGATCGAAGCCGGACTCGGAAAAGCGGGTGGTGGGCATGAAGCGACTCCCGATTGCGCGCCCTGAACATAGTCGCTGGCGGGCCATCGCAAAGGGGCGCCCGGTCGATTGCCGCCCCACCCATGATGCGAAAGGCTGCGACGCCTGATTTGTGGCCTCGATGTTGCTGAGGTGGTTGTGCCAGCGCCAAATTTGGGCATTAGGTTCCATGACGGGACGCCGTTTTCGTCCCGCGCAGCAGAAGTGAGATCTCGCGCGTGATCGCCACCACAGTGACCCGTGGGCTGGAAGACGCCCCCACCAAGCACAAGCGCCTGATTGCCTGGGTGGCGGAAGTCGCCGCCCTGACCGAGCCGGACAGCATCCACTGGTGCGACGGGTCTGACGAGGAATGGACGCGCCTGACGGCCCAGCTGGTGGCGGCCGGCACGCTGCGCCCCCTGAATCCCGCCAAGCGCCCGAACAGCTTCTACGCCGCCTCCGATCCGCGGGATGTGGCCCGGGTGGAAAGCCGCACCTTCATCTGTTCGCAGGACCGGTCCGACGCCGGTCCGACCAACAACTGGGTCGAGCCGTCCGAGATGCGCGCCACCCTGAACGGCCTGTTCCGCGGGGCCATGCGCGGCCGCACCATGTACGTCATTCCGTTCTGCATGGGGCCGCTGGGCTCGCGCATCTCCGCCCTGGGGGTGGAGATCAGCGACAGCGCCTATGTGGCTATCTCCATGCGCGTCATGACCCGGATGGGTCGCGCGGCGCTGGAGCAACTGGGTGAGGACGGTTTCTTCGTGCCCGCCGTCCACACCCTGGGCGCGCCGCTCGCGCCGGGACAGGCCGATGTCGCCTGGCCCTGCAACGAGGAAAAGTACATCGTCCATTTCCCGGAAAACCGGGAGATCTGGTCCTACGGCTCCGGCTATGGCGGCAACGCCCTGCTGGGCAAAAAGTGCTACGCGCTGCGGATCGCCTCGGTCATGGCCCGGGACGAGGGCTGGCTGGCGGAGCACATGCTGATCCTGAAGCTGACCTCGCCGGAGGGGGCGCAGCACTACATCGCCGCGGCCTTCCCCAGCGCCTGCGGCAAGACCAACATGGCCATGCTGCAGCCCACCCTGCCGGGCTGGACGGCCGAGACGATCGGCGACGACATCTGCTGGATGCGGTTCGGCGACGACGGCCGGCTCTACGCCATCAATCCGGAGGCCGGGTTCTTCGGCGTCGCGCCGGGCACCGGGCTCAGCACCAACAAGAACGCCATCGACGCCCTCTATGCAAATTGCGTGTTCACCAATGTCGCCCTGACCGACGACGGCGACGTGTGGTGGGAAGGCCTGACCGACACGCCGCCGGAGCATCTGACCGACTGGCGGGGTCGCGACTGGACCCCCGCCTCGAGCGAACCCGCGGCGCACCCGAACTCGCGCTTCACCGTGCCGGCGGGCCAGTGCCCGATCATTGCGCCGGAATGGGAGGACCCCCGCGGCGTGCCGATCTCGGCCATCCTGTTCGGCGGGCGCCGCGCCTCGGCCGTGCCCCTGGTGACGGAGGCCTTCGACTGGGAGCATGGGGTGTTCATGGCCTCCAACGTGGCCTCCGAAGGCACGGCGGCGGCGGAGAACAAGGTGGGCGAACTGCGGCGCGACCCCTTCGCCATGCTGCCCTTCTGCGGCTACAACATGGCCGACTATTTCGCCCACTGGTTGAAGCTCGGACGCGAACACGACGCCGCCAAGCTGCCGCGGATCTATTTCGTCAACTGGTTCCGCAAGGACGAGCGCGGCAAGTTCGTCTGGCCGGGCTTCGGCGAAAACAGCCGCGTGCTGAAATGGGTCGTCGAGCGGCTCGAGGGCAAGGCCGAGGCGCAGGATACGCCCATCGGCCGTCTGCCGACCCGCGCGGCCCTGGACACGTCCGGCCTCGGCCTCACCGATGCGCAGCTGACCACGCTGCTGTCGGTGGACCGGGAGGTCTGGCACGAAGAGGCGGCCACCATCCCGTCGGGGTACGAGCGGTTCGGCGACCGGCTGCCCAAGGCGCTCTGGGACCAGTACCACGCCCTGGTGCAGCGGCTGGCGGACTGAGCAGCCCCCGGGATTGACATCAAACCGTCGATGATGACGACTACATCCTGAAGACGCGGCGGCCGGGACACCCCGGCCTGTCGCGCTCGGGTCGAGCGTCAGGATGGAGCGGAACGGATGATGGGGATCACGACCTTGCGGATGCTGGCCGCGGTGGCTGTCCTGGCGGTGGCCGGTTCGGCGCTGGCCGACGACGCCGCCACGACGATCAAGGCGCGCAAGGACTATTTCCACGGGATCGGCAAGGCGATGAAGGCCTCGGCCGAGGAGCTCAAGAAGTCGCCCCCCTCCATCACCGAACTTCAGAAGCTGGCGGCCATCCTGGACGCCGAGGCGCCGAAGCTGCCCAGCCATTTCCCCGCCGGCTCCGGCCCGGAGAGTGGCGTCAAGACCGACGCCTTGCCGGATATCTGGGCCAAGCCCGATGCGTTCCGCAAGGCGGCCGCGGACCTGGCGACGGCGGCGCACACCTACAACCTTACCGCCCAGAAGGGTGATCTGGCCGCCATCGACACGGCGCGGAAGGCGGTGGGCGCGGCCTGCGGCGCCTGTCACAAGCAGTTCAAAGCCAAAGACGAACACTGATCGGATGTCCGACCGGGGTCGGGTCCGGATCTGGGACCTTCCGACGCGTCTGTTCCACTGGGGGCTGGTGGTTCTCATCGGCCTGGCGTGGTGGAGCATTTCGACGCAGCAACTCGCCCTTCACCGGACCATCGGGGCCCTGGTGGCCGGTCTGGTGGTGTTTCGCCTGTGGTGGGGGCTGTTCGGCGGATCCACCGCGCGATTCTCCCACTTCCTTCGCGGGCCCGGCGCCGTCTTCGCCTATGCCCGGGGCCTGTTCCGGCGCGGAGCGGGCCATGAGCCAGTGTCCGCCGGACACAACCCCATGGGGGGATGGAGCGTCGCGCTCCTGCTCGGCCTGACGGCGATCATCGTCGGATTCGGTCTGTTCGCCGGGGATGTGGACGGGCTCGAGTCCGGTCCGCTGGCCGGGCTGGTGGACTATGACGGCGGTCGTTTCGCGTCGCATTGGCATGGCAAGGCCTTCGACGTGATGAAGGTGCTGGTGCTGTTGCATCTGGGGGCGATCGCCTTCTATGCCCTCTTCAAGCGTGAGAACCTGGTTCGGCCCATGATCGACGGGCGCAAGTCCCTGGCGGAGGATCAGCCCGCACTGCAGCCGGCGCGCCTCTGGGCGTTAGTGATCGGACTGGCCCTGGGCGGCGGGGTCGCCTGGCTGCTGATCCGCATGTCGGGATAGGCGCCGACGCATCTCCTCCAGATCGGCGAGCAGGCGCGTCATTCGATCCCACGCGTCGGCATGCTCCGGCGTCTCCAGCAACCAGTCGGCGAAGTCGGCCATGTCCGCCTCGGACGGTGCGACGCTCGACAGGCGCAGGGACCAGGCCACCGCCATGGCGTCGGGCAGGGATCGTTCGTCGTAGGGCCCGGGGGCTGGCTGGCGCATGACTGGGTCCTTGATGGCTCTCATGCCAGACGACGCCGGGCGCGGGTCCCCACAGGGCGGCAGATCAATTTTGTAGTTTTTTCGTTAGATGAGATTACGGCAACTCTTGCATCAGTGTCCGCAGCGCATGGCTGATGTGCTTTTCCACTGCGCTGCGGGAGATCCCCATGCGGTCCGCGACCTCGGCATGGGACAGACCCTCCAGCTTGTGCAGGCGAAACGCGCGGCGGCATTGCGGACGGAGGGTCTCCACGGTTCCCAGCACCTGCAGAAGCCGCTGGCGGGCATGCGCCGCATCGTCGGCGGCCGGCAGGTCGGCGACCGCGTCGAGCCCTGACTGAACGGTGTGAAGGCTGCTCCAGTCGTGGTCGCGGGCAATGGATCGGTTTCTGGACTTGACCCGATCGAGCATCAGGTTGCACCCCATGCGATAGATGAAGGCGACCGGATTGCTGATCTCGCTTATCTGTTGTTCCGAGAGTTCCATCAGCCTCGCCGCAATATCCTGGGTGATGTCCTCCGCAAGATCCGAGGATCCGGTCCGACTGGCAAAGTAACGGACGAGAGCCGGGCGACGCTCCATGTAGGACGTCAGAATCCCTGTCAGAAGTTTCGATGTTTCATAAGTCGCCATGACTACAGCTCCTGAAATCAAGTCACAGTGCTGTAGCTTTGAATACGCGTTGCGTCGAACGTGCCAAAATGAGAATAAAGACAATATTATTGGATAATGATATTTAGTTATAAGTGTTAGATTTATATTAGGATGATTGTTTGCGATGGGGGCGACGTATTGCGGGTTCCGTTGATTTCAAACGGCTTTTTGCTAAGTTGAGACGTCGGGATGACGCGGGGCAGGGGGCGCGTTTCAAGTCGGCGGCGCCCGGCCATGGGCTTCACGCCCGACCCGTTGCACCTGAGGCTTAAGCCCCCCGGGCGCGCCCGGAGCGCGCCGGCCGGGCGTTGCCTGAAATGAGCGCACAAAATGACCGCCCATTTTGGGTCAAGAGATGCATCCCGAGATCAGGGGCGGGGGGCGGGCCGGGGATCGATCACCGCCGGCGCCGATTTCCAGCCTCCGCCGAGGGCCCGGAACAGGGCGATCTCGGCGTCGGACTGCCGCAGGTCCGAGGCGGCCAGGTCGCTTTCGGCCAGCTGCAGGCTGCGCTGGGCGTCCAGAAGCTCCAGGAAGCTGGCCGCCCCCTGATCATAGCGCGACTGGGCCAGCGCCGCGGCGGCGCGCAGCTGGTCCCGGGCTGCGTGGAGCGCGGTGTTCTGCTGGCGGACGCCGTCCAGGGTCGCAAGGGTGGTTTCGGCGTCTCGATAGGCCTGCAGCACCACGCCGTCAAAGCGCGCCAGCGAGGCCCGCGCCACAGCGTTCGACTCGCGGATCCGCTCTCTTGCGGCGAGGATGTTCGGCCCGTTCCAGGTCAGGCCCGGGCCGACGGAGAAGGATGTCCCCGAATAGGTCACCGCCTTGGCGGGGGTGGCGCCGCCGGCGGCGATCTGGCCGCCGAGGCTGATGACCGGAAACAGCGACGCCGTGGCGACGCCGATCCTGGCCGTATCGCCGGCCAGCTGGCGTTCCGCTTCACGGATGTCCGGCCGGCGGCGCAGCAAGGCGGCGCCGTCGCCGACCGGCGGAGGGGCGGTCAGGTGGGGGGGCTGGGTGCAGGACTGAGCCGCGGGGATCACCGTTTCCGCCGGTCGCCCGGTCAGGACCGCGAGGCTGAACAGGACGGACCGCCTCTGGGC
>Ga0075019_10002494_pt1 | contig 10477 bp, 6 predicted proteins | sample ColStrG_CSR_2013_FD_71473 | JGI IMG/M metagenome (GOLD analysis project Ga0075019, IMG submission 71473) | Freshwater sediment microbial communities in response to fracking from Pennsylvania, USA - Cold Stream Run_MetaG_CSR_2013 | ecosystem: Environmental > Aquatic > Freshwater > Creek >...
GCAATATGGCGCACCGGGGGTTGTTTTAAATTATAAGAACAAAGCCTTTCCGGTCGGTGCTGCGGTGCTTGATCATGAACGGGGGAGGGAAAATGCGATATCGCCGATGGTATGGCAGACGGACGATAGTGTTTATGATGGCTCGAACTGGAGCTACGTTCCTGACGCGCGCATCAAATCTGCTAACGCGATTATACATGAATTGGTTGACATTGTGAGCAAGAATGGGATATTGATGCTATGCTTTGGTCCAAAGGCTGACGGCACATTTCCGGAAGATCAGCGGCAACTCATGTTGTCGATCGGAGCGTGGTTAAAAGTTAACGGTGAAGCAATTTATTACACCCGTCCCTGGAATATTTTCGGGGAAACCCCTGATAGAGCCCCGGAAATTCGATTTACCCATGCAAAAGATAAAAAAGTGCTGTATGCCATTTTAATGGACTGGCCAAAAAGTGAGATCAGGATCAATAGTCTTAACACATTGAAACTAACCAAAAACAGCATTAAAAGTATCTCTGTTGTCGGTACAGGGACAAAGCTGAAGTGGCGTCTCGACGAGAAAGGGCTGACAATCAACGTGCCAAAAGATAAACCTGCATATGGTTACGCATACCCTTTGAAGATTCAATTTGAAGGACAGCTCCCACAGTAAACCCTATGTGATGTCGTGTATGCCTCCGTACAGTGTTTTGATACCCGGGTACAGTCGGCAATGGTGCCTTGCCTTTAGTTTTGAGGATTGAAGAGCCACCTTTTCCCTTCAATTTAAACCGTTTTGCTTTATATGGAAATTAGTTTAACTGTATGAAAAAATTTATTTTTTTTTGTTTGATTTTGTTAGCGGCATCCGGCGTAGCTTTTGCTCAACTTCGGTCTGCCGGTATATTTGCTGACAATGCCGTTTTGCAACAACGAAGCCGGATTCCTGTTTGGGGCTGGGCTTCTCCCGGCTCAAATGTAGAAGTGCTTTTTGCAGGGCATGAGGTCAAGGGCCGGGTTGATGCCGGTGGCGCGTGGAAAGTATATCTGCCGGCAATGAAAGCCGACGGGAAATCCCATTCGTTAAACATCCGTTCAGCAGGCCAGAGTATTACCTATAACAACGTTGTGCTCGGCGAAGTCTGGTTGGCTTCCGGCCAGTCTAACATGGCCTATACCGTCGGGTCCGACCTGAACAACAGGGAACAGGAAATCAAAGCTGCAAATTATCCCGATATCCGGTTCCGTATGGTTGAAAACGTAACGGCTATCGTTCCAGCATCTGATATTGCCGGGAAGCCCTGGTCCTTGTGTTCACCAATAACAGTCGGTAACTTTTCCGCCGTTGCTTATTTCTTTGCGCGGGCCATCTATCTGGATCAAAAAGTCCCCGTTGGTATTATTTGCGCATCGCGTGGCTCAACGAGTATTGAATCATGGATGAGTAAGGAAAGCCTGCTTAAAAACCCTGAATTTGTCGGGGATCTGAATACGCGCGATGAGGACCCTGCGCATTGGAACGATATTGTCCAAAAAAGTGCCAGTGATGAGAACTTCCGCGAACTTATGGCAAAAACTTCATTTAAGGGGTTGGCTCTTGGCGTAAACAAGGTGGACTTTGATGATCGGGAATGGAAAGCGGCACAGTTCCCGCTTAATGCAGATAAGATGGGTATCGCGGGTTATTGGGGTTTGCTTTGGGTGCGTAAAACATTTGATATGTCAGCTGATCAAGCGAAAAAAAATTGGGTTTTAAATCTACCGATTACAGACCGGAATGATATCGTCTACCTCAATGGAGAAGAGATTGCCCGGGAAGCCTCGAAAGCGAAAGGTGGTATAGTGAAGATACCTTCCGGAGTGCTGAATAATGGCAAGAATGTATTAGCAATACGTGTTTATGTAAACTGGGGTTCAGCAGATATTGGTACCCGTACAAGCAGCTGTTTTTTAAGATCAACAGATGATGAACAAGTAGTTCTTACAGGTACTTGGGCAAGTAATAGTAAAATAGAGACCGAAGTAGCTCCGCGGTCAAGCTTTTTTAATACCAATACCGTCAACTTTAATGCCATGATCAATCCGCTGGTACCCTATGGGATTCGTGGATTTATTTGGTATCAGGGCGAAAACAATGTAAGAAAACCGAAGCAATATAGCGAATTGATGCCATTGATGATCAATGACTGGCGCGAACGCTGGCAAGAAAAAAAAGCCCCCTTTTTATGGGTTCAGCTTGCCAGCTTTCGTCAACGATCGGCTCAGCCGATCTCACATGACGATTTAGCTGAACTAAGGGACGCACAGCGCTATACGTTGTCGGTTGTTCCCCGAACCGGGATGGCAACAGCAGTTGATATCGGTGATGAGTTTAACATACATCCGGGCAATAAACAAGATGTTGGCCAGCGTTTATATCTTGCCGCTCAGGAACAAGCATATCACCGCGGACCTGTCGGCTCAGGGCCTTTGTTTAAATCGGCAAGTGTTCAAGGGGACGTCGTTCGTTTAAAATTCTTGTACGCCAAACATGGACTTAACACAAAAGACGCGCAAATTTCCAATTGCTTTGCGCTTGCAGATAGCAGCGGTAAATGGTATTGGGCAGTTGCCCGTATCGATGGTAATGATATTGTGTTGAGCTGTAAAGATGTTAAAGCTCCGGTTGAAGTACAATATGGATGGCAATCGAATCCGGCAGTACCATTGTATAATACAGAAGGTCTTCCTATGATCCCGTTTAAAGAAAAAATAAATTAATAAGTAAAAAAAGTGTTAATCATGTATAAGTATATAAGCAGTTTAATCCTCTTTCTTTTGCTTTTTACAGCAATTTCACTGCATGCGCAGCTCACATTGCCCCCCATATTGACCGATAATATGGTCTTACAACGCAATACGGAAGTGAAATTGTGGGGTAAATCAAAGGCAGGTATGCAAATCGTCGTTAGTGCGGGATGGACCAAAATAACGTCGAGAGCCACGGCTGACGATAAAGGTAATTGGTTGGTGAAGGTAAAAACATTTGATGCAGGAGGTCCGTTTAACATCAATATTTCCTCAGGAAGGGAAAAGGTTTCCCTTCATAATATTATGCTTGGCGAAGTTTGGCTTTGTTCGGGGCAATCCAATATGGATATGCCCATCCGAGGTTATGCTGACCAGCCAATCTTAGGGGCGAACGATGAGCTAGTAGACGCCGATAACAATCAAATCCGACTTTTTACGGTCAATTATAAGGGATTTGACAGTCCTCAGGATACGTGTTCAAGTAAATACGGGGCATGGAAAGTGGCGTCGGCGGAAAGCGTGTCCGAATTTAGTGCGGTGGCTTATTTTTATGCTAAACAATTGCAGCGTAAGTTAAACATCCCTATCGGTATCATTACATCGAGCTGGGGTGGTTCGCGCATCGAACCCTGGATAAGCAAAGAAACCATAGTCAGCTTCCCTGAAGCAATGAAACAGACATCCGACCCCAAGCTACAACCCCAATCCCGATATTCTTGTTTGTATAATGGTATGATCTATCCGTTGTTTAATTATGTGATCAAGGGGGCTATATGGTATCAGGGTGAATCCAACATATGGACTTACAAAGGCTATGCAGAATTAATGCAGGCTATGGTCAACGATTGGCGAAAAGGATTTGGTGTTGGCGAGTTTCCGTTCTATTATGTCCAGATCGCACCATATTTTTATAATAACAGCAAAGCGCTGGCGGCGGCATTTTTACGAGATGAGCAATTGAAGGCGATGCAACTTATTCCTAATTCCGGGATGGCGGTTACCAACGATCTTGGGGAGGAAAAAGTAATACATATTGCAGATAAAAACACCGTGAGTAAAAGATTAAGTTACTGGGCACTTGAACAAACCTATGGCATTAAAGGTATTCGCTTTAAAGCGCCAACCTATAAAGCCATGACTGTGAAGGATACGATTGTTTATATCGATTTTAATGATGCATTGAATGGTTTCAGCAGTTTTGGTAAAATCGTTAGCTGCTTTGAGATTGCCGGTGAAGACAAGGTGTTTTATCCGGCTAGCAGTCAAACGAACCGTAAAAACCAAATATTGGTATGGTCGTCCAAAGTTAAAATACCGGTTGCCGTGCGTTATTGTTTTCACAATTTTTCATCATCAATGGGTTTTTATTACAATACCGCAGGGTTACCGCTTAGCCCATTTCGTACAGATAGTTGGGAAGACGAAGGCAAGCCAGCCGTTAAATAACTACAATTGAATGAAAATTATACTAACAACATTCCCTACGATCACATTCCGGCGCGTAACAAGGCTATTTAATTTCCTATTGGTTATCATGTGCCTTTTCGTGCAATATAGTTGCAGCAAACGTACAATTCCGGATAGTTCAAACAATACCCCGGTCAATACCGACCCGGTACTTGCAATAACGATTGACGAAACTCACCCAGGCATTAATATTCCGGTAAATTTCCAGGGATTGAGTTACGAAACATCGACCATAGCTACCAACTCTCCCTTTTTGAACGCGAATAACACGGTTTTGATCCAATTGGTAAAAAACCTGGGGCCCGGAGTGCTTAGAATTGGTGGGAACTCAAGTGATGATTTTTCGTGGTCGGGCACAGTCAGGAGTAGTACGACAGCGGCAAATACGTTAACAACATCAGATATCAATAATCTATCCTCATTTGCTAAAGCCGTCAACTGGCCTGTTCTCTTCGGACTGAACCTGGGCAATTATGACCCTGCAAATGCTGCCAGTGAGGCAAAGTATGTGTTTAGCGCCTTGCAAGGGAATTTTTTAGCCTTTCAGGCGGGTAATGAACCGGACGGGTATCATTCATGGAACCCTAAAAGAACCTCTTCTTATGATTACGCAGCCTACAAGCCCGAATGGGAGTCGTATTTCAATGCTGTGAGAGGGCAGGTGCCCAATGCTCCTTTTGCCGGCCCTGATATTGCCTATCAGTCTTCATGGGTGAGTTCTTTCGCATCCGACGAAAACAAAAATGTAATTTTACTAGATGGTCATTATTACCAGTCTGGTCCGGCCTCCGACCCGACGGTTACCTACCATAATCTTTTTTCCGTCATTCCGGCATATCCAGGTTATTTCACTATATTAAATACTGCTGCACAAAACGTCCATCTGCCGTACCGCATATCTGAGTGCAACAGCATAAACGGTGGCGGAAAAACAGGAGTAAGCGATGTTTTCGCTTCAACTTTATGGGCTCTTGATTTTATGTGGATGGTGGCGAGCAACAATGGTCAGGGGGTTAATTTTCATGGTGGCAGCGGAGGAGCTTATTCCCCGTTTGCGCTGAACAGTGGCCAGGTTGTCGCTAGGCCTGAATACTACGCTATGCTGGCCTTTAAATATGCGGCCGCTGGTGCAGCAATCGTCCCAACAAACCTGTCTAATCAGAGTTATCATTGCAGGGCTTACGCGTGCTCAAAATCAGGCATTACTGCTATTACGATTATTAATGAAGAAAATCAGCAAAACCTGAATTTTAAAATTTCGCTGACCAATAAATTTGGCGTTGTTCATATTGCCAGACTAACGGCACCATCAATCACCGCGACTTCAGGTATATCATTTTCAGGTAGTGTTGTCAACGCGGACGGAACTTTTCAAGTGGGTAAAACCGAAGATTACTCGAATGATACCAATGAGTTTTCAGTCAGCATCCCAGCTGCGAGCGCTGCGGTTATCATTGTTCAGTAAAAAGCAGTTTAATTAAAAAATTGATAAGAAAATAATGAGAATTATGAATAGGTCGTTGAATAAAGTATTTGAGCTGCTTTTAGTGTTGCTTATACTTTCAGGCACAATCAAAGCTTCCACTCCAGACGATATAAATGTGGTGAAGCAAAAACTTATTGTTTTATCCCTAGGCAGGATGTACCGGCCCGAAGATTATACTACGATGAAAACAGACCGGATCTTTAAATTATTTAATTCCGTAGGGTACTGGAGCGATGTGGACTATAAAAATAATAATCCAGCTCAATGGGACCCTATTAAGCATTGGGAGCGGTTGTTCGAGATGACTTACCTATATGAGCAAAAAAACACCCGCTATTATAAAGATCAACAGCTGTTGGATCAAATTCGAAACGGGGTTGCTTACTGGCTAAAAACGAAACCCGTATGTGAAAACTATTGGTGGAACGCTATTGGCGTGCCGTTAGCTATGGGTAAAGTACTGATTTTAATTGACCGCGAGTTACCTTCGAATATGCTTACCGACGCCGTTAAATTGATGAACCTTGGGGTTAAGCCTGATTACTACGACTACCATGGTGTGGCCACAGGGCAAAACTTATTGTGGCTGGCGTATGTGCATTTGTATACCTCATGCCTTGCCAACGATAAAATAGGAATGACAAGAGCTTTTGACGCTGTGAAAAACGAAATCCGGATTACTGAAGCAGAAGGAATACAACCCGACTTTAGCTTCCACCAACATGGGCCGCAACTTTATTCATTCGGGTACGGGCGTGAATTTACCCATTCGGCGGCGCAGTTTGCTTTTTTGGCACAAGGCACCAGCAGTCAGTTTCCAAAGGATAAAACAGCTATTATTAGCCACTATATTTTAGATGGGCAGCAATGGATGACAAGGAACGGGTTTTTAGAATATACCGCTATGGGCCGTGAGGTATCGCGGGGACCAATGGGAAAAAGCAGTATCCTGAGTGGCATCCAGCTTATGAGCAGAATCGATACGGCGCGCAAAGCTGAGTTTAACAGCATGTATCAGCAATTGAGCACAGGTAAGCGTGATAAACCATTACATGGTAACCGTTATTTTTATCGCTCCGACCTGATGGTGAACCAACGTAAGGCTTATTATTTTTCCATCAAGGGGACGTCAGACAGAATTCTGGGGAGCGAGTCGGGTAATGGCGAGAACTTAAAGGGTTTTTACCAGGGGGCAGGCACCTATTATCTGGTCAGAAGAGGGGATGAATACGAGGGTATTTTTCCACTATTAAATTGGCGACAGTTGCCCGGCTCATTATGTGAACAGGATACATCCGCTTTGCCTTTGTTCAATTGGGGTAACGGAACAAAAGGAACCACCGGGTTTGTTTACGGGCTGAGTGACAGTCTTTACGGTTGTTTTGCCTATAATTATAAAAAGGACCATGTTATGGCCAAAAGGGCCTGGTTTTGTTTTGATAACGAGATTATTTGCATGGCCGCCGGAATTGAGGCCTTCTCGGCGAACAGTATTAACCAGAATGTAAATCAATGCTTTTCTAAAGGAGATGTGCTGGTAAACGGTAATGTATTAACCGATACTATTTTAAATAGTCGTCAGGTAAGGTGGGTTTATCATGACTCCGTCGCCTATGTGTTTTCAACGCCAAATTATAGTATCAATCTGGTCAACACCTTAAAAACGGGGAGTTGGAAAGCAATCAATCTTTCGGGCTCATCAAATCCCATTACGGCAAGGGTGTTCTCCTTAAATATAAACCTGGGAAATAGACTCAATAACACTAATCTGGTTTATGCCATCGTGCCTGGCGTGTCGAAACGTGAGGCGGAAAAATACATGATTGATGAACATGTCGAGGTATTGCGAAATGACAGTACCATACAGGCGGTTTTTCAAAAACAATTAAATCAGGTGCAGGCCGTTTGTTACTCTGCGGGAAGTGTAACGTTGCCTTGGTCAAAAAAAACACTGGTATTTAAAAAGCCTGGTCTGGTCATTTTATATAACAAAAATGACATCATTTCAGCAAGGCTGAATGACCAATTAGCAGAAAAGGTTGATCAAAGCAATAGCGAAATCATCATTAAATAACACAACTTTAAAAACTAATATGAAACATTTTATCATTTTGGCATTTTTGCTTCCCGGATTACTCAATTTGGCTTTTTGTCAGCATTTGGTTTTGAAGCAGACCAATAACAATGGCGTTTATCAGTCGGGGCAGCTTATACGAATCACTGCCTTTTCAAAAGATTCGAATGCCGACTCGATTAAGGTTAAGATTCGTGAAAATTTTTCAGGTCAGACGAGGCAAATTGAGTTCAAAAATACCGGTGATACACTGACGCTCTTCAGTCAACATGCAAAAAAGGGTACAACATTGATTTTCGAGGTGTCTACCAAAACTGATACTAATACAATCGGCTTAATTGTTGATCCCGAGGGGTTCAAACCAGGAACGGAACGACCCAAAGATATGGACAGCTACTGGGCAAGCGAAAAAGCATCGTTAAAAGCTTTGCCGATGCAGGTAAAGCAAGAATCAGTAACCAATATAGCCCAAGGCTATACCTGCACCAGTGTTGAAATCAATTGTACAGGGCCTAGACCTGCAATAGGATATTTTGCTAAACCAGCAGCAGCAAAGCCCGGTACATTGCCGATCGTTTTGTATTTGCATGCGGCAGGTGTTGCCCCGTCGTGGTGTAGGTCTGATCCGGGAACCGCAATGCGCTATGCCAAATTGGGCAAAGGGGCGCTTAGTTTCGATCTTAATGCGCATGGGATGCTAAATGGCCAGCCAGATTCCTATTATACCGGTTTGGAGAATGGTGAATTAAAAAATTATGCCACAAGTGGTCTGGAAAGCAAAGACGATATTTATTTCCGTGGAATGTATCTGCGCTTGCTTAGGACAATCGATTTTTTGACAAATCAGCCGGAATGGGATGGTAAAAGGATATTGGTTATCGGTGAGAGTCAGGGCGGCGGTCAGGCCTTGGTGGCAGCCGGGTTGGATAGCCGGGTAAGCGCGGCGGTAGTAACCGTCCCTGCCATGTGCGATTGGGGAGGGTCCCTTGTCGGGCGACGTGGGAGTTTTCCTTATCCCTTCTCTACTAAAAATGACCGCGGGAAAATGTTGGCAACAGTACCCTATTTCGATGTTGTTCATATTCTCAAAGGTAGCAAAGCCACTATAGTCGCTGAAATTGGCCTCATCGACTTTACCTGCCCCTGCTCGGCTGTTTATGCCGCATTAAATCAAGCAGAGGGTGAAAAAATTATACTTACCGTGCCTTATCGGGCACATCATTTGACACAGGGTGCTTATACCGATATCTGGAATAAAACCGTTGCAAAACCAAAAAACGATTTTATCACAAACTATTTAAAGTAGGAATGTGATTTATCAGTCAGATCAAATTTTAGATTAAATGCTTTCGTTTTTTTATTAATGTGATGAAGGGTGGTAATCCTGTTTGATTTCATAAAGTAATTTAAGCTTTTGATGCCAATCGCATTGATTTCTACTTTTCAGACATGGTTCCTGTCTATAAAATGATTAAAAAAAGTATTTCAATTGAGATGTTTGTATGAAAAAAAGTATTTCCCTGTTTTGTATGCTATTTATCGCTGCCAATATATCAGCACAAAATATCACCAATCAATGGATTAGTACAACACCCTTTTTATCCCATACCAGCATAAAAAAGTCAGGCGGGTTTAAATAGCTGATTATCTCTGTAGCTCTCCGTTTTCGGGTATTCCGGGCTCATCCAGCAATTGAATGGAAGAGGCCGGTCCCAGATTCGGGCTCGCCCATTGGCGTAGCGCCCAAACAACTTTTTTATCGGGTGTTACCTCAATAATCTGCACAACCCTTGGCCAATCTTCTTTCTTTACTCCGTTAAACCAATTGCAGATTACCGTATTCCCATTCGCCAGTCTGTTCACCTGTTGCACGCAATAAAGCGTAATGCCGGGAAGGTCGTTTTTGTTGATTTCCCAAACAGTTTCGCCTTTTTTATTCACTTCCCTTACATAACCTTTCTGGTTACCGCTCACGAGCGTGTTGCCGTTTTTCAATCTAATGGCGGCCCAGACTGAGGGTGCATTATATGACCAGATTTCTTTCCAATCCTGGCTATACTCTACAACTTTTCCCAAGCCCATATTGGCAATCAGATAGGTGCTATCTTGTGTATATCGTATATGCCTGAATTGACCATGTATTGTATTAGCGTCAGTTATGGATATCGTGGGTAACACATGCTCCATCTCAATTTTTCCTGTTTTTTTATTGATGATTATGGCTTTTGCGGGCAATCCGTTTTGGCAGATCAATACTTTGTCCGGACCGATTGCTTGGGCCGTATGTATCTGAGTTCCTGGGGGGGCCTCATAATTCCACACTACTTTCTTACTCAATGTGATCTCGGTCGCCCCGCTTAATCTCGAAAAAAGAATATTTCCATTAGAAAGCAGGGTTGCGTCGCCATATTCGCCATAGGTTCCCATAACAAAGGTCCAAATGATTTTTCCATTTTTAACAATATACATGTTCTGATCGGTCATCTGCTGGTTTTGCCATTCGCCTGCATATAAAAAAGGGTGCTGCGAGAGACCATTTCCGGGTAAAGCTTTTAAAGAATCGCTGCTAATTTGGCCAAAGCAAGTAACGGGCAGAGCCAATAAAAAAGCGAAGGACGTTCCAAGCACAAATTTTTTATATATCATCATTTTTAAATTTATTTATAGTCGTTTTGTCA
>Ga0075019_10002496_pt1 | contig 10477 bp, 4 predicted proteins | sample ColStrG_CSR_2013_FD_71473 | JGI IMG/M metagenome (GOLD analysis project Ga0075019, IMG submission 71473) | Freshwater sediment microbial communities in response to fracking from Pennsylvania, USA - Cold Stream Run_MetaG_CSR_2013 | ecosystem: Environmental > Aquatic > Freshwater > Creek >...
CGAGCCAAACTAAGGCGGCGGCGGCCAGGACACGCCGCGCGAGATCGCGGGCGTGAGGCACCTCATGCAACATGCCGGGGACTTGATTCCACATGCAGAAAGTGTGCCGTAACGTCTTCGTAAGTGACATGGCGCCAGTTCTCATTAGTGCGGGTTAAAGCCACCGTGAAGCCCTCAATTGTAAGGCCTGTGACCGATTTGTCGCCCTCGCTCACGCGCCAGGGTCAAATCGGAGGCAATCCGGTAGCACCGAATGAATTGTAGCGAATCGTAGTCGGCCCAAATCCGAGGTTCCTTTCACACGACCGCAACGCAGACCCGATCTGCGCGAAGATGCGACAACAGCCGAGCTTCGTGCCCGGCAAACGGGATCTGAAGCACATTCCATGCCGTCGGATACCGTATTATTGTTTTCGCGTATTTGAAAACAGTGACTGCTCACGCGTTGATTCGCCGGTCCCACGGGATCAACACATCTAGCGCCGGTGAGCGACGCCGTTATGTTGAACCGAATTGGAAACACGGGCGCCGAGCGACCCGAAATGGTGCGATGAAATGGAACCGACAAGAGCCTTCCGTAACAACCCGGTCGTATTCAGCAAGCGCCTTTATGCGGCGCGAGTTGCGATATTGGGTGGCGCGCTTTGCGTGGGAATGCCGGCCCAAGCGCAGTTAACCATGACGGAGGCCGCCAGTGCGGCTTACGAGTACAACTCGAACGTGTTCGCCGTACCTGGCGGATCGCCGATCCCATCGCCTTATGTCGGAACCGGACACTCTTCCTCCATTCAAACCTACAGCGGTGACCTGCATCCGACATATGAGTGGAGCGAACAGCGGCTGGTCTTAGATCTGCAGGGCCGCGAACAACGCTTCGACTCCTACTCCCAACTCAACCATAGCGAGTACATTGCGCGCGCCGATCTGGACTGGGCATCGGGCTCTCGCGTTCAGGGTACGCTTGGCGTGTTCCGCGAGCGCCGGATGGTCAGATTCATCGACGTGGTGACCTCGCAATTGCTGCTGGAGACCGAAACTCGCGGCAATGCCGGAATCATCATTCCGGTTGGGAATCGCTGGCGCCTTGAGGGTGACTTCACGTCCAAGAAGGACGATTCGCCGCGGCCCGGTTCACCAGAGCTCAGCCTGAAAGAACAGTCGGGCAAAGCGGGACTCAAGTACAACCCCTTCAGTGATTTGTTTGTCGGGCTGACTTCCGAATATTTGAAGGGTCAATTCTCGGGTATAGGAACCGGCATCCCGGCGTCCGGCCCGAACGGCTACGTGGACTATCGACAGGTAGAAACCTTGCTCGTCGCTGACCGCAAGACCAGCAAGACGGACTCGATGCATGCCGGCATCGGCTACACGCGGCGGACGCTAACCTCGGGAACCAGCAACATCAGCACCGTGACGGGCGAGTTCAGCTACGTACGGGATATCACTGGCAAGACGTCTATAACGTTTGGTGTTTCCCGCGAGGCCAATGCTTACATCACGACAACCAGTGCCGAAATCGACAACGTTGCTCACCTGGGCGTGCAGTGGCGGCCAACGGGCAAGGCGACGGTGAAACTTAACGAACGCTGGGTGCGATCAAAGTATCCCGACTGGTATGTCACGGTGGGCACGGGACCGACCGAGTCGTTCTATTTGTCCGAGCGCGACGATACGTCTCGCGAGACGCGCCTCGAACTCGAGTACCAGCTGATCCCACAACTCATGATCCGGCCCTACCTCACTCTTGAGGACCGCGATTCCAACATCGCGCAGTTCAAATACGGGGCAACGGTGTATGGTCTCGAGATTCGGGGCCAGCTGCCCTGAAGGGGGTGTCAGCTGCCCGAGGGTCCGGGAAGCTGCGCCGGGGCGAGGGTCACGTCCGGGAAATCATCAACGACGGGTCGGCGCTCAGCCATTCGCCGATGGCGCTGGTCGATCAACGCGCGACCGAGGCACATCGTCGCGAGCGTGAGTACGGCAAAGCTCGACCCTGTCGTGAGCCAAAGGCTCTCGGAAAGGTTGATGATCAACTGGTGAAACAGGATAGCCAACAGCAGCGCTGCCTGGCTTACATCGGTTCGCATGAGCCTAAAAACCTGCCGGAAATAAATTCCGATATACGCCAGCAGAACCACAAGCCCTACAAGGCCAAGGTCATTCACGACTTCCAAGTATCCGTTGTGCGATTCGGTGGGATAGAAATACATGAGAGCCAGGAAGATGTACGACGGTGAATCGGGGTGTGGCCCCGTCCAGTAAGCGGCATAACCTGTGCCCAATATCGGCGCATCGTGTATGTGCTGCTCGATGAGCTGCCAGATCATCGTCCGGGCAGAAAACGTGCCGTCCTTTCCGGTAAGCGCCGCAATTGGACCCAGCAAAGCATCGAGCCCCGGAACCAGATGCATCGCGACGAGCCCGTAGAGCGTCACGAACACCGCGATTGCGACGACAAATGCCTTGCGCACCGAAATGGATCTTCTGCGCATCCGCAGTACAATTGCCATCACGGTGGTACACAGGACCAGCGCGAAATAGGACGTCGAACTGCGCGACAACGCGAGGCAAGATATCGCAATTGCGAGGCCAGGCAATACGCTCAGAAAGCGCTTTTCCTTTGCCAGCCACGGATGAAGCCACAGCAAAGCTCCAAAACTGGCGATTTGGCCAAACTCGTTTTTTTGCACCGCGAGCCCGTGCCAGGCGCCCTGCAACGAAATCGTATTGCCGCGCTCCAGAACAAGCTTCTCGTCGATGATACCGAGCACCAGCGATAACAACAGAAACGTTGTCAACAGCGGCCGAACGACGGCCTGAAATCGGCGCGGATGCCAACTCGCCAGTGCGAAAGCAAAGCAGGCTCCCACCATCGTGACCAGAGCGACGGACCGCGAGGCTGTCTTGGATGGCGTGATGGACCAGAAGACGCTAAGGACAACCATTGCGATCAGCAGCAACAGCCCGCCGTTCACCGAGCGCAACATCTGCGAGGCCATAGAACGACGCCGCATGATGACAAATGCGGACACGCCGAGCATGGCTATCTTGACCAGCCGCCCGACGGCACTGGGTGCGCCCCAGTCCTGCCCGACAGGATCCGGATCTGCCAGGTCCGGCGGGATGATCGATATGATGATCACCCAGAACAGCGCAGCGACCAGCCAGGAGTATTGCGTGTCACGAACACGCTCCCTCAGTCTCAGCGGGGCGGAAGCAGCGTCAAAGCCCATGTGGCGCCATTTTAAGTCCGTCTTTCCATCGCATTCAGCGCCTCACCGAAGCAGTGCGCTCCCTCAGACACATGTCGGCCGATCCGGCGGACTCTATACACGGGTCAGCCCGGGACCGGTTCGGAGCGCACGAAAGTAAAACGCCTGTTTTTCAGCTTCAGGAATGGCTGCTCTAGCCAGTGGTACGAAACGGCGGCCATCAATGTAGTCAAAGACAGCGCAAACCACCAGTGGGCCAACCATTGCACACCAGAATGGTCGTGCTCCGGGAACAAACGGCCTGCCACCAGCAGCCCCAGTTCGTGAAACACGTAGAGCCCGTAGGAAATCCGGCCGAGATACACCGCGGCTCGGGTCTGAAGCAGGCGCACCAGCGGCGTATTGCCACCCAGTACCGACAGGAGCATGCACGCCGCCGCAATGGCGACCAACGGCCACCCCAGGCACAGCGCCACCAGCGGCACCGATGCGTCAAAGAGCCTGAAATCTGCCGCGACCCAGGCCCAAATCGCAATTCCTACCGCGAACAATAACCGGCGCACAGCGGCGCTGAACGTCGGGATTCGACCGCCGAGCGCGACCGCGACTAACGCGCCAACCGCAAGGCCGTCAACGCGCGTGAACGAGTTCTTGGTTACCCAATCACCGTAGGCGCCGTGACTGCCGAGCCCGCAGCGCGCCACTAGCCCGGTCGTGATCACGAGCGCGGCGAGCATCACGAGCTTGCGGTCAGTTGCGCGTCGGACCACCCAAGGCCATAGAAGGTAGAACTGCTCTTCAACCGAAATGCTCCACAGCGGCGCCGCAATCGTGGTGACAGGTTTCAGGATGTACATCCAGTTACCGCTGAACAGCATAAATGCAGCCAGGTGAACGAAAGTAAAATGCTCCGTGGTCACGAAGAATGTAAGCACGTAGGCAAACGCAAGATAGAAAAAATACAGCGGCCAGATACGCAAAATGCGCCGCATATAGAACGCTCGCACGTCGATCAAGCCACGCGCCTGACTCTCCCGAAGCAACAGCGCGGTTATCAAATAGGCGCTCAACACAAAGAAAAGGTCCACTCCGAAAGCACCCATGATCCCGAGCACGCCTAGCGCATCGCCCACCGCGTCCGGCAGCAGGTGATGCTGACCGCGGTTGCCGAACTGCAGCGTGTGATTGACGAATACGGCAAGGAACGCGAGAAAGCGAAGGCCATCGAGCTCTGGGCGGTAGAAATTCCCGGCGGTAAAGGAACGCGCCGTGGCGGCCTCAATGCCCGTCGGCGCTGGTGTCGTCGAGGTCGCCGGCGGTAGCGGGATGCCGTGAGCAGAATCGACCGTCGCGGTACCGACGGTGATCGGCGTCGGTGCCAATCCGTTGGTCATGGATATGATGGTTCCCTGAACGGAGTGGACAGAGTCACGGACCCGCCTACGGCGATCCCTGACGGCGATCCCTGACCGCAATCCTAAAATGCTAGCCGACGCGAAGTCGCAGTACCGTGAACTGGATGCAAAGTTTTGTCGGTCCGCACGGCTTTTCCGCACCGTCGGGGACTTCTCCGCCCGCTTCGGGGCATTTCCCGCCCCAAGTGGGGTTTGGCGACGTTCAACGTCCAACGATCCCACAACAGGTGGTCCCAGCATGCGTGATCATACCGCGACCCTCCGCTAGCCAGATGTGTCTCACAATGACCCAATCCAACAAGGTGACCGGATAGCGTGCCGCACCGAAGGGCCTGCCCGTATCTGCCAGCGCGACGCCGGCACGTTCCCGTTGGTCTTCCCAGACGGTACGATCAGCAACTCGCTCAGCCGGTGCAAAGCAGCCTTACTATGACCACAACTCAGGTCGATTCCCCCGAATTCGACGGCCGAAGTCCGCCGGACCTCATTGGATACGAACTCGATGACTACGACCTGGAGTCGTTCTTGCCTCTAGTTGAGAGATGGCCGACGACTAGATTCGGGTACGTCGTTACGCCCAACGTCGATCACCTGATCCGCCTGCAGGAAGATGCCTCCTTTCGCGACAGCTATGCAAAGGCCGACTTCGTACTGCTCGACAGTCGCTTTGCCGCGCGTGTGCTCAAAGTTCAGAAAGGGCTGCAACTGCGCGTATGCACGGGTGCTGACCTGACGGCGGCACTGTTTGCACGCCTCGTCCGACCGGAAGACGGGATAGTTATCGTCGGCGGATCGGAAGCTCAGGCGACTGAAGTTGCGGGACGCTACGGTCTGCGAAAGATTGCGCACTACAATCCGCCGATGGGCTTCATTCGCGATCCGGCGTCCGTGGAAAACTGCCTGAGGTTCATAGAGGCGAACAGTCCATTCCGCTTTTGCTTTCTCGCCGTCGGGTCTCCTCAACAGGAAGCCCTCGCCCATGCCTTGTCAGAGCGCGACCGCGCGCGCGGCCTCGCGCTGTGTATAGGTGCGTCGATCAACTTCATCACTGGCGCCGAAGTTCGCGCGCCGGACTGGATGCAGCGTCACTCCCTCGAGTGGCTGTTCCGGTTGATGCAGAATCCCCGCCGGCTATTTCATCGTTACGTCATTCGCGGGCCCAGAGTGTTCGCTTATCTGAGGCGTTCACCCGTCACTATCCGGCAGCGGCCAGCGTCGCAGTGAGGCACCCCCGAACGACGCGCAGTCGTTCTCGTCGGTCAGCTTCACTAAACTCCACCTTCGCATCTCCGATGCTCCCGCCGGCACCTCTGAGGTCGGCGGCAGCGTTGCGAAATGCAAATGCACCGCGTCACTTGAGCGACGCGCAATCCGCGCATTGTCGGTGCCATGTCCGGCGTCCTGTACCGAAACTATGCGCGGCACGCGATTGCTGGCGCAAAGCCGTCAGACCCGCCGTTTCGTCAGGAAACGTCAACCGTCGATTATGTGATGTGACGTGACGTGACGTATACGCACCGCCGCGGTGCGCATTCGCCGCCGTCCGGGCCTCGCGCTGACTGTGGGACAAGTCGAGTCATCGCGCACTGTGTCCGGCACGCGACATGAACGCAGGTATGCGCGTACGACATCGTGCGGTAAAGTTATGCGCGTACATACGTTACTGCCCTCGGACCATCGCGACATCAGCGTCGCCGCGATCGGCCTGCGGACGGTGGCGCTACGGGCTTTGTAGGAGCGTCGCGCAACTGGCGTTGCCGAGCACTAGTACGACTCTCCCCCAACACTACGGCTGGCTGTGCGTATGTTCGACGTGATCACCCTCCCACTGCGTCGCTTCGCGATGGTTTTCAGCGTGCTGTTCCTTTCAGCGTGCGGCGGCGGTGGCGGCACCGGATCGCCGCCCACCATCACGGTGCCGGCAGCACCGACCGGTTTAACAATAACCGCGGGTGATGCGTCCGTGCAGCTCGGGTGGACGGGGAGCACCGGCGCCACCTCCTACGTCGTGAAACGATCGACGTCGAGCACCGGTACGTACACGCAGGTGGCGAATCCCACGACGACCTCGGTCAAGGACACGGGACTCACCAACGGCACGACCTACTACTACGTCGTGGCTGCCCAAAACTCCGCGGGAAGCAGCGCTGACTCCGCGCAGGTGTCCGCCACGCCGGTTGCGGCTGTGAGCATACCCGCGGCGCCCACGGGGCTGATGATCACGGCGGGCGATAGCTCGATTCAGCTTGCATGGACCGACGACGCGGGTGCCACGTCCTACGTCGTGAAGCGTTCGACATCAGCTAGCGGCCCCTTTACCCAGGTCGGTAATCCCGCGGCCAGCGCCTTCAAAGACACCGGACTCACGAACGGCACGACCTATTACTATGTCGTAGCCGCCCAGAATTCCGCGGGAGTCAGTGCTAACTCAGCGCAGGTGTCCGCTACGCCCGTCGCCGCGACGAGCATCCCCGCGACGCCGAACGGTTTAACAATAACGGCCGGCGACGGCTCCGTGCAGCTGGGCTGGACGAATGACGCCGGCGCCACGTCCTACGTGGTGATGCGGTCGACATCGAGCACCGGCACGTTCATCCCGGTGGGTAATCCCGGCACCAACGCATTCACGGACACCGGACTTACGAACGGCACGACGTATTACTACGTCATAGCAGCCCAAAACTCCGCGGGTACCAGTGGCAATTCCGCAATCGTATCGGCTACGCCTGTTGCAGCGACGAGCGTACCCGCGACACCGACCGCTTTGACAATAACGGCGGGCGACGGCTCGATTCAGCTGGGTTGGGCCGCGAGCACGGGTGCGGGCTCCTACGTCGTAAAGCGGTCCACGTCGAGTAGCGGCACGTTTACGCCCGTCGCCACGCCCACGACCAACGCGTTCACGGACACGGGTCTCACCAACGGAACGACCTATTATTACGTTGTAGCTGCCACAAACTCGGCGGGAACCAGCGCTGACTCCTCGCAAGTATCCGCCACGCCCGTCGCGGCGGCGACGATTCCCGTGACGCCCACGGGCCTAGCCATCACGGCGGGCGACAGCTCCGTGCAGCTCGGCTGGACCGCCAGCGCGGGTGCGGTCTCGTATGTGATCAAACGGTCAACGTCCAGTGGAGCCGCCTTCACACAGATTGCCACGTCCGCCACCAACGCGTTCAAGGACACGGGCCTCACGAACGGCACAACCTATTACTATGTGGTGGCCGCCCAGAATTCCGCAGGCGTCAGCGCCAATTCCGCGGCCGTGTCGGCTACTCCGGTTGCAGCGACGAGTATACCGGCGACGCCAACCGGTTTAACGACCACGGCGGGCGACGGCTCGGTCCAGCTCAGCTGGGCAAGCAGTGCGGGTGCGTCCAACTACGTCGTGAAGCGGTCGACATCAAGCAGCGGCCCATTCACGCAGGTCGGCATTCCAACCACGAATGCGTTCACAGACACGGGTCTGTCCAACGGCACTACCTATTACTACGTCGTCGACGCGCAGAATACCGCCGGCACCAGCGTTGATTCGGCACCGGCATCGGCCACCCCGATCGCGGCACTAACCATTCCGGCGACGCCGACGGGCTTGATGATAACGGCTGGCGATGGCTCCGTTCAGCTGGGCTGGAGCAGCAGCTCAGGTGCAGCCTCGTACATCGTGAAACGTGCAACCTCGAGTAGCGGAACCTTCACTCAGGTCGGCACTCCCGCCACCAACGCGTTCAAGGACACCGGGCTCAGCAACGGAACCACCTATTACTATGTCATTGATGCGCAGAACTCGGCCGGTGTGAGCACGGATTCCGTGCAAGTGTCGGCGACTCCCGCAGCCGCCGTGACCGTACCCGCAACGCCAACGGGCGTGACGATAACGGCCGGCAACGCCTCGGTTCAGCTCGGCTGGAGCAGCAGCGCCGGCGCCGCCTCTTACGTCGTGAAGCGATCGACGTCTAGCAGCGGCACGTTTACCCAGGTCGGCAATCCCAAGGCGAATGCGTTCACCGATACGGGACTGACCAACGGCACCACTTATTACTACGTCGTGGCAGCCCAGAATTCCGCTGGCGTGAGCGCCAACTCCGCGCAGGTCAGCGCAACCCCGCTGAGCCCGCCACCACCGCCAGCCGCGCCCGTCGGCCTCACCGCAACGCCGGGGAACGCGCTCGTGACGCTTACCTGGTCGGCCGCCAGTGGCGCCTCGAGCTACAACGTGCTTCGGGGGACGGCGAGTGGCGGGCCGTACACCACGCTCGGCTCCACGGCCTTAACGACCTACAACGACACGGCCGTCAGCAACGCAACGACGTACTACTATGTCGTTACGGCAACCAACGGTGCGGGAACGAGCGCCAACTCGGCCGAAGCAAGCGCAACGCCCACTGCACCGGTTTCGGCGTCGGTAACGGTAACGGTTGCGCCGGCTCAAACGCACAAAATCTCTGCCTATATCTATGGTCTGAACGATTACACCCAGACCACAGGCGCACCGAGCCAGCTCACGCTGGACCGCCTGGGTGGCAATCGCTGGACGGCCTACAATTGGGTTACCAACGCATCAAACGCCGGCAGCGACTACCTCTATCAGAATGACGACTATCTGTGCTACGCAGGCTCACCCTGCGCCAGCATCACCCCGCCTGCGGGTGCCGCTGCGACCAGCGTAATCACGCCCGATCAAGCGGCCAACATGGCGACGATCGTGACTGTGCAGATGCAAGGGCACGTCGCGGCAGATACAAGCGGTCCAGTGGACACGAGCAATCCACCTACATCCGATGCCTCGCGCTTCAAACCCATCGCCTTCCAAAAGGGCTCGGCGTTCACAGCCAATCCGTCCGCGGCCACACCCACCGTTTACATGGACGAGTTCGTCTGGGCTCTGAACCAGGACTTTGCCGGCAAGGGAATTTTTAGCGCGGCGCCGGTTGGTCAACCGGTGTTCCTGCAGCTGGACAACGAACCTGAGCTCTGGAACCAAACCCATTTCGAGATCCAGGGACCCAATCCGATCGTCGCGGCCACTTTCATCAGCGAGTCGACGTCACTGGCCCAGGCACTCAAAGCGCAGTTTTCGACGGCAAAGGTTTTCGGCCCGTCGCATTACGGGTTCCAGGGCATTTTCGACTGGAACAGCGACCCGACGATTTCGGCAACGCCGTCCGGCAATGACTGGTTCGCCGACCGGTACATCGCCGCAGTAACGACCGCATCCGCGGCGGCAGGGCATCAACTCGTCGACGTCTACGATTTCCATTGGTATCCAGAGGCTACCGACTCGAGCGGCACGCGCATCACATACCTCGTTGGCCCGACGCTTACAGCCGATCAGGTACAGGCAATTGTCCAGAGCCCGCGCAGCCTTTGGGACACGACCTATACGGAGAACTCGTGGATACCTGGCGTGCTCGGCGGATCGCCGATCTATATTCTGGGCCGTCTGCAGGCCAAGATCGCCACTGCCGGGTCCCCGATGGGACTGTCGATTACGGAATATAACAATGGGGGCAGCGACCACATTGCCGGCACGATTGCGCAAGCCGACAATCTGGGAATCTTCGGTGCCCAGGGACTGTTCGCTGCAACGTTTTGGCAGCTCTACACCACGGAGCCCTACACGCTGGCGGGGTTCACTGCGTTCAGGAACTTCGACGGCGCAGGCTCCAATTTCGGTGACACCTCGGTGCAGGCGGTTTCCAGCGCCATCGCCAACGTTGCGGCCTACGTGAGTACGGATTCAACGCATGCCGGGCGAGTCGTCATTGTCGCGATTAACCGGTCCACCGCGGCGCAAACCACGGCCATAACGGGACAACCACTGTCGGGAACCGCGCACATCTACCAGAT